>Ga0307417_10000947_pt1 | contig 11891 bp, 10 predicted proteins | sample SalMarWE160210MG_2_FD_202514 | JGI IMG/M metagenome (GOLD analysis project Ga0307417, IMG submission 202514) | Salt marsh sediment microbial communities from the Plum Island Ecosystem LTER, Massachusetts, United States - WE1602-10 | ecosystem: Environmental > Aquatic > Marine > Intertidal zone...
GGTCCTCCGCCCAGCGTTCCGGATCGAAGTCGGCGCGATCGGTCAGAGCCGTGAGCTCGGTGGTGGCGATGGACGGCACGACTTCGGCGATGGCGGCCGCCACATAGCGGCAGAAGCGTCGCGAATCCGCCTCGTCGGGGTCGAGGTGCAGCCACGCCGTCGCCCGCGGCGCCGCAGCCGCCGCCTGACCCGCCAGCATGGACTTGCCGTAACCGGCGGGAGCCTGCAACAGGACGACCCGCCAGCGCGGATCGAGTACGCGCTCGAGCAGGCGGGGCCTGGCCACGGCGAACGGCGGCAGGGCCGGGGGCCGGATCTTCGAGCGAAGCAGGGCCATGCCCGTAAAACTATAGGCCGTGCCCGGATACGGCAACGTGGCAAATGCCGTTGGCCGCTGTGAGCGATTCGTGAGCACCCATGGCTACCGTCGCCCCCATGAACGAGCTACGCACGGACTGGTCGAGGCCCGAACGGATCCTGCTGCTCCTCGCAAGAGGCGGTGGTGAGTGCCGCGGCAAGGCGGTGTGCCTCGCCGACTCCTCCGAGGTGCGCTTCGACTCCATGAACGAGCTGGTCACGTGGTTGCAGGACCGGTCCAGCCAGCCTCGGGAGACCGAACCATGAAACGCCCCGAGCGTATCGATCACCACACCGCCACGAGGAGACAAGCCATGTTCCGATTCCATGATGCCCGGCCCCCGCGGCGGGCGCTCGCCCTCGCCGTGATGGCGGCGGTGCTGGCCGGCACATGCCCTGCGTCCGCGTTGGCCGATCCCTTCAATCACGTCGACGTGAAGTACTACGGCTGGTCCGGGTGCTGCCAGTTCGTCGACGAGGGTACCTCGCCGGCTCACATTGAAGAGACTCAGGTGGGGCACGAGCTTGGCTGGTATTCCTTCAACGCCTACGCGTCACCCGGCCACATTTCCGCCTGGGGCGAAAACTACCTCGCGGGAAACACGGGTCTGAACACAGGACGCGAGATTCGCGCGAAGTCGTCGTTCGACGATCTGGTCTTCACCGACGGCACCGGCGTCCCCAAGCCCGTCACGTTCTGGGTCCACCTCGACGTCTCGGGTGACGTCGCGGTGTCGTACTGGGACGACCACACGAAGGGCTGCCTGCTCGCAAGTCTGACCGTGCGCGCGTTCCCGGTGAACGATCCGGCAAGCTACGCGGGCCTCTGGCAGCAGATCGGCCAGGCCTTCTCGTGCCCGTACGCTTCGAGCGGCCTCTTCGCCGCCGAAACTGGCGCACAGCTCGGGCAGAGTCTCCGGGTGGGCCCTTTCGTAGCCACGAGTGAGCAACCCATCGGGCTCGAGCTCAACGGCGACATCACGCCCGCCCCGACGGTCCCATGGGGGTACCCCGCGACGACGGTCACCGGGCGACTAGTCGCGACCCTGTCGCAGGTGACCGCTGCGATCGAGTCGCCCGGCTTCGATGCGAACTCGGAACAGGCGCAGATCGTGAACAACGTTTATTCCGGTACGGTATCGGTGAACTCGCCGGCCCCCTCGACTCTGCGGCTGGCACAGAGCCTCCCGAATCCCGCGCGGGGCAGCGCGAGGATCGCCTTCGACCTCCCGCACGCGGGGGTGGCGCGGCTCGCGCTATTCGATGTCGCCGGCCGCGAGATCCGGCGCCTGGCCGACGGCTGGCGCGAGGCGGGAGCGCACGTGGCGCACTGGGACGGACTCGACGCCGCGGGGCGCAGCGTCCCTCCCGGTATCTACCTGTACCGGCTGCGCGCGGGCAGTGAGGTGCGAACCCGATCGATGGTGGTGACACGTTAGGCGTGCGGGCCGCACGCGAGGCGGGGCCGGTGGCCGGTGCGGCGCCGGCCCCGTTACCGGACCGGTGACGGGCGCCCGCGAGCCCTAGAACAGTTCCCGCTGCGGCCAGAGCGATTTCGGCTCCACGGGCAGGAGCCCGAGTCGCTGCTTCAGCTCGTTCGTCGACGCGGGCGAGTGGCCGGCCCAGTGATTGTTGAAGTACCCGTAGACCTCGCGCACTTCGGGCAGCACGTGCCGGAGGTCCCGTTCCCACGCGTCGAACGAAGCCCCGCGCTCGATCTGAACGTGCGTGTAGCGCTCGATGTCGGCGCGGGTCCCGAGCCAGCGCAGATACAGAAAGTCCGCCGTCACCGCCGCCACGCGCGGCAGATCACGCCATTCGGTCCAGACGATCGCGGCGCGCCGCCTGCGCAGCAGGTCGTAGACCGACTCGTGGTGCCACGAAGCATGGCGGAATTCGACCGCGATCATGGCCTCGGCGGGGCAGGCGGCGAGGAATCGATCGAGCACCCCCTCGGTGCCGGGGTCGCGCTGGAACTCGGCCGGCATCTGCACGAGCAAGGGTCCGCGCTTCTCCCCCAGTGGATCCAGCGCCCGCACGAACTCGTTCATGTGCTCGCTGATCTTCGTGAGCTTCGCTTCGTGCGTGATGCGCTGCGGGACCTTGGCCGCGAAGCGGAAGTCGGCGGGCGTGTGCCGCGCCCACGAGCGCACAACGCTCGGCTTCGGAGGATGGTAGAACGTGGTGTCGAGCTCGACGGTGTCGAACACCTGACCGTAGAACGGCAGGTAATCCTCCTGACGGCTCGCGGGTGGATAGAACGTGCCCACCCAGTCGGTGTAGGACCAGCCCTGGGTGCCGAGCCGGATCCGCGCGGGAGTCGCGGGCGCGTCGGTTCGGCGGTCGCCCTCGCGCCGCTCACGGCCGCGCCGGTCTCCCCCGCGGCGATCGCCGTCGCGGCGTTCTTCGCGCTGCGGCAGGGTCATGGGGTCCGCTCCGCCCGCAGGCCGGCCGGCTCGCCCCGCAGGTGCTCGGCGAAGAACGCGCTCACGCGACGCTCGTATTCCTCGCGGTGAAGCTCCCAGCCTTCGTTGTGTCCCGCATCTTCGATCAACCAGATGGGATCCTTCGACCCGGCCGCCCGCCACAGCTCGCGGGCCTCTTCCGGCGCCATTCGGTCGTCGCGCCCGGCGTGAATGAAGAACACGGCGCGGTCGCGCATGGCCGCGGCGGCCGGGCGCACGTCGAGGGCGCCGGGGTCGCGCCCGGTGACGAGCCGCGCGACCCCGCGCACGAGCGGCACCGCGGGCACTCTGGGCAGGCCGGCCCAGTGACGGAACGTGTCGGCCATCACCCGGTCGCCGCTCACGAACGGGCAGTCTGCGACCACGGCGGCGATTTCGGGATGATCCGCCGCGAGCAGCAGCGCCACGGATCCACCGAGCGATTCACCCAGCACACCGATCGACTGTCCGCGTGACCACGGTTGCGCCTCGAGCCATCGTAACGTGGCTTCGGCATCCTCTCGCTCGTAGTGACCCAGCGTGGTCGGCCGCCGATCCTGTGCGCGCGACGAGCGGAAGTCGACCGTAAGCAGCGCATAGCCCTGCCGCCCGAGAAACCCCGCGTAGCGCCAGGCGCGATCGTGCGCGCGTCCGTAGCCGTGGAACAGAACGATCACGCCCCGGTCGCGGCCGCGCAGCAGCCAGCCGTCGAGCGAGTCGCGTTCGGCGAGCGGGATCCGCACGTGTGCCGCGCGGGCATCGAGCGACGTGGCGCCGCCGAGATCCTGGGGCACCGGCGGATAGAACGCGAGCCACGCCGAACCGCCGACGAGCAGCAGCAGCGCGGTACCGCCGAGCGTCAGCGCGCGGCGCACAAGAATCCCTTGCCGCCTGCGGCGCAGCGGGGCCTTGAGTCGCGCTTCGTCAAAGCGGGGTTCCTGTCGAGGCTTCGGTCACTCGATCCTCCGCCCACCCCGGCGCGGGACAAAAGAACAGGGCGCCGGCCGTGTCTCGCCGGCGCCCGCTCTCGCGTTATTTGCGATCGACCTTCAGGCCCTTCTGACCGATGTACTCGGACTTCGGACGGATCAGGTGATCTTCTGCGTGCTGCTCGATGACGTGCGCGCACCACCCGGCCACACGGCCGCAGGCGAACATCGCGACGAACGTCTTGGGCTGGAGCCCGATTCCCTGCAGCACGAGCGCGGTGTAGAACTCGACGTTCGTCCGCAGGTTGCGTCCCGGCTTGGCTTCGTCGAGCACCCGGATCGCGATCTTCTCGACCTCGAGCGCCAGATCGAACAGCTTGCGGTTCTCGAGCCTCGCTCCGGTCATTTCTTCGGCGGCGGCGCTGAGCACCTCGGCACGCGGATCGCGCACCTTGTACACACGGTGCCCGAAACCCATGATCCGACGCCCCTGGGCGATCTCGTTCTTGAGCCACTTCTCGGCGTTGTCGAGCGATCCGATGTCGACGAGCATGTCGAGCACGGGACCCGGCGCGCCGCCGTGGAGCGGTCCCTTGAGCGCACCGATCGCGCCCGTGACCGCGCTCACCATGTCGGAGCGCGTACTGGCGATCACGCGGGCCGTGAACGTCGAGGCGTTCATGCCATGGTCCATCACGGTCACCCAGTACGTGTCGAGCGCCTTCGCCGCGATTGGATCCGGCTCGCGGCCGTGCACCATGTACAGGAAGTTCCCTGCAAGGGTCAGATCTTCACGCGGCGGGATCACCGGCTGCCCGGCCATGAGCCGTGTGTGCGCCGCAATGATCGTCGGGAACCGCGCGGTCAGCATCATGGCGCGATCGACTTCGGTGTCATGGTCGATCGCATCGGGGTTCGACAGGTCGATCGCCAGCGTGGCCGCCGCCATGCGCAACGTGTCGATCGGCGAGGCCTTCGCGGCGGCAGCCGCTTTGACCACGGTCATCGTGGTTTCAGGGATGGCGCGGTACTTCGCCATCGTCTTGCGCTGGACCGCCAGCTCCTCGGCATTCGGCAGGTGACCCTTCCAGAGCAGATGGGCCGCTTCGCCGAACGCCACCTTGCCGGCGAGCTCCTTGAGTTCGTACCCGCCGATCGTCAACTCGCCGGCGAGCCCGTCGACGTGGCTCAGGCGCGTCTGTGCAGCGACGACACCCTCGAGCCCGCGCTGGAAAGTTGTGGTTTCAGGCATCAGGTGCTCCTTTCAACGCTCTTCATTGGCATGGTTGGAATAGGTTTCACATCGACCTCTGACCGGCGCCCGCGTTCATACGGCGCGCGGCGCAAACGGCCGCTCGTCGCCCCGCATTTCACGCGAAGACCACCGGAAATACACCACACTGGCGATCGCCCACCAGAAGAGCCCTCCTGGCACCCACATCAGCAGGCCACCGAGGCGCTGATCTTCCAGCGCGCTGAAACCCATGAAGCGCGGCGCGAGCCAGTACCATTCGTAAAGCGGCTGGTTCGCGAGCGTGACCATGGCGGCGACCGCGATCATCGGCGTGCCGATCGCCAACAGATAGAGAATCTGAGCCGGTTCCGACAGCGGCCTGCGTACCGCCTTGCCGCCGACGATCGGCCACCACATCATGACGGCCGTCGCCATGACCATCAGGTGCATCACGACGTGGTAGTCGTGATTGCGCATCATCAGGTTGTACAGCACCGGGACGTGCCAGATGCTGAACACGACCGCGTACGCTGCGAAGCCTATCGGCACCATGGTCACAGCGTTCCAGACCGCTCCGAACACGGGCGCCTGCTGCAGCTTGCGCCAGAGCCAGGTCGGAATCCCGAGCAGGAACATCGGCGCGAAGATCTGCGCCAGGATCAGGTGCTGCACCATGTGCGTGCTGAACAGGTAGCGGTCCGACAGATCGTGAACCGGCCCGATCAGCGAAAAGATCACGACGATCATCGAGCCTGAAAACGCCGCGAGGCGCCCGCGCTGCATGCGCGCGGGTCCGCCGAGACGGCGACGCCACGGCCCGACCGCGAGCAGGTAGAACAACATCCAGAGGCCGCAACCGAGCAGCACGGTCCATTCCCAGGACCATGTCACCGGGTTCCAGTCGTAGGCGGCGGGGGGTTGCTCGCGGTAGGGATAGATCGCGGTGATCGCGAGAGCGCGACCGTCGAACTTGCGCCAGACCTTCGCCTGGATCGCGACGGTATCGCCCAGCATGCTCAGGAACTGGTCCTTGGGGTCCTCCCAGTGCGACACGCTGACCACCGTGTAGAGCTTGCGTTCGCGGATGTCGAGGAACGCCATGCCCTGCTCGACGCGCCCGCTGACCATGGCGCACACGCGCGCGGCCACGCCCTGCATGCCGTGCTGATAGACGCACACCGGATCGACGAACTCGCCGACCAGATACAGGCTGTCCGAAACGCTCGGGCCCGCGGCGGCCACGCCGGATGTCACGATCATGAGAACGAGCGCCAGAATGATCTTCTTCAAGGGTCCTCTCCCGTCCGCGCGCCATCGTGCGGCGGTACAACAGCGCATCTTAACCGAACTCGCTCAGCGGCCAAATCGTTCCAGGAACTCCGCCGTGTCGGCGCCGAGCTCCGGAGGCCTCCAGCGCACCGGCGGACGCCTGCCGTCGGCGCGGAACGGCGCGCTCATCAGCGCAGGACCACCGGCGGAATCGGCGTGGATCATGCCGCGCGCGGCGAGCGCCGGATCCCGGACCACCTCGTGCACGTCACGCACGGGACCGGCAGGAACCCGCGCAGCGCCAAGCCGTTCCAGCCACGTGGCGCGGTCGGCGTCGCGAAAACGTCGCGCCAGCAGCGCCACGACCTCCGCGCGGTGCAGCACGCGACCGGAGTTCTCTGCGAATCGAGCGTCCCGTGACAGGTCGTCCAGCCCGAGCGCGGCGCACAACCTTTGCCACTGCCCATCGTTCCCGACGGCTACCACCAAAGTCCCATCGGACGCCTCGAACGTCTGGTAGGGCACGATCTGCGGATGCGCGTTGCCGTGACGGCGTGCCGGCGCGCCGGTCGCGAGCGCCGCCTGCGTGACGTTCACCATCGATGCCACCCCGATCTCGAACAGCGCGATGTCCAGATGCGTGCCGCCGTGGCCGCGCAGGCGTCCCGCATAGGCGCCGAGGATCGCCGCCCCGGCGTGGGCACCGGTGAGCACGTCGACCACGGCGACGCCCACCTTGCACGGCGGCCCGTCGACGGGCCCGGTGATGCTCATGAGCCCGGTAAATCCCTGCAGCACGGCATCGTAGCCCGGCAGCGCCGCATACGGGCCATCCTGTCCATAGCCGGTGATCGAGCAGACGATCGCTTCGGGGTTCAGCGCGCGCAGCGCAGCCGGTCCGAGGCCGAACCTGTCCAGGTCGCCCGGCAGAAAGTTCTCGACGACGATGTCGGCCGCGCGAACGGCCGCACGCACCGCGTCACGATCCGAGGCGACGTTCAAGTCGAGTGCCGCGCTCATCTTGTTGCGATTGACCGCAAGGAAGTACGCCGAAACGCCGTCCACGAAAGGCGGGCCCCACGTGCGGGTCTCGTCGCCGGTGCCGGGGCGTTCGATCTTCCAGACCTCGGCGCCCATGTCGCCGAGCATCTGGGTCGCGTACGGTCCGGCCAGCACGCGCGACAGGTCGAGCACGACGACCCCGTCGAGCGGGCCCGGAACACGCGCCGAGTCGTTCAATTCGGGTGCGGCATCGATGCGAATCGCACCGCGCGGCGGAGGCCTGGCGGACGCGACCACGTCGCGCGGACACTCGATCGGGAGCTGCCTTCGGCTCGTCCCCGGCACGCGAGCCCCCATCGCGGACATTCGGTTGCCGCTGGCACGCCGGCGCCGATCCGACGGGGCTCAGTCGTCGCCGGCGAGTTCACGAATGTACGGGCCCGGATCCAGTGGTGCCCCGGTCGCGTGCTCCAGCGTGCCGCGCCAGTCGCGCGTTCGCCCGGGCCGGTAGAACGCGTCGATCATGAACCGACCGACCGCGGGATCGACCACGAAACGCGCTTCGGCGTCTTCGCCACCGCCGAGCACGTTCGCGAGCACGTGGCGATGGAGCTGCGACGCCGTCATCTCGCCGAGAAGGTAGTTGTGGTAGTAGACGGGCGCCACGCTGAAGTGGATCTTGCTCGCCCAGTCGGGCGCGCTCCGGCCCTCGGGACGCGGGAGCAGCTGAAAGCGCTCGACGAGATCCCACCAGAGCGTGTTCAGGTCCTGCGCCGGATCCGCATACAGTGCGCGCTCCATGTGGCACATCACCAGGATCCAGCGCGTCGCCACGAGCAGCTGGATCCGCACCGACTCGCGCGCGGCGGCGCCCATGCGGCGCGCCTCGTCGCCCGGCACCCCCGCGTAGCGCTCGAGCCACGCGGCGTTCCGGCTCAGGCGGCCGAACAGCATCGCACTCGCTTCGGTCGACATGATGTGTGCATGGCCGCGCAGCAGCCACGGCAATTCGGGATCGACGTACCGGTCGTAGGCGGCGTGTCCCAGTTCGTGCAGCAGCGTGCCCATCCACTTCTCGTCGGAACGCAGGTTGCAGAGGACACGAATGTCGCCGTCACGATCGATCGCCGTACAGAACGCGTGCTGGCATTTGCCCGGCTTCTCGTACAGATCCGAGCGCGCCAGGACATCGCGGACGTCGAGCCCGATCGACGTGAAGAACCGCTCGGCCAGCGGCTCGAGCGGCTTCGACACATAGAACGCGTCGAGGCGCACCTCGGATGCCGGCGCCTGCTGGAAGAACGGGTCGGCCATGTGCCAGGGCCGCACGTCGGTCGGCGCGATGCCGAAACGCTTCGCCAGGCGCTGATCGAGTACCGCACGATACGCCGCGAATGGCGCGTCGGTGCCGCGCTCGACCGCATCGAGGATGCCGAACAATTCGTCCGCGTCGATCTCCTGCAGGTCGAGCATCATGCGGTAGTAGTCCGGGTAGCCGATGTGTCGCGCGTTCTCGTTGCGCAGGCGCACGAGCGCGAGCAGGTCGTTCACGACCTCGGCCCCCACCTGTTTCGACGCTTCCCAGGCGCGCTGCCGGAGCGCCACGTCGCCGGACTCCCGCAGGATGTCGCGGATCGCGTTGTCGCTCACACGCTCGCCCTCGAGCAGGGCGCGGAACGTGTTGAGCCTGTGGCTCAGATCCTCTTCCATGCGCACCGTGCGCGCGATCGACTCTGCGGGGATCTGTTGCGCACGATGCTGGTTCAGCAGCAGCCGGAGCTGGCGCGCGAGCCGCGCCTCACCGACGCCACCCGCCGCCTCGACGCCGCTCAGGAACATGTACGCCTCGGGCCGCGCATAGACCTGCCGCAGCTGCGTGCCGAGGCGGGTGGCCTGTTCCGTGAAACGCGCCTCGCCCGTCACATTCAGATCCCAGGTGGCCAGCTGGTAGTCGTGGTTCAGTGGAATGATCTCAGCAGTCAGGCGCTCGATGAATTCCGAGAGCGCCGCCTCGCGTGCATCGACGGTGTCGAGGGTGGATGGCAAGAAGGGCCTCCCGGCTCAGGGCTTCGTCACGAGGCGCCGGTAAAACGCGGGCCGTCGCGATCGGAACAGGTTCGTGATGCGGGTGATCGACTTGTCGCGAGCGAGCGCCAGATCCAGATCGACCGCCGTCGCGCAGGTTTCGCGCACGCCCGCGCGGGCCAGCACCTGCCCGTTCGGATCGATGACCTGACTGCGTCCGGTGAACGCCACCGTGCCGCCCGGGCGCCGGTCGGCGCCGATTCGATTGGCGGTGAGCGTGAACACGCGGTTCTCGATCGAGCGCGTGCGCATGGCGTCCTGGGCGTTCGGGAACACCAGATTGGACGGATGCACGAGCACGTCAGCGCCCAGCAGCGAGAGGATCCGGCCGACTTCGGGGAAGCGCCAGTCGAAGCAGATCATGAGCCCCAGACGCGCGGCGCCCACCCGCAGCACCGTGAGCGCGCGGTCGCCCGGCGTGAACCATTCCTGCTCGCGCTCGAACAGATGGAGCTTCCGGTAGACCGTGCGGATGCCCGAGGGCCCGACCAGCATGGCACTGTTGTAGTGGCGACCGCGGGAGCGCTCGGGGAACCCGGCCACGTAGTGACGTCTGTCGCGCCGCGCGGCGGCTTTGAGCACCCGGGCCGTTGGCCCCCCTGCGGCGTCCTCGGCCAGGGATGCGACTTCTTCGTGCGACGAGAATACGTAACCGGACGACCAGAGTTCGGGCAGCACGACCAGGTCGGCTTCGACGCCCGAGGCGAGCGCGAGCCCGCGTTCGAGGTTTTCCTGGACCCGCCCGAAATATGGGCGACCTTGCACGTATGCAACGCGGAACGTGAGCACGCACGCAACGTACGGGTTTGAAACCCTGGACTCAAGGAGAGTCGCGTCGCCCCGGGCAGGGGTCGGCGCGCGACCCGATCAGAAAGTGTGAAGGAAAGCGCGGCGCCTGAGTCCGCGCGGCTTCACGCGGCGCGTACGCCCGCGCAGCGCGGACAGATCGACCGACTCGACCCGTGACGCGCCACCGGCGCGTCGTCGCAGGTTCAGCCGACCGGGACTTCGCCTTCTGCGTCGAGCCCGGCGAGCGGAGCGCCCGCGCTCTCGGGGAGGACGACCTCGCTGACCGATGCGGCGTTCACGAGGTGCACGCCCGTGCTGGTCAGCAGCACGAAGAAGCCGTTGCCGATCTGGTTCATGTAGTCGGACACCCGCTGCGTCTCGCGCTGCATCGGCATCCAGACGCGCCCACCGAGCCGGGTGCCGTCCATGAGCACGATCTCGGCCTCTTCCTCCCGCCACGGCAGAAAGCCGCGCGCGAAGACGTCGCTCTGGATCACCTGACGGCCTGCCGTCACCCGCGTGAGCCGGGCCTTGTTGAACAGATGGCTGCGGCCTTCCTCGCCCACCGCCACCGGTAGGAACGGCGCCGACTCGTTGAGCTTCTGGAGAATCGTCTGATGCTGGTGCGATGCGGCGTCGAGATCGAGGAACACGAAGGCCTGCATGCCCTGCCGCTCCCCCGACCAGATCGTCACCGGAATCCGGCGTTTCGGAATGTAGTGATCCACGATGTTCTCCCTGCGGCGCGTCCTGCGCCCGGCGCATGATTCGTGACCTGCCTGCGGGCGACCTTGCCCTCCCTGCCCGACGCCGCTGCGTGATCCGGCGACGCTGCGGGCCGACCGCGATGCTGGCCGCGCGGCCGTTCCGCCATAGCAACTCGTTTGCCGGGGCCGCGAGCAGGCGAAAGTCGGCTGAATTCGCGGGTGACGCGAGGCGAAATCGCGCGCGCCGAGCGCCCGACCGTGCGGAGCGCGGACCTGCGCCGCCCTGCCGTTGCGAATCGCAATGGCGTCAGGACGCGACAGCGCGGGCGGGGCAGGCCTTCACCGTCCGCGCCCGGGCGCTCGAGCGCGCAGGCGGCGCAGGCGGACCGTTCCCGCGGCCGCTCTGGTAGGCTGCGCGCCCATGGTCAAGTTCTCGGGACTCCCGGACCCTTTGGAACCCAGGCGCCTGCGCGAGCGCGCCCTGCCGTTCGTCGTCCTCTACGGCGTCGCGTTGCTGCTGCGCGTCGCGTACGCATGGATTGCTGCGGGCCCCGGCACGCTGCCATCGTCCGATTCGCTGGAGTACGATCAGGTGGCGTGGAATCTCGCGACCGGCGCCGGATTCTCGCTCGGCGAAGGACTCGCCCGCCATCCCACCGCGTTCGTGCCGCCGGTGGTGCCATGGCTCTTCAGCTTCGTGTACCGCGCTGTCGGCCACGACTACTTCGCCGCCGTACTCACCCAGTGCGCGGTCGGCGCGCTGGTGCCACTGCTGGTCGTGCGTCTCGGCACGCCGCTGTTCGGTGGCCGCGTCGGCTGGATCGCTGGCGGGCTCGCTGCCGTGCATCCGCTGCTCGTGTTCTTCAGCGCCTACCTGCTGACCGAGACCACGTTCTGTGTCGTCCTGCTGTGGGCCATGATCGCGTCGCTCGACTGGGTGCGCACACCCGACGGTCGGCAGGCGCTTCTGGCCGGGTTCCTGTGGGGGCTCGCCGCACTCACTCGCCCGACCGCACTGCCGCTCCCGCTGCTCACGATCGCGTGGGGCTGGATTCCGCTCGGACTGATGCTCGAC
>Ga0307417_10000948_pt1 | contig 11890 bp, 14 predicted proteins | sample SalMarWE160210MG_2_FD_202514 | JGI IMG/M metagenome (GOLD analysis project Ga0307417, IMG submission 202514) | Salt marsh sediment microbial communities from the Plum Island Ecosystem LTER, Massachusetts, United States - WE1602-10 | ecosystem: Environmental > Aquatic > Marine > Intertidal zone...
GGACATGGACTGGGACTCCATTGCGACCAAGAGAACAAAGGTGGAACAAATTTAGATCAAGGTCAAGGCAAAGTTTACGCACCTTCAATATGTATGGGTGTAATTGGCAAATGTGTCAATATATAGTGGTCACATTGCGGATTGTTCGTCGTGTAGCTGATCGAGGCGGGCACGCATGGCCGGGGTGAGCGGACGGGCGATTCGCTCCTTGTCGGCGACAAGGGCCAGCCGGTCGCTTTCGGCCTCGATGGCGGCGGTCATCCTTTGCTGCATTTCGGCGGACGGAAGGCCCGGCGGGATGGGAGGCAGGAAGGTGGCGCGGGCCGTGCCGGGCCACAAAATCAGGGAATTACGGCCCCAGAACAGGCCGGAATTGACCGCCACCGGGACGAGAGGCACGTCGAGAGCCTCATAGAGCCTGGCGGTGCCGAACTTGTATTTGCCGGGCCTTAGCGGTGCGCCGCGGGTGCCTTCGGGGAAAATGATGATGCGGCAGCCGCGGGCGACGGCGCCCCTGGCGTCGGCCAGCATGGACGGGATGGCATCGCCGCCGCGCTTGCGGTCGATGGTGATGGTCTCCATTGTCCGCGCCGCCCAGCCGAAGAAGGGAATGTCCATCAATTCCTTCTTGGCGATGAAGGCGGGTTTGCCGGCATGGGGCAGGATGGCGAAGATATCCCAGTCGGACTGGTGTTTTGAGGCGATGATGCAGCCGCCTTCGGGGATGTTCCCGAGCCCGGCGACCTCGGTGCGGATGCCCACGAGATAGCGCAGCAGGATCAGATTGCTCCAGGCCCAATAGCGGGCGAGAGTCCAGCCGAAACCGAACCAGCCGGAGCGGAACAGGGCGATGGTGCCCAGAAAAATGGCAATCACGACCGTCTGGCCGAGAAAGAGCAGATAAAAGACCAGCGAGCGCAGGGCTTGAAAAAGCATGCGGAGACCCCCTTGCGCCCCTTGATAGCGGGGTGTCAGGAAATTTGCGAGAGAAAGCGCCCCACGGTCAGCCGCGAGGTCAGGGCGGTCAGCCCCGCTACGACCGGTACGACGGCGAGAATGCCGATAACGCCGTCGATGCCGAGGGCAAAACCGCCGAAAAGCACGGCGATCTGGGCCGAGGATCGGGCCGGCAGGACGGTCGAGACAATGGCTCCGGTGGCCAGGAAGAAGGCGAGGGCCGCGAGCCCGCCGATCAGGCCGCCGGTCAGCCCGATTCTCAGAAACCGGTGCTGGAATTCCCCGGCGATATAGGCGTTGGCGGCGCCGATGAAATGCAATACGTCGACGATTTCGCGGCTCGAGGCCATGGTGCCGCGGGTGGCGAAGATGACGGCGAGAATCGTGGCGACGAGGATGAGGGCGAGGACCAAAAGGCCGGAGACGACCATGGTTCCGGCCATGACGTTGAGCTCCTGGCGCCAGGCGGCATGGGTATCGAGGCTGGCGCCGGGGACGGTGGTGATGGATTTTTCCAGCATGGAGAGATCGAGATCGCGCGGGTCGGCGATCTCGACGACGACGAGGCGGGGAATGTCGAGGGCGGTGAGGTCGACGTCGCTGCCAAGCCAGGGCTGCAACAGGGCGCGGCTTTCCTCGTCGGTCAGGGCATGGGCGCGGCCGATACCCGGAGTGGCTTCGGCCAGGGCGACGGCGGTCCTGAGATTGGCCTTCATGTCCTCGCCGTCCATGGGGCGGATCTGGATCGTCAATTCGCGCCCGACCTCGGCGGACCAGCCGAGGGCCGATTTCTGGATCAGCACCACGGCGCCCAGGGTGACGCAGGACAAAAACGTCATGATGGCGATCAGGAGCATCAAGGTGCGCCCGGCGACCGAGGCGCCGGGGACGACCGGAGCGGGGGCGCGGCGGCTCGGGCGTTGGCGGCTTTCGGCGCCGTCAGTCATGGATGGTGACCTCGGCGTCGGCAAGCCGCATGCGCGGAAAGGAGAATTTGTCGAGCATGGCCAGTTCGTGGGTGGCGATGACGATGGTGGTGCCCATGCGGTTGAGTTCGGCAAAAAGATGCAGGAGCCGTTCGGCCAGAAGGGGGTCGACATTGCCGGTCGGCTCGTCGGCCAGAAGGATGTCGGGTTTGGAAATGACGGCGCGGGCGATGGCGGCGCGCTGTTTTTCACCGCCCGACAACAGTTCGGGCCGGGCCTCCATGCGTTCGCCCAGACCGACCCAGTCGAGCAATTCCTCGACATTGGCGCGATAGTTCTCCTCGCGCTCGCCGAGAACCCTTAGCGGCAAGGCGACGTTTTCGAAGGTCGTCAAATGGTCGAGCAGGCGGAAATCCTGAAAAACGATGCCGATACGGCGGCGCATGTCCAAAAGCCGCTCGCCGCGCAGGCTCGTGGTGTCGGTGCCGAACATGTCGATATGGCCTCTTGTCGGTTTCAGCGACAGGAACAACAGACGCAACAGCGAGGTCTTGCCCGAACCGGACGGACCGGTCAGGAAATGAAACGAGCCATGCTCGATGGTGAAATTGAGGTTCTTCAGGATGTCGGGACCGTCGCCATAATGCAGGCCCACGTCGGAAAACTCGATCACCAATGGGGTCCCCGAATCAGTCTAGGCGCCGGCATCATAACAGCACAGGCGGCCACAGATGCCGGGGGCGAGAGGAAAGTGGACCTGTTTCAGGTCTTTTAAACCTCGTTCCGCATAATCGGGGCCGCATCCATCCGCTTGTGTCGGGCCCATGATCATCACCTGCCCAAATTGCCACACCAAGTACCAGCTCGCCGAGAAGGCGATCGGGTCGGCCGGCCGCAAGGTGCAATGCGCCCATTGCCGGCAATCCTGGCTGGCGCATGCCGATCCGCTGCCGGAAGCGCCGAAGCCCGAAAAGCCGCGGCTGGTCAAATCGGATCGTGAGCAGAAGCCGGATAGCGGGCCGGTCGATGCGGCGCGCGAGGACGCGCTCGACAGCGCCTTCGAGGCGGAGGCGGCCAAGGCCGATCTCACGCGGCCGGGCGAGACGGATCAGGTGGAAACCGAGGCGGACGCGGATATGCCGGTGGCGGAGGCCGAGGGCGATGCGGGCGAAGACCAGGCCGATCAGGGCGAACAGCGCAAGAGGCTTAGGGCCCTCAGGAAGCGGCAGGCCCGGCTGATCGGCAAATTGCCGCTGGCCCGGCTGAGGCGTATCGCGCGCTATGGTGCGCTTAGCGCCCTTGTGGGCCTGATCGCAGGCGGGATCGGCCTGCGCAACGAGATCGTCAGGGCCTTTCCCGATCTGGGCGGCGTCTATCAGGCGGTCGGGCTCGGGGTAAACGCGATCGGGCTGGAATTCGGCGACGTCAAAACCCTGCGCACGCTAAGGGAGGGGCGCGACGTGATGATGATCAGCGCCCGTATTCGCAATGTGACCAATCGGAATGCCGCCATTCCGCCGGTCCGGGTGAGCATTCTCGGGGGCGGGGGAGAGGTGCTCTATCAGTGGACGGCGCGGCCGCCGGCGCAATTCCTCGGGCCGGGCGAAGGGGTGGATTTCGAAACCCAACTCAATTCGGCGCCGCAAGGAGCGGCGAGCGTAAGGCTGGTCTTTGCCGAGGTCGCGGCCTCGATCGCGGGACCGCAACAAGGTGCAAGCAACGGGGCAGGCAAGTAATGGCACGTATTCTGGTGGCCGAAGACGAAAGCATCATCCGCGAATTCGTGGCGCGGGCATTGACGCTGAAAGGACATGAAGTGGTTACGGCAGAGGACGGGGGCTTTGCCGTCGAAGTCCTGATCGAAGACCGGGGCGGGTTCGACCTGTTGCTGTCCGATATCAAGATGCCGGTGATGGACGGCATCGCCCTGGCGCTGAAAGTGGGGGCCGATTATCCCGGGCTCAAGATCGTTTTGATGACCGGGTTCGCCGATCAGCGCGAGCGGGCACATGGACTGGAAGCCCTGATCCACGACGTCATCGCCAAGCCGTTCACCCTCGAGGTTCTGATCAAGGCGGTCGACGATGCGCTCAATGACCGGCCACCAGAGATCGTGCCGCTGGCGGTGAGCGGGCTCAAGGGATAGCGCTTCGGGAGCGCTCAGAGCCAGTCGGGAACCGAATCGCGGCCGATCAGGTCGTCGATGGTCTGGCGCGGGCGGATCAGGTGGGCGCGATCGCCATCGACGAGGACTTCGGCCACCAAGGGGCGGCTATTGTAGGTGCCGGCCTGGACCGCGCCATAGGCGCCGGCGCTCATGATGGCCAGAAGATCGCCTTCGACCGCGCCGGGCAATTGGCGGGCGCGGGCGATGAAGTCGCCGGTTTCGCAGACCGGACCGACGACATCGCCATAAAGGGTTTCATCCCTGCGGGCTTCGTTGACCGGCCAGATGTCGTGATGGGCATCGTAAAGGGTGGGGCGGATGAGATCGTTCATGCCGGCATCGACGATGACGAAGGTGCGCTCGGCGCCTTGCTTGATATATTCGACCCTTGTCAGAAGTATGCCGGCATTGCCGGCGATCAGCCGGCCCGGTTCGAGCACCAGGTCGCAGCCGGTGCGGCCGACTTCGGCGCGCACTAGTTCGGCATAGGCGTCGGGCAGGGGCGGGGGCAGGTTGTCGGTGCGATAGGGAATGCCAAGGCCGCCGCCGACATCGAGATGGCGGATGTCATGGCCTTCGGTGCGCAGGGCGATGACCAGCTCGGCGAGCAGGGCAAAGGCGTTGCGGAAAGGTTCGAGATCAGTGACCTGCGAGCCGATATGGGCGTCGATGCCGATGGCCTTGAGGTTCTTGCAGCGGGCGATCTGGGCATAGACGGCGTGGGCGCGCTCATAGGGAATGCCGAACTTGTTCTCGGCCCTGCCGGTCGAGATCTTGGCGTGGGTTTTCGCGTCGACATCGGGGTTGATGCGCAGCGAGACCGGGGCGACACGGCCCATCTCGCCGGCGACCCTGTCGAGGCGGGCGAGTTCGGGCTCGCTTTCGACATTGAAACAGTGAATGCCGGCTTCAAGGGCGAGGCGCATTTCGGCTTCGGTCTTGGCGACGCCGGAAAAGAAGATCTTTTGGGGCGGAATGCCGGCGCGCAATGCCCTTGTCAGTTCGCCGCCGGAGACGACGTCGGCGCCGATTCCCTCACGCGCCATCAAGGCAAGGATGGCCTGGTTGGAATTGGCCTTCAGGGCATAGGCGATCAGGGTGTTGTGGCCGGCAAACGCCTCCTTCATCACCCTGATATGACGGCGAAAGGTCGCGGCGGAGTAGATATAAAGCGGCGTGCCGAAGCGGTCGGCGAGATCGGCCACCGGCACATCCTCGGCATAAAGAGCGCCGTTGCGATAGGCGAAGTGATGAACCATCAGCCGGCATCCGGCGCCTGGGCGGCGAGACGGTCCTTCCAGCGGGCGATCTCGGCGCGGACATTGTCGGGCGCTGTGCCGCCATAGGAGGTGCGGCTTTTGACCGAGGCGTCGAGGCTGAGGATGTTGTGGACCCGGCTGTCGATACGCGGATCGACGGACTTGAAGTCCTCGATGGTCAGGCCGTCGAGGCCGCAGCCCTTGCGTTCGGCCAGGGCGACGATCTCACCGGTGATGTGATGCGCGTCGCGGAAGGGGATGCCGGCCTCTCGCACCAGCCAGTCGGCAAGGTCGGTGGCGGTCGAGAATCCGGCTTCGGCCGAGGCACGCATGCGCGCGGCGTCGACCTCGAGATCGCCGATCATGCCGGTCATGGCGGCCAGCGACAGCGACAGGGCGTCGAGGGCGTCGAAGGCGACCTGCTTGTCCTCCTGCATGTCCTTGGCATAGGCGAGCGGCAGGCCCTTCATGACGACAAGGAGCGCATTGAGGGCGCCGATGATGCGGCCGATCTTGGCCCTGACCAGTTCGGCGGCGTCGGGATTGCGCTTTTGCGGCATGATCGAGGAGCCGGTGGAGAACTTGTCGGACAAGGCGATGAAGCCGAACTGGGCCGAAGACCAGATGACGATTTCCTCGGAGAGGCGCGACAGGTGCATGGCGCAGATGGCGGCGGCAGCCAGGGTTTCGATGACGAAATCCCGGTCGGAGACCGCGTCGAGGGAATTGGCGGAAGGGCGGTCGAAGCCAAGGGTCCGGGCGGTCATATCGCGGTCGATGGGATAGGGCGTGCCGGCAAGGGCGGCAGCGCCGAGCGGGCATTCGTTGAGCCGGGTGCGGGCATCGACGATGCGGGCGGCATCGCGGCCGAGCATTTCGACATAGGCCATCAGGTGATGGCCGAAGGTCACCGGCTGGGCGTTCTGTAAATGGGTGAAGCCGGGCATGACGGTTGCGGCATGCTCTTCGGCCCGGGCGACGAGGGCTTTTTGCAGGGCGGCAATCTGGCCGCCAAGGGTGTCGATGACGTCGCGGACATAGAGCTTGAAATCGGTGGCGATCTGGTCGTTGCGCGAGCGGGCGGTATGCAGCCGCCCGGCGGCGTCGCCGATCCGGTCCCTGAGACTGGCCTCGACATTCATATGGATGTCCTCGAGAGCCCGCGAAAACGTGAAGGTGCCCTGTGCGATTTCGTCGCGGACCTGCTCTAGACCCGAGATGATCGCATCCATATCTTCTGGCGACAGAATCCCGGTGGCGGCCAGCATGCGGGCATGCGCCATGGATCCGTCGATGTCCTGACGGAACAAACGCCGATCGAAGTCGATCGAAGCGTTGATTTCCTCCATGATGGCGTCGGGTCCGGATGCGAACCGGCCGCCCCACATGCGATTGCTCATTTCGGGCCCCAGCAGATATGATCGAGGTCAGATGACAGGAACACAAAGCCCGACCGGGGGCGAGCCGGCCAAGGCGACGAAAAAAAAGCGCCTCCTGCCGATGGCGCTTCTCATCGCGGCGCTAGGTATAGCGGGGGCGGTTTATTTGGGCAATGCCGGCATCGGGACGGCGGGGGGCTGCGCGGCGCAGCCGGCGGCGGCCCAGGCGATCGATGCGGCGGCGCAGGGAGATCTGGCGGCCCTTAACGGCACGGGGACGGGCCGGTCCTATGCCGATCTCGGTTTCATCGACGAGACGGGACGGGAAATGACGCTTGCCGATTTTTCCGGAACGCCGCTCCTGGTCAACTTCTGGGCGACGTGGTGCGTGCCGTGCCGGGCGGAAATGCCGGCACTCAACGCGGTCGCGGCACATTATTCGTCGGACGCGCTCGAGGTCGTGCCGGTCAATCTCGATCTGGGGGCGGACGGCATCGACAAGGCGCGGGCCTTCCTTGACGAGGAAAAGCTCGGCAATCTGCCGCTTTACGCCGATCCGAGCTATAACGCATTCGAACGGCTGAAGGCCAATGGGGTGGCGCTCGGACTGCCGGCAACGCTATTGGTCGACAGCAAAGGCTGCGAGCTCGGGGTGTTGCAGGGGCCAGCGAAATGGGACACGCCTGACGGCTACAAGACACTCGACGCGCTGATCGGGGCCGCGAGCCAGAGCTAGGACAGCTCAGGCCGTCTTGTCGACATATGTGCCCTGGCCGGGCGGCGGGGCGGATTTTACGGTTTTGGCAAGCATATCGATCAACGACATTTGCATGTCGTGCTCGTTTTTGAGCATTTTCATCCGCGCAACCTCGAGGGTCGCCGACTGCCTGGCGGTCAGGGCCGCGGATGCCAAATCGATATCCATTGAGAAAAACTAGAAGAACCGGGTAAACGGGTTATTGATTTGCCATGATTTTCACTCGGCAGATTTGGGCAAAAGCCCATATATCCCGGTAAGGTCTGCTTCAGGTTCCACCCGGTAGCCTCGCTCGTATATTCTGGTGGACGAGGAGTCCTGAGATGCGTGCGAATGATGGCAAAGTGCATGGCTGGCACCGGCTTTCGGTGATGGGGTGGACAACGATCGGCACTTTGATGCTGATGGCGGGGTCGGCGGCGTCGGCCTATTTCGCGTTTTTCGGCGATGCGCCGGCCATGCAGCAAAAGGCGGTAGTCGCTGCGATGGGCCTGCCGATCGGTATCGGCGCGCCGGTTCTTTACATGATGATCCAGCGATTGCGGGTGCTTAGTTTCCGCGCCCTCAGGATGCAGGTGCGGGCGACAAGGGACGGGATGACCCGGTTCTTCAACCAGACCGCGTTCCGCAAGATCGTCGAGGCCTATCTCAATCAACGGCGGCCCGGTATCCGGCGGCGCGCGGCGCTGCTGGTGATCGATGCCGACCATTTCAAGTCGATCAACGATACTTATGGCCATGCGGTGGGCGACGATGTGATCCGCACCATCGCCAACCGGATGCGCTCGGTCCTGCGCCGGCGCGATATCGTGGGGCGGATCGGCGGCGAGGAATTCGGCGTCTTCCTGCAGGACGCCGACGAACGCATCGCCGCCTCGGTCGCCGAACGCATCCGCAGTGCGATCAACCTTGCCGAAATCGGCGCGGGGATCGACAAGAAGATCTCGGTCAGCGTCGGCGGGGTGCTGTTCGAGGACGAGTTCGAATTCGGCGACATCTTCAAGGTGGCCGACGGCAAGCTCTACGAGGCCAAGGCCGGCGGGCGCAACCAGGTCAAGCTCGGCGTCGTCTCGGGCGACCTCGCGGCTGCCGCCTGATCAACTCTCCTGGCTCTGGCCGGTATGCCGGCCAGGCACCCAAAGGACATCGTCGCGGCCATTGTGGTTGGCGACACGGGCCAAAACGAACAACAGATCGGACAGCCGGTTGAGATAAACAGCCGGCTGATCGCTTGTGGCCGGCTCGGTGCCGGCGAGGTCGACGACGAGACGTTCGGCCCGGCGGACGACGGTGCGGGCCACGTGCAGGTCGGCGGCGAGCGGGCTGCCGCCGGGCAGGACGAAACTGGTCAGCGGGGCCAGGGATTCGTTATGCTGATCGATCTGCTCCTCAAGCCATTCGGTCTGGGCGAAGGTGACGCGCAGTTGCTTGTCGCCGGTGGCCGTATCGGGCGGATTGGCGAGGTCGGAGCCGACATCGAAAAGATCATTCTGCACCCGGGCCAATACCGCGTCGACCTTGCGCATGCCGCCGGTGTGCAGGCGCGCCAGGCCGATAAAGGCGTTGGCCTCGTCGATGGTGCCGAAGGCCTCGACGCGCAGGTCGCTCTTCTGGCGACGCGGGCCGGAGACAAGGCCGGTGGTGCCGTCGTCGCCGGTTCTTGTGTAAATCTTGTTCAGTTTGACCAAGGCGATGTCCCCCTAAAGGTCAGGGCTTGTGGCCGAAAAGAAAAAGGCCGGCCATCAACAGCATGATGGCAATGAACTGGAAGAGGACGCGGGCGCGCATCAGCTTCTGGCTGAGATTGCCGTCGCCGCCCTTGAACATGTTCCACAGGCCCCAGAGCAGGACGAAAACGACGGCGGCCATCACGGCGAAAACGAGGATATTGAAGGCGGATTGCATTTTTTGGGTCTATCAGCTTTCCCGCGCCGCCGCGATACGGGCTGCGATCATTTCGGCAAGAGCGTCATAGATGACACGAATCCGCCGGCTGGTGAACAGTTCGCGATGGGTCGTCAACCACACAGGGAGCGGCGCTAGCGGCATTTGCGGCAGGATACGGCGCATGCCGACTTCGGCGCGGATGAGGCCGAGCTGGGCGAAACCGACGCCGAGACCGGCCTTGATGAGCTCCCATCCAAGGGTTTGGCTATCGGTCCTGAGGGCGAAATCGTCGCGGGCAAGCGGGAAGCCGAGTTCGCGGGCGGCGCCAATGATAAGTTCGGAACGGTCGAGGCCAATGAGGTCGTGATCGTATAGGTCTTCGAGGGCTTGGGGGCAGCCGCGGCGCCTCAGATAGTCCTCATGGGCGCAGCAGGCGATGGCGAGGTCGCCGAGATGACGGGCGATGAGTTCGAGCTGGGTGGGACGAATCATGCGGATGGCGATGTCGGCCTCGCGCAGGAGGAGATTCTCGCTGGCATCGGTGGCAACGATCTCCAGGGCGATGGCAGGATAGCGCTGACGTAGCTCGACCAGCATCGGGGGCAGCACATAGTGGGAAAAGACGACGCTGGCGGTGATGCGCACGGTGCCTTCGAGGCGCTCCGAGCGGCCTTCGGCGCGATTGCGGGCCTCGGCCAGGGCTTTTTGCGCCTCGATCACGGGCTCGTAGAGCTGGAGGGCGGCCTCGGTCGGCTTGAGGCCGGAAAGGGTGCGCTCGAACAGCGTCAGATCGAGGGCTTTTTCCAAGGCATCGACATGGCGGCCGAGGGTTGGCTGCGACAGGCCGAGCTTGCGGGCGCCGGCGGATAATGACCCCTGTGACACCACAACCTCGAAACTGCGCCACAAGGTCCAGTCGGGTTCGTCAGGGGGTGAGGTTTCATTCATTATTGAATAGCTATCAAACAAATCTGTCTAATTCCATAACTATTATGAATTGGCTATGATCATCGGGTCAACAGAAAAGGGTAGATCATGCAAGGCAGGGTGACGGTTCTCGGGGTCAATGGCCGGATCGGTCAGGAGGTGGCCCGCGCCTTCGTTGCGGCGGGCTGGCGGACCATCGGCATGGGGCGCAGCGACAAGGTGAAAATTCCGGGCGTGCGGTTCGTTGCAGGGGATGCCTTGCGGCCCGCCGATATCGCCCGGGCCAGCGCCGGGGCGGACGTGGTGATCAATGCGCTTAACCTGGCCTATGACAAATGGGACAAGGGCCGCTACGAGGCGTTGACGCAATCGGTGATCGAGGGACTCAAGGGGTCAGGCAAGACAATTATCTTTGCCGGCAATATCTACAATTACTCGGCGCGAGACCATTTGTTGACGCCGGAGACGCCGCACCGGCCGGAAAAGGACAAGGGCCAGATCCGTGAGCGGATCGAGGCGATGATGGCGGCGGCGGCGGAACGCGGGGATTTCCGCCTGATCATCCTGAGGGCGCCGGATTTCTACGGACCCGGGGCGACGGGAACGATGTTCGATCTGGCCATGCTGAGCCGGCTCAAGTCGGGGGTGATCCAGTATCCCGGGCCGCTCGATTTGGGACACAGCTGGGGCTATCTGCCCGATCTGGCGCGGGTCTATGTGGTGCTCGCCGAACGGGCGGAGACGTTCGGACCGGTCGCGGAATTCCTCTATTCGGGCCATTACGCAACGGGTCGGGAGATGGTTGCGGCAATCCAGGCGGCGCTGCCGATGAAGACGCGGGTTACCGGGGTGCCCTGGGGGCTTATGCGGGTCATCGGGCTTTTCGTGCCGGTGGTGCGCGAGGTGATCAAGATGAATTATCTCTGGCATACACCGCACCGGCTTGAAGACGATCGGCTCAAGGCGATCCTCGGTCCGGATTTCGGCACGCCGTTCGCTGAGGCGGTGGCGAAGACGACGCGCTCCTATCTGCCGGCGGTCGACGGCCAGACGGCCAGCAGACCGGCGGCGGCCAAATGATCACAGCCCGAGGCTTTGGCGGATATCGGCCGGGGTCCAGTTGTCGCTATCGCGCAAATGGCGCAGGCTCATGGCCTTTTGCGACTTGGAGAGCTTTTCGCCCTCGTCATCGAGGATAAGGCGGTGGAAACTGTAGACCGGCGACGGCAGGCCAAGCAGGAACTGCAGCAGCACGTGCAGGTCGGTGGCCGCTTCCATGTCGCGGCCGCGGGTCACATTGGTTATTGCTTGGGCGGCATCGTCGACAACGCAGGCGAGGTGATAGCTCGTCGGGACATCCTTGCGCTGGATCACCGCGTCGCCCCAGCGTTCGGGTCGGGCATAGCGGATTTGCGGCCGGTCGGCAGGGGTCGGCGCGGCGACGGTGAAGGTCAGCGGCCCGGTCTTTGACACGGCTTTTTCGACGTCGAGGCGATATTGCACCGGCAGGCGGCGGGCGAGGCGGTCCTCGATCTCGAAACGCGACAGATGTTTGCACGTGCCCGGATAGAGCGGGGCGCCGTCCGGGTCGCGGCGGTCGCTTCGTTCGGCAATGTCGCTGCGCGAACAAA
>Ga0307417_10000950_pt1 | contig 11888 bp, 15 predicted proteins | sample SalMarWE160210MG_2_FD_202514 | JGI IMG/M metagenome (GOLD analysis project Ga0307417, IMG submission 202514) | Salt marsh sediment microbial communities from the Plum Island Ecosystem LTER, Massachusetts, United States - WE1602-10 | ecosystem: Environmental > Aquatic > Marine > Intertidal zone...
GAAGGTGGCCACGATGGGCAATATGAGGGCAGCGGCATAGGTGATGCCCATCGTCCACAGTCCATACGGCCCAACCCATAAGTCGGCCAGCCAACCGCCGCCAAAGGCAGCCTGAACCCACCCAGCCATCCAGGGGTTGATCAGGCCACCGAAGAGGTCACCTTCCAGCCAACCCACGAGCGTGCCAGCCCCGAACAAGCCCACGAAAGCAAACATTCCGAACATCACCAGCCCCAGCACGGCCAGCCCCCACACCGGATGGATCGACCATCGGCCAAGACGATCGGCCCACCCCTGGCCGATGCTTCCAGGGTCGTGACAGACGATCCCTGCCAACCGCTCGGCAAACGCCAGGCGGGCGTTCAGAATAATGTCTTCCAACGGCTGGCTGAACATGGCTTGGGTTTGTTGGCGCAGGTCCCGCAATGGGCCCAATGACTCCGCGGGCAACCGCTGGGACAGCCACACCTCGACGGTGTCATCGTGCGAAAGCCACAACACCGCCAGGGCGCGGCTGGCCATTGGTCCCTGCGGGAGCTCCCCTGCCAGCTCCCGAATGGCTCGCTCGACGGGCGCCGGATAGCTTACTTTGGGGACGGGGACGCGACGACTGTTGACGGCCGCCTGAAGTTCGGCCAGACCCTCCCCGCGAACGGCTTGTGTGGGCACGACGGGGATGCCAAGCCAACCTTCGAGCGCAGCGTAATCCAGGTCCAGGCCAAGGGCTTGCGCCTCATCCGTCATGTTGAGCGCCAGCACCACCGGCGATCCCATTTCCAGCAAATGTGAGGTCAGCAGCAGGGTGCGCCGCAAATGCTTGGAGTCCCCCACCTGTACGATTCCCCTCAGCGGCTCGTGGAGAAGAACCTGTGCCGTGACGCGTTCATCATCCGAGAGCGAGGGCAGGGCCACGAGGCCCGGTGTGTCGATCACCATCAAATCCGGATCGGTCCTGCACGGGGCGCGGCGCACTTCCACGGTCGTGCCCGGGTAGTTGGCGATTTCGGCCAGGCTGCCGGTCAGCCGGGTGAACAGAGCTGACTTGCCCACGTTTGGCTGCCCAATCAGGGCCAGCAGCCCTTGTCTCGACTCAGCCAATCCGCTGACGGCCTCCGGGCAGGCCGGAGTGTGGCAGGCCGTCATGTCTTGACATGCTCCGAAGCCAGAGGGGTCCGGACGAGGACATGCGCGGCGACGGATTCGCCCACCACAATCGTTTGGTCGCCTCGGGCCAGCACCAGGGTGCCGTCCAATGCCTCCCGGCCTTTCAAGGTAATGCCAACGCCCGGACGCAGGCCCCGCGCGTCCAGATAGGCCAGCACATCGGTCCGCTCAGGTCGAATTCTCACCACCTCGGCCGCCTGCCCTTCGGCCAGTGTGGTGAGCTGAACGGCTTCGGCGGATGCCGCCTTGGACGAGTACGGGATCGGATTCCCATGCGGGCAGGCGACTGGCTGTCCCAACCAGTCGGCCAGGGGTTCGGTGACCGCCTGGCCAACGGCATGCTCCAAGGCGCAGGCCAGGTCGTGGACCTGCACCCAACCCAGGCCCAACTGGTCATGTAGGAAGCATTCCCAAAGGCGGTGTCTTCGCAGGACCTGCTGGGCCCGGTCGTCGCCTTGAGGCAGTAGGCGGACGCCGCGATAGGGCACATGCTCGAACAGCCCTTCGGCCTCGAGACGGTGAACCATCTCCGTGGCCGAAACGGGCGAGATCTCAAGACCAGCGGCGACGGCTGAGATCGGCACGTAGTCATGGGACGCCCCGAGTTCGAAGACCGTCTTGAGGTACATTTCGACGCTCTCACTCAAGCCGTTGGTTGTGCTCTGGATTTCGCTCATCAACCCACCCGTGGGCCGTCAGTTTTTGGTTACCCCAAGACTACCTTTTTGGGTCAGCCTTAACATGTGTCGAATCGCCCGTCCTTGCCTGACGAAGGTCACCCTCGGTTCCGAACCACGCGTGATAAGATGCCCCGTCTCGACCGCCGGAACAGCGACCAGGAGGCGATGATTGACGCCAGCCCTAACCCAGAGCAAACCAGCCGGCGCCAACCAGCGGGCGTGGTTCAGCCGCACACGACTCCTGAGAAAGCATCTCATCTTTCCACCCGAACACGGCGCTTGGATTTGGCTGGCCGGACCATTCGTCGTAGGGGCCGTGGCGGGTGAGGCGTGGTCATCAGATATCGTCTTGTCGGCCGCAGCAGCTCTGGCTGCCTTCTTTGCTCGCCAGCCGGCCACCCTGTTGGTCAAGATTCTGAAGGGACGCCGCTCCCGCCGCGAGCTTGGGCCAGTCTTGTTCTGGTTGGTCGCGGACGGCGGGCTGGCAGGCGTCCTGGCGACCTGGCTTGCCCTACGTGGCTACACGCAAATTCTTTGGGTGGCTTTGCCAGCCCTGGCCGTGTTGGGGTGGACGCTGTGGCTGACCAGCCGGCGTGCTGAACGAGGGCAGACCGGAGTCCAGATCGTGGCCGCCGGTGTCCTGTCGCTCACTGCCCCAGCCGGTTATTGGGCAGCCGCAGGCAGCGCACAGGGTCTCCCCTGGCTGTTGTGGGGCGTGATGTGGTTTCAAGCGGCAGCCTCGATCGTGCTCGTCCGGCTTCGATTGACACAGAGGTCCTGGAGCCAGGCCGGCTCGCTCTCCTTCCGCATGGCGAAAGGTTGGCGTGCCCTGCTTTACAACGGATTCAACGGGTTGGCAGCCGTGGTGGGATGGGCGGTTTTCCAGGCCTGGTCCGGCTGGCTGGTCCTGGGCTTCAGCATCATGCTGGTTGACACGCTCGACAGCGTACTTCGGCCGCCTCTCGGCTCCCGGCCGTCGGCGGTGGGGATCCGCCAAGGGATCAGCAGCGCCATCTTCGTCGCCCTGGCCGCCCTGGGTTTTGCCCTGGCCTAAACCTTGCTTCGGCGCCGGGCCGGGCCCGACCCGTTCCGGCTAGAGATCGGTCGCGGAGTTCACGCGCGCGAGGAGGGCCTCGGCGACCCCAGGGCGTTCGATGTAGCCGCCCGTGCCCGGACGGCGGACCAGGTCAATACATGATTTGGGGTTGGGCTCTCCAGCCAGCATTTCAGAAAGCAGCGCAGCCGCGCCCTGCATCTCTCCGCCGTCGTCCGCCAGGACGAGGGCCTGCCAGAAGGCCACCTCTTCCAGCTCAGGGGCAAGCTGACGCGCCTCTGACCAACGCTCGAGGGAGGGAGGCCTGCCTGTCACCAGCAGCCAATGTCTTGTCCCCCGCCCGGCTGACGAGATCGGCCCGTCGCAGCTGGATCAGCCGCCCCGGCTCCGTGACCGGATCCTGATGCTCATCCACGCGCAGGTCAAATACGAGGGGTTCCGTGGAAAGGTCAAGCAGCCTGCCGGTCGACCCGCCTCGGATCAGGATCGCCGCCGACTGCATTCCACGTACGTCGCCTCCCTCAGCCTCCGCCGCGGCCAAAGAACCGCTTAGACCGGCACAGGAGCCGTCAGGTCGGCCCGCTCCCATGGCTGAACAGGTGCAAGGCTGCCCTGTTTTCGGTAGGCCCGAAACATCTGGCCCCAACCCGTCGTCTCGGACCAGGTTTCAAAGACCTGACGCTGCTTGAGCGGCCACTGGACGTAGTCGTGATTGAATTCTGAGAGGAAGATTGGCAGCGCCACCAGCCGTGTCCGGAGCACAAGATTCTGCAACACCCGCGTCGGGCCGTACCAGGCAAGCCAGGCCAGCGCCCGGTGCAGATTGTAGCCGACTTCAAAATGCCAGTTCTGGTCGCTGATATCGTCACCCACGATTTCGATCTGGCGTGGGTCGCCCACCCCCAGACCGCGTTCGTGAGCCATTCGAATATAGGGGATCGTCATCGGGTCGAAACCCATCAGTTTGGCCGCCACGGCATCGATGGCCACCTGGTCCCCCGAGGCAAGGATGACATTCTTCACCACCGGGTCCAATGTACGAGGCCCCGGCCCGTTGCCGGCCGTTGTGCCATCCATGACCGCCAAAATACCGGGATGGATTTCCTTCTGGATGGCGAGCAGGTCCACCAGGGTCTCGTGAATCCAGCTGTGCGTGTAGTGCCGGTGCTGGCTCAGAAGGCCACCGAAGGCATTCTTGATGGCGCCCGTCGTCGTGGTGTACATGTGGCATTTGACCGTCGGGAGGTGAACGATGTTCTTGCCGAAGAAGTGATCGGGCAAGAAGATTCCCTCCGGATAGACGTGGTTGAGCGCCAGCATCTCGGCCTTGGGCTGGTAAGGGACCCACTGCATGTCGCTGTCCTGAAAATTGTAGAGTACGGGGATGGCGTATCGGCTGAAGATCGGCCGATAGCCGTTCAAATCCTCGCCTTTGAATGCGTCGATGACCACGGTCTTGTTCTGGACACAGACCAAGGAATCGAACCCTCGTCGGCGCAGGCCAAGGATCGTGGCCTCAAGCTGCCACGGCGTTGTATTGGCAGCGGGCATGGGGAAATGCCAGGAGATGTTGTCCTTGAGGATGGTAGGGGTACCGGCTTCAAGCACCTGCCCGGCCCCCACCAGGTCAAACAAGCGGTCGTAGTCTCCCAGAACGCTTTCCGGTCGGGTGAAGAGCACGGCCACGCGCCCTGATGATGTTGAGCTGATGCTCATGATGTGTCGCCTCCAGTCTCGAGCCACGGGCCGGTTCTGAGCCGGTCAGGGTTGGACGCTTCGAGGCTACCCCAACTTCGCCAGCATCAACATGTGGAATTTGTCACATAGTCTGGAACAGTCTGTCTCCGCCCGGCTTACGAGGCAGCTCGCAGGCCAGGCTCAGGCCGACTGTGCCAACGAATCTTTGTACACGTTGATTTGAGCGACATGTTCCCGCTTATGGCCATAATTGTTGTATACGAGCATGTCATCCAGACTGTACGACTCCCCATACCAGGGAATGGTTCCCACTTTGGACAGCAAAGCTTCCGGCATGCTCGAGACGGCCTCCATCAGTCTGGCATGGGCGTCTTCATAGGCCCTAAGCACGTCTTGAGGGGAGAGGTCCTTTCGGGCGTCCACTTGACGCTGGTTAAACTCAGATCCCTGCTCGCGCAACAGATCCAGAGTGGGTGTCGGGCCAGGCTGGACGAACCCGGCCAAGGCCTCGGCCTGACACAGCTCATAGGAGGTCAGGTGGGCCAGGATGTCCTTGACCGACCACCCACCACACACCCCGGCTTGGGTCCACCAGTTCATGGGCACTGCGTCCAGTCCGGCCCGCAGCGTGCGATCCCCGTACATCAGTATGTCATGGGCATTCATGTTCCCTCCCGTATGCCGATCGGGGCACTGAGCAGGGATTGTGGCTTGCTCTGGGGTTGATTTCCCCCCAAAGAAGACGGTATAACGCCCGGCGTCAGCCCAGAGATTGGATATCGCACGTCAGCAAAAGGTGGCCGTCGAGATGAGCGACTGCCACGCTGCCTCGGTCAAGAGGCCCGGGGTTGATGACGGTTGTGGCGCCGAGGCGGCTGACACCCTGAGATTCGTGAATGTGCGCTGTAAAACAAGCCAGCGGCTGGTGAGCGAGGATGAAGTCGCGCACGGCCTTGCTGCCCACGTGCTGGCCGCCGCTGGTGAGGTCGGCAGCTGTGTCCTTCGGCGGTTGATGAGAGACGAACAACCAGGGCTCATCGGGGGGGAGGTCAGCCGCCACCCGGTCCAGATTGGATGCCAGCTCTTCTTCGGTAAACACGTTGGGAGTGCGTGTAGGGCCGGACAGCGATCCTCCCAGGCCTAGGAGGTGGACCCCATCGACCGTGATCGGCCCGGCCTCCAGGCTGATTCCCATCTGATCCAGAGCGCCGGCGACATCCGGGTAGTCGCAATTGCCGCTGACCGCCGCCAGGCGCGAGCTGTGCGAGCGAAGCCCTTCCACGATCCGCTTAGCGTCGTTTGCGTGGCCGAAATTGGTGATGTCTCCCGCCAGCACGACCACGTCGGCCGCCTCGAGCCAGGGTACCAACGGCTCGATCGGGCCCAGATTCCCATGGATGTCGGAGATGGACAGAATGATCATCTCGTCTATCGGAATCCGCCGGACCATCGGCCCGATCTATTCATGTGCACCGTGCGGACCATGAACGTGACCGTGGCTTAGCTCTTCATCGGTGGCCTGGCGCACGTCTTCGACTTCCACATCAAAAGTCAGAGCCTGACCCGCCAGCGGATGATTGCCATCCACCGTCACCTGGTCGCCCTCGATGCTGATCACGTGCACGATGGTCTCACCATCGTCGCTGAGGGCGCGGAAGGCCATCCCAACGTCGAGATCATCCGCATCCACAAAGGCACTGCGGGGCATAGTCTGCACCAATTCGTCGCTTCGCTCCCCGTACGCGTCGTCCGGCTCCAGGCGCACGTTGAACTTGTCGCCTGTTTGGCGCCCTTCCAATTCCGCTTCCAGGCCGGAGATAATGCTCCCATTGCCATGAATGTAGGCCAGGGCGGAACTTTCTTTCGAGGATTCTATCAACTCACCCTGATCATTGGTCAGGGTGTAATGAAAAGTCACCACGGCGTTGTCTTCAATTTGCATTTGTCTCTCCCTCGGATGGCCCACCATGGGTCACTCCGACAAATGGGCACGATCCACCAGTCAGCGGCTGACCAACTGACTCTATCACACCCCTTGGGCCGGCGAGAGCCGTGCCTGGGAACGGGCACCGCAGACGCTAGAAACCCGGTTCTCGCAAGGACTTGTCCACCAATAAGCGCTGAAGGCTGCCACCGGCGCCAATCATCCGGGAGCGGAACCGCAGGCCGGAATTTTGAGACACGTGATCCATCCGGCGGATAACAGCGCCAAAGGCGCTCCACAGGGCGACGTATCCCCTCCCCACCAACCCGAGTTGGTCAGAACGCACCAAATCAAGAAACACCAAGCGTCCGCCGGGCCGGAGCACACGCATCAGCACATCAAGGGCAGCACCGGCGTCGGGATGGCCGGAAAAAGCCAGCGAGTTCAGCACACAATCGAATGAGTCGGGGGGGAAGGGCAGCCCTTCACCCTTGGCCCAAGTCTGATGGGCCGCGCGTCCGCTTTCCGGAACCCGCGCCCAGACGGTTTGACCCATGCGCATGTTGAGATCGATGCCAAACACTTTGTGCGATTGCGCCTGGGACAGGTGGCGCCACCCGGGGCCGAAAGACACCTCGAGCACCGTCCTTCTGCTTGCGTGAGGAAGGGCGGCTTCCAACCAGCGCCGCCAGAACGGAAGACGCGCCCATCAGCTGTGGGCGGGCGCCCCCCAAGAATAGAATCGGCCGAAGTGTTCGGTCCTCCCCGACCGCCCAGATCGGACTTCGTACTGGGTCACGGACCCCCCCTCGCCGGCGTCGCGGCCGAATAGGGGGGCAGCGGCTAGCCGGGGTTTGGGGTAGTGGTCTCGGTTGGGGGCGGCGGCGGAGTGTCCGCGGGCGTGTCGCTCGCCGTGGGGGTTATGGTGGAGGTCGGTGACGGCGTCAGTGTCCAGGTCGGAGGCAGCACCACGGGGCCGGCCGTGCGCGTGGGCGGAGCAGGGGTGTTGACATGGAAGACGGTGGGCAGCGCGGGGCCACCGGTCAAATTGGGATTGGTCAGGACCCAATAGGCGCCACCCGACAAGGCCGCGCAAGCCACCAGCAGCAAGATGAGCAGGAGAACCACCTGCCCACAGGTCATGCCCATGATCTTTCGGGGACCACCAGACGAACTCAAATGAGCCTCCCATCAAACCTCGTCAACCCCCCATCGACAAGGATACTTCAAGCCGGCCAGACTGCCAACGACGGCGTCCGAAGCCACCAAGTCTTGCCTTCCCCGCAGCCGCCCGCCGGCTGCGCCACCCCTTGACTCGCGCCAAAGGAGCGTGTAAACTGATCACTGAGTCTGTACGACAAACTAGTTTGTGGAGATTGAACTATGGACAAGCCGATGCCTTCCGTCACAGAACTGATCAACCGACCCTTCCGCTATTTCTACGAAGATGGGCTGGTGGAGCTGGCCGTCGGCACGCTCTTCTTCACCGCCGGGTTGGCCATCGGCGCCTGGGCAGTCACCCCGGCATGGTCTCCCTGGCGGCTGGCTGGCGTGCTCCTGATGGTGGCCATCCCCACGCTGGGCAGTGTCATGTTCAAGCGGCTGGTTAGGACGGTCAAGGACCGCTGGATCCATCCCCGGACGGGCTTCGTCGATTACGGCAAGCCTCAGCCTTCCGGAGCCCGGTGGGTAGTGATTGCCGGGGCATCGGTCCTGGCCCTGGCCGCCTTCGTGCTGCCGGACAGGCTCAACAACATGGCATTCATGGAAGGCGCCCTTTTGGGGCTGGTTATGGCGAGCTTGGCTTTCCGGTCCCGCCTGCCGCGGTATTACCTCTTGGCGGCGATCTCGGCTCTCATCGGGTTGGCGGCGGCCCTCTGGTTCGGATCAGATTTATGGGGAAGTGCCGCCACCTTCGGCGCCATCGGCGCCGTCATGATCTTGTCCGGCGGCTGCGCCCTGCGCCGGTACCTGACTGCGCATCCGGCGCCGAAGGTTGACAGAGCCTGACCATGAGCGAACCGATCAAATCACTGGTCGACGCCGACCGCATCGTGCACGAACCTGCCCGCCTGGCCATTCTCGCCCTGCTGCACTCGGTTCGGGGGGCCGACTTCCTCTTCCTGCAAGAGGAGACGGGCCTGACCAAGGGCAATCTGTCCTCCCACCTGGGCCGCCTCGAAGCTGCCGGCTACATCGATATCGAAAAGACGTTTCAGGGCAAAATTCCGCGCACGGTGTGCCGAATCACGGCCGGCGGCCGTCGGGCTTTCGAGTCCCACTGCCAGGCCCTCAGAGGGGTGATCGAGGACCGAGGCTGAATCCGAGATCAGGGGGGCGAGGTCGGTGGTGGCGGCATGCCCTCCACAGAAATGTCGTCCCAGGTGATTTCGGACACGGCACCTTGCGAATCCCTGAACTGGGCGCTGACATACGTGCCCACCCAGTTGATTCCCGGTACGATCTCAAATGTCACTTGCGGCCTGAAGGGCTCCCACGGCTGGTTGGCCAGATCCCGGATCGTGGCCGTGGCTGGCCCCAGATAGGTGCGCATCTCGATCACCTCGCCCGCCTGGCTGTGCGCGAGCAGTTCGGCATGGAGCGTCAAGGGCTGACCCACGATTCCACCGACGCAGCAGCGGCCGGCTTCCAGGATCACGGCCCCAGAGACGGGGACGAAGGGTGTGAGGCTCGGTGCGACCAACGTCGGGTTCACGCGCGGCACGACCGTGGCCAGATAAGAGACGAATTCGCTGAGACGGGTGGCCTGGGAGGCCTGCTCGGCTATGGTCGTCGCTTGGGCTTCTTGGACCTGACGCTGCTCCGCCACCTCGGTCTGCAGCGCGTGCAACTGTCGGATGGTAATGGATCCGTTGGATTCACCCGACAGGTTGACCTGGCCGCAGGCGGCAATCAGGAGGATCAGGGCCACGGCCGAGGCTGTTCCCACCATGCTCTTGGTACTCACGGGAGGCTCACACTTTCCAGCACACTCGGAAGCGGTTCGAGGGTTTCGGGGTCGTGAAGGGAAAACCCGACCAGTTGGCCCCCCAACTGGACGAAGGTCCACTCGACCATAAAAGGCACGCCCCCGCCCCCAACCAGCACCCGCTGGGCGGGCCGACCGTCCAAGGTGATGTGCTCAACCGGATTCATCGGGCAGGTCTGGCACTGTTGTTGAGTGAACCCCTCCACTGTTAACACGGAGGCATCACCGATGACAATCCGGCTCATGCCCGGCCCCCCTTCCGACCCGGCATCCACGCCCAGGGTGTACACCTGGTAGCTCAAGTTATCGCCCTGAACCGCAAATGGGCCGGCCACGTTCCAGTTTTCCGGCAGGGTCATCGAGAAACCCGCCAGCTCGTTGGTGTAGGTCCCACCTTGGCGTGGATCCGGCGAGGCGGCCGTCGAAGGGGTGGCGCCCTTGATGGCGGGCGTAGGGGTTGCAGGCGATGTCACTCTTGCACACGCCAACAAGCTCCATCCAATCAGCCAGCCCGCCATGGCGAGGCGCCCGAAGTAGGTCAGGTTGCGTTCTTTCCGCATGATCCCTCTCCCCAGAGAAGATGTGGATATGTCAGCGGCCAGTCTACCCGAGGGCATTGCCTTCTGTCCACGGTTTCGTGGTTCGGCCTCCTAGGCCGAGAGAAAACCTCCGTCAACCGGGATGGCGGCGCCCTGGACGTAGCTGGCCAAATCGGAGGCCAGAACCACTGCCACCCGAGCGACTTCGTCCGGGTCTCCCAACCGGCCAAGCGGAATCCGCCTACGAAACCGAATCCCGGTGCCAATCAAGCCCAGCTGAAACTTGAGTACACCCCGCGCGGCGCTCTTGGTTCCCTGGGTGATGATGCCGCCCGGCAGCAGGGCGTTGATGCGAAAGCCATCCCTGCCGTGTTCGCGCGCCAGGGAACGGGTCAGCGCCATGACGCCGGCCTTGCTCACGCTGTAGTGCGCCAAGTCGGCCTTAAAGGCCACCAGGGCCTCGATGGAAGCAAGGTTGATGATCACACCGCCCTGCTTCAGCCGCCGGCCGATCATCTCCTGGCACATCCAGTACACAGATCCCAGGTTCACATCCAGGACATGGTCGTAGAAAGCAGCATCCACATCCAGAAAGCCTTTGAAGGGGTAGATGCCGGCGTTGTTGACCAGGATGTCCGGTGGATGGTCAGCCACGGACTCCCAAAGCAGGCTGCGTCCGATATCAGTGGCGATGTCCGCCGAGTGCAGCCTGACCGAAGGCGCCACCCCATCCAGTTCGCCACCGACCCGGCTCAGCGCCGCCTCCGAGATGTCGACCAGGTCGAGGGCCGCCCCGGCCTCGGCGAAACGACGGGCGATGGACCGCCCGATGCCGGCCGCCGCGCCGGTGATCATCGCCCGCTTGCCCTCCAGCGACAACAGCGACGCCAGTGGGACGTCTTGTCGTGCCGTACGTGTCTTTGCAGCCGTCATGCTCATTCTCCGTGGGTTGGTGCCGATTGTGAAATCCTTCACTAGCCGCATTAGCCACCCCGCCTCGCGTGTGCGCAATGCCTCGGGGCGGGGAACCATGCCCAAGGGGGGACATGGGGGCCAAAGATGAAAAAAGGCGGACCCATGCAGGGCCCGCCTACAGATCAGGTGACGGATGGAATCAACACTCACTGTAGCCGCAGGAGTAGCACTTCCGGCAACCTTCTTCATTGACCACTCCGGCCGCGCCGCACTCTGGACACAGGTCCCCGATGGTCATGGGGATCTGAGATGGCACGCCTCCCGTGGCGTGCGCCACGTCGTTGGCCGGCGTGTCCCCCAGATACGCGGCCAGGGCCTGGGCCACACCATCCGGCAAGGACAGCACACGGTTGGGGCCAAAGCCGAGCGGGCGGCCGCCGCCGATACCGGACAGCTGGCGGACCAGCTCCGCCAGCCGGTCACGCGGCGGCACTGGCGAGGCCATGCGCAGGACATATGAGGCCATGCGGCCAATGGCTTCGGAGATGGCGGCCGTCTCCGAGCCGGCTTTGGCGGTGGTGATGAAGACCTCAAAGGGCTGTCCTCCGCCGTTTTCGTTGATGGTCACGAAAGCCTTGCCGAGCGGGGTGTCGATCTGATAGGTGGCGCCATCCAGGCGAGAAGGGCGCGGTTTTTTGCCCTCGTTCCAGATTTCGAGCTGGCCTGCCCCCGCCTCGGGGTCGCCTCCGGCGGCTTTCTTTTCGACGGTGGCTTGGGTTTCCAAGACCACCTTTTGCCTCGAGCCCGTCACGTAAACCGTCAGGCCTTTGCAGCCGAGCTCCCAGGCAAGAAGGTAAGCCCGGGCCACGTCGTCTTCCGAAGCGCCTTCGGGGAAGTTGCAGGTTTTGCTGATGCTGTTGTCGAC
>Ga0307417_10000951_pt1 | contig 11885 bp, 11 predicted proteins | sample SalMarWE160210MG_2_FD_202514 | JGI IMG/M metagenome (GOLD analysis project Ga0307417, IMG submission 202514) | Salt marsh sediment microbial communities from the Plum Island Ecosystem LTER, Massachusetts, United States - WE1602-10 | ecosystem: Environmental > Aquatic > Marine > Intertidal zone...
CATCAGTCATCAGTCATCAGTCGTCAGTCGTCAGTCTTCAGAGTCTTTGCCCAGGGGGCATCTTCCAGATACAGCGATGCGGTGTGGCCGGCGAAGCCGGCACCGACCGTCACAACCTTTGCCACGTTCACCTCCCTCCACGCCGCCGACCGGTCTGCCACGATGACAATCGCGACGGCGGGTATCCGTCGGAACCTGCCAACACCGCCTGGTACCCTCCGCGCCGATGAAACGCCACATCCTCGTCGCCGTCGCGTGGCCCTACGCCAGCGGCTCTCGCCACCTCGGGCACCTCTCTGGCGCCTATCTGCCCGCCGACATCTTCGCCCGCTACCACCGCCTCGCGGGCAACGACGTGCTGATGGTGTCCGGCAGCGACGTCCACGGAACCCCTATCACGGTCAGAGCCGACCAGGAGGATGTCGAACCCCAGGTGATCGTCGGCCGGTACCACGCCGAGTTCCTCGCCAACTGGGAGTCGCTCGGCATCTCGTGGGACCTGTACACGACCACGGGTACCGACAATCACCGCGAGGTCACCTGGGATGTGTTCCGAAGGCTCCATGAGCACGGTTACATCGTCACCAAGCCATCGAGCCAGTTCTATGACGAGGAGTCCGACCGCTTCCTGCCGGACCGCTACGTCGAGGGCACCTGCCCGTTCTGCGACTATGCGAGTGCGCGGGGCGACCAGTGCGACAACTGCGGGCGCCAGCTCGATCCCGAAGACTTGATCGATCCGAAGAGCCGCATTTCGGGCACGAAACCGGTCATGCGCGATACCGAGCACTACTTCCTTCGTCTCTCCGCGTTCGATGAACGCCTCCTCGAGTGGCTCGAGTCTCGAGAGGGGTGGCGCCGGCACGTGCAGAATATGGCGATCGGATTCACGAAGGACGGACTCCTCGACAGGGCAATCACCCGTGACCTCACCTGGGGCATCCCGTTGCCTCCCGAGTTCTCCGATCTGGGAGAAGGCAAACGAATCTACGTGTGGTTCGAAGCGGTGATCGGTTACCTATCCGCCGCGAAGGAGTGGGCGCAGATCCAAGGCACACCCGACGCGTGGAAGGCATGGTGGGAGGATCCCGACGCCGAGTCCTACTACTTCATCGGCAAGGACAACATCGTGTTCCACGCCGTGATCTGGCCATGTCAGCTCATGGGCTACGAGGGCCTCAACCTCCCCACCAACGTTCCCGCCAACCAATTCATCACGTTCAAGGGTGAGAAAGGCTCGGCGAGCCGGGGAATAGGCAGGTCGATCTCGTGGTACACCGAGCGCCTCGAACCGGACGCGCTCCGCTATGCGCTTGCAGCTTCCCTTCCCGAACAGAACGACACGGATCTCTCCGACGACGAGATCGTCCGGAGAATCAACGAAGAGCTGGTGGCTACCTGGGGCAATCTCGTCAACCGTGTGCTCACCCTGACGGCCCGCAACTTCGGTGGTGTCGTCCCGACGCAAGGCGCGCTTTCCGCCGACGACCAGGAGCTGCTCGATGGGATCGACAGGCTCCTCGAAGAAGAGGCGGAGCTGATCGAGCGTGTTGAGCTGCGCGCCGGCCTACGCGCCGCGATGCAAGGGGCTCAGGCCGTCAACGGCTACCTCAATGCGCAAGAACCGTGGAAGGTCCTGAAGGAGAACCCGCTCCGTGCGGGAACAATCCTGTCCGTTGCGCTCTCCGCGATCGCCGGACTCGGTGTCGCGTTCTCGCCCTACATGCCGTTCACAGCGGCGCGTCTCCACGAGATCCTCGGCATACCAGACGAAGCAGGCGGGGTGGGTTGGAAACGACCGAACGTGCCGGCCGGGGCCCCGCTTGGCGAGGTCGCTCCGCTGTTCAGGAAGCTCGAAGAGTTGTAGCACCAGGGGACACGGTATCGAGAAACGCGAGGAACGGCCCCCACCGGGACCGCCCCTCATCACCTCTATGGAACCGCTTCAGGCCGGCGGGTAGACGCCCATCTTCTTTGCCTTGTCGGTCTTCCAGAAGATGACCGAGATCTCGTCGATCAGCGCGACGAGCTTGCGGCCATCCTCAGGATCGACGGTCTTCTTCGCGATCCCGGCCTGCTTGATGGCCCGCCAGAACAGATCGTGGAGTTGCGGGAACTGCTCGGCATGCTCCGGAGCGAAGAAATCGGCCCACAGAACCATCAGATGATGCTTGGCCAGCTCGGCCCGCTCCTCCCTCAGATACAGCGCACGAGCCTTGAACACGGGGTCTTCCGACGCGAGGTACTTGTTGGTGATCTCGAGCACGGACGCCGCTTCTATCTTGGCTTGTGCGGGGTCATAGACGCCACAGAACAAGTCACAGTGTGCGTGCGCGATACGGATGGGTGCGAACAAACCCATAGAGGCCTCCTGACAGCGTGGTCGCAACCGACGATACACTCATCTTGAACGAACATGAGATGGCCCCGCACCCTCGTACCGCTCGCCGCTGCCTTGGTCGGCGGTATTGCTGCACAACGCGCGTACCGTGGACTCGCTCGATTCGAGGTGTCCGAAGCGTCCATGGTTCCGACCCTGCGACCCGGGGACCGCGTCCTGACCTGGGAACGCCCACCTGTCCGAGGCGACATCGTTGTTTTCGAACACCCGGAGCGGCCGGACTTCTGGATGGTGAAACGAGTCATCGGCCTCCCTGGCGAGCACGTCGAGATCACCGACGGTCGGGTGCTCGTCAACGGAACCTCCTTGGACGAGCCGTGGACGACAGATCCGACCGGGCCCGACGCCTCGTGGAATCTCGGCCCGGGCGAAGCGATCATCCTGGGGGATGCCCGCACGCTGTCAGCAGGAGATAGCCGTCAGATCGGGCCGCTGCACATCGACAGGCTCCACCGTGTGGTGTTCGCCCGGTACTGGCCCGATCCAAAGGCGATCACGTGACAGACGCTCAGCGCAGGATCATCGCCGGACTGGCTGGAGTGGTCGCGCTCGTATTCGTCGCCGTCGGCATCCTCGCTCTGACGAACCGGGCATCTGACACAACGACCACCACGCTGCCGCCGATCGCGGCCACATCAACCACGTCAACGACGACGCTCCCCGCGCCAACCGGGCCAACGACCAGCACAACGACCACCACCACCACCGATGCCTCAACGACCACAAACGCGACAACGACCAGCACGACGACGACAACCACGCTCCCACCGGCAGATATCCTCATCCTCGGCTCAGAGAGCATCGACGGGATCTTGTTCGGTACCGACGGCGAAGCCGCCATCGCAACACTCCAGGACGTGCTCGGTGCACCTTCATCGGACAGCGGGTGGGTTCCACCCGTCGACGACACGGGCTCGCAGATCTTCGGACCTTGCCCCGGAACCGAAATCCGTATCGTCGACTGGCCGAATCTGACCGCCCTGTTCACCAACGGAGCCACGGAGTGGGGACCGAAAGGAACGAGGCACTTCTTCCACTACAGCTACTTCACCTACGACACCGACCACCTTGGGCTGAGAACGGCAGAGGGCATCGGGCTCGGGGCAACGGCAGACGACCTGCGAAACGCCTACGGCGACGGAGTCCAGTTCATCTCCGATGAGTTTGGTGACTACTACACGATCACGGTTCCCGCCCCCGGTGCGCTGTGGGGTTTCCTCGACGCCCCCGACGGGGCGATCGTATCGATCAATGGAGGTCAAGGCTGTGGCGAATGAACTCGGAATCGGATTGGTCTCTTGTCAGCGAACGCCCGGTGACTCCCGCAGCTGGGAAGACATCTATCAAGAGGCACTCCAGCTCACTACCGACGCGGAACGTCTTGGCTACGCGTCGATCTGGACAACCGAGCACCACTTCGTCGACGATGGGTACATGCCATCGCTCCTGGCGATGTCGGCGGCGATGGCGGCCGTCAGCACAGACATCCGCATAGGCACCGGCGTCGTGCTCGCACCGCTGCACCATCCTCTGCGACTCGCGGAGGATGCAGCGGTCGTGGATCTGATCGCGAGAGGAAGGCTCATCCTCGGTCTTGGGCTCGGCTGGTCGCAGATTGAGTTTCAGGGACTCGGAGCCGACGTCCACACGCGAGGGCAAGCAATGGAAGAGATCCTGGAGATCCTTCCACAGGCCTGGATGGGCCTCCCGTTTCATCACCAGGGCGACATCTATGACCTACCTGAGCTCGCCGTCCGCCCGACCCCTTCGCGCCCGATCCCCGTCTGGATCGGTGGCGGCGCCCCCGCCGCCATCCGGCGCGCCGCGCGGCTCGCCGACGGCCTCTTCTCGAACGCTCCACCGGACGCGTTCGCCGAGCACGTGCGCATCGCGCGAGGCGAGATGGAGGCGAATGGACGCGACCCGAATACCTTCTCGTGGTCGCACTACGACATCATCTACCCGTGCGACGACCCCGATCGGGGCTGGCAGGAGATCCGGGACCACGTGTACATGATGCGATGGAAATACCAGGACATGGAGGCATCGGCAACCCGGCAGGGTCCGATCCCCGGTCCCCCGCCGATGAGCCCGGCCCTGGAGGAGCGCCTGAGGGCATCGGTGCTGATCGGACCTGGTGAACGCATCGTCGAGCAGCTTCACCACCTGCGAGAGCGCGTCGGAGCACCGGTCCACTTCGTGGCTCGATCCGTCTTCCCGGCGATGAGCCACCAGCGCCAGGTCGAGGTGCTCGAGCAGATCGCCGCCGAGGTCATGCCACTTCTCTAGGTTGGCCCCAGCGGTACACTCCCCAACCACATGAAACGAATCTTCGTTCTGCTCGCGCTTCTGCTCGTCACCGCTTCCTGCTCCAAGGCAGCGGAGCCAACCACCACGTCGACGACGTCTTTGTCCGCCATGTCGACAACCGGCACGTCGACCGCCACGACCGCGCCCACCACGACCGCCGGCACATCGACCACCACGACCGCCTATGCCGGCCCTGTCTCACCACTCAACGGCATGCCGGTCGATGCGCCCGTCGAGCGCCGGACGTTGGCCGTGAAGATCGACAACCATCCGGCTGCCAGGCCTCAGTCGGGTATACAAGAAGCAGACGCCGTCATCGAACTCCCCGTCGAGGGCGTCACTCGCTTCATGGCCCTGTTCAACGCCAACGACTCGACCTACCTGGGACCAATCCGGTCGGTGCGGCCGACCGACATCGCCTTGTCGAAACCACTCGGCGGCAACCTGGTGGTCTCCGGTGGCTCCTTCTGGATCCTCCGCTACGTCAGGGCGCACGGCGCACACCTCATCACCAACACCAGCACGGCTCACAACACGGGCGGGATGTTCCGCATCGACTCTCGCACCGCACCGCACAATCTGTACGGAGACACCACCGGTATCCGTGCCTACGCTGACGATCTCGGCATTCCCGACACGCCGCCTCCGAATCTGTTCGAGTGGGGACCCCTCCAGCCCGACGGCACATCCAATGAACTCACGCTGTACTGGGCGCCGCGAACGGTGTGGACGTGGGATGGTGAGCACTACACCCGCACCTCTGACGGTGTCCCTCACGAGTGGGTCGCCGAGGACGGAACCCGTGGCCAGATCGCAGTCGACACCCTGGTCGTGATCCTGGCACGGCGCTACACGGCGAATCCACCCAAGCCGTCGGATGGCAAAGCAGTGCCCGCCATGGACGTTGTCGGGTCCGGCAAAGCACTCGTCTTCGCCGGCGGCGAGTACGCAGAGGGCACCTGGTCTCGCAACTCGGAGGACGAACCGTTCACCCTCACTCACCCTGATGGGTCTGCATTGACCGTGCCCCCAGGGAAGTTGTGGGTTTCGATCTACCCGAACAGCCTCGAGATCGATCGGTGATCATCGCCGACGACGTCCGGGCCGGTCGACGATCGGCCGTGGATGTCGTCGATGCGTACCTCGACCGGAGCGAACGGCGCGCCGACCTGAACGCCTACACCCTGATCGATCGCGACGGAGTAATCGCCCGGGCTTCGACCATCGACGCGCAGGTCGCCGCAGGCGAAGATCCCGGGCCCCTCGCCGGCGTACCCGTCGCCCTCAAGGATCTCATCGATCAGGCAGGGCTTCCGACAACGTGCGGTTCCGGTTTCTACCGGAACGTGCCGGACCGATCGGCCACCGTCGTCGACAGGCTCGAGAAGGCGGGTGCGGTGATCATCGGACGAACCGGCCTTCACGAGTTCGCCTACGGGTTCTCCAGCGAGAACCACTGGTTCGGGCCGGTTCGCAATCCCTGGGATCCCGGCACGTCACCCGGAGGGTCGTCCGGGGGCTCCGCCGCCGCCGTTGCCGCCGGCCTGGCCCCCGTCGCGATCGGGACCGACACGGGAGGATCCGTTCGAGTTCCGGCAGCGATGTGCGCCGTCGTCGGACTCAAGGTGACCCACGGCCGTGTCCCGTTGACGGGTGTGTTCCCCCTTGCTGCGTCGCACGACACGGTCGGCCCGCTGGCCAGATCAGTGCCCGACGTTGCCCTGGTCTACGGTCAGATTGCAGGGTACGACGCTGCCGACCCGTGGTCGGTGCCGCACCCCGATGGTGTGGCAGATGGATCCCTGACAGGCCTGCGTGTGGGAGTTCCTCGTGAGTGGATCGACAGCGCACCGATGGATTCGCACGTTGCTGCGGCGTTCGACGATGCGCTCGCGATGCTCTCGAGATCTGGTGCGGTCGTCACCGACATCGCGGCAGGCTGGCTGACTCCTCAACCGCACACCTCCGATGCCGTGAGCGCCCAGGCCGCGCAGGTGCACCGTCCCTGGTTCGGTCACGAACCGTACGGTCCGCAGGTAGCGGAACGTCTTGCAGCGGCGTCCGCCGTGACGATCGACCAGTACCTCGATGCGCAGCGGTGGATCGCACACCTGCGCAATCGTGCAGCAGTGCTGTTTCGGGAGGTCGACATCCTCGCTACGCCAACGGTTGCAGCGAACCGGAAACGCATCGGCGAGCCGCTGATCGATGGAGTCCACTACATCACGGTGCTGTCGTGGTTCACGTCACTCATCAATCATCTCGGTGTGCCGGCCCTGACCGCTCCGCTGCGGGCTCCGGGAGCCCCTCCCCCGTCCCTGCAATTGATCGGCCCGTGGTGGTCCGAGCGACGCCTCCTCGCGCTCGGAGAAACGCTCGAAGGAATCGGACTATTCGAGACTCCTCAGCCGCCGGCGGGCTAAACCGGGTTTGCTTGGCCTAACCCGTAACGCCGGTAGACTTGCGCCCGGGCGCACAGGCGCTTTGCGCGTGAAAGGATCACCGTGTCCAACGACACAGAAACACTCGAACCCATCGATCACGAGACCGAGGAACTCGACAAGGTCATCGTCAGATTCGCTGGAGACTCCGGCGACGGCATGCAGCTCGCCGGAACCCGTTTCACGAGCGACGCCGCCCTGTTCGGCAATGACCTCGCCACGTTCCCGAACTTCCCCGCCGAGATCCGGGCCCCTGCCGGCACCGTCGCGGGGGTGTCCTCGTTCCAGGTACAGATCGCCGACTTCGACATCCTGACGCCCGGCGACGAAGCCGACGTGCTCGTCGCAATGAACCCGGCGGCGCTCAAGGCTCACGGCAAGGATGTGAAACCAGGCGGCATGATCGTCGCAAACGCCGATGCGTTCGAGCCCCGCAACTTGAAGAAGGCGGGCTACGAGACCAACCCGCTCGAGGACGGTTCGCTCGACGGTTTTCGGGTGTTCGCCGTCCCGATGGAACGCCTCACCAAGGACGCCGCCGAAGGTACCGGTGTCAGCGGCAGAGACGTCCTGCGGTCCAAGAACCTGTTCGCGCTCGGCCTGCTCGCCTGGGTATTCACGAGGTCGATCGATCCGACGATCGAGTGGCTCGAGAAGAAGTTCGCGTCCAAGCCTGACGTGATGGCCGCCAACATCGCGTCGCTGAAGGGCGGCTACAACTACGGGGAGAACACTGCCGCGTTCAAGCACACGATCGTGGTGCACAAGGCAGCACTCAAACCGGGTGAGTACACGAACGTGACCGGCAGCACAGCACTGTCGTGGGGGCTGATCGCCGCCGCGAAGGCCGCCAATCTGAGACTCTTCTACGGCTCCTACCCGATCACGCCGGCATCCGACATCCTGCACGAGCTTGCGAAGCGCCGGGAGTTCGGCGTCATGACGTTTCAGGCAGAGGACGAGATCGCTGCCGCCGGAGCCACCGTCGGCGCCGCGTTCGCCGGCAATCTCGCCGTGACCGGTACGAGTGGTCCCGGACTTGCCCTCAAGAGCGAAACGATCTCGCTCGCCGTCAGCACAGAGCTGCCGATGATCATTGTCGATGTCCAGCGCGCCGGGCCGTCGACGGGTCTGCCCACCAAGGTGGAACAGACGGATTTGCTGTTCGCCATGTACGGTCGTCACGGAGAGGCGCCGCTGCCCGTCCTGGCGGCCCGCTCCCCCGCCGATGCCTACAAGGTGGCGATCGAAGCGGCGCGCATCGCACTCAAGTACATGACGCCGGTGATCCTCCTGTCGGACAACTACATCGCCAACGGTTCGGAACCGTGGCGTATCTCCGACATGGACGAGTTGCCGGACATCAGCGTGCCGTTCGCGACCGAACCGAACGCAGAAGGGCACTACCTGCCGTACCTGCGCAATGATGAGACGCTGGCACGACCTTGGGCGACGCCGGGCACGCCAGGTCTCGAGCATCGCATCGGTGGTCTCGAGAAGTCGGCTGTGCTGGGCAACGTGTCATACGACCCGGGAAACCACCAGCTCATGACGGACATCAGGGCGTGGAAGATCCGCAACATCGCCAACGACGTCCCGCCTGTGGAGGTATACGGCGACGAGGACGCCGATCTGCTCGTCCTCGGGTGGGGTTCGACATTCGGCCCGATCAGAGGCGCCGTCAAGCGCGTTCGCAATGACGGCATCAAGGTGGCGCAGGCGCACATGCGCTATCTGAACCCGTTTCCCGCCAACTTCGGGGAAGTGCTCACGAGGTACAAGACAATCCTCGTGCCGGAGGTCAACTCCGGCCAGCTGCGCCATCTCCTCAGATCCGAGTATCTGGTACCGGCGATTGGACTCAACCAGGTGACAGGATTCCCCTTCAAGGTGTCCGCCGTCGAACGAAAGATCCGGGAGGTGCTGGCATGACCGCGCCCACCTACACGCGCAAAGACTTCCAATCCGATCAGGAGGTGAAGTGGTGCCCGGGTTGCGGTGACTTCACCATTCTCGCCTCCGTCCAGAACTTCTTCGCCGAAGCGGGACTCCCGAGAGAGAAGTTCGTCGTCGTGTCGGGTATCGGGTGTTCCTCCCGATTCCCGTACTACATGGACACTTACGGCGTGCACGGCATTCACGGACGTGCCCCGTCGATCGCGTCCGGTATCGCGATCACCCGACCGGATCTCTCCGTGTGGATCATGACCGGCGATGGCGACGCCCTCTCGATCGGTGGCAACCACATCATTCATGCGATGCGGCGCAACGTGAACATCAAGGTCGTTCTCTTCAACAACCAGATCTACGGCCTCACGAAGGGTCAGTACTCTCCGACGAGCGAAGCGGGCAAGATCACCAAGTCGAGCCCGTGGGGATCGATCGATCACCCGTTCAACCCGGTGAGCCTGGCGCTCGGCGCGGAGGCGTCCTACGTGGCACGTTCGATCGACATGGACCGAGCGCTCACCGAGCGGGTCCTCCGCGAGGCCTACGAGCATCGCGGAGCGGCGTTCATCGAGATCTACCAGAACTGCAACGTGTTCAACAACCACGCATTCCTGGAGCTGACGAGCAAAGAGGCGCGGGACGAGAACCGCATCAATCTCGAGCATGGCAAGCCGATCGTGTTCGGACCGGACGACGAAAGCGCAGTGATCATCGAGAACGGAGCAGCGAAGGTGGTGCCGACGGCATCGGTCGATCCGTCGCAGATCCTTGTTCACGACGAATTCGCCGTGAACCCGAGTGTTGCATTCTCGTTGAGCAGGCTGTCCCTAGGCCCTCACGGACCGACGCCCATCGGTGTGTTCCGCAATGTGGAGCGCCTCGTATACGAGGACGTGCTGGAGGAGCAGATCGAGACGGCGCAGAAGAAGAAGGGCGTCGGCGACATCAACACCCTGGTGCGGTCGATGGGAACCTGGACGGTCGAATAGTACCGAGTGCAGCCCGCTGAGCGGGCGGCTTTCGTCTTCGGTTCTCGGTTCTCGGTTCTCGGTTCTCGGTAGGACACGTGTCCTCCCCTCGCGAGCGAAGCGAGTGTTGGGGGAGGTGGCCGAGGCCGAAGGCCGAGGACGGAGGGGGCCGTTCCTGTTTCCTCCCCTCGCGAGCGAAGCGAGTGTTGGGGGAGGTGGCCGAGGCCGAAGGCCGAGGACGGAAGGGGCCGTTCTCACCAACAGAGCCCGCACACCACCCCCCTACCCCAGCGGCTCCGCCACTGCGGTACTTCTGCGTCGGGATCCGCCATCCTGGGGGACCAACATGACGACCCTCTTGTGAAACCTTGCTGAATCGTGCACCTTCTCCTCATGGGACGACCCCTGTACACAGAACGAGCCTAAGGACACTCGCACGCCCTCCGAAAACACCTCACCATCTCGGAAGCTTGGGTCTGGGGCTCAATCAAGGCGGGCCGTGCCGGTGCCCGGTTCAGACGCCAGGTGCCGATCGGCCCCTGGATCGTCGACTTCGCATGCCTCGACCCGAAGCTCGTCATCGAGATCGACGACGGATCACATGACTGGCGCGACGAGACCCCAAGAACCGAGTACCTCTGGGACCACGGCTTCAAGGTCCTCAGGTTCCGGAATGAGGAGGTCGCCAAGGAGATCCACGGAGTCATCGCGACGATCGAGAACTGGGTGAAGATCCTCAGCGAGGGCGGCAACCCGGAGGTGTAGCCACCCCCCTACCCCAGCGGCTCCGCCACTGCGGTACTTTCCCCCCAACGTCGGGCTCCGCCCTTCTGGGGGGACCAACGTTCTGTTACCTCCCCTCGCGAGCGAAGCGAGTGTTGGGGGAGGTGGATGCGGCCGTAGGCCGAGGACGGAGGGGGTTCTTGTTTCCTCCCCTCGCGAGCGGAGCGAGTGTTGGGGGAGGTGGACTCGGCCGAAGGCCGAGGACGGAGGGGGCGGTTCTCACCAACGTTGCTGGCTTACAGATGCTTCGCCGCCTCCCGATAGCTCAGCGGTGATAGCTCGTCGCCGTGGGCAGCGAGAAACTCGCGAACTGCGTCTGGGTCGGTCTTCGCGTACTCCCTGAGGGCCCACCCGATCGCCTTGCGGATGAAGAACTCGGCCTCATCGGCACGGAGCAGGCAGTAGCCGAACAACCGATCGGTATCCGTCCCCTCCTTGTGCTTGAGCTGAGCAAGGATGCTCGTTCGTCGCAGCCACATGTCCTCGTCGTCGATCCAGCGGTCGAGGATCGGCCACATCTGGCCAGGGTCGTCGAGGAGAACCCGCCCGATGAGTTTGGCGGCCACCAGGTCCACGAAGTCCCACCAGGCGCCCTCGACGATCAGACGTCGATAGAGATCGAGATGGTCGAAGCGAATCCACCGCTTCTCGTCGACGGCGAAGTCGACGGCACAGTACTTCTCTTCACGATGAGGCCGCTCCCACAGGGCGATCACCGTGCCTCGATACCCCTCGCTCGAGTCGATCGGGAACCGGCGACGGGCCTCACGAAGGATCTTGCGACGTTCCACGGTTTGGACGCCGAAGAAGGGCATCGTTGTCTTCATGTAGGCGGCCATGCCGGCGGCCTTGGCCGAATCGGCCCGTGCGGCAAGGTCGGCGGTGACGAGATCGGCAAGGGGATTCACAGGTGCGAATCTACCCGTGCAGCTACGCTGCCGTTCCCATGTCCGTCACCGTCCAGTACTTCAAGTACCCCGACAGGCTCCACTGGCGACACGACGCCGTCGGTCTCGGTGCGGATGAGTTCGG
>Ga0307417_10000952_pt1 | contig 11881 bp, 12 predicted proteins | sample SalMarWE160210MG_2_FD_202514 | JGI IMG/M metagenome (GOLD analysis project Ga0307417, IMG submission 202514) | Salt marsh sediment microbial communities from the Plum Island Ecosystem LTER, Massachusetts, United States - WE1602-10 | ecosystem: Environmental > Aquatic > Marine > Intertidal zone...
CGGAGGAACCTGATCTCTATATCATAGACCTGATGATGGAGACCTACAGCGAGGGTTCAAACGTCGTGGATGCCCTGATCAAGAATGAGGAGACCAAGGACAAGCCCAGGATCATGATCACCTCGGTTGACCTCAAAGGGCCCTGGGATTCTTATCCGCAGGACGACTGGCTGTCGTGCGATTTCATACTGCAGAAACCGGTCGCTCCTCAGGCTCTCATCGGATATGTTGAGAAGGCCTTCAGTAAGGAATAACAGATTCACCCATCAAATCTGAACCGGAGAAGACAAAGTGGAAAAACTGATCCGAAAGAAGAACTTCATCCAGTTCTGTGAATCCCTGCCGACGCCCCTGGTTCTCTTCGGATCGGACCGGGTGACCTTCAAGGCCAACGCCCAGTTCTGCAGGGTCATAGGCCTAGGAAGAGAGGCCCTGATCGGTAGAAAGTGCTACGAGGTATTCATGGATTTTGAGGAACCTTGCCCGGAGTTGAATTGCCCCTTGAATACTCTGATGGCCGAAAAGAGGACCGTGAGCAGGGTCTACAAGAGAAAAAGGCCCGACGGCACGACCCTCTACCTGGATCTTTTCTTCTCTTGTGTCTGCAATACAGACGGGGACGTCGACTACATCATTACCACCGCCAGAGACATCACACAATCCAAGGAAGTGAAGGCGGATCTCAGAAAGACCACGGATTTTCTTGAAAAGATTATCGAGAGTTCCGTGAACGCCATCGTGGTAGCGGATATGAAGGGCAAGATCCTCTTCATGAACCAGAGTGGTAGGGAATTGTTCAATTCCAATGCCGAAAGCGAGGGAGGGATGGGTTTTGCCCGGGACTACTATTTTCCCGGTGTGGCGTACAATATTATGGAAAAACTCAGAAGCGCGAAATATGGGGGCATGGGCAAGCTGGACGGAATGGGCATTGAACTTCGAACCGGTTCGGGAGAGGAGATCCCGGTGGAAATGACGGCTTCCATCATCTATGAGTCTGGTGAAGAAACGGCCACCATGGCCATTTTCAAGGACTTGAGACCGCAAATCGCCGCCGAAAAAAGACTGGAGAGGACGCGGATGCAATTGATGCAATCTGAAAAGCTCGCATCGATCGGGAAGTTGGCGGCCGGTGTCGCCCATGAGATCAACAACCCCCTCGGGGGCATCCTCATGTACAGCCACCTTGCCCTGGAAGATCTGCCCATGGCAAACCCCGCCTGTGAAAATCTCCAAAAGGTGATTGAACAGGCGGAACGCTGCAAGAAAATCGTCAAAGGGCTTCTCGACTTTTCAAGGCAGCGGAAACCCGAAATTACCTCTGTACAGTTGAATGAACTCATTGATGAGACATTCCAACTCGTCGAAAGCCAATCGGTTCTTCAAAACATCAAGATAGAGAAAAAGCTGGACCCTTTGCTCCCCTCCATTGAAGGGGACAAGTCGCAGCTCCAGCAGGTCCTCCTCAATCTTGTCCTCAATGCGGCCGGCGCAATGGCCCATGGAGGGACACTGAATGTGTCGTCTTCCTGTGACGGCGATGGTATCGAAGTTCGTTGCCGGGACACCGGCTGCGGCATTTCAGCCGAAAATGTGGAGAAAATATTCGAACCCTTTTTTACGACAAAATCCGAGAAAGACGGAACCGGGCTCGGACTTTCCATAAGTCTGGGCATCATCAAAAATCATGGGGGGACGCTTACGGTGGATAGCCGGCCGGGGAGGGGGACGACCTTTAAAGTCCGACTTCCTGCGGTTAGGGATGAAGATTCTGCCATCAGATCACAGGAATGAGGCAATCGCCGGGATTTTATTTGTCACAATGTGTCTGGATAGCGTTCAGATAGGGATTTCAAAACATCCAGGGTTGCGAAAAAGGACCGGATGACTGCAGGATCAAAATGCGACCCCGCACCCGTTCTCATCTCTTCCAGAATCCGGTCTTCACTCCAGGCCGCCTTGTAGGCCCTCCGCGAACAGAGGGCATCATAAACATCCGCAACTGCGACAATCCTTCCGAAAATGGGGATTTCTTCAGCAAGTTTGGGGAGCGGACCACTCCCGCCCGGAACCGTGAAGCCCGGGAGAGGGCGGCCTGTAAGGGGGTCAACATGGCCCGGATAACCGCTTCCATCCCATTTTTCGTGGTGGTTCAGGGCAACCTGCCCGGCCATTTCATCCAGCTCTGAAGGATTCTTGAGGAACAGCCTTGCACCGAGGTAGGTGTGGCCCTTCATCATCTCATATTCACCGGCAGTCAACCGCGACGGCTTTTTCAGGATCACATCGCTGATGGCCACCTTGCCCACGTCGTGTAACATGGCAGCCATTCGCAGGATGTCCTTCTGCCTGTTGATCTCATGGGGGGAGAGGCCCTGTTCCCGGGCCCAAGACTCATAGAGCTCGACGGAAAAGGCCGCGACGCGATTGGCATGGTGCCCCGTTTCGGTGGGGTCTCTCAATTCTGCCATGCTGATCATCCTCAGGATGATATTTCTGGTGGTCTGCGCCCGTTCGATGGCCAGGCCCGCACTGGTGGCGAAATGCTTGATCACCAATTCGTGGCTCGGGGAAAAGGGAATCACCTCCCCCGAGTCATCCTTGGCGTTAATCATCTGGATTACACCGAGCACATCCTCTCGTTGGTTGGTCATGGGAACAGCCAGCATGGATTGACATCGGTAATCAGACAGTTCGTCGAAATTGGAGTCAAATGTGTAGGGTTCAGAGCCACTCATCCTGTACACGTGAGGGATATTGACGAGTCGGCGATTCTTGGCCACGTAACCCGAGATGGAGGCGTTATTGATGGGGATCGAAAAGGTGCTGTAGATGAGCTTCTTGCCCGGGCCCAGTCTTTTTTGAAGGGTATCGTTCTGCGTATGGCTGAATCTGAGCTGATCCTTCCGCTTGAGGTAGATGGATCCGGCGTCGGCATTGAAAAATTGTCTTGCGTGGGTGAGGATTCGTTCCAGGAGCATATCAAGGTCTTTGACCTCATTGATATCCAGGCTGATTCCGGTGATCAGATCTATTTTTTCCTTTTCGCTCAACATGTTGCAGTCGCCTTTTTGATGACTTCGTTGGAAGCTGATTTATGCCGCAGGCGGCAGCCTGTCAGAACCAAGTGGTGCCGAATCTGACACTCTTTTTCAGACGCTTTCTAAACACCCCTTCACTATCACAGAAGATGCGGTAAAACAAGGGAATGCGACCTGGAGAGGCCGACATGCACTTCTTGAGACAGGGATAATCACCTTGACGTCCACTTGTGCGCTTTGATAAAAAGGTGCACATGAACACCCTGGACATGCTCATCATCGGCACGATGGTTTTTTTCATCGTGAGGGGGATCTGGAGAGGATTTTTCAGAGAAATCGGTTCGTTGACCGGTGTCGTTTTGGGAATCTGGCTAGCCAACAGGCTACAGCCCCAGATGACTCTGATCCTGAGATCTTACATGCCTTCCGCCCATTTCCTGCCATTAGTCAGCTTTGCAGCCATCTTTTTTCTGGTCTTGGTGGCGTGTAATCTGGGGGGATGGGCCCTGAAAACCATCGTAAAAAAGGCCTTTCTCGGTTGGGCCGACAGGGCGTTGGGCGCCGGCCTGGCTGTCCTCAAAGGGGTCGTTCTGACCTATCTGGTGATTGTTCTGCTCACCTTTTTTGTCCCTGCAAAGACGCCCCTGATCGCACGATCCAGGCTGGCACCCTTCATCATATCTTCCTATCAGTCCATGGCGGGATTCATTTCCGAAGGGGCCTACGCGCGGTGGAAAAAAAACTGGTTTGGTGGACAGAAGAAACCAAAGGACATTCCTTCGAAACCATCTGAAAAGACTTTTTAGAATCTTATGAATAATTTTGGCTTGGGCATTTGTCTATTTCCAGGTTGTTTGCCTCCGGTGGGTTTGGCCGGGTCAGGAATTGATCAGAATGGATCAGATCAGATTGGGGAAAGCCGTAAAGGAACTCGTTGAGCTGGTGAGACGACTGAGGGGGCCGGGTGGTTGTCCATGGGATGCTGCGCAGACCGCACACAGTGTCCGAATGTACCTCCTTGAGGAGGCCTATGAAGTGCTCGATGCCATCGAGGGGGGCGATTCCGGGGAGGTGCGTTCAGAATTGGGAGATCTCCTGTTTCAGATAGTGTTTGTGGCGTATCTCGCAGAAGAAGAAGGCCGGTTCGATTTTGTTGAAGTCGTTGAGGAAATAACGGAAAAAATGATCCGCCGTCACCCCCATGTTTTTGGGGATGTGAAGGTCAGAAACGCCGAAGAGGTGGCGGTCAATTGGGCAGCGATAAAGAAAACGGAGAAGGGTGCTGTGCAGGGCAGGGGGCCTTTTCTGCGACACGTTTCGGCAAATCTGCCGGCACTTCAACGGGCTCACCGCCTTGGAGAAAGGGCATCCAAGGCCGGATTTGACTGGCCGGATAAGGAAGCCGTATGGGAAAAGGTCCAGGAAGAGATTGGTGAACTCGAGGATGCCATGGGGAGCGAGGAACCCGCAAAGGTGGAAGAGGAACTTGGAGACTTGCTTTTTTCTCTCGTAAATCTCGCCCGGCACTGGGGCCTGACCGCTGAAGACCTCCTGCGGAAGAGCAATGCCAAATTTGTTCACCGGTTTGAACGCATGGAAAAAGCGTTGTCCTCCGCCGGGAAAGACTTTGCTGGGACCACATTGGAAGAAATGGACCGGGTCTGGAACAAGATCAAGAACGGGACGGGGTAACCGGCTTTGGCCCGCAAAAAGAAATCGGCTGTTATGAGGAGGATTTCAGGATGGGTTTTGGTGATCTTCCTTTTCTTCCTTGTTTTTTCAAGCCTTCAGGTCCTCTTGCTGCGTTTCATGAATAGCCCCCTTACCTTGACCAGGATTTCCGGATGGATTACGGACCAAAGACCTTCAGGATCAGGCAGGTCTGCCGGGACATGGAAGCCACTGGAGGATATTTCCCCAAATTTGAGAAGGGCGGTGCTGGCAGGAGAGGACCAGCGTTTTTTGTGGCACCATGGCTTCGATATTGTAGAGATTTCTCATGCCATTAAGGATATCATCCAAAAAGGGAGTAAGAGAGGTGCCAGTACCATTACCATGCAGGTGGCCAGAACGGTGTTCCTATGGCCGGCGAGAACCTGGTCTAGAAAAGCGGTGGAGGCCTATTATACCTTTCTTTTGGAAATGTTTCTGAGCAAGAAGCGGATCCTTGAAATCTACTTGAACACGGTGGACTGGGGAGCGGGTATCCGGGGGGCGGAAGCGGCCTCCAGAAGCTATTTTAAAAGTTCATCTTCAAGCCTCTCTCCGGATCAGGCCGCCCTTCTGGCAGCTGTTTTGCCCGGTCCACACAAATGGTCGGTGAAGCGACCCAATGCTGAGGTAAGGCAAAGGCAGATGAGGATTTTGAGGGACATGAAAAGGATGCCGTTGGTTGGGGTTCATTAGGTTTACTCTGACGACGAGGCGCTTGATTTGCCCCTTTCAAAGATTATCATTTACAGACATGGTGGGGAAATAGATGTGGCAAGGAAAGGCAAAAACATGGTAAACATAAGGTTGGAGTTGCCCATCCACTGGTCGGGCTTTCGAAATTAGGATGCCGTTGCGCTGATCTTTTCGGAATCGGCCGGTAAAGCCAGCGGGTTTCCCACCACCGGGACCTTTTCAAGGGTGTTATAGGCCGGACAATCTTCCACTAAAGGACACCTTTCACGGCAAACCAGAACGTTCATGCGTGGGGCACTTCTCTTATTCGGACAAACAATATAATCGGTCATTTTCTGCTCCAGGGGACAAAAGTTATATTTAATTATAAGTCAATTATTAACTTTTATAACAAAAAGAATCTCATATGTCAATCGTAATATTTCACTATTAGGGGAAGAGGCAGTTTCGAGGTATAAGGCGTAGGTGGGAAATCAAGACCGGGCCGGGCTTGGGTTCTCAACCAAACCGATGCGAAGGGATACCGTATGATCAGATTCATTGGACTGAATGGCCTTATTATCATCCATACCATTCTCTTTTGTCTTTTGGCAGCTGTCATGGCACTTTTCGGCTTCAGTGGGAGACGTATCCATTTCTGGGTCGCGGTGCCATGGGCACGCGCGATCCTGTGGCTTTCAGGCACAAAGGTGGACGTGAAAGGAAGGGAAAACGTGGATCCCGAGATCCCACGTATCTACATGACGAATCATCAGAGTTATTTTGATATATGGGGACTGCTGGCCTCTCTGCCCGTGGACTTCAAGTTTATTTTGAAGCAGGAACTCATGAGAATACCCCTCTTGGGCTTTGCCATGGGACGGGCCGGCTATATCGGGATAGAAAGAAAGGATCCCAGAAAGGCGGTTCAGAGTATGCGCAAGGCCGCAGAGAGGATAAAAAACGGGGCCTCCGTCTTGATTTTTCCGGAGGGAACGCGAAGTATCGACGGGCACCTGCAAGAGTTCAAACGGGGTGGCTTTAAACTGGCCCTCAAGTCCGGATGCGATATTGTTCCCGTGGTTGTAAAAGGGAGTATGTACATTATGCCAAAGGGCAGTTTCAGGATAAGAAAGGGGAACTTTGGGCTTTCCATTGGGGACCCAATCCCTGTGGGGGATTACACGGTGAAAGAAATGGGCGCCCTCATGGGGCGGGTAAGGGAAGTAATGTTGAAGGAACTGGAGGCACAGGAGTGAAGCTGCTGAAAATGGAAAAAAGGCTCGGAGGGTTTTGCAGATGGGGCGCCGCCATCCTCACGGTTCTGGCGGCCCTTTGGGGGGGGGCGGGAGTGCCTGAGGGTGCGGAGGCCTATGTCATGCCCTCCGAACAGCTGCTCGGTTTTGTGGCGAACAATTTCAAGGGCTTCAAGTCAACCGCGATCCTTCAATCAACCCGCCTGATGGGCTCTCAGGGAAAGGAACCCGCCATAGCCTTTGAGGAAAAAATATGGGTTAAGCCGCCGCGGTTTTACAGGTCTCAGATCGTCACGGAAATCGAAGAAGAAGGGATGTCCCTTGAGGAAATCCAGGCTTCCCGATTCAACATCGATCCGGGCTACAGACAGTTGCTGGCAGCCAACAGCCGGCAGGATTTGTCGGGTTTGTTACTGGCGTGGGGCATTGATCAGTCTCTGGTTTCCCTGACACGACTTGATGGAACCGTGGCCTATGCCATCGGGGATTACAAGGACGGGACCATGCCCGCCCTCTTAATAGAAAAAAAAAGATTCCTGCCCATTCTGTTGCGATACCAGGTGCCGGGAAGGCCGGGTACTGAACCTGTTATCATCCGTTTCCAGGATTTCAGAAGAGTGCACGATGGGTGGTACCCCTTCAGGATCGACTGTTTTCTGGGCCAGGAGCTGATGGAGAGATATTTGTTGTTGGAGGCAAAATTCAATAGTCCTTTTCCTTCGGACCCATTCGCTGACAGCAAGGCGAATCCCGCTTCGGACTCCAAGGGGCAAACGGTTCTTGTTTCATCTGAAAAGGGCCAGATCGAAGGGGTTATCAAGGCCTTCAAACAGAAATATGACGGAACCTCACCATAGATCACGCTCCCACGCCGAGCCCATGCATGGACACCATAATGAAGCTTTCAGAGTCACCACGACCCCAATAGGGCGGCGGTTCTTTTGAACTCCGTGCCGGTGGTTATCCCTTGATCGAGAAAAAACCAACCTGTCTGAGAATTGCTGTTTCCCTCCCTGTCAAGGAGACCTACTCCTATGCGGTCCCGGCCACATTGACATCGGAAGTGCGCGTCGGACTGCGGGTGCTGGTCCCTTTCGGGAGTCGACAGGTGACGGGTTATGTCATGGAGTTGATTCCGCCTCCGGACCCTTCCAATCTCCTGAAGGATGTCCTGGATATCCTGGATCCCCATCCCCTGTTTTTTGAAAACATGGTTCCCTTTTTTGAATGGGTTTCCGAGTATTACCTTTGCCCGATTGGACTGGTGATCAAGTCTGCACTCCCAGGGGGAATAAACAGGCAATCGTACAGGACAGCGCTTCTGACAGAAGCCGGTTTCCTGGCCCTGGAGAGGGGAGGCTCCGGGCAGGCGGAAGCGGAGTCCCTTTCGTGGATCAGGGATCATCCGGGCGCCCCGCTTCCTCGTCCCTTTCACAGGATTTACGGCCTCGCGAAAAAGGGATGGTTGCGGTTTGAGGAACGCGCCCCCGGGAAAGGCACGGGCCCCCTGATGCGAATACTTGTCAAGGTCAGAAAGGGATTCCATTCCGGGGAACTCGCGGAAAAGATGGACGGCCATCTGAGGGCAAGAAATGAAGAGGCCTTTCTCAGAAAAGTGCTTTCGCATGACGGCATTTGGCAGACCGAACTCTGCAGGGAATTTTCCAATGCCTCCTATCTGATCGACAAGTGGTCCGGAAAGGGCGTGCTTGAACAGGTTTCAGCCCCTGTTTACCGAACCCCTGCCGGGGGAATCATCACACAGTGTGCTCCCCCTGAAATCCTCTTGAAACAACAGGAGACGGTCCTCCTCCATCTCCGGGAAAGGATAAAGGCCCACCGTTTTTCAGCCTGCCTCTTGCATGGCGTAACGGGCAGCGGGAAAACCGAAGTCTACTACAGGGCCGCCAAGGAGACCATAGGAGAAGGAAGACAGACCATCCTCATGGTCCCTGAGATATCCCTTGCCACCTACATGTATGGCCTTTTTCGGTCCAGGCTGGGAGATCGCGTGGCCATTTATCACAGCAGCCTCAGCCGCGGCGAGCGCTACGATCAGTGGACGCGCATGGCGAGAGGAGAAGTGGACCTGGTCATTGGTGCGCGTTCGGCACTTTGGGCGCCTTTTCCGGATCTGGGACTCCTCGTTGTGGACGAAGAGTTCGATCCGGCTTACAAACAGGAGAATCCTCCGCGTTACCATGCAAGGGATGCCGCCGTGGTCAGAGGCAAGATGTCAAAGGCCGTAGTCCTTCTCGGTTCGGGGACCCCGTCGGTTCAATCCTACCATAACTGCCTCAAAGGACGATACCATCTCCTTGCCATGCCTCAGCGGGTAGAAAACCGGCCGCTGCCCCATATCGAGATGGTGGACATGAAAACGGCCAATGGTTCCGCCGGGGAGGAAAGGATCATCAGCTCCCGGCTAAAGGCTGCCCTTCAGGATCATCTGGACGCAGGGAATCAAGCCATTCTCTTCCTGAACCGCAGGGGCTTTCACCGGCTGTACCTCTGCATGGACTGCGGGAAGAGTATCCGGTGCCCCAACTGCGATGTTGCCTTGACCCACCACCAGGAACACAGGCTCAAGTGCCATTACTGCGGATTCAACATTGAGGTCCACAGCCGATGTCCCTCCTGCGGCAGCGGAAGACTGAAGCCTTATGGTTTCGGGACCGAACGCTTGGCTTCCGAACTCTCCGACCTGTTGCCGGGAGTGCATGTGGGGAGGATGGATACGGACAGCACAGGGAGAAAAGGGAGCGCCTTTGAGATCCTCAAACGATTTGGTGCTCATGAAATTGATATCCTCGTGGGGACGCAGATGATCACCAAGGGATATGATTTCCCGAATGTCACCCTTGTGGGGGTCATTGCCGCCGACCTCTCCCTCGGGTTTCCCGATTTCAGGGCGGGGGAGAGGACCTTTCAGATTCTGACCCAGGTGGCGGGCCGGTCAGGGCGGGGGATGAAAAAGGGAGAGGTTATCGTCCAGTCTTTCAATAGTGAACACTATGCCATCAAGGCGGCCATGGCGCACGACTTCAAGGCTTTCTTCGAGGAAGAAATGTCTTTGAGAGAGGCCTTGGGCTACCCCCCCTTCACACACCTGGCCTGTCTGAAAATCAAGGGCAACAGCAAGGAGAGAACGGCCGAAGCGGCCCATTTTCTCGGAAAGCATATGAGAGAAATTATCCTCGGCTGGCCAAAACGCGGACGGGAGATCAGGATTCTCGGACCTGTCGAGGCGCCCATTTCCCGGGTAAAAGGAAAATATCGGTGGCAGATCCTGATCAAGGGTCGGAGCATGGCCCTCATCAGACACCTCGTATTGGCGGTGGGGGACCCTTTCAGGGGGGTATCCCAACTGAAGGGGGTTCAGCTTATCGTGGATGTGGATCCTTATCAGATGATTTGATGATAGTCGAGTGGCGGCGTTACATTTACTATTGAGTAAAATTCCTTGCTTTACTATAGGCAGGTAAGATAAAAAAGGGAGTGTTTTCGGCTCAAGGAGCTCCCCATATCGGGGAAAGCGAGGAGACGAATGGGCCCGAACCTGACACTCTTTTTACGATTCTATCCGGAAGGAGTCGATATGTTTTTCAGAAAAGTGGCCATGTATGCGCTGGTTGTACCCATTGTAACAATATTCCTGATGATCGGCTGCCAAAAAGACGTGAACGCCTTGCAGACGGCACCGGATTTCGCTCTGAAAGACCTCGGAGAACGAACCCTGTCGCTCGCACAATTCAGGGGACGAATCGTTGTCCTTGATTTCTGGGCAACCTGGTGTCCACCCTGCCGCATGTCCATTCCGGAACTGGTCAAACTTCAGAAAGAGTTTAAGGATCAGGGCCTGGTGATTATTGGGATATCCCTGGACGATCCTGCACTGGTCACGAATGCGTCTCTCAGATCCTTCAAGCAGAAATTCAAGATGAACTACAGCGTGCTTCGATACGACCTGCAGATCATGAAGGACTATTTCGGAACCAACAGCCCGGCGATCCCCACCATGTTTGTGATTGACCGTGAAGGGAAGATAAGAGACAAGCTGGTCGGTTATCGAGACGGTGCCCTCCGAAAGTCCATCAAGGCCCTCCTTCAATGAAACTGGATTTTCATACCCATGTATTTCCACCCGCTTTCAGGGCGGACAGAGCAAGGTATTGTTCGGGGGAGCCGGGCTTTGCGGAACTGTACGATTCTCCCAAGGCCAGACTGGCAGGTGTGGAGGATCTGATCAGCCACATGGATGCGGTGGAGGTGGATAGATCCGTTATCTTCGGTTTTCCCTGGCACAACGGGGAGACTGTGCGGCGACACAATGACTACATGATGGACGCGGTTCAGAGGTATCCGGGTCGGTTGACCGGATTTTGTTGTTTTTCTCCGACCCTTGAAGAAGCATCGAAGGAAACTGAAAGATGCCTGAAATCAGGGTGCCGCGGGGTGGGCGAATTGGCCGTCTACGGGGATGGATGGACGGTTGAAGTTGTGGATGCACTGGAGGAGGTGATGGCGATTGCCCTCGATTTTGAAGTGCCTGTCCTGCTTCACACCAATGAGCCGGTCGGACATCCATACCCTGGAAAGACCCCGATGACACTGGGACAGATCTATCACCTCGTCAGGAAATACCCTTTAAACCGAATAGTCCTGGCCCACTGGGGAGGTGGGCTGCCATTCTATGAACTCATGAAGAGGGATGTGAAAGAAGCCCTGAAAAATGTCTGGTTCGATACGGCTGCCTCACCCTACCTCTACGACCCCCGGATCTACAGGGTGGTTGGGACTATTGCGGGTTTTGACAAGATACTCTTTGGAAGTGATTTTCCTCTGCTCAGCCCATCGCGGTATTTCAAGGAAATGGAGGAAGCAGGGTTGTCGGCCAGGGAACGGGTGCAGGTCTCAGGAGAAAATGCAGCCCGTTTGCTTAATTTGATGACTTTGTAAAAAGCTGGTTTATGCCGCAAGAGGCAGCCTATGAAGAACGAAGAGGAGCCGAACCTGAGACTCTTTTTCAGACCCTTTCTAAACACTTTGGAGGGAATGGACGCCGATTTGGGGTTAGCGTAAATTCATAGAAGCGCGTAGGGTTTGGGAGGCGTAAGCCCCAAATAGCCGCCCATGTCGGTGTTTGGTGCCAAGTGCACTATGAGAAAGGGTCTGAAAAAGAGTCTCAGGTTCGGCTCC
>Ga0307417_10000953_pt1 | contig 11865 bp, 10 predicted proteins | sample SalMarWE160210MG_2_FD_202514 | JGI IMG/M metagenome (GOLD analysis project Ga0307417, IMG submission 202514) | Salt marsh sediment microbial communities from the Plum Island Ecosystem LTER, Massachusetts, United States - WE1602-10 | ecosystem: Environmental > Aquatic > Marine > Intertidal zone...
GAAACTCAAAGAGATCAACCCTGAGATGGATATTTACATTCTCTTTCGGGACATGAGAACCTACGGTTTCCGGGAGGATTATTACCGGGAAGCATCTGAAAAGGATGTAAAGTTCATCCGCTATGAATCGGATGATAAACCCAAGGTGGAAGCTGTTGAGGAGGGTGGTCGGCCTGTTTTACGGGTTACCGTGACCGATCCTGTTTTAGGTCAGAAGCTTGCCATAGATGCCGATACACTGGCCTTGGCTGCCGCCGTTATCCCCCCGGCAGGAAACAGGGAAATATCCGAACTGTTCAAGGTTTCTTTGGGGCCGGATGACTTTTTTAAAGAAGCCCATGTCAAATTGAGGCCTGTTGATTTTGCAACGGATGGCGTTTTTCTCTGTGGAACAGCCCACTATCCCAAGCATATACCGGAAGCGATCAACCAGGCTTATGGAGCTGCCGGCCGGGCCTTGACCTTACTCTCACATGATATTGTAACGGTCTCAGGTTCTGTTTGCGATGTGGACGAGCAGAAGTGTATAGGATGCGGGGCATGTATCTCAGCCTGTACATATGGCGCCATAGCGTTTCGTGAAACACGACAGGGGAAAAAGGCCGGCGTAAATCCTGTTATCTGTAAAGGAGACGGCCTCTGCAACGCAAAGTGCCCAACAGGGGCGATTTTTCTAAAGCACTTTACAGATGAAGAGCTCTTGAGCCAAATTGATGCGGCGGTCCCGGAGGAAGAGATCATGGAACAAATCGATGCCGCTGTTGGAGATGGTTAGAAGTATACTAATTACAAAAAACAAAAAACAAATTACAAATAACAAATAAATCACAAAAAACAAATTACAAATAACAAATAAATCACAAGAAACAAAACACAAATAACAAATGAATCACAATGACTAAAATTCAAAATTCAAAGCCCTATGATCTTGAAGAAAGGACATTCCAATTCGCTAAAGCTGCTAGAATTTTCGTTAGAACATTGCCAAATACAATTGCAAATGTCGATGATGGCAAGCAACTAATAAGAGCTTCAGGTTCAGTAGGTGCGAATTATATAGAAGCTAACGAATCATTAGGCAAAAAAGACTTTTTAATGAGGATAAGAATAAGTCGTAAAGAAGCAAAAGAAAGCGCATATTGGCTCAGGCTAATTCATGAAACCAATAATATAAAGAACGGTGACGATGCAAAAAATTTGATGCAAGAGGCAATTGAATTGAAAAAGATTCTTTCATCAATATTGGAGAAATCAAAATAACAACCAACTTTTTGTTTTTACATGATATTTTAATATTGCAATTTGTTGTTTCCGGTTTATCTGGGTCAGGGGTGAAAACGTATGAGCACAGGAGTTGAATTTAAGCCTAGATTATTAGGTTTTGTGTGCCATTGGTGAGGATACGGCGCTGCTGACCTGGCTGGAGTTTCCAGACTGCAATATACGACTGAAATGAGGCTCATTCGCGTTATGTGTTCCGGCAGAGTCGACCTGAAATTTATACTTCGAGCCTTCTCAAATGGAATGGATGGGGTGTTTATTGGAGGTTGCCGTCTTAATGAATGTAATTATGTTACGCATGGCAATTACCATGCGCTCAACATGGTGCTTCTGTGTAGAAAAATAATGGAACACATAGGGCTTAACCCGGAAAGGTTAAGGCTCGAATTTATGTCCTCCAGTGAAGGGCTCCACTTTGCCGACGTTATGAATGATTTTGGTAGACAGGTGAAGGAGATAGGGCCATTCGGTAAAAGCGAGGGGATAGGCGAAGATGAATTAAAATCTAAAATTCAAGAAGTTACAAAGCTGATCCCCTACATCAAGCTGGCGAAAAGGGAGAAGCTGGCATCACGTCTTGAAAGTCAGGAAGAATATGACGGATTCTTCACCCCTGACGAGATAGACAAGTTGTTCACTGAAGTACCTTCGTACCATATTGATCCAGCTAAGTGCCAGGCCTGTATGATTTGCAGCAGGAGGTGCCCTGTAGAGGCCATTGCAGGCGGTAAGAACCGGATCCACATCATTGACCAGGAGACATGCATAAAATGCGGAACGTGCTTTGAAGTCTGCCCCCCTCGCTTTGCTGCGGTGCAGAAGATAACGGGCGAGCCTGTTCCACCTCCTATTCCTGAAGAAGAAAGAATGCTGGTCAGAAAAACCAAAAAGAAATGAGAGGAATGATTTTAAGGAGACCCCATGAACGAGAGCACCATTAAAACCAGACTTATGAAGGCTGACGATTTTGATGCTGTGGTTGCGATTGACGAGAAAGTACTGAAGGCTTCCCGGCCGGAGTACTATGAAGTGAAGTTTGAAAAGCTTTTTGAATCCAGAGATTATCTGCCTGCTTCACTTGTGGCGGAGGAAGAAAACGGAACGGTGGTGGGGTTTGTTATGGGGGAAATCTATATGGGAGAATTTGGTATTTTCGAGGAAGAAGCAAGTCTCGACACCATCGGTGTTGATCCCGATTACCAGCACAAAGGTATCGGTGAGCAGTTGATTAATGAATTTATGGACCATCTGAGAACTGTGGGCGTCAAGAAAATCAACACCCTGGTCGACTGGAATGATTCCAAGCTGATACATTTCTTCAGCAGCAACCAGTTTAGCCCGTCCAAGACCATTAACCTGGAACGACGCCTTTGATGTCGGTCTTCACGGCCTTCATCTCCAGGACCACACGTCCCCAGCCGCCACAGGCGGGGCCCACGTCAAAACAGCCCGTCCGGTTGAAGATCACTTCGTTCGGGTCTCTCCCGTTCATGAGGTTTTCGAAGAAGGCATTGACGAGAAGGAGCAGATTGGGCAGGAGAAAGGCGCAGACCCGCTCGGGCGCTTCCCGGGTCAGGAGGTTGCCCGAGGAATCAAAAAAGAGTTTCTGCCCGGGGGTGTGGCCTGAATGGCAGCCCCTGGACTCGATTACCTCAGCGACCAGCCGGTACTGAGAGGCCGCCAGGGCATTATCGAACAACCGCTGGAATCGGGGATTCTTCTCAATGGCCTGGAACTCGGAATCCTCGAAGCCGAGTCTCTTCTGAATAATCCCGATGATCCGCTCTCTTTTCACAGTACCTCGATGTGACCCCTTTTCCATTTTTCCACCTCAATCCCTGGATCATCTGTTTGCCACTCCGAGGGCATCCAATTAGCGTCTTCATTTTTTCCAATAAAGGTAAAGTGGGGCGCCCCCTTGCCACTTTCGATACTGGTCCACGCTGGAGGTTCGCTGGTGGATGCAAGGGACTTACCGGGCGGCCTGCTGAGTGTTATCTGAAAAGCTTCAATCGAGGCAAATGTCCTGTCTATTTCTTGCTATTCGGAGTGACCAAAAGCCTCTGGCCTGGATGAATCACACTCTTTGATGTTAGATTATTGAGACGATAAAGCTCTTGCAGTGAAATGCCATATTTCTTGGCAATCTTGTACAGACTTTCGCCCTTACGTACGACATGGTAACGGGCATGGGCTTCACTTATCAGTTCCTTCCTTATTGATGCAGTACTTTTTGTCCGGGCGGGCGTTGTACCCATTCTCTTGTTCAGCCTTGCCACCTCCCGGTCGACATTGTCCAGTTTCCTCTGCAGAGACTTGACGGGGCCCTGCAGCCCTGAAACAGAGTCTTGCAGCGCTTTCTCCTGCTGTTGAATCGATACGATATTGCCTTCCATACCGGCGAGATGGTCGACCTTCTCCTCCAGAACTTTGACCCGCGCCTGGAGGAGCGCAATGGGTTTGTCGGAGGATCCCTTGCCGGCGAGAAAATCAATCGCGAAGATGACGATTATAATCAAGAGGGCTGCCCCGGTGAACAACCACCATCTTTTCCGCTTTTCCGGATCAGATGAGTTTTTGCCAGGTCTGCGATTCCCGCCTTTGCGGCCCTGGCTCATACCTGAAAAATCAAGTTCCATCCTGTCCTGCCCATCCTCATAATTATCCTCTGCCATGATTTCTCTCCTCTGAGGTTTCTTTCTGTGTACAGGAAATCTTCCGGTTTTTCAAGCAAACGATGAACATCTCTAGGATTATAAGGGACATAGCCTACGATCTTTTACTTGGCAGGCGGGCTGAGCATCTCGATTAATTCATCCCTTGTAAATATCTTGAGCGTATTGGCATCATCCTCCTTTATGATGCTCTCCATCAGGTTACGTTTTTTCTCAATGATGGCGGATATCTTTTCTTCGAGCGTTCCTTCCGTAACAAGTTTGAATACCTGGACCCCCCGAATCTGTCCGATCCTGTGGACCCTATCGGTGGCCTGGTCCTCCCTTGCGGCGTTCCACCACCTGTCATAATGAATGACAACAGAACCTGCAATGAGGTCAATGCCTGTGCCGCCCGCCTTGAGGCTGCCCAGGAATACACGGCAATCCGGAGCATTGTTGAATCGTTCGATGATTTTGCCCCTGTCCCTGCTTGACCCGGTGAGCACCGCATATCCAACGTGTTGATCACTCAGGTGCCTTTTCATAAGTTCAATGGTCTTCAAAAACTGGCTATAAACCACAATTTTTTGTCCGCTTTCAAGGCTTTCGGAGAGGAGTTCCTTGAAAAGTTCCCATTTACCTGACTGGTATTTTTCGAAATCGTTGATGTCGTTTTTGAGCAGAGCGGGATGGTTGCAGATCTGTTTAAGAAGATTCAAAATGGCAAAAATATGCATGTAGGGCAATGCCCTGTGATCATTTTGGAGGGTATCAAGGATGGGTCTCCCTCTGGATGATAATACCTCCCTGTAGAGCTTGACCTGGTCATCACTCAGCCTGCATGTCCTGATGTCTTCGATCTTTTCAGGCAATTCAGCAAGAACGCTTTTCTTGAGACGCCTCAGAATGAAAGGAGATATGAGTCTCCTGAGTTCTTTTTCTTTTTCCCGATCCGAATGCGTCTGGATGGGAACACTGTAACGGGTGTCAAATGCCGAACTTTTGCCAAGATAACCCGGGACAGTGAGATCCATGAGGGCCTTCAGTTCGCCGAGGTGGTTTTCAATGGGGGTCCCGGTAAGTCCCAGCTTTAGCCCGGCTCTCAGTGCCCGTGCTGCGTGATGGGTTAATGTCTGCGGATTCTTGATATGCTGTATTTCATCAAATACAGCTATATGGAAGGTGATTTTTTTCAGATGTTCAATATCTCTTAAAAGGATCCCGTAGGAGGTCAGAAGGACGTGGGCTTTTTCAAGTGACCTTTCGAGATTTCTCTCAGCGCCGTGGTGTACGATGGACCTCAATCCCGGCGCATGTTCCTTGATTTTGGCTGACCAGTGACTTAACACGGTGGTGGGACAGACCACCAGAAATGGCGAGTCCGTGTCCCCATGCTCTTTGAGGGACAGTATCAGAGCCATTACCTCGTGTGTCTTGCCTAAGCCCATATCGTCGCAGAGGAGTCCCCCGAACCCGTTTTCAACCAGGAAAGCCAACCATTCCACGCCAAGCTTTTGGTAATTCCTGAGAGGAGAGGTCATTCCTTCAAGCGGGAGCAAGTGTCCGGCAGGCTTCAGGGCTAGGGTGCGATTGAGCAGGGCGCTCTGATCGTTGTCCCCTATCACCTGCATTGGAGCCTCAATGCCGGCCTGCATGCGGAACAGGTCCAGCAGGGAAAGTCTGACGCTGTCCGGCCTGGGGCCGGCCCCTTGATCTGCCCGGAAATCGCTGATAACATCAAGCCCGGCAAAGGTTTCGGATTCGCAATCAATCCATCCCTCCCGGCATGGGAGGAACCTTTGGCCTTCTTTCCTTGCACGAAGCAACTCGGCCAGAGATACGGAAGCATTCCCGAAGCCATATGTTACGGAAAGCCAGTACCAGTCGCGTTCTATGGCATCCGGTGATATTTCTATCCGGTCCGGCGTTTTCAGCATCTGAAGAGGCTTGTCGGTTGAATCGATGATGTCCACGCGACCATGCATGCCCTGATCAATCTCTTCCAGGAACGATGGAATCTGGGATTTTTTCAGCACCATCCTCACAGGAGCCTTGAATTTCCTCATGCTGCCCGGTTTTTCAAGCTCAGCCATGACCCCAAGCTCTCTGATATAGACCAGGCTGCCGTACCGGAAACGTTCCAGGTCTTTGCCTTCAAGGAACATATCTTCCCCGTTTTTCTGGATGATTTGAATGAGGTGCCTCACTTCAAGATCGAGTTTGGTTGTCTGTTTGACTTTAAAGAGGGATTTTAGTGGGATAGGCTGTATCGGCATGAGGTGCTGGTTGGAAATCTTATCCTTGAAATTGACGAGGACGCGTTTTACGGCCGTTCTTGGAATCGCGAGCCTGAATATCGGCACGTCTTCGCTGTTCAAGCACTTCAGAAAAAAGGTCCCTGAAGATTTCTCGATAGCTGGTTCCAGAGAGAAAGATGATCGTCCCAGTTCACGATAAGCGTGGTAGGCCACCCGATGCCAGAAACTTTCCTCAAGAACCTGGCGCCGTGTCTTGAAACCGGCCTCAGCCATAGTCCTTTCGTCTTCCCGCATGGTAAGAAGAGAGAGCCTGCTGAGCATGTCGGCTCTCGAAGGGACAGGACTTCCCTTGCTGGATCTGGCAAGACGTTCCAGAAAACGTGAGGCGTCCTCCCCCTGTGAATAATACATGAGCAACTCCGTCCCATCCTTGTCCAATACCCGGACAACGCCCTTCTCGTACCTCGCGTCCCGGGCCAGGCGGACGGATTCCAGAGAAAGGGCACGTTCTTCTACCAGGACAGTGGAAAGCCTGTACCAGAAGCTCTCCCTGAAATCCTGGTAAGAAGTGTGTCCATTGGAGCCGTCCTTGACGGTAGTGATGAAACCGGAGAGTTTCCGGATATGGGGACATGTCTTTTCTTTGAACACTTGACAGGTGCATGAGCGGAGTGGCAGCAGCTTCGGTCCATTGTCCACAATGACAGCCGTACCTGGCATGGGGTCTGTCTTTCCCGGCATGAGTGCAAAGGCATGTCGGTGAAATTCGAGAAAATCGAACGCCTCTTTTGAAATGGCGGGGATATGATTCACTTCTGAGATTCCGTTTCCTGAAAAGTTGGATGTTCCCGCTCTTATCCGGGCGGGATTTTGTCTATAGAATTTCCCTTGTGGGATGTCAAGGGTCATGTGCCCGCTCGGTCTGAGTGGCATCAGTCCCGGGGAACAAAATCAAGTTCGACCATGTAGGGAAAATGGTCCGAGGGGTAGCGGTCCTCAAAATGATCCCGAATAATTCTTGCATCGATGATCTTGCGAGAGAAGGCAAAAGACGTCATTAATGTTGACAAACAGAATCATCTTTTCTACCATTAAACCATAGAATACATATTTGGAGCAATGTTTATCGAATTGGGGCGACTTGTTGTCCCGGCAGCTTCAACGCAGATCCTGATCGGCAGAGTGTGTCGCAAACTCCGCCTTTCCAATAAGCTTGACCCCTCCCATCTCCGCATTTACAACGATGTCTCCATCGCTTTGCTTGCCAGACAGATCGGTGCCACAGTTGTAACCGGAAATATTTCAAACTTTAAAGAGATTCATAAGGTCGTGGATTTCAGATTTCGTGACGTCAATCAACGATCCGAAAATGGGAGTTGAAGGCATGACAACTGTGGGAATTGATTGCGGTGCGAAGACCACCAAGACAGTCATTTTAAGGGATGGTCAGGTTATTGGAAAAGGAAAGGTCCTGACCGGCTTTGATCAGGGAGAGGCTATCAGCGAATCTCTCGGTCAGGCCCTGGGATCGGCGGGTGTTTCGCGAGAAGAGATCCGGAAGATTGCAGGAACAGGAAGTAGGGTGAATGCAATCAAGATCGCCGATACGCAAATCAATGATAGTGACGCCATGGCCAAGGCTGCCAACTATTTTTTCCCCAACAGCAGAACCGTTGTGGATGTGGGCGCGGAAGAAGGCCGGGCCGCCAAGATCGATGCAAACGGGAACGTGTTGGATTTTGCCGTCAATGAGGAGTGTGCGGCCGGTGCCGGGGTTTTCATAGAGACCATGGCGAGGGCCCTTGAAGTGACCGTGGAAGAGATGGGCCGCCTGGCCCTGAAATCCGCAAAGAAAATCCCCATGAATGCTCAGTGTGCCGTATTTGCAGAGAGCGAGGTCGTGGGCTTGATCCACGCGAAAACCGACAAAACCGATATCAGCAGGGCCATCCACGATGCCATGGCAGGCCGCATCGTTTCCATGATCAGGCAGGTCGGGGTCCATGAAGACGTGGTCATGATCGGCGGTGTCGCCAGGAACCCCGGGCTTGTTGAATTGATGAAAAAGGAACTCCACCTGGAAAACCTGCTTGTCCCGGATGATCCCGAATTCGGCACGGCTGTGGGTGCTGCTGTTGTCGCCGCAGAAGTGTGCCTGAAGGGGCGATAAGAATTTTAAGGAGTAGAGGGAATGATGGATGAGCAAAAACAGGAATTCTGGAGATGGGCGGAGTCCAACTGGAAGGATCCGGATATGGACTGGAAAGACGCCCAGCATGTCACTGTTGGGATTGACGTGGGGTCTATCAGCTCCCAGGCCGTCATCATGGTGGACGGGCGGATTTTTGCTTATGGCAATAGGCGAACAGGATTCGACAGCGCCAAAAGTGGTCGGAATGCGTTGAATTATGCGCTGGAACTCACGGACATGCCGGGAGACAGAATGGATTACTGTGTCGGGACCGGCTACGGAAGGGTCAACGTCCCCTTTGCCGACCGTTCCATTACCGAGATTGCCTGTCATGCCAGGGGCGCCAACTTTATCTATGGACCCTGGGTCAGGACTGTCCTGGATGTTGGGGGGCAGGACATTAAGGCCATCCAGTGTGACGAGAAAGGCAGGGTGAGCAACTTCCTCATGAATGACAAGTGTGCGGCAGGAACAGGCCGCGGCATGGAGGTGTTTTCCGAACTCCTGGGAATTTCGGTCAACGAGGTTGGCGAGCGTTCATTTGAATATGAAGGGGCTGAGCCCGTGTCCATTTCCAGTACCTGCGTGGTCTATGCGAAATCCGAGGCCCTGAGGCTCCTGCGAAAGGGCCGGACCACGGAACAGGTCCTTGCCGCCTATTGCGAGGCCATGGCCACGCGCATCTACTCCATCGTTGAAAGGTTGGGCGTTAATCCTGAGTTTGCCGTAACAGGGGGCATGGCCAAGAACCGTGGCGTCATGGATCGTCTCATGCCTATGATCGGCCTTGAGCGGATGACTACTAAATGGGATCCACAGATTGCCGGCGCCGCAGGTGCAGCCCTTTTCGGATACGCCCTGTGCCGGAAAGGCAAAGGAAGAAAGAAATAGCATTGGCCGAAGACCGGTCTGCGGCTAAGAATATCTTTTGGTTTTGGACATTCCGATTGGAGTATGAAAAGTTGGACCAGGTGACATTGACAATCGACGGCCGGGAGATCCATGTGGTCGCCGGGACCACGATACTTGAGGCGGCAAGGAGTGCCGATATCTATATCCCCACCCTCTGTCACCATCCTGACCTGCCGCCTGCAGTGGAGGCAAATCCTGCAAGGATGATATTCCAGGGTGACAGGATGATCGAGAACACCATGCCGGGGAAAACGGCAAAAGGCTGCGGCCTCTGTGTGGTGGAAGTCGAGGGAGAGACGGGCCTGGTGGGGTCCTGTGCCACCCCGGTCGCTCCGGGGATGGTCGTGGTGACCGAGAACGACCGAATCAAGGCACAGCGCCGGGAAAACCTCCTGCCTATCCTGGCCAACCACCCTCACGCGTGCCTGACGTGTGCCCAGCAGGAGGGGTGCAGCAGGACACAGTGTTCGTCTAATGTCCCGGAAAATGAGCGTTGCTGCCCCCGATTCGGCCACTGCGAACTCCAGGAAGTGGCCCGTTTCATCGGGATTTCTTTTTCCACACCTAAATGGATCCCGACGGATCTGGCGATCCTGGAGGATCAACCCCTCTTTACCAGCGACTACAATCTCTGTATCGGATGTACACGGTGCGTCCGTGCGTGCCGCGACCTCCGCGGGATCGAGGCAATCGGTTTTGTTTATGACGAAAACGGCCGGATCCGGATCGGCTCTTTGGCCTCGACGCTGGAGGAATCGGGGTGCAAGTTCTGCACGGCCTGCGTGGAGGTGTGCCCCACCGGCGCCCTCATGGACAAATCCGTCCGCCCCGGCAAAAAGGAACAGGACCTCGTCCCCTGCCGGGAGGCCTGTCCCGCCCGCGTGGATGTTCCCGGATACCTGCGGCTCATTGCCGAAGGAAAAAGGGATGAAGCCAATGCGGTCATCCGGGAGAAAGTCCCTCTCCCGGGGGTCCTGGGCAGGGTCTGTATCCACCCCTGCGAAGAAATGTGCCGGAGAGGCGATGTGAACGAACCGGTCTCTATTTGCGCCCTGAAACGTTATGCTGCTGATGGTGAAAAGGGGCTTTGGAAAAGGAATTCAGTGGCCAGAGAGTATTCCGGGAAGAACGTGGCCGTGGTGGGAGCCGGCCCGGCCGGTCTTACCGCCGCCTTTTATTTGCGGAAGAAAGGACACTGGGTTACGGTCTTCGAATCCAGGGAAAAGGCCGGCGGTATGATGCGGTACGGCATTCCGGAATACCGGCTTCCCCGGAATGTGCTTGAAAGTGAGATTCAGGATATCCTCGATAGCGGGGTGAAAGTGGAAACAGGAAAGTCTCTCGGGAAGGATTTCACCCTGGATGATCTGCGCTCCGATGGCTTTGATGCGGTGTTCATCGGCGTAGGCGCGCAGATAAACAGACAACTGGACATAGAAGGTTCGGATCTTCCTGACGTGCTCCGGGGGGTGGATTTCCTGGGGCAGGTTGCGGAAGGGCAGGACATCACTTTAAAGGACCGGGTTATCATTGTCGGCGGCGGGAATCTGGCAATTGATGCGGCGCTCACCGCAAGACGATGCGGGGCCGGAGAGGTGACCATGGTCTTCCTGGAGAACAGGGAAGAGATGCTCGCCCATGAATGGGAGGTCCGGACCGCCTTGGAGGAGGGGGTGCGATTGATGCCTTGCCTGGGGCCGCGAAAGGTTCTGAGTGACAACGGCCGGGTGACCGGCCTCGAAGTTGTTCAGTGTACTTCAGTGTTTGATGAGAACGGCAATTTTGCGCCTACCTTTGGCGATATGAGCGATACGGTTGAGGGAGCTCAGATCATAATGGCCATCGGACAGACCTCGGATCTATCGTTCCTGTCCGATGGCGGTCCCGTTTCGGTGAACCATGGCCTGATCGTGGTGGATGAAGCTTCCCTTGAGACAGGGATGCCAGGTGTTTATGCGGGGGGAGATGTCGCAAAGATCCCCGGAGCGATTATCCATGCAATAGCCGACGGCCGTCTTGCGGCTTCTTCCATAGATCGTTCTCTGGGAGGGGACGGTGATATTGAGGAGGTCCTGTTCGAAAGAGATGCTCCTAATCAGTATATGGGCCGTGAGGAAGGGTTCGCTTACAAGCCTCGGGAGAAGATGCCGGAATTGGAGGTTGAGGAGCGTGTGCGGGGGGTCCGGGAAGTGACCCTGGGCCATAACGATGATCAGGCCGTCCGGGAGGCGAAGCGCTGTCTCCAGTGCGACCTCCGTCTCTTCATGGGATGCAACCCCTCGCCGCCCGGGAAATTGTCGGCCTTCAACATGGAGAACATCAGAGGGGTTCCCGAGGCGGAAGGCGTGTACCGGCTCTATGACACGGACCTCAACTGTATTTCCATAAAGGGGACCCCTGATATGCGGCAGGATCTTTTGGAAAAGCTGGAAGACGGCCTTTCAGCTTTTTGGTTCGATTTTGAAGAGGACAAGATGTATTCCAAGCGGGAGAGCAAACGGATTCAGCATTACCTCCAGGAACACGGGGAGATGCCGGGAGGGGGGGGCTCGGATCTGGATGATCT
>Ga0307417_10000954_pt1 | contig 11860 bp, 11 predicted proteins | sample SalMarWE160210MG_2_FD_202514 | JGI IMG/M metagenome (GOLD analysis project Ga0307417, IMG submission 202514) | Salt marsh sediment microbial communities from the Plum Island Ecosystem LTER, Massachusetts, United States - WE1602-10 | ecosystem: Environmental > Aquatic > Marine > Intertidal zone...
AATCTCTAATGGAAACGACAGTTGTGGAAATATCTGCAGATGAATATTTATTTAAAGCTTTTGGAAGCGCGATAAAGTTTAAGGGGTTTTTGCAGGTTTATGAAGAAATGTTTGAACAAAAAGAAAATGCTGAAGAGAAGAGTGAGTACAGGAACGAAGCAATTCCATTAGGTATGGAGAAAAATCAGAAACTTGATTTAGAGGAATTGCATAAGGCCCAGCATTTTACAAAGCCTCCGGCAAGATTTACAGAAAGTTCTTTAATAAAAGAATTGGAAAGCAAGGGGATTGGCCGTCCAAGTACGTATTCTCATATAGTTAGTACGATACAGGATAGAAAATATGTTATAATGGAAAACAGAAAGCTAACACCCACAAAATTAGGGAAAGAAGTAAGCAGAATTCTTGTTAAGAATTTCCCGAATATTATTAATGAAGATTTTACTTCTTTAATGGAAAATGAACTCGACCAAATTGCAGGCGGTGAAAACGAATATGAAAAAGTTTTAAATGATTTTTATCAGCCATTTTCAAAAGCCTTAAAGGAAGTAGAAGATAAAATTGATAAAATCCTATGTGACAAATGCGGTGGTGAGATGATAATTAAAGTAGGGCGATTTGGAAAGTATCTCGCCTGCGGAAATTATCCGGATTGTGAAAACATAAAATCATTTAAAGAGATGGCGTCTCAAAATCAGGAACCGGAATATACGGGTGAGACTTGTGAAAAATGCGGTGCAAGAACAGTTTACCGAAATGGTAAATATGGGCGCTTCATAGGCTGTGAAAAATTTCCTGACTGTGACTTTATTAAAAATGTTACACTTGGAATAAAATGCCCTAAATGTAGTGATGGCGAAGTTGTTGAGAGAATTTCAAGAAGGAATAGAGTATTTTACGGATGTTCGAAATTCCCTGATTGTGATTTTGTAGGCTGGTATAAACCGGTTGCTCAGGCATGTCCGAACGGAGATTCGGAATATATGGAGAAACGCTACACTAAAAAGAAAGGCGATTATCTCAGGTGTCCGGTTTGTAGTGATGAAGTTTTAGTAGAAGAAGTTCAAGAAGTTGAAGAAAAATAAAAATGGATATCAAATCCATATCTGAAAAATATATTGAAGATCTGAACAATATAAAAAGATACTCTTTTAATACTGTAAAGTCATATAAAACAGATCTTAATGAATTCATAAGATATTGCTCGGATAATTCCAAAACAGAAATATCTAATATTTCAGAGAAATTTATTAAGTCATTTTTGATGACTCTCAGCGAAAATCAGATTAGTAAAAAGTCTATCTCCAGAAAATTAGCTTCAATAAGGGGATTGTTCAAATATGCCTTTCAACAGGAAATAATTTCAGTTAACCCGGCATCAGTAATCTCTAATCCAAAATCTGCCCGGAAACTACCTGAAGTAATATCCGAAAATTCTATACTGAAAATTTACGAATTGGTTGAAGAGGAAAAGGAGCCTGACGAAGCGAGATTAATAATAACAATCATAGAATTACTTTATGGGTGCGCTTTGCGAGTAGATGAACTTTGTAAATTAAATAATATTGATCTAGATTTGAAGGAAAGAATAATTAGGGTGAAAGGGAAGGGGAGCAAAACTAGAATAGTTCCTGTTGGTAGCAAATCAATTTCAATAATAAATGAATATTTATCTTTTAAAAAGAATAATGGAGGAAGAGAAGCATTACTTATAACAAATAGAGGTAATCGTATTTACCCACGTTACGTTCACAGGATTGTGAGCAAATATTTGTCAAAGGTAACTGATATTAAAAAGAAAAGTCCGCATATATTGCGTCATAGCGCTGCAACACATATGTTGGACAATGGAGCAGATTTACGTGCGGTCAAAGAAATTCTTGGCCACGAAAATTTATCAACAACACAGATTTATACGCATGTTAGTATTGAGAGACTAAAATCTGCGTATAAAAAAGCACATCCAAAATCTTAAATATTAACGGAGTGTACTTATGAATATTACAATAACAGCAAGAAAATTTAAAGCACATACTACACTTAAAGGGCATATTGAATCAGGAATAAAATCATTAAATAAATTTAATGATGATATAATTAATGTAGATGTTATATTAAGCTACCAAAATAATCATGAAAGTATAAAGATAGCAGAAATAATTCTTCAGGTTCCGGGGCAGACATTGACTGCGAAAGAAGAATCAGATGATTTTGAGAAATCTATAAACTCGGCGATCGAAAAACTATCAAGGCAGTTGGTGAAATTAAAAACTAAAAGAATTTCAAGAGTTAAATGATCAAGATAGACCAAAAAGCAGTTTCAAAAAAAGAATATATTACTGTGGATTTTTTATACAGTGCAACCAAGGATAATTTCAAATTGAAGTTGTTATCGGATCGCTCTGGATTCGATAATAAAATTTATGAACAGAATATGCATAGGCCCGGGCTCGCATTGGCTGGGTTCGTTGAATTGTTTTCATATACAAAGGTTCAGGTATTTGGAAACACTGAGATGAAGTATCTGGCTAAGCTAACGGATGATAAAAAGAAAAAAGCACTTGAAAGATTTTTTGAATTTGACATACCTTGTATTATTATAACTGATAAAAATCATCCATTTCCGGTTTTACTTGAGCTTGCTAATAAGCATAAGGTTACTATCTTCGGTTCAGATTATTCAACAACAAAAACAATCTACTTAATCAGCGATTTTCTAGATGATCAGTTTGCTTCCAGAATTTCAATTCACGGATCACTTGTGGATGTGTATGGTGTAGGTATATTATTTGTTGGTAAATCGGGGATAGGTAAAAGTGAGGTGGCGCTGGATTTGGTTGAAAGGGGCCACAGGTTAGTCGCGGACGATGTTATAATTCTGACCAAAAAAGGGGAAGGAATTCTGATGGGTTCGGGCACGAATCTTGTTAAACATTTTATGGAAATCAGGGGACTTGGTTTGATCAATGTAGAAAAAATGTTCGGAATACGGGCGATTCGGCACCAAAAAAGGCTTGAAATTGTTGTAGAATTGGAGATTTGGAACGAAAAATCCGATTATACTAGAACCGGACTGGATGAGAGCATGACTACTATTTCAGATGTAGAAATTCCCTACGTCAAGCTCCCAATAATACCGGGGAAAAATATTACTGTTATTTCTGAAGTAATAAGCTTAAATTACCTATTGAAACATTATGGTTATGATTCTGCGAAACTCTTCGAAAAAAGGCTTAACGGCAGGCTCTCACAGAAGGGGAATGATGATATACGTGGAGTGGATTATTTCGAACACGATTTTGAATAAAATTATACCTTTTTGCTTGACAAATATGCCCTAATTTAATACATTCTGCCTTTATTTATGAAAAAATTATACTACTTTTCAAAGTCGAAACTGCAGTTTATTGAAATCAAGAACTATAAGGTAAAGTTGATTTCATATTTTACTTTAGCAGTTCTTACCTTCAGTGCATTTATTTTTGGGGCCTACTTTTTTATCAATTCGATAGCTAATCCAGGTAACAGCCTTATTGCTCTTAGATCTGAAAATGAAATGCTTAAGACTAAATTGTTGACAATATCTGGTCAGTATAAATTGCTAAACGGGCAGGTTGATAGCCTCAGCAAACATGACAAGGAACTAAGGCTAGCAGCTGATCTTGAGCCTATTTCAGATGAAGAAAAGAAACTTGGTATTGGTGGCGGCTCTTTTGATAACTCACTTGATTTCTTAAACGATGAGTCATCCTTTAAATTAAAGAAAGCACTTTCATTTGTTGATGAAGTAGCCAGGAAAATAGAATTTGAAAAATTACAATATGATGAAATAGGTAATAAATTAAATGAAAACAAATTGCTTTTTGAATCTATCCCGGCTATAAAGCCTTGTACCGGAACTGTTGGGTTACACGGCTTTGGCATGCGGCTACACCCCATTCTTGGTATAAAAAGAATGCATGACGGAATAGATATCATTACTGACAGGGGAACACCGGTACATGCAACAGGTGATGGGAAAATTAGTTTTGCTGGTTACAAAGGTGGTTACGGTTTGTGTATTGAAATCGATCACGGATTTGGTTATCGTTCCGTATATGCCCATCTTTCAAAAGCATTAGTGAAAAGAGGCCAGAAGGTAAAACGTGGTGATTTGATAGCCAAAACAGGAAGTTCAGGACTTGCTACGGGACCTCACTTGCATTATGAAGTACACCATAATGGAGTTTATGAAAATCCGACAGGCTTTTTCTTTGATAATATAAGCTTCTTTGATTCAACTAAAAATGATATAAAGAATTAAATTGTGGAGATGTACCAAATGATCTGGACAGTCGAACTGGCTTCTTATTTGGATGATGCGCCGTGGCCAGCAACAAAAGACGAGCTAATTGAATACGCGGACAGAATCGGTGCCCCTTATGAGGTTATCGAAAATTTAATTGAACTTGAGGATGCTGAGGAACCGTACGAATCTATTGACGATATCTGGCCGGACTATCCCTCAGAAGAAGACTTCTTCTATAACGTTGATGAATAACTCTCAAGGCGCCTAATGGCGCTTTTTTATTTTAGACTAAAATGAACAATTGGTCAGGAATTTACGGGCAAATCCCTGTTATTAATATTTTAAATAAATTGCTGGACAATTCTTCCGTTCCACATGCATTTTTGTTTACGGGGTTATCCGGAGTTGGAAAAGAATTTACAGCTATCAAATTTGCGCAAGCGCTTAATTCATACGACACTTCAACCAAAGATTCCGAAAAAATATCTAACCTAATAAGTAACTTTGCTGAACCTTATATAAAATATATTTTGCCTTTACCAAGAGGTAAAAACGAAACTGATACTTCGGGACCTTTCGAAAAACTTTCTACAGAAGAAAATGAAACTTACTGGAAAGAATTGAGGGAAAAGATTAATAATCCTTATTACAAAATACATATACAAAGGGCCTCGAACATAAAGATAAGTAGTATACGCGATATAAATAAATTCTTATCAATGAACTACAGTGATATTAAGTATCGAATTATTTTAGTATCCGATGCTCATATGATGAATGAAGAAGCTCAGAATGCGTTGTTAAAAAACCTGGAAGAACCCCCTGAAGGAATAATATTTATTTTATGTACGCCATATCCGAACTTACTTAGGGAAACAATCAGGTCAAGATGCTGGCAGGTTCCATTTCAACCATTAATTGTTGAAGATATTACTAAAATACTAATAGAATATTTTTCTGTCGATAACACTTTGGCAAAGGAAGTCTCCTCGTTTTCAGGTGGTTCAGTTGCGACAGCATTAAAACTGATTGATCAGGATTTTGAATTATTAAGGGACAGGACAATATATATTCTGCGATATTCTTTTGGCAGAAAATACCATTCGGCTGTAAGTGAATTTACAAATATTTTATCCGATAATTCCGCGGAGACACTCAGGTTGCTAATACAGATGATGATTACCTGGTTGAATGATGTCCAAAAATTCAGATTCGACATTGGTGAATATTATTTCGATAAGCATCTGGAGACGTTGCAAAAATTTAATAAAAGATTTCCTAATATAGATATCCAAAAGACTATATTTAATCTGGACAGAATGGCATCATCAATTCAGAATAATATTAATCAAAACCTTATAATTTTGAATGTTATTTTTGAGTTATCTGCACTTACAATGCCGGGGCCAGCTGAATCTTAGAAAGAATTATTCAGACTATGTTATAAATCTAAATGCAATTCTAATTTATATGTATAGTCATTTACCTGATTCTTAGAACTATTTTCTATAAATTTGTATTATTAAATAGAATTTTTGTTTATAAAGAATTTAATTTGAAAAGGTTTATAATGAAAAGAGTAGTAATAACAGAAGCTAAACGAACGTCTATTGGAGCGTTTTCAGGTAGTTTGGCTTCATTCACTGCAGCTCAACTTGGTAGCTTTGCTATTAAAGCGATTTTGGATAGCTCCCAATTAGATAAAAATCTAGTTGATGAAGTCATTTTCGGAAACGTCCTGACTGCAGGACAGGGACAGGCTCCGGGAAGACAAGCAGCTATCTACGCAGGATTACCTGACAAAACTGAGTGTTTGACTATCAATAAAATGTGTGGAAGTGGCCTTAAGGCTGTTATGCTGGCTCATCAGGCTATCAAGTGTGAAGATGCTAATATAGTTATTGCTGGCGGACAGGAAAGTATGACAAATGCTCCATACTTGTTACCTAAAGCCAGAACGGGCTACAAATTTGGGAATGGTGAAATTATCGACTCAATGATTAAAGATGGGCTATGGGATGTTTATAATGACATTCATATGGGTAGTTGCGCAGAAGCCTGTGCAAAGGACTTTAAATTCACCAGGCAACAATTGGACGAATTTACTATTGCTTCTTATCAAAAGGCGCTGGATGCACAGAAGAATGGCAAGTTTAAAGATGAAATTAGTAATGTTGTATTAAAGACAAAGACAGGTGAAACTATAGTTAACACTGATGAAGAGCCAGCAAGGGTGAAATTTGATAAAATTCCTAAGCTTAGACCAGTGTTTGATAAAAATGGTGTTGTGACTGCAGCAAACGCCTCTTCCATTAATGACGGTGCAGCTGCCTTACTTGTCATGAGTGAAGATAAAGCTAAATCACTTGGTCTTAAGCCATTAGTCGAAATTATTGCTCAAAGTTCTGCTGCAAAAGCACCGATTGAATTTACAACGGCTCCTGCTGACGCAATTGCTAAAGTACTAAAGAAAGCGAGTATGACAAAAGATGACATTGATCTTTTTGAAATAAATGAAGCATTTGCTGTTGTATCATTGGCGGTAAACAAAATATTAGGTTTGGATACTTCAAAAGTAAATGTTAATGGAGGCGCAATCGCACTGGGACATCCTATAGGTGCTAGTGGAGCGAGAATTCTTGTTACTTTAATTCACGAAATGAAAAAAAGAAATTCAAAATACGGATTAGCTTCTCTTTGCATAGGTGGAGGCGAAGCTTCAGCGTTAATCGTAAAAAATTATAATTAGAGGGGGAATGTAAAAATGGAATTAAAAAATGTATCGGTAATTGGTGGTGGGACGATGGGGAATGGTATTGCCCATGTTTTTGCATTGAAAGGGTTTCAAGTAAATCTTATTGAAATGAATTCCGGGCTACTTGAAAGGGCAGTGAATACTATTTCAAAAAATCTAGATAGACAGGTTAAAAAAGAAATTATAAGTGAGAATGATAAGAAGGAAATATTAGACAGGATAAATAAAGTGGCTGGAATTGAAAATACTCCAAAAAATTCTGACCTTGTTGTAGAAGCAATCTATGAAAATATAGATGCAAAATTAAGCATATTTAAAACACTTGAAGGAATGATAAAAAAGGAAGCTATATTTGCTTCAAACACTTCATCAATCTCAATAACAGAACTTTCTTCCGTCTGTAGATCTGATAAATTCATAGGCATGCACTTTATGAATCCGGTGCCTGTAATGAAACTAATTGAGATAATTCGTGGTTATTCTACTTCGGATGAAACTTATAATGCAATTAAAGAACTTTCTGTAAAATTAGACAAAACACCTGTAGAAGTTTTTGATTATCCGGGATTCGTAGCTAACAGAATTCTTATGCCTATGATAAACGAAGCTGTATTTGCTTTTTTTGAAGGAGTAGCATCAGCAGAGGATATTGATACGGTCATGAAACTCGGTATGAATCATCCTATGGGACCATTAACCCTTGCTGACTTTATTGGGCTGGATGTTTGTCTTTCAATAATGGAAGTTTTATATAGTGGTTTTAACGATTCAAAATACCGTCCCTGCCCCCTGTTAAAAAAAATGGTAGCAGCCAATAAACTGGGAAGAAAAACGGGTGAAGGATTTTTTAAATATAATCAGGATAAAAAATAATACTTGAAGTTATATAATAAATTACGAAAGCTTTCAAGGTTATACAGAGTAAGGATAAATAATTTTTTCCAATCTTTTTCCCTATCTCAAGATACCTACTTACTATTACTTGGTTCCATTATAGGTGTACTATGCGGCTATGGAGCCGTGTTTTATAAAAAAGCAATAATGGTTATTAAAACTTTCTTGTTTGATACGCCTGGAAAATTTTGGGGACTTGAGACTCTCATAAATGGCCCTAAAACCTGGGAAATTGTTCTTATACTGGTGATGATTCCTGCCTTTGGAGGATTGATTGTTGGTCTGATGTCAAAATATTTCAAAGGTGCCCAAAAAGGGGAAGGTATTCCAAAGGCAATTGATGCAGTAGCATCAAGAGGCGGAGTAATAGAAGGGCAGACTGGTTTCCTTAAAACACTAGGTGCTGTAATTAGTATTGGAACAGGTGGTGCGGGTGGAAATGAGGGACCGATCGTTATGATGGGCTCCTCTATCGCATCTTCACTAGGAAGATATCTTTCCTCATCTCCAGATAGATTAAAGATTTTAGTAGGCTGTGGTGCCGCTGCAGGTTTGGCAGCAGCTTATAATGCACCTTTGGGCGGCGCACTTTTTTCGATGGAAATTATCTTAAGAACTTTTAATGCAAAATCGTTCAGTCCTATTATTGTTGCTTCGGTTTTTGCCACTGTTATTTCAAGAGGTTATCTTGGGAATGAACCCGCATTTAAGACATCTTCTTTTAGTTTGAATACAAACTACGAATTTATCTTTTATTTAATACTTGGTGTATTGGCCGCTTTTACAGCCGTGTATTTTGTTAGAACGTTTTTGAAAATTGATGAAATATTTGATGCTAAGAATAAAGTTCCGGAATGGTTAAAACCCGCCATCGGCGGTTTAATGGTTGGGATAATTGGACTATATTTACCTGGAATTTTCAGTTTTAGTGAGGCTGCAGTTGATAATACCATTTTTAATGCCACTCCTTTTATGGTACTCTTCTTATTGCTTTTGTTTAAACCTATTGCCACAGCTTTGACTATCGGTTCCGGTGGTAACGGAGGTACATTTAGCCCCAGCATATTTACAGGGGCAATGCTTGGTGGAGCATTCGGCCAGATAGTAAATTATTTATTTCCAACTGTAAGTGCACCTCCGGGAGCATATGCTCTTGTTGGTATGGCAGCGGTTGTAGCAGGTACCACACATGCTTCATTAACTGCTTTGATTATGGTATTTGAGATGACTAATAATTACAAGATTATACTTCCATTAATGCTTACAATTATTGTAGCTACAACAATATCAAAGAAGATACTTAAAGGTTCGCTTTATACTTTAAAATTTGATGTGGAAGGGAAGGGAATTGATATATATGGAAGAAAAACATTGGTTCTCAAAAATATTTCAATATCAAGTATAATTGAAAAATTTGAAGATCTTGTTACGGACGATTATACCTTTCAAAAACTTCTTGGAAAGGTTAAAGAATCCAGGTTTAATAATTTACTGGTGAAAAATAGTCAGGATAATATTATTGGCAAAATAGCATTTCAGGACATAAGAGATGCTATTTTAGATGAAGAAACCAGAAATATTATGCCTTTTCTTGTTGCTGGCGACCTTATGGTAAGAAATGTTCAAGTTATAACAAATGATAAAAACAGTGAAGATGCGTTAAAAATACTTGAAAAAATAGATATGGACTTTTTGCCGGTTCAGGATAAACAAACTGGTAAATTTCTTGGAATCGTTTCTACGGAAAACATATTAAAGAAGTATCAGAATGCATTATTTATTCAGCAAAGCGAGCAGGATCTTGCTTTGAGTTAGTTAGTCTGATATTTGAGTTCCTACGATTTTCAGGCCATTAAGATTTGAAATGGATACATTTCTTAATTTTATAGAAACATTTATACTTGCATTGTTTTGGATAATGGCATTCTTGTTTGCTACGGTAATGCTGGTTGCATTTTATTATGTAATGAAATCCTATATGTCTTTTTTTAATTGATTTAATCTTGAATGTGCGACTTACGAATTAATAATATAAGAACTTTACTTGTTGATATAGTGATGTAGGTATCGACTGTCCGATAATGTATATTATGTAAACTAATATATGCCCTAACTAAGCCCACTTAATTTCAAATAAACAAGTATAATAATTATCAGAAGTATTATCCAGATCAATGGACTTCTGGTTTTCCTCCTGTTAGTTTTGAGTGTCCTGGAAAAGCCCAATTTTCTTTTCTTGCGTTCTCTTTCATCATCTTCAGGCTTATAAAACCTTGGTGGATATTCAAAAACTCTGTTTGTAGGTCTTTTCATAAACATAATATTATATCAATTTAATTTTCAAATATGGCCGATAAATATAATCCGGGCTCAAATGTCTGGAGGTCATCAATCCCTTCGCCAACCCCTATATATTTTACTGGCACATTGATTTTGGAGCACAACTGAAATATAACCCCACCTTTTGCAGTCCCATCCAGTTTTGTAACTACAACACCATCAATCTTTGTAATTTTATTAAATTCCTCAGCTTGCATTAGAGCATTTTGTCCCGTATTACCGTCCAAAACAAGCAAAGTCTCGTTTGGAGCATAATTGAGTAGCTTCTGAATGACTTTTCTTAATTTCCTTAATTCATCCATTAGTTCAGACTTGTTGTGTAGTCGTCCTGCGGTATCAATTAAAACAATATCATATTTTTCTTTTATTGCCTTTTCTAAGACATCAAAAGCAACAGAAGAAGGATCTGAGCCATGTTTTTTCTTGAAAATATCTACACCTGCTCTATCGGCCCAAATATCAAGTTGCTCATTTGCGGCTGCTCTGAAAGTATCTGCTGCTCCCACAATCACTTTAAGCCCGGATTGTTTATAATTATGGGCCAGTTTACCAATAGTTGTAGTCTTCCCTGCTCCATTTACTCCAACAACTAAAATAATGTAAGGTTTATAATTGTCAAGTTCATTTCCATTCTTATTATCGTATTTGTTTTTATTAAGAACATTTTGCAGCTCAGATTTTACAGCTTCAATAATATTAAGGTTGGACCTATCTTTTTCAGATTTTAAAGCGATTCTGGCATTTTCTATTATTTTTTCTGTTGTTTCGAATCCTATATCAGATGTTATTAATATCTCTTCAATTTCATCAAGAGTTTTTTCATCGAGAAGAGCTTTCCCGGAAACTGCTTCATTGATACTATTATAGATTTTATCCCTGGTTTTAGAGAGACCGGTTTTTAATTTCCCCAGGTTAAGATTTTTTAGCAGGTTCATTCTTCTTTTGTTTTATAAATTCAAATGCTCTGATAGCATATCCTATAAGTGAGGAAATAACTAATAAGATACTTAGTAAATATATTCCCTTAAAAAAAACTGAACTACGATTCACCTGAAACAAAATAATAAATAATACCAAGCCTATACTTATAACTGTAATTTTACCGAGCATATTTGAAGGCAAAACTCTCCCAAGTTTCCTCGAAACAAATATGCCTCCTGTAAAAATTAATACATCACGACCGACAATCATCCAAAAATAATAATCAGGTACATCTCCAATCAGGAATAATTTTAGTACTACAACTCCTATAACAAATTTGTCAGCCAGAGGATCTATAATTTTGCCCATTTCCGTAACTTCATTGAATTTCCTGGCAAGATAACCATCCAGTACATCTGTCAAAACAGCAAACCAACACAGAATCATTATGAAGGTCCGGCTGTAACCCAAGTTAATGTTATCAAAAAGTAACCACAATGGAATGACAAGCAGCAATCTTAAAAGGCTCAACAGGTTTGATTTGGTACTAATTAACTCTTTTAATTTAATCATTAAAAAATATACTTAATGGTAGTTATGCAGTATTCTCACCAAGTATTTATTATAGTTCATAAATTTCTTTTTTAAAATTAACATCAATC
>Ga0307417_10000958_pt1 | contig 11851 bp, 8 predicted proteins | sample SalMarWE160210MG_2_FD_202514 | JGI IMG/M metagenome (GOLD analysis project Ga0307417, IMG submission 202514) | Salt marsh sediment microbial communities from the Plum Island Ecosystem LTER, Massachusetts, United States - WE1602-10 | ecosystem: Environmental > Aquatic > Marine > Intertidal zone >...
TCCGCTCGTTCCTTCTCGTCTCCGGACCTTTGTTTGGCCTCTACATGTTGACTGCAACCTGGACAGCACCAATCACGATTGATGCATTGACCAATGTGCTCACCGCCGACGCGATTGCCACCCGTGGCGATCCCCATTTAGAGCAGTACGAGGTCCTCACCGAGCCGAAGTATCAGGGATACGGAGCGTGGGTGGTCGACGCCCGGGGGTCGGCGGCGGCGGAGTACCCACCCGGCACAGCGTTGCTGGCGGTGCCGCTATATCGCGTCTGGCAGGGGCAGGAGACGCCCCATGAGTTTGTCGCATCCGATGGGGAGAAAGTCGAGCTTGCGATTCCGTCGCTTTTCCCGGCAGCGCTCGTGTCCGCACTTGTGACGGCCATTGCCGTTGGTCTCTTTGCAGTGAGCGTCAGGGGATTCGCAGGTGATCGACTGGCGATCGGTGGTGCCTATGTCGCTGGGTTAGCGACGGGCACCTGGTCGGTCGCCTCTGACGTTCTTTGGCAGCATGGTCCCGCCATGATGTGGATTGTGGCCGCAGCGCTACTCTCAACTGCCCATCAGGTGTGGTCGGGGTTCGCCTTTGGCGCCGCGGTGCTGACCCGGCCCCACACTGCCGTGATCGCAGCAGGCAACGGTCTGTGGCAGTCGTGGCAGCAGCGGTCAATCCGCCCTGTGCTCAGGATCGGTCTCGGGGCGGCGGTCGGCCTGACCGGGGTCGTCGCCTACAACCAGGTCGTATTTGGAACGGCCTCGATCTCGGGCGGGTATGGCCCGGCCTTTGGAGAGCGCGTCCTGTTGTTCAATCCTCTGGACTATCTGGGGAATATCGCCCTCGCGCTCGTGCACCCTCTCTACGGCCTATTCATCTACTCACCCTTCCTGTTGCTCCTGGTTCCGGGTCTACGGTCGGCATGGCGAGCGGCGCCGGCCTGGGTGCGCGGATCGGCGATCGGGGGTCTTGCATACTTTCTGCTTCAGCTCAAAGCCAGCCGGTACTCGGGCGGCAGCGGATTCTGGGGTTACAGATATCCGCTGGAGGCACTGGCGGCATGGGCGCCGCTTCTGTTTCTCTCCTACATCGAGTGGATTCGGAACCACCCATCTGACGTCCTCCGGCGAGTGTTTCGTTACCTGGTGATCCTCTCCATCGAGATCACCCTCGTCGGCGCTGTCTACTTTTCGAGCTTCGGCAATGCGCTGTTTGGCTGATCAGAACCCCTTCGGCCAGCAACGGCCACTCAATCAGGCGCGATGCACTGCCGATGAGATCGGTCGGAAGTCGATGAACGGTGGAGCACCACGAGATGGCACGACGTAGTGGAACTGAGATGACAGATGGGTCGACACCGCCGTTGGACGGGCCACGCGTTTCGCCCCCGGCATGGGCCCTGTTCCTCGGCGTTGCGTTGCCTTTGCTCGTCCTCTATCTGGCCACCGCCAGCTGGACCTTGCCGTATCACATCGACGCGGTGACGAACGTTTTCACCGCATGGGAACTCGGTACGGACGGGGACGTCTTCCTGGAGGATCAAGCGGTACTCGCTGAACCGGAGTATCTGCGGACATTTGCCTGGATTGTCCCCGCCGACGACTCCGCTGTTGCCCAGTACCCGCCGGGGACTGCTGTCCTCGCCGCTCCCGTCTATGCCATCTGGCCGGGTGAGGCGCAGCTCACCGTCGTTCACAACCAAACGGCCGACATAGAACCCGTCGAGATCCTCATGCCGCCGCTGGGCCCGGCGGCCATAACCGCAGCTCTGGTCTCGGCAATCGCAGTCGGTTTGCTGGCCCTTGTGTTCCGCCGGTTGACCGACGCCCGAACGGCGCTCATCGGAGCCTACGTCACGGGCCTGGGCACGGGCGTCTGGTCGGTGGCCGCCGACTCCCTGTGGCAACACGGCCCGGCAATGCTTTGGATCGTCACCGGGGTGCTGCTGTCGACCGGGTATCGGATCTGGTCGGGGCTCGCCTTCGGCGCAGCCGTCCTGACCCGACCTCACACGGCGCTCGTGGCGGCCGGCAACGGCTTGTATCAGTCCTGGAAGGAGAGATCGATCCTGCCCGCGTTGAAGATCGGTACCGGGGCCGCTGCTGGTTTGGTCGCTCTCATCGCATACAACGACATCGTGTTCGGCTCCCCATCGATCACGGGTGGCTACTCGGGCACGTTTGCCGAGCAGGCGGTCAGCCTCAATCTGCTGAGCTGGGGGCGCAACATATTCCTCGCCCTGGTCGATCCGGCCCGTGGCTTGCTCGTGTACTCGCCGTTTCTCATCCTGCTGATACCGGGAATCGCGGCGGCATGGCGTAAAGCGCCGGGCTGGGTGCGTGGATCGGCGTTGGGAGGTCTCGCCTACATCCTTCTCCAACTCAAGGCGAACCGCTTCTCCGGTGGCGACACCTTCTGGGGCTACCGCTATCCACTCGAGATGCTGGCAGCCGCGGCCCCGTTGCTGTTGCTCAGCTACACGGAGTGGGTTCGCCATCAGTCGGCGCTGCTCAAGCGCATCTTCCTCTATACGGTGATCGCTTCGATTCTCTTGACCGCGGTGGGAGCGATCTACTTCTGAGACCATCCTGTAGCCTGGGCCCCATGAGCCTCGTCGATGAGCTACAGGCGATCCTGGGACCCGACCGGGTGCGCTCCCATCCGCTCCAGCTGCGCGTGTACAACAAGGACGCCGGGGTGACCCGCGGCGAGGTGCTCGCGGCTGTTCTTCCGGAGACAACCCAGGAGGTCGCCGCCTGTGTCCGGGCCGCCCACAACCACGGCGTGCCGATCGTACCCAGGGGCGCCGGTACCGGGCTGGCAGGTGGGGCGGTGCCGGTGGACCCGGCTCTGTTGATCGTGCTCACTCGCATCAATCAGGTCTTCGATGTGGACCCCGCGGCCCGGACCGCATGGGTGGGGCCGGGTGTGCTCAACCTGGACTTGTCTCGCCACGTCGCACATCTGGGGCTCCACTATGCACCCGATCCGTCCTCTCAGGCGGCGTGCACCATCGGTGGCAACGTCGGCACCAACGCGGGCGGCCCACATTGTCTCGCCGAGGGCACGACGGTCGCCCACATCCTCGGGGTGGAGATGGTGACCGCATACGGCGACGTCGTCACGCTCGGTGGTGCCGCCCCGGACCCCATCGGTCTCGACTTGAGATCGGTCGTGGTTGGTTCGGAGGGCACGCTCGGGGTGGTGACCAGGGTTTTGGTCAAGCTCACCCAGAACCCACCCGCGGTGCGCACGATCCTGCTCACCTTCGACAGCATTCAGGCCGCCGCGGCGACCGTCTCCAATACGATCGCCGCCGGGATTGTCCCCGCCGCCCTCGAGATGATGGACCAGCCGATGGTCATAGCGGTCGAGGCATTCATCCACGCCAACCTCCCCGTTGATGCGGCCGCCGTCCTACTCGCCGAGGTGGTCGGTCTCGACTCCGCAGTAGCGGCGGAGGCGGCGATTCTCGAGCGGATCGCCCGTGACGCAGGCGCGACCTCCGTGCGCGTTGCCGCCGACGACACCGAGCGTGCGGTCCTCTGGAAGGCCCGCAAGAGTGCGTTTGGAGCGGTGGCCCAGGCTGCCCCCGACTACTACTTGCACGACACCGTCGTGCCCCGCACCCGGCTCGTCGAGGTGATGACCCAGATCTACGAGATAGGGGAGCGCTTCGGAATCGAGATGCTCAACGTGTTCCACGCAGGCGACGGCAACCTCCACCCGCTGGTTGCCTACGACGCAAAGGAACCGGGGATGTTCGACAAGGTTCGTCGTGCCGCCGAGGAGATGGTCAGGGTGTCGGTGGCCGCCGGCGGCTCGCTGAGCGGTGAGCACGGAATCGGTTTGGAGAAACGCGACCTTATGGGGATGGTGTTCGAGCCGATCGATCTCGACGCCCAGGCGCGGTTGCGCGACGCGTTCGACCCGGACGGCTCGATGAACCCGGGCAAGATCCTTCCCCGGGGCGCCCGGTGCTACGACTACGGGATGAGCTCGTTGCCGGGTGAGGTGGCCGGATGACGATCCAGCAGCTCGTCTCGCGTGTTGCCAGGGACGCTCTCTCCGACCCGATCGACGGTGCTCCTCCTGCTGAGTTCACGGTCACCCCGACCACCGGGGACCAGGCGGCCGCCGTGCTGCGGCTGGCCGCCGAGCATCGGATGCGGGTCCTGTTCTGGGGAGCCGGGACCCACCAGGGGATGGGTCACCATTTCGAGCCCGACATCATCATGAGCGCCCGTGGTCTCGACACGGTCGTCGACTGGCAGCAGGAGGACCTCACCGTCGTGGTTCAGCCCGGCGTGCTGGTCACCGACCTCGAGGCTCAGCTGCAGCAGGGGCACCAAACCGCCGTGCTCCAGGAAACTCCGGGGGAAGCGACGGTCGGCGGGACCGTCGCCGCCGGTATCTCCGGGTGGCGGAGGCTGCGCTACGGCCCGACCCGGGACCGCTTGTTGGAAGTCAGGCTCGCCACGGGCGACGGGCGGTTGATCAGAGGTGGCGGCCGGCTGGTCAAGAACGTGACCGGGTACGACCTTCCCCGTCTGGCGGTCGGGTCGTTCGGTTCGCTCGGCATGATCACCGAGATGTGTCTCAAACTCTGGCCCCTGGCGACGCAACAGGCCATGGTGACCGTCACCGATCCGGTTGCGGCAATCCGCAGTGCCTATCGGCCGCTGGCAGTCATCGAAACCCACGATGGAGCGTATGCCTATCTCGCCGGGACTTCTGAAGAGCTCGAGGAGCAGGCGAGACGCATCGGCGGCGACCTCGTCGCCGGACATAGGTGGCCTGAGCCGCTCGCCGGAGCCGTCGAGATGGAGCTGCGATTGAGGCCGGGAGACGTGGCTCGTGGTGTCACCTGGGTGGGCGACCTCGGTGCCGAGTTCCAGGCGGCGCACGGTGTCGGCGTGGTCCGGTTCATCGCCGATGGCATCGACATTGCCACGCTCGAGCGGCTACGGAACAATGCCGAGCAGGCAGGAGGTGCGCTTGTCGTAACGAAGGCCCCGGCCGACCTCGGTTTCGACCCCTGGGGCACGCCGCCGGGATCCGTGGCGTTGCAGCAGCGGGTGAAGGCAGCATTCGACCCCGTGGGGATCGCTAACCCGGGAATCCTGCCGGGAGGTATCTGATGGTTCCCACCGAAGCGCAACTCGACATGTGTGTCACGTGCGGCCTGTGTCTGCCCCACTGCCCGACATTCCGGCTGACCGGTGACGAGATAGCCTCGCCCCGGGGGAGGCTTGCGGCTATGGCGGCGATCAGCCGCGGGGAGGCTCCCAGTGACGAGGCATACGACGAGATGATGTCGTTCTGCCTCCAGTGCCGGGCATGTGAGGCGGCGTGCCCTTCGCTGGTTCCCTTCGGGCGGATGATGGAGGGGGCACGCGAGCAACTCGCCAAGGACCAGCCGACGTCGGGCCGACGGGTGCGAAGGTTCATCGTCGGCCGGGTTCTCAACATGAAGTGGTTGCTGGCTCTGGCCACATCGGCCATCGGTCTTCTTCAGAAGCTCGGCTTGATCCGGCTGTTGCCGAAGTCGCTACGGGTCGCCCGCGGTCTCCGCCCGTTGCGGGTGTTCCCGCACACGGTGGTTGGTGTCGCCGACGAGGCACCGGCTCAGCCGATGGGAAGGGTGGCTCTACTCGCCGGTTGTGTAATGGACGAGTGGTTCCCGGCGGTTCACGACGCCACCCGCGGGGTGCTGCAGGTTGCCGGCTACGAGGTCTACAGCCCCAAGGGCCAGCAATGTTGTGGTGCTCTCGCCGCACACGAGGGCGCCGCGGACGACGCGAGGAGGATGGCGAGACGCAATACCGGGGCGTTCGCCGGCTTCGATCTGGTCGTGGCAGACGCTGCCGGATGTTCGGCACACCTCAAGGACTACGGCGAGTGGGCGCCTGGTGGGGAGGCCATCGCCGAGCGGACCCGGGACGTCACCGAGCTGGTTGCCGAGCTGCTGGCCGCGGGCCGATTGCCCCGGGCCTCGATCTCGCGGGGACGGGTCGCCATCCACGACCCATGCCATCTCCGCCACGCCCAGCGGATCACAGCAGCGCCGCGCGACATCGTCCGTGCCGCCGGGTACGAACCGGTGGAGATAGATCCCGATGGGTTGTGCTGCGGGGCGGCAGGGCTGTACATGGTGTACGAGCCGGAGGCGGCCGACGAGCTCGGAGACCGCAAGGCTCAGCAGGTAGTGGCCACGGGTTTGGACATCGTCGTCTCGGCCAATCCGGGATGTGAGATCCAGCTGCGGTCCCACCTCGGCGGCGGTTACCGGGTCGTCCATCCGGTCGAGCTCTATTGGGAGTCGCTGAATCGGTGAGCGACCGTCACAGGGCCCGCTCGAAGATGTAGAGCGGCTCGATCTCGAATCCTGTCTGCGACAGGGCGTCGATGAGCCAATCGACCGCTGGAACGATGATCCGTAGCTCGGCGACGTCCGCATCGATCGCGAGGTCGACTGTCGAGCGGATCAAGTCGACGATGTCGTCCGGGCCGCATTCGAGCCATTCGACATAGAGGCCGTCGCTGTCGTGCCGGGTCACCAGCCATCCGGCCTGAGAGCTCCAGAGGCGCCCCTTCTTGCCGGCGCGCTCGAGATGCTCGGCAGTCAGCCAGGACCACCGCCATCCGTCGACATGGAGCCCGCGGGCCGGCCGAGCGAGGGGACCCGACTGCCACGACACCCATGCCGGATCTGCTTCCGACGAGTGAGCGATCTCGAGCTTGCGTCGTGCCTTCGCACGCTGCCCGCCGTTGCTCGAGGCAACGGGTTCGCGATCCGACACCGAGCGCCGTGCTATCGCCCATTCACCGGCGCGACGGAAGCCGCTTTGCTCGACCTGACGTTGTGCCGGCTCGTTCCACCCTTCGGTCAGCAGACGGGCTACCCGGGCGCCCCTATCCCGGGCCCAATCGACAAGCGACTCCCCGAGTGCCGAGGCGATACCGCGGCGACGCCAGTCCTGGCTGACACGCGCCCCCTGCAGCCACAACTCGGTGTCGCTCATCATCACTCCCCGGCTCATGGCGACGGGTGTGTCCTTCTCGTCGACGGCGACCATCACGCGTCCTCGCTCGTCGCTGACCCAGTGAGGGAGCACCTCGACGACGTAGTCACCCCAGTCGAATGTGTCCTGAGTGAAGCCTGCGATGGAGTCGATGTCCTCGGGGCGGGCGGGCCGGATGGCGTAGCTCATGGGTGGGAGGTTAGGCCGCGGCTCCCCTGGCACCACAAAACGCCGCCGACACGGATCAGGTCCTACTGCGAGGGCACCAACCCACTGGTTGTCACCCCTAGTACGCGGCCAGGGATTTCGCCTGCTCCATGATTCCTTCGACGGACGGGAACACTTGCTCCTCTAGCGTCGATGAGTAGGGGAACGACGGTATCTCCGGGGCGCAATACCGGCGTATCGGTGCGTCCAGCCAGTCGAGGGATTTCTCGGCGATCTGGGCGGCGATCTCGGCACCGAACCCGCCGAACTTGTTGTCCTCGTGGACGATCAGCACCTTGCCATTGCGACGCACTGCCCGTTCGATCGAGGGCCAGTCGAGCGGCCGCAGCGAACGGAGATCGAGCACGGCGGCTTCGACATCCTCCTCGCGCAGCCTGTCGGAGGCCTCGACCGCGAAGTGCGCCATCGTCCCGTACGCGATGATGGTTAGATCGTCGCCGGTACGTCGCAGGGCCGCCCGACCGATCGGCACTCGATGCGGCCCGTCCGGCACCGGCCCGGTCGCCAGCCGGTAGAGCTTCTTCGGCTCCAGGAACATCACCGGGTCGGGATCCTCTACCGCCGACCACAGCAGCCCACGGGCGTCTGCCGGCGTGGATGGCACCACCACCTTTAGTCCGGGGACGTGGGTATAGAACGCTTCGATGGACTGGGAGTGGTAGAGGGCACCGTGGATGCCGCCGCCGTAAGGGACCCGGATCACGAGTGGTGACGACCAGCGGCCCTTGGTCCGGTAGTGGAGCCGGGCCACCTCGGAGACGATCTGGTCGAAACCGGGGTGGATGAAATCGGCGAACTGGATCTCGGTGATCGGACGTGCTCCGGCGGCACCCATGCCGACGGCCACGCCTACGATGAGCGATTCCGCCAGCGGCATGTTGAAGCACCGGTCTGCGCCGTAATCGTTGGTGAGACCAACGGTCGCCTTGAAGACTCCACCCTTGGGATCGGCGACATCCTCGCCGAAAACCACGGTCTCGTCGTACTCGGCCATTATGTCGTGGAGCGTCCGATTGATCGTGGAGATCAGGTTCATGGTCTCGCCGATGGGTTCAGGCTCCTCCTCAGTTACGGCGTTGTCGGGCACAATCGGGAGGGCATAGACCGCCGACTCCCAGTCGAGCGCCTCGGGAGCCGCATCCGCCTCCTTGACCGCGACCGCGATCTCGTTGGTTACCTCGCTCTCGATTTTCGCTTCCAGGTCCTCGTCGAGGAGACGGGACTCCACCAGATACTGCTTGAGGACGAGGATGGGATCCTTGCGACGCCATAGCTCGACCTCTTCGGCCGAGCGGTACACCTTGTCGTCGTCGTCGGACGTATGGGCGTAGTAGCGGTAGGTCTTCGCTTCGATCAGCGACGGACCTTCTCCTGAGCGAGCCCGCTGCACCGCGGCAGCCATGACACCGTACACGGCGAGCACGTCGTTCCCGTCGACCTCGACGCCAGGCATCCCGTAGCCTCCGGCGCGGGCGGCAACGGTTCCGGCGACCTCTTCGCGGGTGGGGGTCGAGATCGCGTAGAGGTTGTTCTCCACCAGGAAGATCACAGGCAGCTTGTGCAACCCGGCGAAATTCATTGCCTCGTGGAAGTCACCTTCCGATGTGGCTCCCTCACCGGAAGAGACCATGACAACGCCGTCACTCCCGGTGGTCTTGAGCTGCTGAGCGATACCGCAGGCATGCGGAAACTGGGTTGCGATCACCGACGAGTGGGAGAAGATATTGAGGTTCGGCTCGCTCCAGTGGTTCGGCATCTGACGACCGGCGTTGGCCGGATCGGTGCCTTTGGCGAACACACCGAGGAACATGTCTTTTGGCGATAATCCCATCGCCAGATTGAACGCGACGTCGCGGTAATAGGGGAGAGACCAGTCCCTCGTCTTGTCGAGGGCAAAGGCGGCCCCCACCTGGGTCCCCTCATGCCCGGCCACCGACACCACGAACGGGACGCGGCCCTGTCGGTTGAGAGCCCACACCCGCTCGTCCAGCTTCCTGGCGAGCAGCATCATCCGATACATGTCGATCAACTGATCGTCCGATAAGCCCAGGGCGCTGTGATCTCTCACGTTGTCGAGCTCCAACATGCTGTCTCCTCCTGGCGGCCCGTCTAGCGCGACGTATGCCCCCGTCGCCTCAGTTTGATACTGCCGATGCTCTCGATCCGTTCTTTTGCCACCTCGAGAGCAGCGGCGTTGGGATTGATGCTGCGCAGTGCTGCGGTCTCCAGCACCCGCGTCGTGTTGTCGTGGATACGATCGATTGCGGTCGCCGCTCTGGTCCAGTCGTAGCCGTTGACCTCGTTGGCGATGTTGATGATCCCGCCCGCGTTGGCTACGAAATCCGGTACGTACGCGATGCCGCGGCCGGCCAGCTGCTCGGCCTGGGCGTCGGTGGCGAGCTGGTTGTTGGCCGATCCAACAACGGCCTTGCAGTTCAGCACCCCGACCGTGTCCCGGCTGATGACCCCGCCGAGGGCACACGGCGCAAAGATGTCACACTCCACCCCGAGAATCTCGTCGATGGCAACGACCCGCGAGCCGTGAGCCGACGCCATCGCCGCGGCCGACCCGTCCCGAAGGTCTGCGACGATGGTACGCGCCCCGGCCTTGGTCAGCCTCTCGACGAGGTTGGAGCCGACCTTGCCGACGCCCTGGACGGCAACGGTCCGATCGGACAGATCATCGGTGCCCCATACGTGCTCGGACATGGCACGCATCGCGGCGATGACCCCACGGGCCGTCGCCGGGGAGGGGTCTCCCGAGCCGCCATGTGACTCGGGAAGCCCGGTGACCCATTGCGTTTCGGTGGCGATCGTGATCATGTCGGCGGTCGTGGTCCCTACGTCCTCGGCGGTGACGTAGCGGCCGCCGAGCGAGTCGACGAGACGGCCGAAGGAGCGGAGCAGACGCTCGGAGCGGAGTTGCTCGGGGTCGCCGATGATCACTGCCTTGCCGCCGCCCAGATCCAGACCCGCCGCCGCCGACTTGTACGTCATGCCCTTCGCCAGCCGGAGAGCGTCTGTCAGGGCATCATCTTCGGATTCGTACGGAAAAAAGCGAGTCCCGCCTAGCGCGGGACCAAGTGCGGTGGAGTGGATGGCGATGATGGCCTTCAACCCCGATATCGGATCGTGACCGTAAAGGATCTCTTCGTGGGTGTCGGAGGCGATCGCCTCGAATACTCCCAACAGATGCTCCTTTCCGGGCGGCCGGTAGCCGTGTGCTGCGGCCCCATGCATTTATGAATTCTAATGGACAAGCGTCGGTTTGGCCCCTCACTTTCCCAATCCACCCAACCGTGGGCTTCGTGCGATCGTTAGGATCGGGTCATGATTCGCACGGCGCATCTCCGCTCGTACCTTCGCGAAGAGGGCATGCCGCGCTACGAGAGCGATGCCGTTGCCGAGGACGGCCCGGTGCGTGGCGATGCCAACTTCCTCTGGCGGGAGATCGACACCGACGATGCTTTCGCCGCTGAATGGGGCGGGGCCCGCTACGTGTGTCCGCGCAACTTCCGTTTGCGGAAGTTGGAGGGGTTGCTTGCGTTCAACAACGCTTTTCCCGAGTCGGGTCTGATCCCGCACCGGGCGCTCATGGACGCCGCTGCACAGCTCGAGTCGTTGCGAGGCGGATCGCCGATGATGCGGTCCTACATCCTCACCTCGCCATGGCACGTGCCGATCCGCTGGTTCGGTGCGTTTCTGCACGAGGAGCGGGCCACCTATGAGCATGCGGCTGGCCTGTCCGTCAGATACCGGGCGCTCATGTCGGATGCCCGCCACCGCGTGGAGCGGGGGGCACGCATCCTCGCCGATGCTGGTTTCGACGGGTCGGTTGTGGGGCAGGTCCGCTCGCTTGGATCGTGGCTCGAGGGCTTCCCCGATGACGGAATGCTCGAACTCGACTACGGCACGGTGGCCACGCTCTTCTCGGAAGGAGACCTGGTGCTCGACGAGTCCGCTGCCGACGTTGCGGCGAGTCTTCTCGCCCTCGAGCACGGCGACATGGAGGCGGCGGCAGAGCACTACGCAACCCTGACGAGACGCTGGGGCCACGTCCAGGCCCTCTCCTTCAGCAACTGAGCCCGACCCTCCCAGAGGGAGGGTGATTTTCCTCACCCTGTGGGAGAGGTGGTGAGCGAGCGAAGCCGGTGAGCGCTTTGCGGATTCGGCCCTGCGTCGGCGGAGCCATGGAGGCCCTCCTCGACCTGGCCCTCCGGGCCGGTCGATCCTCCCAGAGGGAGGATGAATTCCTTCCTATCCGTGGAGAGGTAGCTGCCTGAGCGAAGCTCAGGCAGCTACGCTCGCCGATGATGACGCTCCCGTCCGACTCCAGCGCTGCACTCCGGTCCGAGATTCGCCTCCTCGGCAATCTGCTGGGTCAGACGCTCGTGCGCCAGGAAGGGCAGGAACTTCTCGATCTGGTCGAGGAGGTGCGGGCGCTGGTCAAACGGGTGAGGGATGCGGAGGGAACCCCCGATTCGGTGACACCCCGCCGCGAGCTGCTCGAGCTGCTCGGTGTTCTCGAGCTACCCACGATCATCTCGCTGGTGCGCGCGTTCACCACCTACTTCTATCTAGCCAACGTGGCCGAGCAGACCTACCGC
>Ga0307417_10000960_pt1 | contig 11845 bp, 12 predicted proteins | sample SalMarWE160210MG_2_FD_202514 | JGI IMG/M metagenome (GOLD analysis project Ga0307417, IMG submission 202514) | Salt marsh sediment microbial communities from the Plum Island Ecosystem LTER, Massachusetts, United States - WE1602-10 | ecosystem: Environmental > Aquatic > Marine > Intertidal zone...
AAGGAAAATTAGTGTCTCATATCAGGACAGACACTTTGTTAGAATCTTAAAAAAAACCACACAACATTTACCTTTCTGATATCCCTGGAATTATCTTAAAAAATTAATATGAATATAGGTTAAAAATAAACCTTAGTCCGTTTATTTAACCGACTGTCTGACAATAAGCATTTGGTATGGAACTTGACATATCCATAATGAAATGGAAAAATTGGATGCATAATATTCCACCAAAGAATGAAAGCAGAAAATTTTGTAGGAGAAAAAAATAGAAATGCAAAATAAAGCAAGCGGTGCTGATGTTCATTTAGTTAGTGAGAAATCAATGAAAGCGAATAATAAACATAATAGTTATAGCAAAAACGAACAGAATGCAAATACCCCAAAAAACGAAGACTCGAAAATAATACCTTTAAGGGATCATACATCGAACAGATCTGTAGAGAAGAAGCAGAGGAAGTTAAGGAGAGGTACTTATGGTTCAAAGTTAGAAATGGATGACAGAATTTTTATTACAGTAAATTCAATATCAAGATTTATTAAAGTACACGATATTCAATGTATCAAGGCAGAAAAGGATTATACCTACATTTGCACTGTCGATGACAAAAAATTATTGGTGCTCCGTCCTATGATTGAATGGGAAGAACGCCTTCCTTCAAAATATTTTGCAAGAATTCACAGATCAACTATTGTTAATTTGGAGTTGATCGAAAAAGTAGAAAAATGGTTTAACTATTCATATCACGTCTATCTCAAAAATATTGACGAACCCTTCCAGATGAGCAGAAGGTACGCGTTAAAACTTAAGGAGAGATTCAGATAATCATTTTCATTTCCAGATAAAGAACTTCAATATTTCCACATTTGGCCTCGACCCTAATCTCTATATAATTTATTTCATATTGAATTATTAATTATTTTAATCGGTAAGATATTATCCATTAAAATTTGTAATTTCCGATTAATATAACCCCAGACAACCTGTGTTTTAGTTTTGGTAGACTTTTAATTTAATTCTAAAGCTTGAAAAGTTCAGTAGTTTTTATGCAATTGAAAAAATCACATGACAAAATGATTGCCGGAGTTTGCGGAGGGATTGCAGAATGGCAGGGCTGGGATCCGACTTTGGTAAGAATAGGGTATGTTTTGCTTTCCATTTTTAGCGCTGCATTTCCCGGAATTTTAGTTTATATAATTTTGATGCTGGTTTTGCCTCCTGCAGATTCTAATTAATTAAAGGAGAGTTAAAAATTTGAAAAAGGAAATCAAAAATATGTCAGTAACCATTTCTTTGATTTTGTTTTTTGTAAGCACTCTTTGTTGTAACCCGAATAATTCACAGGGAGATGCTTCCAATACAATGGGGATTACACTTCCTCCCGGATTCAATATTAGCATTTATGCTGATAACGTTGAAGGAGCGCGCTCAATGACGTTAAGTCCAAGCGGTGTATTATTCGTTGGTACGAGGGGCGAAGGAAAAGTATATGCAGTACTTGATACAGACAAAGATTACAAAGCAGATGAAGTCATTACGATTGCGTCAGGTTTAAATATGCCGAATGGTGTAGCATTCCACAACGGTTCATTATATGTAGCGGAAATAAGCCGGGTTTTAAGATATGATAATATTGAGGCAAATCTTTATAATCCGCCAAAGCCTGTTGTGGTAAAAGATGATTTTCCTTCAGAGACTCACCACGGATGGAAATTTATCCGCTTTGGACCAGATGGGAAATTATATGTACCGGTAGGCGCTCCATGTAATATTTGTGAAAGGCCCGATCCTTATGAATCTATTACAAGGATGAATCCTGATGGAAGCGGTTTTGAAATTTATGCACGGGGAATCAGAAACACAGTTGGTTTTGACTGGGATCCCAGAACAAAAGAGCTTTGGTTCACAGATAATGGTAGAGACCTTCTCGGAGATAATATCCCACCTGATGAATTAAATCACGCACCTGTTAAAGGAATGAATTTCGGGTTCCCTTATTTTTACGGCGACAATATTCCAAATCCTGAATTCAAAGATGCGGGAAAAGATCCTTCAAAATATACTCCTCCTGCACAGGATCTCGGTCCGCACGTAGCTTCACTTGGAATGAGATTTTATACCGGAAGTATGTTTCCTTCTGAATACAGAGATCAGATATTTATTGCAGAACACGGAAGCTGGAACAGGAGTCAGAAAATAGGCTATCGTGTTACACTTGTTAAGCTGGAAAATAATAAGCCAGTGAGTTATTCTGTTTTTGCTGAAGGCTGGCTAAAAGGAGAATCTGCTTCGGGAAGGCCGGTTGATTTGCAGATTATGCCGGATGGCTCAATGCTTGTTTCAGATGATTACGCTGGTGTGATATACAGGATTACTTATTCAAAATAGAGAATACCTTAGTAACTCATGTTTGTTAATTTAACTTTACCTCTGAAAATCCAGTATATGCTTACAGTGTAAGAGAGAACAAACGGAATTCCAATCATTGCAATGATCAGCATTATGTTCAAAGTTTTTTGTGATGAAGCAGCATTATAAATAGTGAGACTATTTCCCGGGTTTGGATTTGAAATTACGAGATTCGGAAAAAGGCCGATTGCAAAAAGGCCCATCAATGCTGCTATTGCAGCTGATGATGAAAAGAATGCATTAAAATCTCTTCCTTTTGAAATTTCTCTTGGAATGTTTGCAACAGCCAGCATATTTAAGATTGCAATAATAAACAGGTAGGGATAATCCTTAAAATGTTCGGTCATATGCGGATAATAAACAAGAGTCGCCATTGTAGTGGTAACATAACAGATAACAAAAAATATAATTGTATTATTAACCCATCCTCTCATTTTGTTGTGAAGCTCACCCTCGGTTTTCATAACTCCATAAATTGCCCCATGCATCATAAATAATGCAACTGTTGTAATTCCGACAAGAATAGTATAGGGATTTATCATTCCCCAAAATGTTCCTATGAATTCCGTGTTAGCATCAAGCGGAATTCCTGTTACGATGTTGCCGAGCGCCACTCCCATTAAAAAAGCAATCAGTATGCTGGAAATGCTGAATGCAACATCCCACATTTGTCTCCACCATTTCATTTCCTGTTTGCTGCGGAATTCAATAGCAACTGCTCTGAAAATTAAAACGAAAAGTAAAAGCATAAAAGCAGTGTAGAAACCTGAAAATACTGTAGCATAGACATCAGGAAAAGCAGCAAACAATGCGCCGCCGCCGGTAACAAGCCATACTTCATTTCCGTCCCATACGGGACCAATTGCGTTTATTAATAACCTTCTTTCTTTATCTTCTTTAACCAGCAAATGAAGCGAACCTACACCGAGGTCAAATCCGTCAAGAATTGCATAGCCTGTTAATAAAATACCAATTAAAGCAAACCAGACAATATTCAAATCAATTCCGCTCATGATTTCTCCGGTGTGGTGTTATTTCCATTTCTAAAAAGCTGTTTCTGATGTTCATACTCGGATTCGATTGTCTCAGCTTCTTCGGGCCCATGTTTTATTTTCTGGTCGAGAAGGTAAATGAATAGTATAAAAAGAAGAACATAAACAATGGTGAACAGGATTAATGAAAAGATTATTTGATCTGATGCAACAGCTTTTGATAATGCTTCCGAAGTTCTGAGAAGTCCGTAGACAATCCACGGCTGCCGGCCTACTTCTGCTGTGATCCATCCAACCTGGTTCGCGATTTGAGGGCCGAGTACAGAAATCACAAATATCCATAACAGCCATTTATGATTTAGTAACGAATCCTTCCACCAAAAAAGAATTCCAAGTAAACTTATCGTGATCAAAGCAAAGCCAATTGCAACCATTAAATGGTAAGCCTGAAAAACAATATTTACCGGCGGCCTGTCCCCCGGCTTAAATGAATCAAGTCCTTTTACTTTATAATCAGTTGTACCGGAGATTAAATAGCTCAACATTCCCGGTATTGCAATTCCAAAATTCACTTCCTGTTTGCTTTCGTTAACCCATCCGAAAAGATGAAGCGGTGCATTTGTTGATGTATTGTATTGAGCTTCCATTGCAGCAAGTTTCGCGGGTTGGTTTTCACTTACGCCAACAGCACTTGCGTGCCCGGTATAAAGCTGAAATAACGAAGCAAAAAGTGCAAACACTAATGCTATTTTTAATGATGATTTTGCAAAATCAATGTGTCTGTTTTTTAAAATGTAATAGGCACTTATGCTGATAACTAAAAATGAGCCGGCAAGCCATGCGCCGGATAAAACGTGTAAAAGTCTGTCCATACTTGACGGATTAAAAACCATCTGCCAGAAATCAGTTATCTCGGCTCTTGCATGCAAGCCTTGCCCAACAATGTGGAAACCGGCAGGGGTTTGCTGCCATGAATTCGCAACTACTATCCACACAGCACTCAACATTGATCCAAGCGACACCATTATGGTAGAAAGGAAATGTACTTTTGAACTTACTTTGTCCCACCCGAAAACAAGTATTGCGAGAAAACCCGATTCAAGAAAGAATGCAAAAATTCCTTCCGCGGCAAGAGCACTTCCGAAAACATCGCCGACGAATCTTGAATAGGTTGCCCAATTCGTACCAAACTCGAATTCCATTACAATTCCCGTTGCTACACCTATAGCAAAAGTAAGGGCGAATATCTTCACCCAAAATTTTGTCATCACTTCATAAATTGGTTTCTTGGTTTTCAGATACATACCTTCCATTAAAACAAGGAGTACCCCAAGTCCTATGCTGAGAGGAGGATAGATATAATGGAAGCCTACTGTAAAAGCGAATTGTAGTCTGGCGAGAAATTCTGTACTCATCGTATGTCACCCTTTAGTGGGAAAGTGTGAATAAATTAACATATTAAAAATAAGTAAAATAATATGGAAGGGAAATGTTAAAGGGAAGTCACGAAATTATTCGTATTTATTGTCTTCACGATCCCATTTCAGCGGGAGAAATGATTTGTTATAATAAAAATGACAGAAGTTATTAAAATTGTATTCATTCTTTCTTTTCTTCTATCTTTTCAGCAAACTGATCACTGAAATCACGGATGAATTTTGAAATATCATTATTTGAAGTAGAGCGGAGATAAGTATCGGCCATTTTCTTAAAAGTCTGAAGAAAAAAAATGTTCATTTCATTAATGAGCATGTCTTTTGTCCAGAGATCAATTCCAAGTGTTAAATTATCTTCTTTATCCCATATTGATAACAACATCGCTTTAGATTCTTTCTTCCCTTCAAAATTTGCATCAGTTGCTTCCCATTCAATTTTTGTTGGCATGTTTTTTTCATCAAGTTCTACAGTAAGGTTTATGTTGGATCTTTTTGTCATAATGCGTTCTCTCTAATTTATATTTGCTTTTTTAGGCGTTTTAATGATACTATTGCTCAAAGCGATAGTATCATTTTAGTATTTTTTATAAACGGCATATTTCTTTTTAACAAGAAGATCATTAACATTTATGAAATCTTCTCCATCCATATTAAGCCATATTTCCCCAAGATATCTGCCGTATTTTCCTTTTTTATCCTTGAATGTTCCGATAATAATTTCTTTGTCCTGTATCAGACTTCTTAAATAATCGCGCGAGCGCAAACCCTTAACTCTGCTTTTTCCCCGCACTTCAGGAGCATCTATTCTCATCAGTCTTATTTTTTCGCCACGAACCCACGTATGAAGGCCAAGATCAATATCTACAGTGCAGGTATCCCCGTCATAAACAGAGGTTACAATAGCTTTATACTGGTAAAGCACATTTTGCATATTTTCACCTTTATTTTTTACCTCAGTAAGTCTATTTTAATAAACAATTTACTAATACTTAAAAGTAAATTCATCAAATGAAAAAAGTTTAGAAATAAAATATGAAAAACATTTTAAAAGTCAGTCTTCTAACCTTGCTCGCAGCAATATTATTTTTTAGGAGTACTCCGGCGCAATCAGGTATTGGCGTCGGTGGATATTTAGGCGGAGGTGTTATTAGCGGAGATTCACCTAATCAAAGTGCCTTTACTTCTTCAATATTTTTTGAATTCAGAACTCCGCTAAGCGATAATATTCTTCCGCGGGTTAGTTTTATTTATGCACAGGATTTTAACAGGCTTCTGCCTGGCTCAACAAACAGGTATTTCCCTTTTCTTAAAGGAATATCTTTAAAAGGAGTTGCTTCGCAAAATGTTTCGGAAAATTATTTTGTTGAAGAGGGTTCAGGATTTATAGCTATTAATGATCACACTTTCAGTGATACAGATGTGTGGAATTTTGGGGTTGTCTCATCAATTATCGCCGGCTTTGATTTTAGGGATAGCAAAAATACGGGCTTCAGGTTAGGCGGGGGAATGGAATTTGCTTTTTCTTTTGCAAATACTTTTGCAAAGTATTTTTCATTTCACGTTCAGGGGGAGTATGTGTTTTAATAGAGGGGCGTAGAATTACGCCCCTCTAGTTGATAAATCTTCTTTACTTAATCATTCCATTCTGCAATTCATCAGCGAGTCTTGTATCATTAAACATATATCTTATCACCTGCATCAAAGCGTTTGAGGTAACAGATACAGCTCTGTTTGTTGTTGTATCATAAATGAAATTGCCTGGCAAGCTTTCAATATTTCCATCGAATGCCAAACCGACAACTTCTGCATTTTTGTTAATAACAGCGCTGCCTGAATTTCCGCCTATAATATCATTTGTGGAAACCATATCAAGATGTGTAGAAAGATTAAAGTCAGCAGGTGGGTTTTTCCATCTGTTGCTTGCAAATGCCCAGTTTTTGTTATTTCCAAAAGAATAGTGCCTGTCATAAAGTCCGTAGAAAGTTGTAAACGGCGGAGCTTCGGTTCCGTTATAATCATATCCTTTTACAACACCGTCCTGTAATCTTAAGGTAAATGTTGCGTCTGGTGGAATAGAAGTTCCGTAAACTTCAAACAAAGCTTTACCTAATTCCTGGTTATAAGTAGCTTCCTGTGCAGAAAGTTCTTTTGCTTTTTTCTGAAGCTCTTCTCTTCTGTCTTTTGAATGAATTGTAAAATAAATAAAAGGATCATCTGAGTTTAGTATTGCATCAGCACCATCGCTTACAAGGTCTTTAATTTTGTCAAGACTTGTAAGAGAAGAATGCGATATAGCATAATCAACTGCTTCCTCTCCTGTGTTTCCACCTGTGAATTTCATAACCATCTCATTATTTGCCCCAAGATTTTGAACCATATTTTCTAAGGTTACTCCAAGAAGCAGTTTATTTTTTTCCGCATCAAAGTTGGCGGGGAACAAATGGGCTATTGTAGAATCAAGCTCTGCACCTTTATATAATTCAGATCTTTTATCTTCGGGCTGTTTCAATTCTTTTGCAAGGTCTACGACATCACTTGCAATAGCAAAATATTCAGATGAGAATCTCGGGTTAACTGATAAGCCGTAGTATTCGTTAATAAATGATCTTACCTGGTTTCTGTTTTCGGCGATCTTTGACCAGATGTCACCATACTTTGCATTCAAATCAGAATCCGATTGTACTGCTTTTTTAAAAGTGTTTTCAAAGTCTATCTTCTTTTGCATCATTACAGGATTTCTTAATCCACCAAGATAACCTGTAATTGCTTTTTGAGAATTTGATAAACCAAAAATAGTATTTTGTAATTCTGCTTTTCTGTCGGGATGTTCATTTAACAAAGTTTTATATACATCTATCAACCCGCCTAAAAGTTCCAACGTGTAAGGGTATGAAATGTCTCTTGTATATTCTAACTGAGCAACGGTGTTTAATCGTGCAGTTCTACCGGGGTTTCCAACAACAAATACGGGTTCACCTTCGTTTGCACCGTTCTGGCTCCATTTATAGTAGTGGTCAGTTTTAAGCGGTTTACCATTTTCGTCATATACTCTGAAGAAAGAACAGTCAACGTCGTAACGTGGGTAAGTGAAGTTATCCGGATCGCCGCCAAAATATGCTGCCTGTTCTTCAGGAGCAAAAACGAGACGAACATCTGTATATCTTTTATATCCGTATAGCGAATATTTACCACCGTTAAATAAAGTTACAACAGAGCATCTAAGTCCTGTTTCCTTGCTCTGACTTTCTTCCAATTCTTTTATTGCACTTCTGGTTGAATCAGCTTTTGCTTCAGGTGTTGTTCCTTTATCTGCGGCTTCCTGAATTTCATCTGTTACATCTTTTATTAATACAAGCTGGTCAACATATAATCCCGGAACAGGTCTTTCATCATCCAGTGTTTGTGCAACAAATCCGCTGTCCATTAAATCTTCACCCGGTTTTGTAACCTGGGAGATACTTTGTCTTCCGCAATGGTGGTTGGTCATTACCAAACCATCGGCAGATACAAATGAAGCTGTGCAATAATTTGCAAAACGCAGAGCTGACATTCTTACGTTTTCGAGCCAGTCTTCAGAAGGTTTAAAGTTGTATGCTTTTTCAAAGTAATCAACAGGTGGATAATCGAAAGTCCACATTTTACCGGTGTCAAATTTTCCCGCTTTTACGGTGTCCAGATTAAGCCAGCTGTTGTTTTGATTTTCTTTACTTTGCGCGGAAACGGTATAACTTCTTGCAAAAAACAATAATGAAACGAAGATCAACATCAATGTTGAAAATCGTTTTGAGTGGTAATTCATTTTAGCCTCTTTAGTTGTTGTGGTTAAGGTTGGTTATTTATGATAGTATTTTGTCCTAAAATATTATTTAGTTTTTAAACATATCTATTATTGAAATTACCATCAAATTATTTTTGATGTAATTAAGTATAAAATGAAGAAGTCCCGCCAAAGGCGAGACTAAAATTTCATCTACGAATTCCAGGGGGAGGAAATTCGAATAAAATGGTAAGGAAATAAACTTAATCTGATCAAATGTATGAATCAGGGTGATATAGGGGTTCTATTTCCCATTCATCTTCAATGGTTCCATAACAGTGCGAGCACTTTGGAACATTAAAAACCACTTTTTCCTCACTTTGAGTAGCCCTTACAAAATTCAAGATTGTTTTACAACTCGAACATTGTATAACATGAGAAGTTGTGGTTTTTGAACTGCATTCCGGACAAATGAAACCCAAATCTCCCGGAATTTCTTCCGGATTTACAAGAAAGATTGAATTACATTTGGAATTATTGCATTTTGCGAAGTGCCACTTAATAGTAATTTTTTTTGTAATAGCTGACTCCCATTGTTTATTATAACTATTAAACATAAAAATATATATTAATAAAGTCTATTGAAAAAGAAATCTCTTTTTAAGTTGACAATTCCGTCATGATTGATTGAATTATCAATATTTGTAAATTGAACCTCTTAAATATATTTAATTAACCAGCAACAAATAGTACAAAATTAATTATACGATTTATTTATCAGTTATAACCGGAGAACAAAAATGGATAAAATTAAATCCTTTAAAGCATATGATATTCGTGGAAAAGTACCATCGGAATTGAATACTGAGCTAGCTTATAAAATTGGAAGGGCTTACGGAAATTATCTGAACGCAAAGAAGATTGTAATCGGGCATGATATCAGGAAATCATCTGTGGACATTTCCAATGCACTTGCAAAAGGATTGAATGAGAGCGGATCGGATGTAATTGATATTGGCTTGTGCGGAACGGAAATGATCTATTTCGGAACTACACATTTAAGTGCCGACGGCGGAATTATGATAACTGCAAGCCACAACCCGCCGGAATACAACGGGATGAAATTTGTGAAAAAAGATTCAGTCCCGGTAGGATATGATTCCGGTTTAAATGAAATTGAGAAAATGATTTTGAGTGATAACCTTCGTGAGTTAAATAAATCAAAAGGGAAGGTTACCAATCAGAATATAATGAAAGATTTTATGGGACACCTTAAAAGGTTTTATAGTGCACAAAAGATCAAGCCATTTAAGGTTGTTGTTAATGCCGGTAATGGCTGTGCAGGTTTAGCGCTTAACGCAATTGAAAATGATCTTCCGATAAAAATGGCCAAAGTGTTTAACGAACCTGACTCCAATTTTCCAAACGGAGTTCCGAATCCGCTTCTTCCGGGAAACAGGCAGGCAACCTTTGATGCCGTTGTAAATAATAATGCGGATCTGGGAGTTGCGTGGGACGGCGATTACGACAGGTGTTTTTTCTTTGATGAGAAAGGAAATTTTATCGAAGGATATTACATCGTTGGTCTTCTTGCAAAATCAATTTTAAAAAAACATCCAGGCGGAAATATTGTACACGACCCCAGGCTGGTATGGAATACAATAGAAATTGTAGAACAAGCCGGAGGCAAAGCCGTACAGTCAATTAGCGGGCACGCGTTCATAAAACAAAAAATGAGAGAAGTGAACGCTGTATATGGTGGAGAAATGTCGGCACACCACTACTTCAGAGAAAACTCTTATTCTGATAGCGGTATGATTCCGTTTCTTTTAATTATGCAGCTTATGTCAGAAGAAAATAAAAAGTTTTCGGAACTGGTCGGTGAAATGATCGAGAAATATCCCTGCTCAGGTGAAATAAATTCAACTATAGAACATCCAAAAGAAAAATTAAATGAGATAGACAAAAAATATCCCGGCGGCAAAAGAGATCATTCAGACGGTTTAAGTGTCGAGTACGATGACTGGAGATTTAATTTAAGAATCTCAAACACCGAACCGATTATCCGGCTGAATGTTGAAAGCCGCGGGAATATATATCTGATGAAAGAGAAAACGGATGAATTATTAAAAGCTATCAGGAGCTAGCTTAATAAAATAGTTTCATTGAGGAAATTTATTTTGCCGAAGTTGTTGCTTCAACCTTAAAAGAGACTTTTAGCTTATCCCACATAAGGTTTATTTCAACTGAATTGATTTTACCAGCAGGCTGGATATTCATATTACCAAATGAATATTCCAGCCATTCGTGAAATTCATTTTTTACTGGCTTTGCTTTTATTCTCAGAGCATCCTGTAGTTCATTGTAGGTAAAAGCTCCCCACTGATTTGCTACTTTGTTAAAAATTAATGTCCATTCTTTCTCACCGGGTATTGCAAAAAATGAGTAGGTACCTGCTGCGAGTTTTTTCCCGTTTATCAAAATACTTTTGCTGAAAGTTATTTTAGTTGCTTCATTGGCCCCTGTCCGCCATACTTTATTGTAAGGAATCAATTTTCCCCAGATCATTCTTCCCTTTACTCCTGGTCTGCAATAGTTGATAGTTATATCTGTAAAACCGATTGTTTGTGAAACTGATGCTTTAGGGCTTACTCTCATTTTTCCTGCAAGTATTTCATCCCTGGTTTGGGACCTGGTAAAAGTAGTCAGCAAAAAAAACGAGAATACTAGTAGCGAAATTTTTTTGTAATTACCTGATGTCATTAAAATTTCAATGAGTTATTTAGTATTAGTTTCAATTTTAAAAGATACTCTTAATTTTTCCCAATCCAGGTTAACATTTGCTGAATTTTTCATACCAGCCTTTTTAACGTCCATATTGGAAAAATTATATTCCAGCCATTCCTGGAAATCGTGTTCAACAGGTTTAACATTTATTTTCAACACATCTTTATCTTTATTTTTATCATAATCAAGACCCCATTGGTCTGCAACTTTGTTAAAAATTAATGTCCATTCGTTCTGTGTGGGTAACGCGAAAAAAGCGTATGAACCGGCAACCAGTTTGTTACCGTTAATAGTTACATCTTTACTAAAAGTAAATTTGGTTGCTGCGTTTGCGCCGGCCCGCCAGACTTTATTGTAAGGAACAAGACCGCCCCAGATTTTTCTTCCCTTCACACCCGGTCTGCAATAGTTTATGGTTACATCAGTAAATCCTATAGTTTGTGATACAGAAGCTACAGGGCTG
>Ga0307417_10000961_pt1 | contig 11830 bp, 13 predicted proteins | sample SalMarWE160210MG_2_FD_202514 | JGI IMG/M metagenome (GOLD analysis project Ga0307417, IMG submission 202514) | Salt marsh sediment microbial communities from the Plum Island Ecosystem LTER, Massachusetts, United States - WE1602-10 | ecosystem: Environmental > Aquatic > Marine > Intertidal zone...
CTGGAAGCGGAAGATCAAACATGCCGGTGTTGTATTGGTGTCCTCGCCGGGATTATAGACTTCCAGATCGAAACCCAATTCGGAATAAATCAGCACCAAAGGCCTGTCTGACTGATTCTTGGATTCGTAGCGATGTGGGCCGGTTTGTTGATAGGCCTGTCACCATAAGTCACTGAGCTGAAATCCGGGGAAAAGACATGGATCTTTTCTACATAATCGGTCCCCTGGCTGTCATCCGAGGCTTTACAGCCGGCTTCGATGGTTTCACGCCAATACAGATGCGTGCCCATATTAATTTCTTCGGGTGTTAAATGTTGAGATGGGAGTTGGAAGCGCTGGCGGGGTTGCGGTTGGGATCGGCGTACCCATCAAGAACTGGCAGGCCAATTGCGAGAGAATCAAAACCAGGCTGGGGATCATGAAATGTTTCATTAGGTCTCCTTTTGAACTAAAAATTGTCGCAGTTCGCTGGGGAAACCCGAAACAGTCGTTTGCCCACCCTGGTTCGCCCTCCCACAGAGAACGGGTAAATGACTTGCACTGACGGATCGCGCATGCGCGATCCGTCAGGTGTGAAGCAAAACCTCCGTCAATTCCGGCGTGTTTGCAAGGATCAGGTCCGCCCCTGTGCGGCGCAGCTCGGCTGCTTCACCGAAGCCGCACAGCACGCCGACCGTCTGAGCGCCGGCTGCCTTCCCGGCACGGATGTCCACGGTGGTGTCGCCGACCATCAGGCTTTGCTCAGGAGCCACGGCCATGGCTTTGGCGGCGTACAGCACCGGGTCTGGGTAGGGTTTGGTGTGTTCGGCGGTCTGGGCGGTGACGATCACATCAAAATACCTGGTCAGGTCGAATTGATCGAGGAAGACCCGCGTCCCGCGTTCGTCCCGGGCGCTGACGACCGCCATCGGCAAGTGTCCATGAAGCTGCGCGAGCATCTGCTGCACCCCGGGTACGATCAGAAAATGCTTCATCGGGCGTGGGTGCTTGCGGTTCAGCCATTCGGCCAGGGCCAGCAGTTCATCGTCCAGGCCGAGTGAATCCGGCACCCCGATCAACAGGTTGCCAGGCGTCTCGGACCACATGATCAGGCGCCGGGCGGCGCGCTGGTAATTTCGATCCCGAAATAAAAAACGCAGCGGGCGCAGGTAGCGGCTGAGGCTCTGCACGTACAGGTCGTCGGTATCGCTCAGTGTGCCGTCTACGTCGAAGCACAAAGCCTGGATGCGGGGGATATCAAGCGGCATGCTTTACCAAAAGGCGATGTAGGCTGCAAAGGCGCTGGCTACCAGGCTCAAAGCCAGGCAAGCCACCAGTACCATCACGCCGCAGGACAGGAAAATGTTCTGGTTGGTTGCTTTGGATGTCTGTTCCACGCCCCTATTTTAGCATGCACTTCACATTGGTTCCGTAATTTAGTCAAAAGGTGCAATTGTGCTATACTTTTAGCGATGACGCCCTCAGAAAGCACATTATTGCATCTCGAATGCCCGGAGTGTCACAAGACCTTTGATGCGGGTCGGTTGCAGACCTTTTGTCTCGATTGCCGCTCGCCTTTACTGGCGCGTTATGACTTGGGGGCTGCTAAAAAACTTAAACCGGAGCAAGTTGCGCAGCGACCACGCGGGCTGTGGCGTTGGACGGAATTATTGCCTGTACGAGGCGCGGCTTACCGTTTGACCCTGGGAGAGGGCGATACGCCTCTGATCCCGGCCGCGCGGACCGGACTCAGCCTGGGCCTGTCCAGCCTTTTCATCAAGGACGAATCCCTCAACCCGACCGGGTCTTTCAAGGCGCGCGGGCTGGTGATGGCTGTTTCGAAAGCGCTTGAACTGGGCGTGCACAATTTCGTCATCCCGACTGCCGGCAATGCGGGCGGAGCGCTGGCTGCTTACGCTGCGCGCGGAAGGGCCACCGCCCACATCTACATGCCGCAGGATGCCCCGCCGGCCAACCAGGCTGAAGTCAAAGCCTTTGGCGCGCACCTGCATCTGGTCGACGGTCTGATCTCGGAGGCTGCCAAGCAAGCTGCCGCTGAGAGTATCCGCCAGGGCTGGTTTGACGTCTCTACTTTTAAGGAGCCCTACCGGGTAGAGGGCAAGAAAACCATGGGGCTTGAACTGGCGCAGGCCTTTGACTGGGATTTGCCAGAAGTGATCGTTTATCCCACCGGCGGAGGCACGGGATTGGTGGGCATGTGGAAAGCATTTGCTGAGTTGGAAGAGTTGGGCTGGATTGGGTCGGAGCGTCCGCGCATGGTCAGTGTACAGGCCGAGGGCTGTGCCCCGATCGTACGCGCTTTTCATGCGGGCGCAGAGCGGGCTGAAGTCTGGGAAAATGCCCAAACGCTGGCCTCCGGCTTGCGTGTCCCATCTGCATTTGCAGACCGGTTGATCCTGCGTGCGCTGCGCGAGAGTCACGGCACCGCGATTGCGGTCAGTGACGAAGAGATCCTGCGTGCAGGACAGGAGATGTCACACTTGGAAGGAATTTTCCCTGCTCCGGAGGGTGCTGCTACGCTGGCGGCTTTGCGGCATTTAATCGATGATGGATGGGTCCGTAAAGATGAGCGGGTGGTGTTGTTTAACACGGGCAGCGGCTTGAAGTATATCTGAGCGAGGTAAAGCATGGCGAACGAAGATCACACGCGGGTATTGCTTGAACTGCTTTACCACGTCAGCCGCGAGGTTGCCACTGCGCTGGATTTGCGCACTGTGTTGCAACGCGTGCTTTACGAAGCTGTGCAGAACGTGGGCGGGGAACGCGGTAGTATCGTAGTCATGGACGATAACGAGCGACCGATCGACTCGACCATTATTTACGGCAATCAATTTCTCCAACACACCACCCAACAACTGCGGGAAACGGTCGAGCGTGGTCTCGCAGGTTGGGTTGTGCATAATCGCAAGGCTGCTCTGGTCCCGGATACCAGTAAGGACGAACGCTGGCTGCGCCGCCCGGACGATGACGCCAATCAGAGCGGAGCCAAAGCCGCCATCTGCGTGCCCCTGCTGGCACGGGAGAAACTGGTCGGTGTATTGACGGTGGTGCACCCGCTGCCGAACGCATTTGGTACGGAACACCTGGAATTGATGCAGGCCATTGCCGATCAGGCCGGGATTGCGGTGCTCAACGCCCGGCTTTATACCGAAAGCCAGCGGCAGGCACGGGTCATGACCGCCCTGGTCGAAGGCGCGGTGACGATCAACTCGTCCCTGCATTTGACCGAAGTCCTGGACCGCATCCTGGATCAGATGCTCCAGGCCATGCAGGTCGAAATGGTGGCGCTGGCCCTCACGGAGGCGTCGACTGGAGACCTGATCTTCCGTGCAGCCAAGGGGAAGGATTCCGAGAAAATCATTGGGCAGCGCATTCCGGCGGGTCAAGGGATCGCCGGGTGGGTAGCCAAAGAAAACCGTGGTGCGGTGATTGGCCCGGTCACGCAAGATACGCGCTATGCAGCCGTGGAGCGTTTCAGCGGTGTGCAGGTCCACGCGATTGCAGCTGCGCCAATCCAGGTGCAGGGAGCGGTGATCGGTATTCTCGAAGCGATCAATCCGATTTCGGGATCGTTCGACTCGGATACCTTGTTGGTTATGACCGGTATCGGCAGCCTGGCTGGGACCACCATCCAGAATGCACAATTATTTGAGCAGCTGCAGGCGGCGCATACACGATATCGCGAGCTGTTCGAAGACAGTATCGATCCGATCATCATCACCGATCCAGAGGGACGTATCATCGAAGTCAACCGCCAGGCCGAAGCTTTGAGCGGTTATCCAAGTGAACAATTGCGCATGTTGACCATGGAGCAGCTTCACGATGTCAATTTGAACAAAATCGGTCAGGAAACCGATCATTTTGAGGCCAACAAGACCCATAGTTACGAATCGATGTTGCACAGGCACGAGGGTGGACCTCTTCCGGTTGAAATCTATGTCCGCAAAGTGTCGTTCGAAGAATCATCCTTGTTGCAGTGGATTCTGCGCGACATCAGTGAGCGTAAAGAACTCGATTCCCTGCGTGAAGACATGACGGCCATGATCTACCATGATCTGCGATCGCCACTGGCGAACATTGTTTCCAGCCTGGACGTTTTGGAAGGTATGCTCGTTTCTCAGGATGATGAATCGATCAAAACCCTTTTTACGATTGCCAGCAATTCAACCTCCCGTATCCATCGTTTGATCAGTTCGCTGCTTGATATCAACCGGCTGGAATCCGGACAGAAAATTGTTTCGCAACAGTTGGTAGACCCTATCGCCTTGGTGCAGCAGGCTGTCAAGGATGTGCAGCCTTCAGCCAACAGCCGCCGCCAGACGATTGAAGTCGACCTGCCCGACAGTTTGCCAAGTCTTTGGGTTGATGAGGATATGTCCGGACGCATTTTGATCAATTTGCTCGAAAACGCGGTGAAATACGCGCCGGCAGAAAGTCCGATCAAGATTGGTGCGCGAGCGGAGGATAAGATGGTGCGCTTCTGGGTGCAGGACTCTGGTCCCGGTATCCCGGCCGACGAACGGGAGCACATCTTCGATAAATTTACCCGCCTCAAGTCCAAGGAGTCATCCGGAGGGCTGGGAGTCGGGCTGGCTTTTTGTCGTTTAGCCGTGCAGGGACATGGCGGGCGCATCTGGATCGAGAGCGAACTGGACCAAGGCGCGCGCTTTCAATTTACTTTACCCGTTGCAAGCTCAGATTCATAATTGCTGTAAGGAGTGTGGATGCAATCCGTTTCAGACAATGTTTATGTTGAAGACCAATTTCCCGGCGTAACGCTCGGGGTGATCGCTCATCCGCATGGCTTAATTCAGATTGACGCACCACCCTCGCCTGAGGATGGACGTAGCTGGCGTGCCGCCATGTTGAACCTGGGTGGTGGCCCGGAACGCATCCTGATCAATCTGGATGCGCATCCGGATCGGACCCTGGGCGCGCGTGCCATGGATTGTCCGGTTATCGCCCACGATGAAACCTCCCAGGTCTTTCGCAGTCGTCCAACCACCTTCAAAGTCCAGGTCGACGAGACCGGCGCGGATTGGGAGAATATTCCCGGCATCGGCAGCGTGCGCTGGGTAATACCCGAAATATCCTTTTCCCAGACCATGACGCTGCATTGGGGCGATACGCCAATTATATTGGAACATCATCCCGGCTCAGCTGTCGGCGCGGTCTGGGTCATTATGCCTGAAGAAAAAGTTGTCTTCATCGGGGATGCGGTTGTGAAGAACCAGCCGCCATTCCTGGCGAGTGCCAACCTGCCGGTCTGGATTGATGAACTTGAATACCTGTTAAGCCAGGAATTTCGCGGCTTTACGGTGGTCAGCGGACGCGGTGGCTCGTGTGCCAATTCGACCATCCGCAACCAGCAGGATTTCCTGAAGAAGGCTTTCGCAAAGCTTGAGAAATTATCGGGCAAACAATCCCCTCCTGAGGCGACTGAATCCATGATCCAGTCGCTGTTATCGACGATCAAGTTTGGCGTTTCCCTGCAGGAGCATTACGCACGGCGCCTGCGTTACGGGCTGCAAAATTATTATCAACGACATTACTGGCCATCACCCAACGGGACTGAGGAGTAACCGGTGCCCGAACCCTATGCACCCATCTTTGAATTGACACGTGGTACGACAGTCGAATCGATCCATTACGGGGCGGCCGCTGTCGTCGATTCAAACGGAAAATTACTGGCTTCGATTGGTGACCCGCAAGCGGTCACCTTTTTACGCTCAAGCGCCAAGCCCTTTCAGGCCTTGCCGTTCATCGAACGCGGCGGCCATAAAACTTTCGATTTCACGCTGCGTGAAGTCGCCCTGATCTGCGCCTCACACGCCGGTACCGACATGCATGCTGAAGCTGTGCAGGCTTTGCAGGCCAAGATCGGCATCCGGGAAAGTGATTTGCAGTGCGGCACGCATCCACCCTATGACAAGGCTACCTGGATCAGGCTACTCAAAGCCGATGAATCGCCCACCTCGAACCGCCATAATTGTTCCGGAAAACATACCGGGATGCTGGCGCATGCCAAATTGCGTGACTTACCACTCGACACATATCTTGAAATGGATCATCCGATCCAACAGGATATTCTGCGCGGTTTCGCTGAGATGTGCTCGCTGAAACCAGCAGAAGTTCATCTGGGCACGGATGGCTGTTCGGCACCCAACTTTGCCGTGTCGCTCTATCATGCCGCCCTGGCTTATGCCCGGTTGTGCGACCCGCAGAAACTCTCCGCGCAGCGCGCCGAGGCTTGCCGGACGATCACATCTGCCATGACCGCCTATCCCGAAATGGTCAGCGGCTTCGGGAATTTCGACACCCGCCTGATGCAGGTGGGCGCTGGCAAGCTGCTGGCCAAGGGCGGGGCGGAAGGTTATATGGCGATCGGCCTCCTGCCCGGCACGCTAGGTAAGGATTCACCCGGAGTGGGCCTGATCCTGAAAGTCTCGGATGGCGATCTGGCGGTTCACAAGGATGATGATGAAAACGATAAAAGCCGCGTCCGCCCGGCGGTCATGCTCGAGATTCTACGGCAGCTGGGAGCTTTATCCGAAACCCAACTGGCCGCGTTGTCCGAATTTGGCCCGGAGCTGGAGATCCACAACTGGCGCGACCTGGTGGTCGGCCACAGCCGCCCGATTTTTGAATTGCAGCGCGTATTGCAAAACGTCGGGTAAGCTGCGCTAGATACCCGCAAAGCGGGGCCAAGCGGCCCCGCTTTCTTTTATAATTGGCCAATCACTCAACTGGCGACCTGATTTCCGCAGCGCGACTCGGGACCCAACCGGCGGGTGATTGAGACGGCTTTGAATTGATCGAGGAGGCTGGATACTGATGAGCGATAAAGATCTGCGCCAGCGCGCAATGAATGTGCATAAGCGCTTGCTGGATTTCTACGGCGAGCCGACCTGGCGTAATCCCCTGCCGCCGGTGGACGAACTGGTCTCAACCATCCTGTCGCAGAACACCAACGACGTCAACCGCGACCGCGCCTTCGAGGCGCTGCGCAAACGTTTCCCAACCTGGGAGGCTGTACGCGATGCCCCGGCTCCGCAGATCGTGGCGGCTATCCGCCCGGCCGGCCTGGCCAACCAGAAGGGGCCGCGCATCAAGCAGGTCTTGCAGGAGATTACAAAGGAGCGCGGCTCGCTGGACCTGTCCTTTTTGTCTGAGCTGCCACTGGAAGATGCGCGCACCTGGCTGACCAAGTTCAAGGGCGTCGGCCCCAAGACAGCAGCGATCGTGCTCCTGTTTTCGCTGGATCGGCCTGCTTTTCCGGTGGATACGCACATCTATCGGGTCACTGGACGGATCGGCCTGCGCCCAGAGCGGATGACGGTCGAGCAGGCGCACCAGCACCTGGAGCAGCTCTTCCCCCCCGAGAGTTTTTACGCCGCGCACTTGAACCTCATTCGCCTGGGTCGCGAGGTCTGCGGGGCGCGCAAACCGGATTGCCTCAAATGCCCGCTCAACGACTTGTGTGACTACGGCAAGAAGGTGCACCATGGATGAGGCACCTCCCGTCAGCCACGCCTTGGATGAACTGGGCGTACCTCATCGAATTTTCCGCCATAGCGGGTCGGTCCGCTCGCTCGAGCAGGCTGCCCGGGAACGCGACCAACGACCCGAACAGGTCGTACGCAGCATCCTGTTCCGCCTGGAAGAAAACGAATTTCTGATGGTGCTGGTGGCTGGTCCCGCTCAAATTTCGTGGAAGGCTTTGCGCCAATATCTCAACCGTTCCCGGATCAGCATGGCCAGCCCCGAAGAGGTGCTGGATGTCACTGGTTATCCGATCGGGGCGGTTTCGCCTTTCGGATTGCCAGGGCCGCTGCGGATCCTGGTTGACACGAGTTTATTCGCGGAAGATGCGTTGTCGATCGGGTCGGGCGTTCGGGGTGTGGCGGTCATCCTGCAAAAAGACGACCTGTTGCGTGCTCTGGGGGAAGTGGAAACAGTCGCTCTGCTGGCAGCCTGAGCTGGCCCTAGCTGGCTTTCTTCTCGATTACCCAAAAGTGAGACAGTCCCAGACCGCGCAGGGGGGTGCGTTCCAGAAATTGCAGCAGCGCTCTTAAAAATTTCCCCAATCTGCCGAAGCGGGCGATCAGGTTATCGTAAGCTCCAAAAACGACCGTACGCTCGATAAAGGTCACGGGGAGTCCATCGAAAAGCTTTTGCAGGTCACGCCGGGAATAAACCCTCACGTGCGGGGCCAGGCGGTCCCGCCAGCGACGCGGCAGGTAGTTGACGAAGGGCTGGTTGCCGAAGTGATACTGGCCGTGCCAGAAGAGGCCGTGCGTCTCGAAGGGATAGCCGCGGTTCGGGCAGAAGAGCGCGATCCGGCCGCCGGGCTTTAGGGTTCGCAGCATCTCAGCCACCGCCAGCCGGTCGTCCTGAACGTGTTCGATCACCTCGTGGCTCAGAATTAGGTCGAAAGTCCTGCCGGGGAAGGGCAGGTCTTCCCCCGCAGCATTCAGGATGTGCGGGGAATGCTGGCGGGCATCGGCTGCGCGTTCGAAGTCGTACTCCAGCCCGAACACCGTCCCACCATATGCAGCCAGGTGCTCGACGTACATGCCTACGCCGCAGCCATTTTCCAGGATCTGACCCTTGACTCGTTCCCCGGCCGCGCGGACGATCATCCCCAACCGGCGCTCTTGTCCCGCCCGCCAGACGTATGAAGGCTCGCCGCGCAGGGCGGCTTTTTTCATGTCACGTTCGTTCATTTCTCAGCCCAATGGATCGCAATTGTGCCAAACATCAGACGCCGGAATTCGATCTTTTGGAAACCGACCATCGCCAGACGAGCGCCAAGCTCCTCAGCCCGCAGGAAATTCTCGGTCGACTCGGTCAGGTAGCGATATGCGGCCCGGTCCCTGGCGATCAGCCAGCCCAGGAAGGGGATGGCCAGGTGCAGGTGCAACCAGATGAACGGCCAAAACAGGTTTTTCTTGGGTCGGGTGGTATCCAGGATGACGATGCGTCCGCCGGGTTTGAGCACGCGAAATTGCTCGCTCAGCGCCTGCTGAACATCGCTCACGTTACGCATCAAAAAGCCGGAAACGGTCGATTCGAAAGCCTCGTCTGGAAATGGGAGTTGCAGCGCATCGGCCGCTGTCCAGCGCAGGGCAGCTCGCCCCTGTCCAACACGCATCATCTCCAAGGTGAAATCGGCTGCCACGGGCAGGCTGTCCGGCACCTGCCGCAGCGCCTCGCGGCCCAGGTCGCCGGTGCCAGCCCCGAGGTCCAGCAGGTACGCGCCGGAGGTGAGCTGTGCGCGGCGGATGACTGCCTTGCGCCAGCGCACATCCTGTCCGCCGGTCATCAGTCGATTCATCACATCGTAGCGGCTGGCCAGCCGCCCAAACAGATCGCGGACATCGTCCGCCTTTTTTTCATTTGAAGGTATCACAGCGTCTCCAGAACGGAAGGATTATACCCGAAGCGTATCCTGTGAAGGGTGATATAATTTTTGCGTTAAGGAATTTTTCCAGGAGAATAATTGTGACTGATTCCCGCATTGAAAAGTTTGCAAAAGTACTTGTTGAACATTCGGCCCGCATCAAACCGGGCGACCGCGTGCTGATCGAGGCGACCACTGCTGCTGAGCCTTTGGTGCGCGAGCTCTTCCTGCAGATCCTCGAAAAAGGCGGGCACCCGCACCCTCTGATCGCGCTGCCTGGCATGACCTTCTTTGGCCAAGAGGAATTGCTGGTTCGTTATGGCAACGACAAACAACTGAATTTTGTTCCGAGCTTTTATAAGCTGGCTTACGACCAGTTCGAGTCGCGTATCCGCATTCATTCGGCGGTCAATACGCGTGCACTGACCAATATCGACCCCACCCGCGTACAGCGGCGCAGCAAGGCGATCGGGGTCATTACCGAGACCCAGATGCGGCGCGGTGCGGAAGGATCGTTCAAGTGGGTCACGACCCAATTCCCCACCGAAGCCTACGCGATGGAAGCCAGCATGAGCCTGTCAGAGTACGAGGATTTCCTGTACGGGGCCTGCCATGCCGACGCAAAGGACCCAATTGCATTCTGGAAGGATGTCGAGAAAAAACAAAAGAAGATCGTGGAGTGGCTCGACGGCCGCAACCAGGTCAAAGTGCAGGGACCAAATGTCGAGTTGTCCCTGTCGATCAAGGGGCGCAAGTTCATGAATTCATACGGCACGCACAATATGCCCGATGGCGAGGTCTTCACCGGCCCAGTGGAAGATTCAGTCAACGGCTGGGTACGTTTTACATACCCGGCCCTTTACGGCGGCGTATTGGTCGAGGGCGTGGAATTACAATTCACCAATGGCAAGGTCAGCCAGGCGTCGGCTACCAGCAACCAGGATTACCTGTTCCAGATGCTGGAGTCCGATCCCGGTGCGCGTTATCTGGGCGAATTCGCCATCGGCCTGAATTTCGAGATCGATCGCTTCACGCGCAACATCCTGTTCGACGAAAAAATCGGTGGAACCTTCCACATGGCACTCGGCGCGGGGTATCCGGAGACCGGAGCCAAGAACCGCAGTTCGATCCACTGGGATATGATCTGCGATATGCGTCAAGACGCGGAAATCGTCATCGACGGCGATCTGTTCTACAAAAATGGCCAGGTCGTGATTAAATAAAAAGAAAAGGGCGCGTGTCGCCCTCTTCCCCTTACCCGCAGGGACACCCAAAGCGTGTCCCTGCGTTTTTAATACCTGCCTACTGATGGATCGATCAAACGGGCATAAGCCTCGATCCCGCCGCCCACGCTGCGTACATTTGTCCAACCCTGGCCCAGCAGCCAGGCGGTGATTTCCGCGCTGCGCACGCCCGCGTGGCACAGGACGCAGATCTCGGTACGTTTATCGCGGACCACTTCGGGCAGGGCTGCAACCCCGAGCTGGGCCAGGCGGCTCATAGGTGCCACTTTGAGGTGCGGATCGTCGATCAGGGCGTGATCCAGTTCCCAGGCCTCGCGCACATCCAGAAGAACGAAGTCCTCGTTCGCCGTCAGCTTGCGAGCCAGTTCCTGTACCCCGATTTCGGGGATTTCATGTGCGCTCATGCCCGCCAGAATCCGGCTCGCACCGGGCGCACTTCTTCCGAGGTGACAAAAGCCTCTGAGTCGATCTCGTGAATGATCTTCTGCACCGTCAGCACTTCCCTGCGGCGCACGCTCAGGCTTAAAACGCTGACCATACCGTCGCGGCCGCGGGCCGGGATTTCGGTCACGCCGAAGCCATCATCCCGCAGCCTTTGCGCCAGCGCCACGCCGCGCCTGGGACTGATGATCTGCAAGTGCATGAAGCCAATCGCCAGCCGCTCCTCGATCAGCATGCCGACCACGTTTCCGGTGGCAAAGCCAGCAGCGTAGCCGACCACATTCAGCGGATTTCCCAGGTTTTTCAAGACCGAGGTAATCGCGATTACAAAGATCAATGACTGACAAAAACCCAGTACCCAGGCCACCCTTTTCCGGCCGCGCACCACGAACAACAGGCGCAGCGTGTCGAAGCTCATGTCGCTGACGCGCAGCAGGAAAATCCCAAGAGCACCCAGCCAGGCAGCAGGGGAAAGCACATATTCGAGCATCTATACCTCCTAATCATTTTGGGGCGGCCAATTCCGGCCGCCCCCTCTGTTAGGCGTCTTTTTCTGGCATTGCGGGGACGTACAGGCGATCAATATATTCCTTGACCATGCGGCGTGTGCTGAACGCGGGCGTGATGGTGCGCAGTGCTTCTTTGATGCGCTCCAGCCACTCGTGCGGCACTTCGTCTCCGTTGCGGCCATTGTAATAGGTCGGGATGATCTCATTCTCGAGGATCTGGTACAGGCTCTCGG
>Ga0307417_10000962_pt1 | contig 11827 bp, 8 predicted proteins | sample SalMarWE160210MG_2_FD_202514 | JGI IMG/M metagenome (GOLD analysis project Ga0307417, IMG submission 202514) | Salt marsh sediment microbial communities from the Plum Island Ecosystem LTER, Massachusetts, United States - WE1602-10 | ecosystem: Environmental > Aquatic > Marine > Intertidal zone >...
CCGGAACAATTTACGGTACAGAAGGTGACTCTGATCCGGATGATCTTCCAGCAAACGATCCGAGTGTTGATGTCTCATCTATGCTGAAAAAAATCAGCCCGACAAATAATTTAAATGATCTATCAGCTGACAATGCTACACCGAAAGAAAAAATGCTGATGGAAATCTTAAAATATATTAATACCCCATATAAATATGGTGGCACATCGTCTAACGGAATTGATTGTTCAGCTTTTACGCAATCAGTTTTTAGCAAGTCATTATCTGTTAAACTGGATAGAACAGCAAAGGGACAATACCACGAAGGCCATGATGTTGCTGATATAGACGATTTGGAGTTTGGCGATCTCGTTTTTTTTAACACCAGCAGAAGAGTTAAACCCGGTCACGTTGGAATTTATATTGGCGATCACCTTTTTGTACATGCCTCAAGAAGCGGGGTAACGGTTTCCTCTCTCGATATGGATTACTATGCCAAACGATTTATGGGGGGAAGAAGAATTGAACCTGATCAGCTTGGTTCCAAATAAAACAATTCCCAAAGCATCCCTGATTGCTTTTTTGGTTTGTATTTGGAACTCATAGTAGATAAGTTTTGTTTACTCTTCTAACAGCTAAATATTAAGGAATTAATTATGATGATTAAACAGAATTTTTCTATTATTGGACTGATCATATTTTTCGGCCTTGTCTTTAACCTATGTATATTGGCTCAAAGTAAAACAAATCATCAACAAAGAAATATTTTAAGTAAGCCTATCGATCCCTGGACATCATCGCAGGTAATCACACCTGAAAAACTTCATAATATTCTTACGAATAAAAAATCCCATAAACCCGTAGTGCTAATGGTTGGATTTGATTTCCTTTTCGATCAGGAACACATACCAGGGTCAATTTTCGCTGGTACGGGATCAAATAAAGCCGGTTTACAAAAACTAAAAAATACAGTAAAAAATTATAAAGAGAATAAATCTATAGTTATTTACTGTGGTTGCTGTCCATTTAATCACTGCCCGAATGTTCGTCCTGCGTTTAAAGAATTGAAAGATATGGGTTATAAAAACGTAAAGGTCTTGTACATTCCAAAAGATTTTGAAAATAATTGGGTAAAAGAGGGCTATAAAGTTAGTAGTAAATAGTATTCGCTTCTAAATTTTCATATTACTTTCATTTTTAATTGATAAATTTGTATAAAAGGAAAGGTATGCGAATTTTACTAATTGAAGATGATAAAAGAATAGTTTCCGCTTTGACCAAAGGCTTGAGGAGCGAAAGCTTTGCAGTTGATGCAGCAAGTGATGGTATTAAAGGTGAAGAATTAGCCAGAATTAATAATTATGATATAATAATTCTTGATGTAATGCTGCCAAAACAGGATGGCTGGACAACCTGCAAACATTTAAGAAGCAAAAGTATTCTTACACCAATTTTAATGTTAACAGCTCTGGATGATGTTGATGACAAAATAAAAGGACTAAATACCGGCGCTGATGATTATCTGGCAAAACCTTTCCATTTTGGGGAGCTGCTTGCGAGAATAAGATCTCTTGTACGAAGAAATTCCCAGATAAAGTCTACTTCAATTCAAAAGTACGGGCTAACTCTCGATATTAACACTCACAAAGCATTCAGAGATAGGAAGGAAATATCTCTTACCAGCAAAGAATTTGCCTTGCTTGAATATTTTATGATGAATGATAATAAAATTCTTTCGCGGTCAGAAATATCAGAGCATTTGTGGGATATGAATTTTGACCCCAAAAGCAATGTAATTGACTCTTTCGTAAAATATTTGAGACAAAAAATTGACAAAAATTTTGATAAACCACTAATTCATACAGTTCGCGGCTCCGGCTACATTTTTTCTGAAAAAAAACCTTAATGCTTTCAATTAAACTTAAAATAGTACTTGCATATACTGTAGTTTTCGGGATGCTCCTTTCGCTTTTTGCATATATAATATATCAAAGTACTGAGAAAGTAGAATTAACACGACTTGACACCAATTTAAAAACTTACTCAATATTGCTTCAATCAGAATTTGAAGAACAAAGTCAACAGGAAAAAGCGTTTAATTATTTGGAATTAAAAGCTATTCCTGCGGATGGCTTAAAAAGAAGCCGCTTTCAATTATTAGATAATAATGGAAAAATAATATTGGGGGACACAATATTGACCAACCTTAATAGCGCTATTGTTAAGACTATTTTAGATGGGCATGATAAGTATGAAGAAATTAGAATTGGAAAACATCACGCTCGTATTTATTTAGGTGTCGTTGAGATAAACGAAAAATTAAATTATGTCCTTGTAGTTTCATCATCACTGGAAGAAGTTAGAGAGGATCTGGAAAGGTTACTTGTGATATTTCTGTTTGTAATTCCTGTCGGACTATTACTTGCTGGATTTTCAGCTTTCTTAATTGCAAAGAGAGCCTTCAGGCCAATAAATAAAATGATCAAAACAGCTAATGAAATTAGTGCCCGAAGCCTGGACAAAAGACTTGATGTTCCGGAAACTAATGACGAAGTAAAAGCATTAAGTGTAACCCTTAATTCGATGGTAGACAGACTGGATAAAACATTTAAAAGCCACAGGCAGTTTATAGCAGATGCATCGCACGAGATCAGAACACCATTGACTATTATACAAGCTGAACTGGAGTTAAGCCTTAAAAACAAAAATGCACTAAATACCACAAAAAGTATTAATACCGCTTTATCAGAAATAAATAACCTTAATAGACTGTCTAATTCATTACTAATTCTTGCAAAAATTGATGCATCTAAAAATAGACTTATATTAAGTCAAGTAAGGATTGATGAACTGATACTTGAATGTGTGCAGTCCCTAAATAGTTTGGCGGTAAGTCATAACAATAAAATAAATATATCAGTTGATGAAGCCATTGAAATTAAGGCAGATCTTGAAAAAGTTAAAAGCATCGTATTTAACCTACTGGAAAATGCTCTAAAGTATTCAGGGACTAATAAACAAATTAAGATCGAACTAAAAAAACAGGGTGCAAAAAAAATAGATATTATTGTGAGTGATAATGGCTCCGGTATTTCTGAGAATGATGTCCCGCATATATTCGAAAGATTCTATCGCTCAAGTGATTTGCGATCTACTGTAGATGGTAACGGACTTGGGCTGGCTATTGTTAAAGAATTTGTTGAAATGCATTCGGGAAAAATAACAGCTTCAAGCAAACCGGGTAACACAACTTTTGTAGTAACACTTCCTTTGGAACAAAGATAAATCATCATTCAAAATTATTAGCCCGGCTTTCATACTATTTTAAAACCGGGCTTATCTAATAATAATTACTTTCTTTTTAGAATTATCACACCAAAACTCTCTGTATTATCTTTCCTGGGTATTAAGGTTGACATATAAATATTATGAGTAGATTCATCAAGTTCCATTGTTCTGGCTCTTTTCATCGTTTTTACGTTATCAATATTTTCGAATTTATTTGGTGATACTTCCTTTATCACACTAAGTATTCCTTCCCCGCATGAGCTGAATGCTAAATGTGTTTCAGGATCAAATCTACAGGCATCAACTCCTTTGCCAATTGTGGGTGTTGCAATTACTTTGCCTGTTTTTGCATCAACCACAACCATCATTTTATTGTCACATCCTGCAAAGAGTTTGTTGTTTTTAATGTCTATCGCAAGCCCTGATGGACCTTCACCAGGCGCAACTGACCAAGTATTAGTAATTTTTAAATTCTTTGGATTAAATTCAACAATTTCGTTCTTGTTTTCGATATTAACGTACATGTTACCCTTATCGTTAGAAACTGCAAATTCAGGTCTTCCGTTTAGAGTTATTGTGCCAACCACCATGTTAGTTTTTGCATCAATAGCTGTCACATTGTTGCTTCGTCCGTTGAAAGTAAAAACTCTTTTTGAATATAGGTCATAAACTATTGCATCAGGATTTTTCCCTGTTACGGGTATTCTTGTAAGTACTTTAAAAGTTTTAAGGTCAAAAACCGCTACACTATTATCTCTGCCGTTACTTATAAATCCTTTCCCTAATTTATCTGCAACAACTGCTCCATGAACTCCATTCAAACTATCTATTACACCAATTATAGAATTATTGTCAAGGTTAATTATGTGAACTTTGTTTCCATTGGAAACAAAAAGTTGATGCGAAGAATTATCAATTGAAAGATAATCCCACCAGGAATTGCCTCCAATATTTATTGTTCCTGTTATGCTGTAACCCGAAGCCTGTGAAAAAGATAATGGAGCAAAAAATAATAGCAAGCTAATTAAAAGTAATAAGGTTTCTCTACCTGACGATTTCATATAGCACTCCTTTTCTAAACTTTAAAATTGGTTATATAATACTAAACAATTATTTTGAGAAAAAAGTTTTCTTACCCTGAAAAATGATAAAAGGTTAGTAAAATTTAATTTTGAAGAAAAGCCATTTTCATCTTCATTTCATCTTTTATTCTTAATTTTAAGCTGATATAAATATGATTAAATAATTAAAGGAGCTTAATAATGAGAAAAATTCAGTTAAAATTATCACTATTTGCTGTTGTTTTATTAACAATTGCAGCAACTTCAAATCTTTTCGGCCAGGAGACAAAAATCAAGGAAAGTGATCTTCCATCTGCTGTAATTAAAGCTTTTCACACAGAATATCCATCAGCTAAGATCGTCGGCACAGCTAAAGAAGTAGAAAAAGGCGTTACATATTTTGAAATAGAAAGTAAAGATGGTAAAGTTGGTAGAGATCTTCTTTACACTAAAGCCGGTAAAGTTGCCGAAATTGAAGAAGCTTTAACAGCAAAATCTATCCCTTCCTTTGTAAAAAAATCGATTGAGAAAAAATTCAAAAAGGTTGAATATAAAAGAGGTGAAAAAAATATTAGAAATTCTATAACAAAATATGAGATTGTTATTGAATCATCAGAGGTAAAATACGAAGTTGTCTGTGATGCTAAAGGGAACATTACAAAGTCAACAAAGCTGAAAAATACTGAATCTGATGAAAAGGATAATGATTGATTTATACAATTTAGCATATTTAAATTGATTATTTACAATAGGCTATCATATTTGAAAGTTATGATAGCTTATTTTTAATTAATATTAAATTAGCTTCATAATCATTAAATATATTTGCTATTCTAATTTCTATATGACTAATTATGATATTTAGAAAAGTTAGTTCTCTGTTTATTCTCGTGCTTTTTATTGTGAATTGTCTTTCGGCACAAACTAGAAGTACAGCCACTGTCACTGGAATTGTTAAGGATTCTTTGAATAATAGCTCACTCCGTTACGTTAATGTATTATTGCAGGATAGTATTGATAGTACTAAAACTTCAGGAGCTATGACAGATAACAACGGTAGGTTTCAAATAATTAATGTCTTTCCGGGAACTTATATAATTAAAATAAGTTATATAGGTTATAAAAATAAGATAACTCATTCTTTTAATGTTGACTCAAAAACCAAAGTGAAGGATATAGGAACAATTTTATTAAGCGATACTTCGGTTACTCTTGAGGAGGTACTTATTACCTCTAGAAGAACTCTTTTTAGTAATCAGATTGATAAAAAAGTTTATAATGTTGATCAGGATATTATGAGTAAGTCTGGATCCGCTAGTGATCTGCTTCAAAATGTTCCTTCTGTACAAGTGGATATTGATGGGAATGTATCTTTAAGAAGCTCATCCAATGTTTTGGTGATGATAAACGGAAAAACTTCACCTTTAATGGGCAGCAACCAGGCAACTGTTCTACAGAGCATCCCGGCAAATACAATCGAAAAAATTGAAGTAATAACAAACCCTTCAGCAAAATACAGACCGGATGGAACTTCGGGAATTATTAACATAGTCTTAAAGAAAAATAAAAGTACGGGGTTTAATGGGACTTTTAATGGCAATTTAGGCCTGGCAGGCCGTCATAATGCAGGCTTTCATCTCAATTACAATACCGGTGATTTTAATATCTTTGGAGGATATAATTTAAGAAAAAATAATCGCAAAAGAGCAAATACCGATAACAGGCAGCAAATTGATAGCTCTTTTAATGTTACTAATTATAATCAAAATAACAATGGTTTATATTATCCTTTATCACATTTTGTAACTCTTGGAGCTGATTATTCATTGGATAATTCCAATCAATTAGGAATATCAGGGAATTATTTTTATGACAGTTTTACAAGAAACGATTTCACAAATAATTTATATACTAATGGTTCAGGAAGTTTAATTGAAAATTATAACCGAAATCGCCACGACAATGAATTTGAAAAGGAATCAGACTATACAATGTATTTTGAGCATAGATTCCCTGCTGATGATCATAAATTAAGAATAGAATTTACCGGTTCACATGCACCTGAACAGGAAGATAATCATTTTACTAATGTTTATTATTATCCTTTATTTCCAACTACTTATGATAATACATTGATTAAGCAAACCGAAGATATCAACCAATTATCTGTGGATTATTCTGATCCGCTTTCTGATAACACTAATCTTGAAGCCGGCTATGAGGGGAATTTCCATAAAAATGATTTTGATTTTTATTCTCAATACTATAATACAACACAAAACAAATTTGTAACTGACGTTGGGCAAACAAGCCATTTCATTTATAACGAAAATATTCATGCTGTTTATGGAATTTTAGAGCATAGCTTTGGATCCTTTGGTTTGCAGGGTGGCTTAAGAGTAGAACAATCATATGGAAAAGCAAATCTTGTTACAACAGATTCATCTTTTAATAAGGACTATTTCAATATTTACCCGACAATGCATATTGCTTATAATTTAAGTGATTTAAACAAAATACAGCTAAGTTATAGTCGCAGAGTTCGAAGGCCTGAATCAGATGATATTAATCCTTTCCCGGAGTACAGAGATCCAAGAAATGTAAGAGCTGGAAATCCAACCCTTTTACCGGAGTACGTTCATTCGGTAGAGCTTGGTTTTAGTTATCAGACTGATCAATACTCAATTCTTCCCAGCATTTACTATCGTTACAGAACAAATGGTTTTACACGTGTTACAAATTTAATTAATGATACAACCTCATTAACAACTGAAGAAAATTTATTGCACGATCAGTCAGCTGGTTTTGAGTTTATTCTATCAGCAAATGCCGGAAGATTTCTTAATATTAATTTAAATACTGATATTTTTTACGATCAGATAGATGCATCCAATCTTGGTAACAGCAACAATAAGTCAATAATATCATGGAGTGGCAATTGTACATTGGATATGAATTTAACAAGCTCACTATTATTTCAATTAAATTCAAATTATCGCTCAGCACGATTAACTCCACAAGGTGAATTTCGTCCAAGATTCGTTGTTAATATTGGGGCAAAGCAGGAATTGTTAAAAGATAAACTCTCATTATTAGTGACTATTTCAGATGTGTTTAATTCGTTGAGAAGAGAAATTACTATTAATACACCACAATTAATAGAGACCTATGTTGGAACACGTGATTCCCGGTTATTATATGTTGGGTTATCATATAATTTCGGATCGCAATCAAAAAAACCGAAAGATGCTCAACTAAAATATGATGTGAATTAATAGTTACAGGTGGCTAATTCGGTTTTAATAAGTATTAATAATTTAAGTATTTTTAAATTACTTATATATATAGATAATGGATTACAATATTTATCGATGATTAGAAAATTAATTTTATTAGTGTTTTTTTCGTATTGTTTTGCATATGGTCAATACAATCTTGATTACTTTGTAAATAAAGCCTTTAACAATTCTCCAGTACTTAAGAATTACCAGAGCCTTGCTCAAATAAACAATCTTCAATCTCAGCTGGATGAGGCAGAGAATTCAGCCTTGAAAGTCTCTTTAACGGCTGATTATCTGTTTGCTCCTTATCTTAATAATAATGGGAAAATCCTTTCAACTAATCCTGATCCAAAAGCAATTGGTTATGATGTTGGTATAACAAATGGCGGACTTTATTCGGCACAAATAAATTTTGAAAAAAATATTTTTAATGGTGGGTTACTAAATGCTTTAAAACAGCAAAGGTTAACTTTAGGGAAAAGTTATGAGAACAGAACAGATGAAGAAAAGCATGCATTAAAAATGGAAGTTACCGATCAGTATCTGAAAGCACTTCAGCAATTAATGCTTTATAATCTTTCCCAGGGAGTAGTTGGTAATTTAAGTGACCAGCTGAAGATTACAGGCGACCTTGTTCAGAATGGTTATGCTAAAGCCCAGGATTATCTTTTGCTAAAAGTTGAGTTAAAATCACAGCAGATAAATTTAAGCCAGACCTGGCAAAGTTATAAAACTGGTCTTATGCAGCTTTATGCTTTATGTGGAATAAGAGATACAGAAACTGTAAAAATTGATTCTCTAAATCTTGAGAAAAATAGTATTAATGAGGGTTATTCAAATTTTCTTACAAAATACTACCTGGATAGCCTAAATACAGCCAACCAGCAGAAAATATTTGAAACCAAATATCAGCCTCAGGTAGGCTTATTTTTCAATACCGGTTTGAACGCTGTTGAGCTGGACAATATTCAAAGAAAGTTTGGAATGAGCGCCGGTATTAATTTCTCACTACCTTTAGTGGACGGTGGACAAAAAGATCTAACCAGGCAACAAACAGAAGTTGCCGAGAAATCATTTTCATATTATAAATATTTTCTCTCTAATAATATATCTGCAAAACTTAAAAATTCGGAAGGAAAAATATCTTCCTTAAAGGACAATCTTAGTTCGATGGAAGGACAGGTTGATGATTATCAGAATCTGTTGAGAATTTCTAAAAAACAGCTTGAACAGGGAAATCTTTCCATGATTGAGTACCTAACTCTTTTGAAGAATTATATTGAAATTCAGAAAAATCTAATTAATACCCGGATCAGTTATCAAACGGAAATAAATAATTATAATTATTGGAATTGGTAGAATGAATTGCAATAAAAAGAATAGTATTAAAATAATCACATTTATAATCATATTTTTTATTCCGCTGATATTGATATCCTGTTCGAGTGACCAAAGCAATACAGAAATTGTCAGTGGCGGAACTCCCGTGCAAATTACACATCCTGTAATTATGGACCTAAAAGATTACCTGAAGCTGAATGCAAATACAATTTTCTTAAACAAAGAAATTGTAAGAGCGTCTTTTCAGGGATATATAGAAAAGATTTATAAAAATATCGGCGATGAAGTAAATCCCGGTGATGTTTTGTTTCGCGTTAAAACAAAAGAATCTGCCGCTGCTGATAGTATGCAGATTAACATCGGAAATAAAATTTTTGCAGGCTCGGTTTTAATAAAGGCTAAAACTAAAGGCGTTTTGACGGAATTAAATTACCATAACGGTGATTTCATCTCTGATGGTGAGCAGATTGCAGCTGTGTCTAATCCCTCATCTTTACGAATTAGATTAAATGTTCCATTTGAAGATGCACAGAAAATTAAAATTGGGCAAAATTGTGAGATTAATCTTCCGGGTGGAGATAACCTTAATGGCAGAATTGATAAAAGTGTTCCTTCTGTAGACCCGACAAGCCAGACACAAGCTTTTTTAATAAAATTGTTGAAGTACAGGGAATTACCAGAAAATTTAAACGTATTCGTAAAGATTCCTTTCCGAACATTTAAAAATGCTTTAGTTCTTCCTAAAAGTTCTATTATGACCAATGTTACAGAAGATACATTCTGGATTATGAAACTTGTAAATGATACCACTGCGATAAGAATAGACGTAAACAGAGGAATTGAAACGGATAGCCTTTTCCAAATTCTCTCACCAAAATTAAACTTATCTGATATGATAATTTCATCCGGTTCGTATGGTTTACCTGACACTGCTAAAGTTGAGATTGTTAAATGAATAACTTCTATGTAAAATTTAAGAGTCCTTTCGCAGTAATTCTTGTGATTATTTTATTGGGCGGGGTTTACGCCCTCACTAATATCCGCTCAGGGTTGTTTCCTGATATAACTTTTCCCAAGATTAAAATTATAGCAGATAATGGTGACCAGCCTGTAGATAAAATGACGGTTAGTGTAACTGTACCATTAGAGAATGCAATAAAACGTGTTCAGGATCTTACTTTATTAAAAAGTGCAACGAGCAGGGGCAGTTGTGAAATTTCAGCATTCTTCAGTTGGAGCTCTGATATAAATCTTGATAAACAAAGAATAGAATCCCGAATAAATGAAATAAAACAGGATCTTCCGCTGGGTATCAATATTTCAGTGGAAAGAATGAACCCTTCTATTTTCCCTATAATGGGATTTTCATTAGAATCAAAAGGGTTTAGTCAAATAGAATTGAGGAACATTGCGCAATATACGATTAAACCTTTTTTATCGCGTATTCCGGGTATTTCGGAAGTGGCCGTAGCTGGTGGGAAAATAGAAGAATACCAGGTTACCCTTGATCCGGTAAAACTTAGTAATCTAAAAATTACTCAGCAATTAGTTGCAAATAAAATTTCTGAATCTAATTTTATTTCTTCTACTGGATATTTAAGTGATCACAACAGGCTTTATTTAACTTTAACGGAAGCTACACAGAATAGCAAAGCAGACTTAGAAAACCTTGTCGTATTAAATTATCAAAACAGGCTAATCAGATTAAAAGACATTTCTACTGTTGAAATAAGTGCGGAGAAAAGCTATACAATGATAAAAGCCAACGGAAGAGTGCTTCCGTTAATTCATATCTTAAAACAACCGAATGCTAACCTGATAGATGTTGTAAGCTCAATTGAAAAACAACTTCCTGAACTTCAAAAAATATTACCGAAAGGAATTGTACTGCGCCCATTTTACAATCAGGCAAATTTCGTTTCAGATGCGGTGAACAGTATAAGGGATGTCGTATGGATAGGATTATTACTGGCAATACTTTTAACTATTTTATTCTTAAGGTCTATTAAAGCCAGCTCTGTAATATTGGTAACTATTCCGGTAACGCTTAGCCTTACAATAATAGTATTGTTTACAATTGGCTATACTATAAATATTATGACTATCGGTGCTATTGCTGCCTCAATAGGATTGATTATTGATGATGCAATAGTTGTGGTTGAACAAATTCATAGAACTCACGAAGAAAATCCAAAAGAAAGTAGTAATACTCTTGTTTCTAAAGCAATAAAATATTTGCTTCCTGCCATGGTCGGTTCATCATTAAGTACAATTGTAATATTTCTTCCCTTCTTTTTAATGAGTGGTGTTGCGGGAGCCTATTTTAATGTATTAACAAATACAATGATCATAACATTAGTTTGCTCTTTTTTAGTAACGTGGATTGGACTGCCTGTAATTTATCTGCTCTTATCATCAGGTAAAGAGTCATCAGGGGTAAAACACAAAATTGCCCAAAAGCAGGAGTGGGTTTATTATTTCATTCATAAACCAATCATTTCTGTTGTTTTTGTGATCATTTTAATCGCATCTGCATATTATATAATTCCAAAATTACCTTCCGGATTTCTGCCACAAATGGATGAAGGATCTATGGTGTTGGATTTTTCCAGCCCGCCCGGAACTTCTTTAGAAAACACGGACAAAATGTTGGATGTGGTTGATAATATTTTAAAAAACACACCTGAAGTAAAGTCTTATGCGCGCCAGATCGGTACACAAAACGGTTTTTTTATTACAGAACCAAACACCGGTGATTATACAATTCAACTTAAGAAAACAAGAAATAAATCTACAGATGAAGTTGCAGATGATATTCGTAAACAAATAGAATCTAAATTACCGGCACTAAGAGTAGATTTTGGACAAATCATTGAA
>Ga0307417_10000963_pt1 | contig 11810 bp, 15 predicted proteins | sample SalMarWE160210MG_2_FD_202514 | JGI IMG/M metagenome (GOLD analysis project Ga0307417, IMG submission 202514) | Salt marsh sediment microbial communities from the Plum Island Ecosystem LTER, Massachusetts, United States - WE1602-10 | ecosystem: Environmental > Aquatic > Marine > Intertidal zone...
CCGGTCGGAGACCAACCTCTGCAGCGATGTCCATGATCGGGTCGAGCGGCGCCTCCTGAGCGATCTCGAGGTCTGAGGGGACCGGGGTGCGAGGCGCGACATAGGAACTCAACATGACTCCTCTCGAGGTACCTGCCCGAGTCTATCTCGGCATCTGCGCCTGTTGGCCGCCCGGGCCGAAAGGGTCCAATGCGGCACCGTAGGGCCCTATGGCCCATGTCAGTTTGGTAAGGAAGTGGTTATCAATTGAGAGAAGTAAGAACGTGCATGACTTATGGATGCACATTCCGAAGGGAGATAACGAGATGTTGCGAAGGAGCCTTTCCTTCAGGCTGCTTCTTCTGATTGTCGTTCTGAGCATATTTGCCCTGAGCGGCTGCGGAGGAACAGCCACTGAGACCACCGTGGCGACAACGCAGGCCACGACCACAACCGAGGCGATGACCACCACGACGGAGGCCATGACCACCACGACGGAGGCCATGACCACCACGACCGCCGCGATGGTCGATGAGTATCAAGTCCTGGCCGACTACCTGAGCGGCAGACTCGCCGACTGGACGCCGACGATTTCCGCAGACGTGCTGTACGAGAACCTGACGGATGGGGACACGTCCAACGATCCTCTGATCATCAGCGTTCGCGCACCCGACATCTACGCCGTCGGGCACATCGCCGGTGCGGTGAATATTCCGTGGCAGCAGATCGCCAACCCCGACAATCTGGCCAAGCTGCCGATGGACCGCCAGATCGTGGTGTACTGCTACACCGGGCACACGGGGCAGATTGCCGCGACCTTGCTGATGTCGTTTGGGTACGACGTCACGAACCTGAAGTACGGGATGATGGGGTGGAGCGACGACCCGGACGTCGTCGGGACGGCACCGTTCTCCGCAGCGATGGGGTATCCCACCGAAACGACGCCAAACGAGCTGAGTGGCTCGTACGACCCGCCCGTGCTCGACACCGGTGAGTCCGAGGGGGCGGCCATCGCGATCGCACGGGCCCAGCAATTCCTCGCTGACTGGTCGCCGATCATCTCGGCCGAGGCGCTCTACGAGAACCTGACCGACGGCGATACGTCCAACGATCCGTTCATCATCAGTGTCCGTGCACCCGATGCCTACGCGCTCGGTCACGTCGCAGGTGCCGTGGACATCCCGTGGAAGTCGATCGCCGACACGTCGTTGCTCGCCGGCGTGCCGACCGATCAGCCGATCGTGGACTACTGCTACACGGGCCACACGGGCCAGGTCGGTGCGGTCATCCTGAAGCTGCTCGGCTACGACGTGCAGAACATGAAGTTCGGAATGATGGGATGGAGTGACGACCTCGACGTCCTCGCCACAGCGCCTTTCTCGAAGGCTTTGGGCTATCCGACCGAGACAGAGGCTCACGCTCTGCCGTAGGAAACGATGGGGGTGGTGGGCAGTGATCCTGCCCACCACCTCACGGGAGGTTTCATGAAAAGAACGACGCTCCTCGTGGCCCTGGGTGCGGGGGCGCTCGCCTTGTTGCTGTCCTCGTGTACCAACGGGACCGAAGACACCACGACATCGACGGCAGTCACGACGACCACGCCGAAGCCGCCCGTGCTTGTGTCCGACACCGAGGACAGCAGCAACTGTATCGACTGCCATACCAACCAGGAGTCGCTCCAGGCGATGGCTGTCGAGCCGGTGGAGGAGAGCCTCAACGAAGGTGAGGGCTGAGGGGGCTCTGTGCCTCAGGTTGAGGCATGGGCCAAAGTCTTCCTCGACGACGGGGAGTTCCTGACGTCGACGCACGGCTCGATCGGCTGCATCGAGTGCCATGGGGGCACACAGGCAACCGGCGATATGGAATCTGCCCATGTGGGCATGCAGCGGGATCCCGCGGCATCGGGAGCGTGTGCGTTCTGTCACACCGACACCACGCAGGTGCAGCTCGCCAGCCTGCACACCACGTTGCAGGGGTACTACCAGGTTCTCGAGGCGCGCAGTACGCCGGAACTCACCGATGGGCTCCAGGAGGCCTTCGACAACCACTGCACTTCGTGCCACTCGTCCTGCGGGCAGTGCCATGTCAGTGTGCCCGAGACCGCCGGAGGGGGTTTGCTCGCGAGTCACGAGTTCAAAGCGATCCCGCCGATGAACACGACCTGTACGGCGTGTCATGGAAGCCGGATCAACGACGAGTACAAGGGCAAGAACACGACGACCGACGGGATGACGATCCCCGCAGACGTCCACTTCAACCCTGGTGGGATGGCATGCATCGACTGCCACGACGAGGCGGAACTCCACGGCGACGTCCCTGCAGAGAACGATCTGTCGATGTACTCGGGTACACCGGACGTGGCATGCACGGACTGTCATCCGCTCGACGAACTCGTCGGGGCGAATGATCAGCACACCGAGTTCCACTTGGAGTACCTGACGTGCTACGTGTGTCACTCGGTCGACTACAAGAGCTGCTACAGCTGTCACGTGCAGAAGTCAGACGAAGGGGTGGCGTACTACACGACCGATCCGTCGGAGATGCACTTCTACATCGGTCTGAGCCCGCTCAAGAGCGCAGATCGACCTGAGGCCTACACGGTGCTGCGGCACATTCCGGTGGATAGGGACTCGTTCGGCTACTACGGCGCCGATCTACTCCCGAACTTCGATGCTGTGCCGACGTGGAAGTACACCACGCCGCACAACATCCAACTCGACACACCCCAGAACGCGTCGTGCGACTCGTGCCACGGCAACGCCGACATCTTCCTCACGGAAGACAAGGTCACCCCTGACGAGCTCGCAGCGAACAAGGACGTGATCGTTCCGTACATACCGTCCGAGAAGTAGCCCGATCGGGGGCCCGGCCGGGCCCCCGATCTCTGTCGTTGTCCTCTCCGTTCGATCATGCGTGCTGCGAGTGTCACTCGGCGACAGCAGCAAGGTCGGTTCTTGTCTTAGGCTTGCACAGATGATCAGCTCCAACCTGGCCGGCCGGCTGATTCGCGCCGGCGTAGACCCTTCGGATGTCACCGACCCGGAGGACGCGTGGCGCCGCCTCCACGACGTGTTTGGGGTGAGGGCGACGCTGATCGATCGCTACGATCTCGAGGCCCACCATCGGGGGGTCGAGGTCGATGCGCTGCCTGCCGATGAGCGCAGGGAGATCGCCTGGCGCGTGATCGCCGCGCACACACCGGGTATGGAGCTGCTCGGTGAGCCCGGCGGAGACCCCGTCGAGGTGGTTCCGTACGACCCCGAATGGCCCGCGAGGTTCGATTTCTGGAGCGAACGCCTCGCGACGGCACTCGCACCCACCCAGGTAGTGATTCATCACGTCGGGTCGACGTCGGTGAAAGGACTGGCCGCCAAGCCGGTGGTCGACGTGCTGGTGATCGTTCCCGATGTGGACGACGAGGACGCCTACCTGCCCGGGATCGAGTCGTGCGGCGTGCCGCTGCGCACGCGCGAGCCGGACCATCGCTACTTCCGGCCGTCGAAGGGCGCACCGCGAGTCGTACAGGTGCATGTGGCCGACGAGAAACGAGGCTGGGGTTTGAACCATCTGCTGTTCCGGGACTATCTGCGCGCTCACTCGGAGGCGCGTGATGGCTACGCGGATCTGAAGCGCAAGCTCGCCGTCACCTACCGCGACGACCGGCTCGCCTACAACGAGGGCAAGACAGGGTTCATCCTGGACACGCTCGAGGTGGCGCACCGCTGGGCGACCGAGACCAGGTGGATACCTGCGTAGCGAAGAACCTGGGAACCGAAGCCTTGGTTTGTGCGTCTTCCTGTTGAATGGAGACGATGCATGATTCCGAGACATCGATGGTGGTTCCTCAGAAATTCGAGGACTTCTACAAGGCCTATCGACCGAAGCTGGCGCGTGCACTCGTGCTGGCGCTGGGAGACCACGAGCTCGGGATCGAGGCTGCCGATGAGGCCATGGTGAGGACCTATCAGCAGTGGCGGAGGGTGCGTACCTATCGAAACCCGATGGGGTGGACGTACCGGGTGGGGGTGAACTGGGGGCGTTCCCGCCTCCGTTCCCTCCGGCGAGAGGTCTCGGGTGAAGGTGCCGGCGACTCGACGCCTAGTCCCGAGACCGAGGTCGGGGTGCGGCAGATGATCGAGGCACTGCCGCTCGACCAGCGCACCGTGGTGGTGTTGCGCTACTACCTGGGTTTCTCGACGGAAGATACCGCGGAGGCACTCGGCGTCAAGCAGGGGACGGTGAAGAGCCGCCTCTCACGGGCCCTGGACCGTATGGGTGGCAGCCTTGGAGGTGAACGATGAGCGACCTGGAATCCCGTCTGCGTTCGGACCTCCCCGCGGTAGGGAACGCCATCGGTGTTCCCTACGGGGACGTGGCAACCGTGATCAAGCGGGGCCGAGTCCGCAAGATGATGGCGAACCTGGCCACGGTTGCTGCGGTACTCGTGGTCGCCGGGGGGGCGTGGCAGCTGACGAGGGTGACGAACGACGCTCCGGTGATCGCGCCTCCTGCCCCGACAACGAGCACGACAACACCTCCTGATACCGGGACGGTGACGATCCCGGAAGGACTCGAAGGAAAACCGTATGGCGATGTCCTGGCTGCCCTGAACGCTATCGGGCTTCAAGCAGACCTGTATGGCGAGTACTCCGACACTGTGCCGCCTGCACTCGTGATCGGCATAGATCCAGGTCCCGGAACACGGCTGGTGACAGGCGACATGGTGGCTATCCACTTCTCGCAGGGACCTGAATCGCCCCCTGACCTTCTCGTGCATCCTGCGAGCGGGCTCCCTGGGGATCCTCTGAGCGTTTGCGGCACCACTTCGGGCGCGTTGAGAGTCTGGATCGTGATGATCGATACCGTGACCGAAGACACATGGCCCTTTCGCACCTCAGTTGGTCCTGACCAGGAGACTGGCGATTGGTGCTGGGAAGGCACGATTCCCGCCGGCCTGGAGACCAAGACTGGGGCAAATGCCGGTCAGGTCCACGCGATCGATCCTGGCACGTACGAGCTGCGAGCCGAGGTCGAGGCGATCGCAACTGGGCGAGGCACGCTCGAGGTGGTTGCCCTGCCGTCGAGCCAGAGTCCGGAGGATGCGGCTCGCGACGGTGTGTTGCCCGCGGTTGCGGCGTTGTCCCTGGATCAGCGAGTCAACATCTACGAGGAAGTGGACACCTCAGAAGGGCGGTGGGTGCTGTCGAGTATCTCGCCAGATGTTCCGTACCTGCTCGGGGACTGCGATCCAAGTGATACCAACTGCGTGTACGGTCGGGACTTCATCTCCACCGGCGAGTATGGAGAAGTGTTGCTGCTCTCCGAGTCGGGCCAGAAGATTCTCCATGCCTACCCCCTGCCTGGGTTCCCCGTGGTCTATCGGGATTCGATGCTCGTGACCGACGATGCCATCTATTGCTCGTCGCAGGGTGATGGTGGCCTGCCTGATTCGATGCTGTGCCGTATCGACCGCACGACATTCGACTGGATCGTTCGGGTGTTTCCGTCGTTCATTGATTCAGGGTTCGGGGTTGATTCCACTGATCGATACATCCCCGACAACTGGACCATCGACAAGCCGGTCAACGATGCGATGTTCCTCGGGCTGAAGGAGACGCCCGACGGCCTCGTGACCGAGGGGTACCTCGCTGACTACGTGATCAATCCGATGACGCTCGAACTGACCCGGGTCCCGGTGTCCGGACCGGCGACGACCACCGATCCGGCCGGGTGAAACCGGCCGCTCATTGGTGTGTCTGCTAGCCGGGTGGAACGGGCATTTCTGTCCTACCTGCCTGATATGTTCGAGCCATGGAGATAGATGGCCTGGAACGGCGGCTCGTTGAGTTGGAGACTGTGGTTTCGTCGGCTCGGTTTGAGCAGCTCGAGGTGTTGCGGGAGTTGGACGTTGCTCAGGTGGCGATGGCAGACGGTGCCCGCACGCTTGCCGAGTGGGTGTCGTCCCGTCTCGACATCTCGCGGGAGACTGCAGCCGCCCTGGTACGCACATCCCGGTCGATTCCGGACGCCCCGAAGGTCGCCGATGCGCTCTCTGGTGGAGAGATCGGGTTCGAACGAGCTGTCGAACTGTGCAGGTTTGCGGCGGTTGGGGAGCCCGATCCCGTCGGGCGTGGCTGGTGGTTCGACATCTCTGGGTTGCGTCGGGAGGTTGCTCGGCGCCGGAGGCTGTCACCGATCGACGAGGGAGTCGCGTTCACCGACCGATTCCTGGCGATCCAACCGGACCTGACGAACGCCTTGTGGAGGCTATGGGGTCAGTTGCCCGGTGCCGACGGTCGGATCGTGGAACAGGCGCTGACGGAACGGGCCGATGCGTTCCCACCGCTGCCGGGCGGGGACCGCTGTTCGAGGGGTGCACGACAGGCTGATGCGCTCGTGTCGATCGCACAGGACTCGCTGTCGGGGGCGACGGGCGGGTCGTCTCGGCCGTTGGTGTCGGTGTTCGTCGACTTGAAGACCGCTGCCGAGTCTCGAGGTGAGGCCGGGGTCATGGTCGATGCCGGCCCGCAGGTAGGGGTCCGGGCGCTCGAGGAGATGCTGTGCACCGGTTCCGTGGAGTTGATGGGAAGTGCCCGGGATGGGACGCCACTGAACGTCGGGCGACGATCCCGGGTGGTGCCCGAGAAACTTCGCAGGTTTGTACTACACCGTGACGGTGGATGTGCGATCGAAGGATGTGCGGGCCGATACAGAGTCGAGGCTCACCATGTGGTTCCGTACGCACGGGGTGGACGTACCGACGCCGACAACCTCGCCGCGCTGTGCTGGTTTCACCATCATGTCGTGATTCACGGGCTTGGCTACCGGCTCGACCCGACCCGACCGCCTGGCCGCCTCCGGTTCCTCAGACAGACCGGATCGGACCCACCCGGCTGATCGATCTGTCCGTGGCTCCCCGAAGACCCCGCCAACCGTTGACAATCGTGCACCCAGTTCACAGGATGACACTTCAGAGGCGCCCGGAGGCCTTCGCGCGGTCCGGCCCGTTGCTCGCCGAAGCCCAGGTACACTCTGGCATATGAGAGCTCCGGACCGGGTTCAACGGATCAGAAACGTTACATGGTTCAGTGTCACGTTCATGATCCTGGGTTTGGCCACGATGGGCTGGGATCTCGTCCATGACAGGTCGGTCAGCCAGGGCGCGGGGTTTCTCGTCGGGGGTGCGGTTGTCTTCCTCTCGGCCGGAGTGTGTAGCCGTGTCACGCCGCGTCCTCGGATCGGCAAGATCCTTGTCGCCGTCGGACTGCTGATCGTGGTAGGCGCCCTGGTCGTTGCCGCCGTGCAGGCTGGACTGCGAGGCGTGTTCGAGTTGCAGCCTTCGATGCTGGGTCTGTTTGGAGGATTCGGAATCGCCGCCGTGGGGGGCTGTCTCTCTCGGTCGGTTGCACGGGTCGAGTAGCTACCTGATCCTCACCCGTCGTTGTTGATCGAACCCGAGCCGGACACGTCGGTGGAGAGCTGAGCCGGATCGCCGATGTAGCGGACGCTGCCCGAGCCGGAGACCTCTGCATCGAGGCGCTCTGTCGCCCAAACGACGACTTCACCCGATCCCGAGATCGACACGGTGGCGCGAGCAGTCTCGAACTGACGCCCATCGAACTCGCCTGAACCGCTCACCGTGACGCCCACCTCATCGGCAACGCCGCTGATGCTCACCTGTCCTGAGCCGGAGACATCCACCGTGAGATGCTGCGAGTCCCCGATTCCGGGGGCCGACAGCTGTCCGCTCCCGGAGATGTCGACGGCCTGCAGCGCCGGCATGGTGATGGACACCCGGATCTGGCTCGAGGTCAGGAACGACGCTCCGCTCTTGGTTCCGATGTCGAGTGTGCCACCTGTGACGACGGTTTCGATCAGGGGGAGGATGTTGTCATCGGCCTCGACCACAACGGACCACTCCGAGCCGATGGTCACGTCCACCGTTGCCGAACCCGATACCTTGATCCGGTCGAACCCGCTGAGTTCCCGTCGGTCGGTGGCGACCACACCCGAGCCACGGGTGATCGTGCAGCCCGCCGCCAGCATCGCGATCGTGGCCACAACCAGTGTCCGTCTCATGCTCGCAAATCTACTCTCGTGGGCGCCAACCCGAGTGGAGAGATCCTACGTCCGCTCAGACCTTCCGGCAGACCAACTCGCCCTTGCCGATCGGCACGATCACGGCATCGACTCTCGGGTCACTCATGGCCCGATCGATCACATGCTGAAGCTCGTCTCGATGGCTGACCTGATAAATGCTCCCCTTCTTGTCAATCCTGGCCCCGCTCACCGGGGCTGAGGTTGACAAGAACAAAGGGTGTGAGTTCGCCTGTAAGCCGGATTCTGTCCCGAGTCACCTCGGGGACGGCCATCTGTCTGGGACCGGCGTTGCCGCCGGCCTCTCGCGGCCTACCTGGGACGTAGCGGGCGGGTCACCCATGCCCCTGCTTGGCCTTGCTCCGGGTGGGGTTTGTCGAGCCGTCCCGGTCACCCGGGACGCTGGTGGTCTCTTACACCACCGTTGCACCCTTGCCTGTGCCCGAAGGCCATCGGCGGTCTGTTCTCTGTGGCACTTTCCGTCGGATCGCTCCGCCTGGACGTTATCCAGCACCCTGCCCTATGGAGTCCGGACTTTCCTCAGGTCGAAGACCCGCGGCCGTCCGGCGAACTCACGAAGGAAGCGTACACAGTCGGCGCTCCTAGAACAGCGGTGCTTCGACGTACTCTTCGAGGCCGGCAACCCATCCGGTCGGCAGCTTCCAGTGGCGACCTCCGGCCACCACCATGCGCATGTAGTCGCGACACGGCACGTACTCGCCGTTCGGTGCCCCACCGTGAGCATGCGTCACCACCTGATGGCGGTGCCCTTCACGATCAACCGCCTTGAACGCGTCCGTCCGTCGCCTTCCCTCGGTCTCCTCTGCCTGATCGAGCAGCGAAAGGGACGCCTCGGGAATCTCGAACACGGCTCCCCAGACGGTGTTGCCGGGCTCAGGTCGAACCGATGGGAGCCCACCGTCCCACGTCCCGTTCTCATAGGGGAACACGAGCCTGGTTTCCGGGAGATGTGCGACGAATCTGAATTTCGCCTCCGGAACGACCTCCACCATCCGTTCGGGGGAGAGGATGGCGGTGTAAGCGAAATACAGAATCGTATGCACTCTGTTCCTTGTCGGTCGCGGGGCAATCAGTGTAGTGAATCCGATGACGCTCCGGCCAGGGCGCCGGGGAGGAATGGCATCCGACGTGGGGGTGTTGTACAGGGTGAGATGCGGTACCTCATCGACGAAGAACGGCCTTGGGAGGTTGAAGCCAACTGCCGAGGCATGGATCCTGCCATCTTCTTTCCGGTCAACGATGACGACGCTTTCGAGGCGATCGCCGTGTGTAGCGCTTGTTCCGTGCGGGGCGAGTGTCTCGCGTGGGCCCTCGAGACCAGGGAGCGATTTGGTGTGTGGGGCGGAACCACCGAGAAGCAGCGACGTTCGATGCTTCGTCGCAGCGCGTGATCGCGGTCGCAGATTCGCTGTAGCCTTTCCCTTTGCAGGTTCCCGAGGAGATGGCAATGAGCAGTGGCCCCAACCCGCGTGACTTCCTGGCGATCGACTCGCTCCTCTCCGACGAGGAGCGGTTGGTGCGGGACACGGTCCGCAGATTCGTGAAAGACCGGGTACTCCCTGAGGTGGCCGACTGGTTCGAAGTAGGTACCTTCCCAAAGGAACTGGCGAAAGAGATGGGCGCTCTCGGGATGCTCGGCATGCACCTCGAGGGGTATGACTGTGCCGGCACGTCGGCCGTGAACTATGGGCTCACCTGTCTGGAGCTGGAGGCCGGCGACTCAGGCGTGCGCTCCTTCGTCTCCGTGCAGGGATCCCTTGCCATGTTCCCCATCTGGAAGTACGGCAGCGAAGAACAGAAACAGCGGTGGCTCCCTCCCATGGCCGCCGGAGAGACGATCGGGTGTTTCGGGCTCACTGAAAGTGATGCCGGAAGCGACCCTGGGGAGATGCGGACCCGTGCCCGAAGAGATGGTGCCGACTGGGTGCTCAATGGCACGAAGATGTGGATCACCAACGGCGGCATTGCCGATGTTGCGATCGTGTGGGCAACGACCGATGAGGGCGTGCGCGGGTTCATCGTGCCGACCGACACACCCGGATTCCGAGCGAACGACATCCACAAGAAACTGTCGCTTCGGGCGTCGGTCACGTCCGAACTGATTCTCACCGACGTTCGGCTACCGGCCGACGCCGTGCTACCGGGTGTTCTTGGTCTGCGGGGTCCGCTGTCGTGCCTCACCGAGGCCCGGTTCGGGATCCTGTTCGGAGCGATGGGAGCGGCCCGCGCCTGCTACGAGGCTGCACTCGACTACGCGATCGAGCGCAAGCAGTTCGGCACACCTCTGGCGTCGTTCCAGCTCACCCAACGCAAGCTGGTCGACATGATGGTCGCGGTGAACCGAGGCACGTTGCTCGCCCTGCACCTTGGCAGACTCAGGGATGATGGTGCACTCACTCACGAGCAGGTGAGCCTCGGGAAGCTCGACAATGTTCGGAACGCACTCGAGGTGGCGCGCACTGCCCGTGGTGTGCTCGGGGCCAACGGCATCACTCTCGAGTACCCGGTCATTCGGCACATGAACAACCTCGAGTCCGTCTACACCTACGAGGGCACCAACGAGATCCAAACACTGATCCTCGGTAATGCGATCACGGGAATACCCGCCTTTCGAGCTCCGTGATCGACGTCGACACGCTCATTGCCGACCTTCGATCGGAAGGGCTCCGAATCACCGCGGCGCGCCGGGCCATCTGCGAGGCACTCGCCTCAAACGTCGGGGAACACCTCGACGCCACCGAGCTGCGAGAGCGGGCCGAGGCGACGTCCGGAGTTCGGATCGACCAGTCGACGGTTTATCGGACGCTCGATGTGCTCGAACGCCTCGACGTGCTGCATCATGTGCATCTCGGCCATGGGCCTGCGATTGTCCACCTTACCGGCGAGAGGGATCATCAACACCTCGTGTGTGAGGGGTGTGGGAGGACCGTCGACATCCCTCCCGATGAGGTGTCCGCAGTGTTCGGTGAGCTTGCAGCCGCCTACGGATTCGCAGAAGTCCAGGGCACACACTTCGCTCTCGTCGGTGTATGCAGCGCATGCAAACGGAAACTCTGATCTGCCATACACTGTCGAAATGGTGAGACGGATTGCTTCGGTGATCGCAGCCGCGATCGTGCTTGCCGCGTGTGGAGGAGGAACGCTGACAACGACGTCGACCGTGCCGGACTCCACATCGGCGCCGGGGTCGACCGCCGGAACGACATCGACAACCCCAGATACGATCGCGACGACCACAAAGACGGCACCCGACTTTGTCCTGACACTCTCGGACGGAACCGACTACTCACTGAGCAGCGAGACGCGTCCGGTCTATCTCGTGTTCTGGGCTGAGTGGTGACCTGTATGCCAACGGGAGTTGCCCGTTGTCGACAAACTGGCCACCGAGTACCAAGACGAGATCGATTTCATCGCGGTTGCCTACGCCTCGACCTTTGACAAGACCGCGGCTGGTGCCGCACGCTTGATTCCGTCGGGCGTGATCCGATGGGGGCTTGATGATGACCTGTCGGTCCGTGGGCTCTACGCGATCTCCGGCCAGCCGTGGACGGTGCTGATCTCGTCGTCGGGTCGGGAGGTCGATCGCTGGCCGGGGGCCAAGAGCGAAGATGAGATCAGGGCGAGCCTCGACGCGCTGATCGACTCCTAGGCGAGCAGAGCGAGCCCTGCTGTTTCTCCGGCGAGTTGAGCGAGTGGGGGGTGTGGACTCGGCA
>Ga0307417_10000964_pt1 | contig 11808 bp, 24 predicted proteins | sample SalMarWE160210MG_2_FD_202514 | JGI IMG/M metagenome (GOLD analysis project Ga0307417, IMG submission 202514) | Salt marsh sediment microbial communities from the Plum Island Ecosystem LTER, Massachusetts, United States - WE1602-10 | ecosystem: Environmental > Aquatic > Marine > Intertidal zone...
AAATTCCAATGCCGTCATCTGTTTGAATTATTTTATTTGGCAATATAATACAATTTTCGGCCGTTTCAATCCCTACAATATCGGCCGTACCGGAACCGAGTCCGGCACGTGTCCAGCCTTTTGTATCTCCGATAGGAATTCGTAATTGCGGATTATGCCAGAGTGTCCCGCGATTATTTTTTGTCCAATCAATCATTACCTGATTGATAATTGCTGTATGTTTGTGTGCCATTTTTATTTACCTCCACGATTCCTCCGTCATTTTGTTTTGTAAATATTTTTTTTACAGAATGAATTAATGGGGTAATTTCTCCGGCTTTTTTTAATTCGTTTAGCTCATGAGAACTATAGAAAACCCCGTCTTCCGTCCAGACATGGCTACCATTTTTAGCCACAGCTATTTCAAGATTCAACTTTTCTGAATGAATATAATCATATGATTTTATATCTTTTGGCATGGTTTAGCGTAACCTGTGATACAATTTTGTCAATTAATTCGTTATCAGCCCTGGCAAATTCGTGGCAAGCTGGAGAATCTCCAGATTTAACAATTTCTTCTCGTTCGTAACAACATATTTCAATTTTTCCTAAATTTTCTATTGTTCCCCAATAAATACAGTTTTTACACAAATTTCTTTTCATTTTTTTGTCCTCTTTTTCTTGTCGTTTATTTTGTCACGTAGTGTTATAAAAAGCGCAGTTATTAATGATGCCGAAAAAATAAATATAAAAGCTAATAATAAAAAAACTGCAGGGAACAAAATTGGAGATATAACTAACAGCCAATTCCAATTTATGATGCCAGCAATTTTTGAAATAACTAATATAATTGTCAATATAACAGTCATTCCAAGAATTGACTTTGTTTTGTCTGTATATTTTTTCATATTTTCCACTCCTTTAGTATAACTCTTTGGCACCAAAGAGTTTGATAATTTCTATTAACTCACGCTTTGTATAAAGCATTAAAGGCTTACCTTTATACAGATCATTTCTATCTTCTTCTGTTAATTCACTTTCTGGAGGTGTCCAACCCAAATCAATCAAAGTCTCTTTTATTCTTTCCTCTGTGAAATTTATCTGCCGCCTAAATATATCTTGCGCATGCCATTCTACAATTGCCATACTGTCAATATTTAAAACCTTTTTTTCATGATCTAAAGTTGATACTATCCTTTTTCCATATTTTATTTCACTCATCTTTTTTAGTTTTTCAATATCATCTCTCACCTTTATGTCCATTTATTTACTCCCTTATTCTTCTTTTATAAAATCTTCAAAATCTACGTCTTCCCAATTTTCGAGATCTTTAGAATATTGGAGATTATTGTCTTTACCAAAGCGAATAAATGAACATAACCACTCTGAATAGGTAAAAGTCTGTGATTCGCTAATATCTTCTTCCGACCAATTCAAATCCTTACCACAAAAGGGGCACCGTTTTAATTTAGCCATATATCACTCCATATATTTCTTATGTCCAATTTCCACGTATTCGATAACCGACACCTCTAAGCCAAAGGATTTTATTTCTCTCTGCCCAATCTTTCAGGGCTGTTCCGGCAACCCATCGAGCATATTTTATTGACATTCTACGCATTTTTTTAATCATAAATTTAAACTCCTTTAAAAAGTTCGGGGGCAGGCCGAATTAAACGGCCTTCTGGAGGCAAGGAGGAGGCCTCCTCCCATTCTGGACCCCCGAACTATTTTTATAAATTTTAATCCTTATGCCAATTTTATTGACAGCTAATTTTAAAATTCACTCTCCCTATGCCAGCCTTTGATATACTTGGCCATCAGCTCATGCAACTCGGGAGATCCCTCCTCGGAAAGCTCCATAATGCGTTTTGCGTGAGCAAGAATTTGCTTGCATATTCGTTTGTCCGCTTTGAATTGACCACCGCACCAGAGAGAAAGAACTGAAAAATCAAGATCTGCATCCCGAAGATTGGCATTCCGAAGATTGGCACCCCAAAGATCGGCACACCGAAGATCTGCATCCCGAAGATTGGCATTCCGAAGATCGGCCCCCCGAAGATCGGTACACCGAAGATTGGCATTCCGAAGATTGGCATTCCGAAGATTGGCACCCCAAAGATCGGTACACCGAAGATTGGCATTCCGAAGATTGGCATTCCGAAGATTGGCCTTCTTGAGCTTAATGTTATTTTTGACTGCATCCTCTAAGCACGTTTTGTCTGATTCAAAATCTCCAGAGTAGAGAAGAATTCCGTTTATGTCGTAAATTTCTTTTTCCATTTTTTTCTCCTTCAGCCGGTCTGAAGCCCAGCTATGTAGTTTAATACCAAATTATTCCCCCTTTCTCACAAAATTATCGATAGCGCCGCGCAGGTTTTTACCAAAACGAAGGTTCTTAAACTCGTCAGATATTCTGTTCATTAAAAATATCCCTCCGGAATCAATCGTCATTATCGATATACCATCATGAGTCGATTCCTGCAAAAGCGTTTCTAATTTATCAAGTCGTTCTGTATCCGTCACGATTCCTCCTCTGCCAGTTTTATTGACCATTTTACTTTATGTAACCTCCTGACTGTTCCTTGAGTGTTTACGCGAACATAAACAATACCGCCGCTTATATACCACGATCCTACTTCAAACATTTCCGTTGCCTCATTCAGCCCTGGATAAAAAAATAAGGCCAGTCTTTCCTGGCTGTCAGATCAATCTCCTTCAAGCTTACGGCCAATCAGCACCCGTAAGCCGGGGGAGCCTAGGACTCCCTTTATTTTGATTTTGGCACTGGCAGGATTCGAACCTGCACTTACCGCCTTTGACTTGCACTTGCACTCACCCGTTACTGGTATGAGGTTTGCCCGATCGTAATCTGTGTAGTAACACACAAGCGTTTACCAATTCCGCCACAGTGCCGTATCCCCGCATTAACCGCCGGGCCGGTTTTTTTTGGATCACCGCCTTTCCTCTTATTTATTTAGGGCCTCAACTCTGAGCCGCTCAATCTCTTTTGTAAATGTTTGTTTTACAGGTACGGCGCACGGTTTGTTATTACACATAAGGGGAGCCCTTGACCATGCCTCATCGTATGCAAATTCTCCGGCATCTTCAGCGGCTATTCTTCCTCTTTGTGCCCATTTTGCAATAATTTTTTCAAAATCGCTAGGATGTAAAATTGTCACAATTCCTCCTCATCGTTCCATGTTTCATCAAAATAATCTTTGTCATCGAGGGCCTCAACGCCAAAAGAAATTAATTCTAAAGCCGCCCTTGATACTTCTATTCCGCGGAGGTTCGCATAATTTAAAACACGAGAAAATAAAGGGGTTGGCAATAAGATAGCAATTTCCTCAATTCCATCATACATGATTTTTACCCTCCAATTTTTATTCCTGTTTTTTTGTTTTCTCTTTTATAAAGCGTTCAATTTCCTGGTGGGAAATTAATCTGTGTCCTTCTATCGGCCGCAATTCTCCTGATGCAATCATTTTTCCAAGGACTCGGCTACTAATATCACCAAGCCAATAACAGGATTCAGAGTAATTATATGCTAATCTTGCAGGATAATTTTTTGTTGGTTTAGGATCAGACACGTTATTAATTTCCTCCATATTTTATCGTTACCATATATTATCTTATATTTTTAATTACGTCAATCACAAAAAACAATATTTTAGTAAAAATGACCGAATTCGGCTTAATTCTTCTCGTTGTGACAACACAGTATAAATTATTCAATGATTTTTTTTGGCCTCCCGCCTTTTTTACCGTTCTCTCTGGCCGCGTTTTTTTTGGCATCAGATTTTGACAATCCGCCTTTTCTGCCCATAACAGCGGCTATTTTTGATATTTCCTCTGTCGTATTTGATTTATCTATCATTTTTTTTGCTTCTTTATTTGTCATAATTTCCCTTCCCATTCATACAACAAAAATAAACTACTACTCCCATGTCGTTTTCTTGTTGTATTACATTCCGGATTTATCAGGTGAGTACAAAGACGCTCAACGCCAATAGACGCTCCAAATTTTGATACATAGGCCCGGAAATAAAATTCGGTCTGAAATGGATTAAAACTATTATTGTCAGAAATCCATGGAGGAATACCGTAAATGTTTGTTTGTCCCTCTATTGACACAAGATCAAATATTTTTGCACCGGTAGTAATTTCTGTCGATACAATTTGATTTGGCAAATAGATTCCCTTATCAATAATTATAGGCTCGACTGGATTAAATGTTAGTGCTATATTTATTAAAAAAAATGGCGTTAACCAGGTCATGTTGATACCCCCTTTAATTTATATACACGTATAGATTTTATTGTAATTTTCTCCATCGTTTTCTCCCAGCCTCCATCCTCAGTTTTTTCTATCTCTCTAATTAGCTCTTTATTCATTATAGATTTCCTTTATATTCTGAACGGCCGTAACAGACGTAACAGCTGGAACAGCTGGAACAGCTGGAACAGTTACAACAATTAGAGCAATTGATCATAGTTTTAGACAGGTTTTCCGCCTCTATTTTCGTGAATTTATCACAACTCCATTTATTATTATTTTTATCAGTCCAATATCCATCGATTTTTTTCATCTCTTTTCTCCTTCTTGTCGGACTTGTGACCGACTGTGTCGTTTACCGCCGGATTGCTCCGGCGTCACTCACGATTATACAACTTCGAGCGGTGTCAGGTTGGTATACGCAGTTTTTCCATTACTATACTTCACCGAGTGACCAGATACTTGGCATTTAAATATTACTTTTTTTGCCAACAGTAATTGTGAGCCATCCGGGAATACTGCTTCCTTCGCCTTATCGATGGATCTGTAAACATAATAACCGCCACCGTGGTCATCAGCCGCTCTCTGCGTCATCCGCTTCCCGGGGATATACTCTGTTTCTCCGTCGTAAACAGAGTAAAATTTCCCATCCACATTGGCTACCTGTTTGTATGCTACTTTGCTACTACTAGCAGAGGTTTTGATTTTGATTTGTTTAGATCCATCGATGACTGCGATAATGTCGCCTACCTCGTCAACTGTTTTGGCGAGTTTTACAATGCGCGGTTTCCAGCTGTCTAGTTTCTCAACCACAGCAGTTTTGCTGTTGATCCGCTTGCGATCAATACGGTAATACGATTTTCGAGGGTGATTTCCGTATTTGTCACACTCCGTTTCTCTCTGCTGTACAATTACAGTGTTTTTTGTAACATCGTAAATACTGTAATTCAGCGCTGATCCGCGATGTTTCTGGTCAACGTCGCAGTATTCGTGCGGTAGCTGCCCGCTCTTAAGCGCGAGGGACAAAATCGCCCTTCCTTCATTGGCGTCATCGCCTGTTAATTCTCCGTAGTATCCTCTGGTCATAATTGGCCTCCATGAGATAATTTGTTTCTGGCCTGCCTTATCAATACCGTGCGGCCATTCACGGCAGACGCCGGATAACCGGCGTTTCGGCTATTCGTCATTATCTTCTTTTTCTCGTGCGGCCTCCTCTATTATCGTTTCAAGCACTTTGGCGTAATTAAGATAATATTTATCTTCGTCAACATGCTCCGTGTTTACGTTTAATATGCGTTCATATTCTTCGATAGATAAACAACGCATAAACGCACGTTCCTCCTCTGATAGGTCCTCACACAGGCAATTGTAACAATCGTCTCTCAGCTCTGATGTGTCAGTGTAAACATATCCGAATTCCTCTTCGTAGTCGCTCATTTTTTTTGCTGTCATCGTTTTCTCCTTATCAACTCTTGATAATATAATTATATATCCAACCGGTTGGGATTGCAAGTAAAATATTTAATTTGTGTGATTATTTTTGTGTAGTTTTTGTGAAGATTTTGAAAAATATTATTAAATTCTTTTTATCGGAATTTTTTTGAACGTAGAAGCTCCTCTCCTAAATGCGTTTCCAAGGGAATCGTTATTCCAACCGTTCCAGATGGCAGCACCTGAAGCTGATAGGTATTCAATTCCGCCGACAATGCACCTAAATGCTATTCGTCCCTTTTTGTTTTTACCTATTTTCCGTCCCTTATAGGTGTTTTTGTTTTTTGACAATACATCCCTGAGAGAGTCGGGATTCCACCCTGTCGCCTCACAAGCAGATTCTATTGATAAAAATTCTCTATCGTCGATAATAATTTTTCTTTTTTTTAGATTATTTTTTTGTGGAAAATTTTCCTGAACGGCCGGAGATACCCTGATCCATGGCGGGATGTGGGAATAGTCAAAAATCATTTTCCCTCCTAATAGGCTTTTTCGTGTTTAATTGGTCTGGTTTTATTATATGCCATTTTTGCTTCGATATGCTTTTCGATGGGGATGTTTAGTTCATTTACAAGCCCCATAAGTTCCGTAAAAATAGTGTAAATGTAAGATTCGTGGAATTCACATATTTTACGGGTAATCACCAAAAATGAAACTGCAATGTTTGACGATTTAAAACTATTTTCCCAGCCTGTTATATGATAAAAACTATTAACGTCAATCCCTAAATACCCACATAAATCAAACAACCTGATATATACATCGGCTATTTCGTCCTCGAAGGTGTCTTTGATATATTTCTCATAATCTTTTAACAAACAATATAACCTTACTCCACCTGCTTTAAAATTATCAAAATTATTTAACCCAGCATTACCAGTCCAATTAGCAAACCGCCCACACCGATGCGCCTCAAAAGCTTTGCCGAGATCCAAAATAATCCACATTAAAAGTTCATCAATGTTTTTATTTTGGTCGACAGCATTCTTGTGCACCTCTTTTATTTTCTGTTCAATCCATTCTCTGGTCATTTTCCTACCCTCTCCATTAACTGAATATCAATCCGCCTCTGTACAAATTTTGATTCAGGAAGTGCAAGAAAGTCGTGGACTGATATATATACATTTTGATGGATTTTGAAATATTTATAATAAATTCCAGTCCTTACTATTCTTTTTTTTGTATAGATGTACACAAATTCACCACCACGGCGTAAGGCACCGATGCCGTAAACAACGCCAAGATTCCTTGCTTTTTTAGATATGGCTTCTTTCTCTTCGTTCGTAAATGCAAACAATTTGTAATTTTTCATATTTTCCACTCCTTAGTGATATTAACGATTCCCCATGCTGCGGCGCTACGCTTTTTTTTGGTTTTGGCCCAGGCCCAACGATCGTAGTAGCTATCATGCGACGCACAACAATGTCCTGCGGCGCCCAATGGACAACCAGTACAGCCCGGCTCAAGAAACAACTCGCAAAGAGGGCAATGGCCGAACAAATCTTTTATCTTGCTATAAAGCTCTTCCGGCAATTCGCTTTTTTTTGTTATCTCTGGATGTTCCGCAATGTATGTCCAGACCTCAATAGTTAATTCTTTCGATTCTTTTTTAGTCATGTATCCCTCCAGGTTTGATATCCTAAAACGGTATATCATCCTCAAATTCAGATGCAGTTTTAAGGGGCTCTGAATTTTTATTTTCCTGAAATGTTTTCTCATCAGGATTTACCACCCCCTGTTGTCTGCCAAACATTCGCATTTCCTGTACAACAAAAACGATTTTATTTCTTTTATTCCCATCATTGTCTTCCCATCTCTCCTGTTTTGCTTTTGCCATTACTGATATTGGAATTCCCTTTGTTAGATATTGGCTCACCGATTCTGCAAATTTTCCCCAAATTGTAAAATCAAAGAAATTTACATATTCTTTTTCGCCGTATTTTTCGTTTACGGCCAATGAAAATTTACAAATAGCTGTCCCGCTGTTTGTATAGGCTAACTCAGCATCTCTAGTCAAATTTCCCGTGAAATTGCTATTATTTATGTCGTTACTCATGCCTTACTCCCGTATAATTCCTCAATATCTTCTGCTGTCCACACTCCGACTGCATCTTCCCTTGTGCCCGGTTTATCTTCGTTGCCCTCAAACGGGGCTATCATACTCCAATGTTCTCCAATTGTACGAAATGGGTAATCTTTTGTGGTGATGATATGAGAAAAAAGATCAAATTTCCACAAATCATCAATATTATCCCTTGAGATAACCTTATCGCCGACTTTAAAAGGAAACTCCTTTTTTGGTTCCGGGAGTGCAAGAAAGTCATTGATTGAGATATATTCGTTTGGATGGATTTTGAAGTAATAGTAATCAATTCCAGTCCAGACCGTTTTTTCTTTTGTGTATACGCACACAAATTCACCATCATCGCGTAAGACGCCGTCATGAGAAACACCAAGATTCCGTGCTTTTCCAAATACGGCCTCTTTCTCTTCGTCCGTAAATGCAAACAATTTATAATTCTTCATATTTCCCACTCCTTTTTCTAAACTCCTCACATTTGCCGATATCAAGAACCTGCTCTCTTGTTATAGTCATATCGATTTCCTCCTTTAACTACACAAAAAATTAAAAAGGTATATTTTCTTCTGATCCTATGGCCAAATATTCGCTTTCAATTTCATCCCAATCAAAAAACATTACACGCTCAATTTTTGCTGCCATTCTAACTACCGAATATTTGCGGTCTCCGAACGGAATAAATGCTTTGTGTCTGGATAGCACGTCTCTATATTCGGTAAATGCAGTGTCACTCATAATTTTTTCAATTTCCGTATGCCGGCAAGACATCGCTAAAACATCAATTTCCTCTCCATTGATCATTTTTTTCATTTTTCTTATACCAATTCTTGCCAATTGATCAGCATATCTCAATTTATTTATGTCCCCTTCATTTTTTTCTGTAAGCATTTCAGCTATTGTTTTACTGGTGTTAGCATCAAGTCGTACGTTGTTCTGCAGTATGTGGCTAAATATTCTTTCTTCATCTTCGAGCTGTTCTTCTTGTTTTATTTCACTAATTGCTTTGGCCGCCCAAGCATTTGCCGCATCGGAACCCCTCATAAATTTATCATTTGATACTATCATCCAGGCTCCAGCCAAAAGGGGAGAATAAGTATCCCCCGTCCTTTCATCATATCCGGCGGCAATTATTTCTTCTTTTGCAATATAGCAATTTTCCAGCATTTCCTTTAGGCGGTCATATATTAGTCTTTTTATTCCGGACATCTCTGGCAATTTACCAATGTGCGGCGCGTCTTTAGGCAATTTATTCATTCTCACAACGGCTATCCTGCTACTGTTGGCGGCATTTGACAGGTAAGTTTTTACAGACGAAAAACAGAACATCATTTTTGTTCTAAATCTGATAGCCTCGTGACCCGCCGATCCTTTTATTTTATCGCTTCCTCCATAAGCAGACCGGGCAAGGCCCAAAATGGCTTCAATTAATGATATTTCATGTTTATTGTTTGCCTCAAATTCATCGATTATTACTGTCCGGCAATCTCGGCCTATGCTTTGACGTACACCTGCCTCGCTTGTTCCGCCTTCAGCTTTTACTACAAATTTACCAAGGGCCGGCTCTATTATGTTGTCTATCAAAAACGTTTTCCCTGCGCCTCGTATAGCTGTCAGCCAGATGTGAGGGCACCTGTTTAATAATGACGCAAATGGAGCTACCGCTATAAATCCGGCTATGCATATAGAATCAAGAGTTTTTTCAAAATTAAATGTATTTAGTTGATAGATAAAATTTTTCCTATCTTCCCAGTTCCATGTTTTTTCAGGTATTTCAAATTTAAATTTAGATCGGCAAAAAACAAGATTACCATCATATTCATTGTAATCAATTTCTCCGTTATTATAAATTAATAATGATTTACCGGTATTGATAATTATTTTATCGCCATCCCTATGTGGCCCTACGCCAAGAATTTTATCTGAATCAAACATTCCCCTTTTGTAGCTTTGTTCTCTCAACCAATTCATTGCCTCTCCCAAATCAAAAATTACACCACTATCCCTTGTTTCTTTTTTAAAATTGGAAAACCACCAATCCGGAGTGGCAATTTCTTCTATATGATTTTTTATAGAATTGTTTCCCCTGGCAATTTTCAAAGGTATGTTTTGATTCTTCGGCATAAAAAAATAGGCTTTATCATCATAGCCTAAAAAAATAAAAGGAGGTGTTTTTTCTGTTGTATTTGATTTTATAAGTTCGGCTTTTCTGGTTTCTGCTTTTGCTATTGCCTCTCTTAGTTCATCGGCCCGACCATCTTTTATTAGATCGTCAGGATCTTTTGATTCTGGCAGCCTGGCAATAATTATTTCCCCGGTATAGCCGAGTGACTCAAGTTTCTCTTTTAATTTCCATGGGCCTTTTCTTCCTGCGGAATCACCATCGAAAACTATGGTTATTTTGTTATATTCCTGTATCTCTTTTATCGTCTCTTTTGTCGCTCCATTTACCCCACCAATGGCAGACGTATTATCCCATCCAGCAGACCGCATTGAAAGAGCTGATATTTCCCCCTCTGTTAAAAATATTTCTTCTGTTTTTGGTAGTTTTGGGAATGGAAATGTGCGCCCCTTTTTGCTGGCTATTTTTTTAGATTCGTTATTCTCAAAATAAAACAATTTAAATCCGGTTCCAAGTTTTACAACAGGACCTGATGGCCCCCAGGAATATGTGCCTTTTTTTGGATTTTTCCCAGGAATCCCCGCATCAAAAAGCGTGTTTTTCCCTAATTTTTTTTCGGCAGTTTCATATCCAGGCCACCACCCAAAATATGGCCACATTTTAGCAATCATTTCATTGGTGCATTTTCTTTGTTTTAAATATGCTTTTACACCAGCTTCTCTTCCTGCTGTTCTTTTTAGATATTCATATACTTTTTTTTCTGCCGCTGGATTTGCTGTAAATGTTTTTTTATCCTCTATGGGAGGATTATATCCTCCAAAGTGTTTTTCTATTTCTTTAAATTGTTCTATTTTTTCTGTTATCCCCAGGACGAGCCCGCAGGCGTCATATATGTCGCCATGCACACCGCAACTTTGGCATTGAAAATAATCGTCATACAGCATCATAGCTGGGGTGTCGTGATTATCATGTTCCGGGTTTATGCAAAACGTTGGGTTTTCTTTTGTATTAACGCCATGGTCTGACAAAAAAGATTTGAGACTATTTTTATATTTGCTAAAATTAATATTATCGTCTTTCAATTTCCGCCCCTGCCATCACCTGCTTAATATCCTCATTGAGCCACCAAAATTCCCTTTTTATTGCAGACCTGGCAATTTCTGGTAGATTGATGTTCTCTATTTGGTCTAGTAGTTTGCCTATATGGCGATTTGTCAACCTGTCTATTTCCCGTTCCTGCCCTGGCTCCATATTGCTCCTCACGTATCTAATCTAAACAATTAATCGATCGCAAATCAATTATATTCCATAAGCAAACAAAAGTCAATATAAAAAAATAATATGTGTTTTTGTTATCTATATGTATGTTTTTAATATATATAACCCCACTTAATATAGACCCCTTATCAGTGAGTTTATATATATGCATACAAATATATTGTATATACACTATAGTTGTTCTAGTGGTTTTCTATGGCATTTAGCTTTTTTTGACGTTACAAATGGTTACGTAATTATAACATTTTTGTAACACTCTTATTATATATATTATATATATTTATATTAATTATTATAGATTTGTTACCATGTTACCAAAAATATATATACGTATACGCGCGCGATTTCTATTTAATCAAATAAATAAAAAAGTTTCTCTTTATATATGTATATGTATAATTGGTAACATGGTAACAAAACCATAAAAAATGCTCTAATTATATATAGCATATACAAATAAAGTGTTACAAAAATGTTGCAAATCTGTAACCGCTTGTAACAAATAAAAGATTTTAAACGTAAATCATTATGTAATAAAGGTTTGGGTCCTTCTGGTGAAATATGGGTTACCTAACGCTGGAGG
>Ga0307417_10000965_pt1 | contig 11808 bp, 9 predicted proteins | sample SalMarWE160210MG_2_FD_202514 | JGI IMG/M metagenome (GOLD analysis project Ga0307417, IMG submission 202514) | Salt marsh sediment microbial communities from the Plum Island Ecosystem LTER, Massachusetts, United States - WE1602-10 | ecosystem: Environmental > Aquatic > Marine > Intertidal zone >...
GGGCCCACCCCCAGGGCTCGTATCCTACCCACACGTAGCCTCCGCCCCTCCACACCCACCTTCCATGCCGGTACGGAGCCCAGTCGCGGGTCGCGACGACCCGGGGAGTCCAGACGAATCCGTATGCCGAAACGTATACCCAACGGCCGTTCTCATCGAAGTCGCTGGAGTACACCCGGAGTTCCTCCGGCAGGTGCCGATAGCCTCCCCCGCGAGCAAGGGCGATCCGGTCCCGCCTCTCGTTCCACTCCTGCCAATCGTCGGGAGGGGGGAGCGGGGAAAGTTCCGCGTAGCCGTCCGACCCCAGGACCAGCATGCCGCCGGCACGGATCCTCGTCGCCCCGCCCGCGTTCTCCGCCGTGACACTTCCCCGAAACACGAGGAGGTCCGTCCCCCCGTTGGGGATGTCGATCCGGAACGTCGATGCCTCGAACGCGCGGATGGAGGTGTCGGGGGTGTCGACCTGAAGTACGCTGCCCGTCGGGTCGTCGTTCAGCACGTACACGCGCCCCTGGGGAAGATAGAACTGGAAGGCATCGCGGTCCACCCGCAGGACCTGAAGGGCCGTGTTCCCGTCGAGCCGGACATAGGCCCCGTTGTTCGTCTGGATCGCAGAGAGACTCCCTTCGGGGACCCACAGTTCATCCCTCTCGACAAGAGGCATGTTGACCGAGGCGGGCACCCACTCTCCCGTCTCGGCGATCTTCACCTGCACGTCGCCTGAGACGAGTCGTACGCGCATCGCTCCGAGGAGCTCCGCGCCGGAAACCGCCGGGTACAGCAGTAACGCTCCCACGATCGATGCCCAGCCGAAAACCTTTGCGAATGCTTTCATCCGACCCTCCGCTCTCCGGTACGACCCGGCGATCCTCTGCGATTATTCCCCCGTTGATACCGTCTTTCCCGGTTCCTTGGGAATACCTTTCCTTACTTACGGATAATAACCCCGATTTGTTCGAATGGTTTCCGGAACCAGAGATGAGATATTACGGGATGCGCAATAAACCTTGCCGCCGGTCCGGAGCATACCAGACGGAATCTTTTTGAAAATGGCGTCCGGATACATACAGTTTACGGTCTGCGTCTCAAGCACGACCGAGGGCGATTTGCGCTAGTACGGGAAGGTGATCCGAGGCAAGGCGCGCCGCCGTTGTTCTGTGCGCCTCGACCCGAAGGAGCCGCTCCCGCGGGCGAACCCAGACCCGGTCCAGCCTCAGCAGTGCGCGGTGCGCAGGATAGCTCCTGGGAGCGGGGGCGGGTCCGAGGACGTCTCGAAGAGGACGCAGGCTTGCGGCCATGGGCCGCCAATCATTGAAATCCCCCAGGACCACGGTAACGCCTCCGTCATCCGCCGAAACCAGAGACCCCAAGCGGCGGGCCTGTATGCGGCGCTCCCCGAAACGAAGTCCGAAATGGGTGACCAGTACCCGGATCGGAAGGTCTCCCGCCAGCAGGGACGCGTCAATCACCCCGCGCGGTTCGGTGCCCGGCACGCTGATGTCGTGGAGATCGACGTGCAGGATCCGGCCCCGGATCAAAAGCGCGTTGCCGTAGTCCGCATCCCGCCGCTGGAGAGTGATCCCGTGATGGACGGCATATCCTGCCTCTTTCGCCAAACCGAGGAGCTCCTGTCCCGCTCCGGCCGTGAGATTTCCGTCCACTTCCTGGAGGCCGACGACAGAGGCATTAAGCTCCTCGATGACCCGGAAACACCGGCCCGCGTCCTGTCTTCCGTCCCGGCCGATGCAGCGCCGGACATTGTAGGTTGCTACCCGAACTTCCACCTGGTGCTTAGCCTCCTTCCTTGCCCGTTCCCTGTTTCTCCCCATGACGGATCCACCGGCTCGCCAGAATGCCGCCCCCTGCGAGGAACACGGCGAGGACTCCGACCCAGGCGATCGTGCGGACATCGGGTGCGCGCAGAGCCCCGACCATTCCGTCGGCAAAGAAGGAAAGCGCCAGGGCACCCGGGGACATGCCCAGAAGCGTGCCCAGCCACAAGTCGCGAAAGCGTATGTGCGACGCTCCGGCCACCAGGTTGATCACCGTAAACGGGGCGACGGGAACAATCCGCAACGTGATAACCGTGAGCAGGCCCCGCCGCGACAGCCTTTTGCTCAAACGGTTGATCCGTCGTCCCGCAAGCCGACGGACGGCATCCCGGCCCAGGGCTTTCCCGATCCCGAAACTCACCATGGCGCTCAGCACCCCACCGGCAAGCGAAAAGAAAAATCCCTGCCAGGGTCCGAAAATCAAGGCCGACACGGAAACCAGGAGCGTAACCGGGACGACGAGAAGGCTGCCCGCGACGAAACCCGCCATGGCGATGGGGAAACTCCAGGGGCTGCCTGCGACGTCCCCGGCCAGCGCTTCGATACGTCCGACGGCCAGCAGATTCCCCAAGGGAGTCCACCGCCATGCTATGGCAAGGGCGAGAAGCCCCAGCAGCAAGGCGGCGGCGCCGGCAAGGCGTTTCCCGACGCTTCGCGGGGGCTCTTCCCCCAGGACCATGTCGAGCAGCGTGTCGGGGTCGACGGGTTTCTCCGGATCGACGATGGCCGAGTCCGGCACCATCCGATCGATCTCCGCCGGCACGGCTCCGTCCAGAGGACGAAGCGCACGTTCCCCATCCCGAAAACCTTCGACGGCGGGCAAAAGGCCGCCTGTCCCCTCGATGGCCTCCTGGACCTCCTTTTCTTCCCTTCCGGAGTGTTCAGCCAGGAGACGGAAGAGGCAGCCCCGGACGGCGCCCTCCGCGTCTGCGTCACCGGCTGCGTCGATCAGCAGATCGCATTCGGAATCGAGTCCCATCGATCGGTTGCTTATGTTGGACGATCCGACACGGAGAAACCGGTCGTCGGAGATCATGAGCTTGGCGTGCACATTGACGCACTCGCCCTCCCCAAGCCCCGGGATGTGGGGGTAGAAGACGCCCAAACGGCCATGGACGTCGTCCGCCCGCAGCCTGCTTAGCAGCCGTGATCGAAGTACCTCCATCGTGTACTTTTCCAGCCAGCCCGTCTTGCTCTTCGGCTGGACGATGACGATTTCGGGTCCCTCCTCCTCCTGCAGACGAGAGGCAAGCGCATCTCCCACCGCAGCGCTGGTGAGATACTGGTTCTCGATGTAGATGTACCGGCGCGCAGCCGCGATGGTATCGCAATACAGGCGCTCGATTTCCCGTACCTCGGCCCGTCCGTGATGCGGCGACATGGTCCGCGCGATTCCCACATCGACGTCCCGGAAATCCGGGTTCACGCCCTCCGGCCACGGGTCGGCGGCCGTATCGATCGCCCGGGGGGGCTTCCCCTCTTTCCCCGTGGCCACGCGCCAACGCTCCCGGGCGAGTTCCCCCAATGCCCCGGCGGCGTCCCCGTCTACGACGAGCTGGACATCATGAAACGGGGAATAACGACGGCCGTCCGGATCCAGGCGCCCGGATTGATCCGCGGCGTGCTCTGTCGTGTCCCAACGCCGCTTTGTCAGGTCGATGCCGCCGACGAAAGCGACCGCGTCGTCCACCACGACTACCTTCTGGTGGTGGGAGGCGCCCGGCGGATGCTCGTTGTCCATATGAAAGTCCAGGCGCCGATGCATGCGCCAGCGCGGACTGTAGATCGGGGGCCACTCCCGGTCCAGCGCAAAGACCATGGAGAAATCCCAGACCAGCACGTGGACCCGGAGTCCGCGTCGCCGCTTGAGCGTGTGATGAAGAAACTCGACCAGGGCCGTGGGCCTGTCGTCCTCTCCGTCTCCCCGTACCAACCCGATCCTGCTGTCGATGTCCCATCCCAGGATCCAGACGGCACGGCGCGCCTTGCCGATGGCGTTGCGCACCGCCTTGAAGTAGGCCTCGCCGTCGACCAGGAGAGAGCAACGGTTCGACCTGGCCACACGCCAGCAGTTGCCCCCCGGGACGAGCAGTCTGTCCTTTCCCCTGTCCGTCGTTCGCGTATCGCGCGCCAACGTTCCCGTCCTTCGATCCCGGTGTCGGTGGTAAACGGAGCCTGTTCAGTATACTTGACACCACCTCTCAACCGCCCGGCGAGACCCGGCAAAAGGCGGCGAGAAACTTTTCGGTGTCGCCGAAGTCTGTAAAGTTGGAGAAACCAACCTAACGGGTGGGCAATCCTCCTTATATAAGGGCATAATTCAAGGTGATGCGGCACGGCACGGCACATGTCATTTCTTCCGGAAAAGCACGGCAATTTCGGTGGGGGGTTCGGTGACCCTGAAACGCACGGCCCTCTGGTGTAGCGCGGGATTGGCGGCCCTTCTGGGGGTCGCCGCACTGGCCGTGGCATTGGCTGTCTACCGGCCCCAACTGGTCCGCCCATGGGTGGAGCGGGTGCTGACTCCGCGGGGCGGTACGGCTTCCCTGGCAGACTTGAGACTATCGCTTTCCCCGCCGGCCCTGGAACTTTCGGGACTTGCGATCGCGGGTCCTCCTGGTGAGGGCGACCTCCTGCGCCTGGACCACCTGACATGCGAACTGATCCCTCGTGCCTTCCTCCAGGGGGGGGCGTGGCTGCGGCACGTGGAAGTAAAAGGGTTTGTCTTCGAGCGCCCGCGGCCCCGGGAGACAAAGGGGCCACCCGACCTGACGCCTCTCACCCGGCTGTTCGACATCGAGGACCTGTCGCTGACGGACGCCCGGCTGCTCGTGGCTCTGCCACAGGGCGAGCTCACGGCCGACGAACTATTTTTACGCCTGGTCCCGGGGGAAGGGGGCAATCGCGCTTTCAACGGAAACGGGAAGGTGACCTTCCGCCGGAAGGAACAGACCGTCGCCAGGGGAACACTTTCCGCCCGGGGAAACGTCACGCCCGGCCCCGCGATCGAGGTCGACCTGGAGTTTGCTTCGGGCCGCCTGATGCTGGCGGAGCTCGCCGGTGACGTTTCCGGCCGGACCCGGCTAAAGGTGACCCCGAAACGTTTCCAGGCAGAGGAGCTTAGCCTGGCCCTGACGCAGGGGCGCGTGAGCCTGCGTCCGCAGACGACTGCGACCCTGGATCCGGTCCTCTTGATCGCGGCGGCAAGTTCCACGCTTGCGGGAAGGGAACCTCGACTGGAGGTGCGCCGACTCGACATCGGGGGGCTGCTCCTGGCGAAGGGGCGGATTGGCGGCTCCACCCTGGAAGAGATGTCCGGCACCATGGACGGGGAGATCCCCCGGGTCGAACGGGTGAAAACCGTTTTCGCTCCCCTGTTGCCCGGCAGCCTGGCGGGCATGGATCTCACAGGCAGGCTCCCCTTCGCCTTCCACCTCACGGCACGAGGGACGGCAAGCGTACTGGCCCTGGAACTCCTCCCAAAGGATTTGCGGTTTTCCTGGCCAGATGCGGGGTTTGGTTGCCGCGTCGAGGGATCCTTGCTGGCGGAGGGCCCCTTCCCGGGTTGGCTCCGGGGCAAGGCCAGCCTGTCCGGGGGGATCAAGGGAACGGGACATCTCAAACAGGCGCCTCTGGCAGTACGCATTTTTCACTTCGACACGCCTCTGGCCGGGGAAATCGCCGCCCCCACGCTGCCCGGCTGGAAGCTTTCGGTCGGACCGGGCGAGGTTTCCTTTGATGGCCGGCCCCTGCCCTTGGGCGCGGTGGCCCTCAAGGGCTCTCTAAGGGCACTCGATAATTCCTACCTCGTGGAAGGCGTGGAGATCCAATCCGAATCCCTGGGCCACATGACGGGCGAATTTCGCCTTGGCGAAAACGATGTGGGCGGCCGCCTGGACGGGGCGGGTCTGCCCGCGGACAACCTGGCAACGCTTGCGCGGGCGATAAGTGGACAAAAATGGGACAGCTGGTCGCCCACGGGCGAAATCGACATCGCCGCCCGGCTCGAACCCGCGGTGGGCGGCTCCCGGGTAGCAGCCAAGGCTGCATTTGGGAAAATCGGCTTCAGCTCGCCCGCAGGCGATGTGCTGGGCCAGAACCTGGCCGGCAGAGTCGAACTCGAGGCCCTCCTTACCCGTCAGCCCCGGGTGAAAGCCGACCTGATCGTGCAACAGGGCGAGGCCCTCTGGGGCACGGTGTACGTCGATCTCACCAAGGTTCCTCTTGACCTCCACGCGGGGGGAACGCGAGCGGGCCCCGAAGAGTATCGGGACCTTGCACTGGAAGGCGGTTTGGCGGGGTTCGGTCGCCTGACCGTAAAGGGGAAGGCGCGCCATGCGGCAGGATCATGGCTACACCAGGGGCGCCTGAGCCTGATCGATGCGCGGCTTGGGCCCATCTTCCGGACGTTCCTAAGGGATCCGCTGGCGGCATCGCGCCGCGAACTGGAAGGGCTTACGATGGAGGGGACCGCCGAGGTCGACCTTTCCTTTGCCGGCACAGGACAAGCGGCCGATCTTGCAGGGACGCTCCGGGTGCGCTCGGGTGGTCTCCGCCGGGGAACGGAGCCGCCGCTCCTCTCCGACCTTGCCATCGACCTGCCGATCGCCTACTCCCTGGGAGCCGATAATCCTGGCCGCCCCCGACCGTCCGATGCGAAAAAGTGGGGCCGGTTGCGCCTGAAGACACTTCGCCTGGCCGACCAGGACCTGGGCCCCCTGGAGATGTCTGCCGTCCTGGTTCCCAACCACCTCTACCTCGGGGGAGGGATCGATTTGTCCCTGTTCGGGGCCAGACTGTCCCTGCGGAAAATCCAGGTGGACGAACCGCTTTCCCGGGGCTTTGGCATCAAGATGGCGGCGGAACTGGACGGTCTTGACCTCGCCCGGGTCGCCGGAGAGAACTCCATGCTGGAAGGACACCTGGGAGGTCTCCTCGATCCCGTCGCCATCGGACTGAAACGAATGACCGCCGCCGGAGAGCTGACCGGCGATCTCTTCGGCGGCCGATTGGAAATCCGCGACCTGACGGTGGAACGGCCCTTCAGCGCGGGCCGGGAAATCGGTGCCGACGTAAACATCAGCCTGATGGACCTGGAACGGGTTTCCGAAGCCCTGGGGATAGGCCGCATCACCGGGCGACTCTCCGGGTCTATCGAGGGGTTGCGGGTCGCCTACGGCCAGCCGGTCGCGTTTTTTCTCAGGATGGAGTCGGTGCCCACGAAAGGGGTGGGCCAGTCGGTGAGCCTCAAGGCGGTGAACTCCATCTCGCTGGTCAGCACCGGCTCCGGGTTGAGCGGGATGGGGTCATCCCTGATGACGACGTTTTTCAAGGAATTCTCCTACGCCAAGATCGGTTTCGAATCCAGCCTGAAAAACGACGTCTTCACCGTTCGGGGGACCATCCATGAAGATGGTGTAGAGTACCTGGTGAAGAGGCCTTTACTTGGCGGGATCAACGTGATCAACCGCAACCCGGACAACCACATCGGCTTTTCGGACATGGTGGAGCGTGCGAAGCGCGTAACGAGCGAAGGCTCCCATTGAGACGGATGCATTTACCCAAATACGGAAAGGGGGATGGCATGGAACGATTCTCGCATCGTTATTCTTTTTCTGTCCTCACGGTTCTCGCAATCATCGCGGGGTGCGTCACGGTGAACATCTACTTCCCCGCGGCCAAGGTGGAGAAAACCGCCGAGAAGATCGTGGACGAGGTCTACCAGGAAAAGACGGAACCTCCCGGGCAGGAACCGGCGGGAAAACCGCAATCGTGGAACGAGCCCGGCATATTCCAGAGCATCACCCGGCTTGCCCGCTTCGGGCCCGCGCAGGCGTTCGCCGAGGAAGCCACGACCGTGAGCAACGCGGCCATCCGCGGGTTGAAGGACCAGATCGGCCAGAGGCACCAGGAACTGCTCCCCTACTATCGGAAAGGCCAGGTGGGGATCGACAAGGACGGCTTCCTGGAGGTCCGGGAGACCGGCGGCCTGGGTCTGCCGCAGGTGGCGTCCCTGAAGAGACTCGTCAACGCCGACAACGCCGCCCGCCGCCAACTCTACGAAGAGGTGGCGAAAGCCCTCAACCTGAAACCGAATCAGGTGTCCCAGGTCCAGCAGATCTTTTCGAAGCAGTGGCGGGACAAGGCCGAAGCAGGCTGGGCTGTCCAGGCGGACAATGGCCAGTGGGGGCGCAAGTAACGGGTTCCCGTGGAAGGGGGTTTGCCACGTGCGCCCCCTTCCGTTTCAAAGGACCCGCCAGCAGGACAGATTAACGGTGAGGATGACGGAGACTCTCCGGACGAAACCGGAGAGCTGCCCCCCATCCCGGGCGTTTATTTGCGCTCGATTCCCACTCCTTCTGACAGCGCATGCCCCGGTCATTCGTCCTTGCCGAGAACCTCCTTCATGACCGACGCCAGGTCCAGGAGCGCTTTCTCCCCGTCGCCCCGGAAGGAAGATCCGTGCATGATCGCGAGTGTTCGGGGCTTCAGGCCTCCCAACTCCCGCATAAGGCGTTCCGTGCTCACAGCGTAAGGGATGGCGTTCAGCAGTTGCGTGGACTGGAAATCGATCATCGCCTTCCGGGCTCTTCCGACCACGTTGGATTCGGTGAGCGGCTCCACCTCCCCCCCGTGGAGGAACAGGTCCGAACAGAACAGCGTCCGGTTCGTCTCCTCGAACAGCATGCCGGCGTCCCAGGAGTGGGGCAGGTGATGCGTCGGGTAGAGGCGAAACCTGTATTTCCCCGTGTTGACAACCTCCTCCTTCGGGATCCAGCGGGACGGCCGGATGGCGAAATCGGAGAGGTTGACGAGCGCCGCCACGACCGTACAGAGGGGTTGCGCCTGCGGAGCCGCCTGGAGCCACTCGTTCAAGGATCCGCATTCGTCCGACTCGAAATGACTGAAGCTCAGCCACCGGATCGTTGCGGGATCGACGATTCGCGCAACGGCTTCCCGGACTTGGGGAAAGTCGCCCTTCATGCCGGTGTGAAAGAGCAGCGGCTCGTCATCCTTGACGAGGAATTGATTGAACTGAAGCTTGTAGTTGTCGTTGTAGCTCGAAATGCGGTAGACGTCGGGAGCGATTTCGGTGACGTTCGCCATGATTCCCTCCTCCGGAAGGCGGTTCCCAAGCGGCCCGCCCGGGGAACATAACGGGCAGACATCAGGGGTGGAAACTCTTTTTCCGCCGTGTTTTATGTTACAGGATACCCCTTCAGGATCCCGAAAAGGGCAATTGTTTCCGAGGGAAGCCACGTACAAACGGCTGCGCCGGGTGATCGGATACTCCGAATTATCCCTTCCTCGCTACCGCATAGATCGCACTCAGTTTCAGCGACTGGATCCGGTGCTTCCGCACCCAATCGAGATTTTGCTCGCGAACCCGCCTCGCCCCATCCTCCCCCAGATCCGTCACCCATTTCCGCATTCCGGTGCCCATCACGATGTCCCACCAGATCTCGGGGCTTGGCAGGGGAAGCTCGTTCTCTTCCTCTGCGACCAGAGCATCCTGCACGCCGCCACGCTCCATCAGTTCGGAAACAACAGGCAGTCGGTTCGTCCTCTCCCAGGGGCCCACGATTTCCGTCCGTCCCAGTTCCCTCTGGACGATAGCTTTCCAGTAATCGTAGACCGGGGAAAAGAAGTGTCGACCGAGCGTCGAGATGGCAAGAAGTCCTCCCGGCCTGACCAGGCGCCATAACGTTTCGACCTGCCCCGCCATATTGCCCACAAAGAACAGCCCCAGCACGCAGACTACAGCGTCGAAGCTCTCCGGCGGCTGCGCAAGCCGCGTCATGTCGCCCGCGAGGAACTCTATGTTCCCGAGATTTCGCCGCCGGGCTTTTTCGCGCGCCAATACCAGCATCCGAGGGGCAAGATCCACTGCCAGGATGCGTCCCCCGGATCCAACCGCCTCCGAGGCCGCGATCGCCGACCAACCGGGTCCACATGGGACATCCAGAACGTTAGCACCTCGCGGGAGGTCAAGCCGGGCAACCGTGCGTTTGCTTACGAACGCCCAGAACCTTTCGGAGGCACGGTCGTAGTCCTCTGCCGCTGCGTCGTAGGTCACCGGAGCATCGAAGTCGTCGCTCATGAATCGCTCTTCGCGCATTTCCTCCAGTCCAGGTAGCCGGACAGGTCTTCATTCGATATGGCAAATCACGAAATTACAATCCGTCCCCACTTCCTTGCAGCTGAAAAGAATGGACATCCCGCACCTCCGTTTGCTCACCCCCTCGTCACAAAACACCGTTCCTTCGCTTTCCTGTTCCGCTTTCCTATGATGTGCTTCGGCCCTTTCCGGGTTTCGCGGGAAATGATCCGGGTGGGAAACCATTCCCTTCCCGACAGAATCCCAATGGAAAACAAGGGGGCATCCGTAAACCTCATGGGTAAACCTTGAAATGCATTGGCTATTGCAGGGTTCACACATGTTCGAATTTACTCGTAGAGGAGGTTACATCCGATGGCGAGATTTCTTGTGGAAGTTCCCCATGAGGCGGAGGAAAAGGCGTGTGCTCTTGCCATTCAGCTTCTCCTGCGGACCGGATCGCATTACCTGACGAATGCGGAATGGGGATGCACGGACGGGGAGCATAAGGGATGGGTGATCGTCGATGTAGACAGCAAGGAGCAGGCCCGCGGCATCCTGCCGCCCGTGTATCGATCCAAAGCCAAGATCGTGAAACTGAACAGGTTCTCCATGGAGGAGATCGAGGAGATTCTTCGGCATCACCAGCCGCAGGAAAAGACGGGATAAACATTCTTCGTTTCGTCCGGAAACGGGAGTGGCACACCCTGATGGATTGGAGTTGTGCTCCTGGAACGGGCATCTGTCCCGTTTTCGATGATAGAATAGGCCTATCTCGGTCTACGGGAGGAGGCGGACATGGCCATTCGGAAAACGATGCGGACGAAAATTGGAAGCGTCGAGAAGCAGCTAGCCCGGCGTGTTAGCTCGCTCGAAAAAGACGTGGCGCGGTTGATGAAGAAGCTCGAGAAGAAAGAGCACGAGGTCAAAAAACTGAAGGACAAGCTGACATCCGGTCAGGTCAAGAACATCCAGAAAAAAGTGAAGAAGGCGAAGAAGGCGGTCCGGAAACACCTGCCCGGGATCCGCTGACAAGACAGACCGCTCTCCCCGACGTCGACCACGGGAACGAATCGGCCTGAAGGGTATCAACACCTCCCGGACCAATTCGAGGAGGGAATGTCGGCCTCCAGCCCCGAATACCACGCTTTGACCGTCTTTACCGCCAGCCCGGAGACTCCTGCAAGGCCCGCGATGTCCGGCAACTTGTTTGGATTTACAACAGGGGGCAAATCGGGTAGATTGAGGCACCCGGTACATGGCAAGGGAGGTGGCTTCATGGATCTGCTCAGGGAAACGCCCCTCATTGGCAGACACCAGGAACAAAAGGCCCTCCTGGCCCCCTTCGGCGGCTGGAACATGCCGATCCAGTATGAGGGGGGGATCCTCTCCGAGCATCGCTGGTGCCGGGAGAAGGCCGCCCTTTTCGACATATGCCACATGGGAGAGTTCCTCTACCGCGGCGACATGGTCGGCGGCGGCCTGGAAGACGTCTTCACCTTCTCCGTCGCCTCCATCCCGGAGGGACGGTCCCGCTACGGCTTTCTCCTCAACGAACAGGGAGGGGTCATCGACGACATGATCGTCTTCCGCCTGGCCAGGAGCGAGGCGATGATCGTGGTCAACGCCGCAACCGCCGAAAACGACTTCGGCGTCATACGCTCGCGCCTCAAGACGGGGGCGGAATTCAGCGACATCTCCGACGTAACCGGCAAACTGGACCCCCAGGGACCGTTGTCCAGGGATGTCGTAACCGATCTGCTCGGTGGGCATATTTCCTCCATACCGTATTTCCGGTTCATCACCACGGACATTCTCGGCAGCAAGGCAATTGTCAGCCGCACCGGCTACACCGGCGAGCTCGGCTACGAAATCTTC
>Ga0307417_10000966_pt1 | contig 11804 bp, 9 predicted proteins | sample SalMarWE160210MG_2_FD_202514 | JGI IMG/M metagenome (GOLD analysis project Ga0307417, IMG submission 202514) | Salt marsh sediment microbial communities from the Plum Island Ecosystem LTER, Massachusetts, United States - WE1602-10 | ecosystem: Environmental > Aquatic > Marine > Intertidal zone >...
CGCTGGTGAACGAGCGTGGCGGGCCGGACAACATCACGGTGCTCATGGCGCGCTCCGAGTCCCCGGTGACCGACACCTATGCGCCGCGGGCCGAGCCGGCGCGCACCGCCCGCCCCTCGCGCGCGCAGGCCCAGGCGGCAGCGTCGAACGGAGAGTCACGCCGGCGTGCGCTGCGCATGCTGATCGCGGCGCTGGTCGCGCTGGCGATCGCGCTCACGGGTCTCACCTGGGTCGTGTTCGGGATGATGCGCGCCGCGCCGGACCCCGCCACGACCACCAAGCACGCCGGAGTCGCATCATGGCGATGAACAAGGACTTCGGCGCGTTCGAGCTGAAAGAGAAGATCGGCCAGGGCGGCATGGCGTCGGTCTACCTGGCCGTACAGAAGGCGCTGCAGCGCCCGGTGGTGCTCAAGATCCTGTACCCGCATCTCGCCGAGGACGAGAAGCTCGTGCAGCGCTTCGAGCGCGAGGCGCGCGCGGCGGCGATGATGCGTCACCCGAACATCATCCAGGTCATCGACATGGGCCGCCACGAAGACGTGGCGTACATCGCAATGGAGTTCGTCGAGGGCATGGACCTGCAGAAGTGGCTGCAGGCGCACGGCACGCCGCCGATCGAGATGGCTCTGCTGATGCTCCGGGACGTCTGCCGCGGTCTCGAGCATGCGCACGGCAACCGCATCGTGCACCGCGACGTGAAGCCCGCGAACATCATGTTGACGCCCGACGGGATGATCAAGCTCATGGACTTCGGGCTCGCGCGCAGTGGCACCGAGACGACCACGCAGATGACCATGGTCGGCTCCGTGCTCGGCACGCCGGCCTACATGTCGCCCGAACAGGCGACGGGCGAAGTGGTCGACGAGCGCTCCGATATCTTTTCGACGGGCGTCGTCGCGTTCGAGCTGCTCGGTGGTACGCGACCGTTCACGGGCGACTCCTATTCCACCGTGCTGCGCTCGATCCTGACCGTCGAGCCCGTGCCGGTGACCGAGATCAACCCGCTCGTTCCCGACGAGGTCGCACGCATCGTTCGCGGCATGCTGCAGAAGGACGTCGGCAAGCGCACCCAGACGATCACGCAGGTGCTCGGCGACTTCGAGGACGTGATCGAGCAGATGGGGCTTCATCGCGGCAAGGACCTGCTGCGCGAGTACGCGCTCCAACCCGAGGCCGTGGCGGCGATGTGGCGGAAGCGTCACCTGTCGCGCCATCTCGACCAGGGGCTCTACTACGAGAACATGGGGCTCGGCAAGATCGACGACGCGCTGCGCGAGTTTCGCCGCGTGCTCCACCTCGATCCAGGAAACGCGGTCGCGAAGGACCACGTCGAGAAGCTCGAGCGCGACCGCTCGCGACTGATCGAACAGCAGAAGGCCAACCGGCCCGACCCCGAGGCCACCATGGTCATGCCGCCCGACGCGGCGGCCGCGCAACCGGCCGATCCCGACGCGACCATCATCGGGGCGCCGCCGCCCGCGCCACCTGCAAGGACACCGGAGGCAAAGCCACCCGCCGCGCCGTCCACGCCGAAATCGCCGCCACCGGCGAAGGCCTCTCCGGCGCCGCTGAAGCCGCCCCCCCCGGTAGCGGCAAAGCCCGCGGCCGCGCCGAAGCCCGCGAAGCCGGGCACGCCGCGCAAGGGCTTGTCGATCCCGGTGCTTGCCGGGATCGGCGGGGCGCTCGTGGTGATTGCGATCGTAATCGTGATGGCGATGGGCCAGGGTTCCGATTCGACCGAGCCCTCGGCCCCCGTCTCGCTTCCCGTCGCCCCACCCGAATCGGCGCTGGCAGTGGAGCCCCGGCTCGGAGGCGAGGCAGATTCCGCAACGATCCCGGTGCCGCCCGCCGAGACCCCCGCGGCCCAGGCGAAGCCGACGATCGACGACGCGCTGCATTTGCTCGAGAAGGCCCGTTACGCCGAGGCGCTCTCGAACGCGCGCTCCCTGCTCGCCGGCCACCCGCCCAGCCGGCAGCGCCGGCTCGCCATGGAGATCGTGGCGCGCGCCTACGCCGGCCAGGGCCGGGCGGTCGAGGCGGCGGGCGCGTTCAGGGACCTGATCGAAGCCTATCCGGCGTACTCACCCGACCGCTCGCTGACCGCGACCGAGGTGGCGGCGTACCGGCAGGCCAAGGCGGACATCGCGCGGGCCGACAGCCTGGCGGCCGCGCGGGCGGCGCCCGCCGAGCCTCCACCACAGCCGCCGCCAGCGACCAAGCCGCAAACCGCGACGACCGCGACGATCGTCGTGCACGTCGAGCCGTACGCGGACTTCCTGGTCGACGATCAGCGCATCGACGGCAACAAGAAGCTCTACCGGTACTCCGTCAAGCCCGGCCCGCACAAGGTGACCGTGAAGCATCCGACACTCGGCTCACGCGAATGGAGCCTGTCGCTCAAAGCGGGCGAAACGCAGGAACTCGATTACGATTTCACGAGCCTCGCCGGAAGGATCCGCGTCGAGTCGGAACCGACGTGGGGCGACGTCTACATGGACGGCGTCCGCATCGGCCACGCGACGCCGTGGGAAATCTCGCCCGTTCCGCCCGGCGTCCACGACATCACACTCGTTCGCGAAGGCTACGTGGTCGAGGGCGGCGCGCAGCGCGTCGACGTGAAGCTCCGTGACAAGATCACGCTCCGGTTCAAGCTCAAGAAGAAGTGACCGACGCGGATCCGGCCGTTTCCGGGTCCTTCATGCGGGCTTGCGTCTTCGCCCGCACCAAATCGCCGATGGAGACCGACATGAACCTGCGACGCTACGTCATCACCGCCGTGCTCGCGGCCCTGTTCGCGACGCCACTGCTCGCGATGCCTGTTGCCGCCCAGACCGACGCCTCGTCCACCGCCGAGAAGACGCCGCTGCAACAGGCGATGGAGATGTACGACACGTCGCGCTTCCAGGAGGCAGCCGATCTGCTGGCCGGCGCCATCCGCTCAGGGCGCGTCGGGGGCGACGACCTGAACCGCGCCCGCGAGTTGCGCGCCCGCTGCCTGGCGAAGGCGGGACGGCGGATCGAGTCGAAGGAGGCGTTCAAGAGCGTGCTGCGCTCGGATCCAAACTATCGCCCCAATCCGATCCAGGTGCCACCGGACGAGATGGAGATCTTCAACGCCGCGCTCAAGGAGTTCCAGGCCGAGCAGGTCGAGGCCGGACGGCGCGTGCCGGCGAGCCTCGGCCTGCTCTACGGACTCGGACAGGCCATCAACCAGGACATCGTCGATCTGGCCTCGTCGGCCGGCGTTCCCGAGGCCAGCGATTTCGAGTCGAGCGAGGAGTTCGGCTACTCCGTTCGCTTTCCGCTCAGCCCGCGGTATTCGATCGACTTCAAAGTGCTGCGCATGCGCGCGACGACGCAGGACATGCTGGATCCGGCCATTAACGACCACGCGACCTACACGACGACCGGCAGCCCGTTCGTCGCGACGCTGGTGTGGAACTGGCTCTCGGAGCGCAAGTGGCGCGTGAACGTCCTTGGCGGCGTCGGCTTCATGCGCGGTGAAGCCACGGTGGAGTTCCTGCACGATCACTTCGGCCGCCTGATTCCCGTGCAGATCGTCGGCACCAAGACCGGGCCCTACCTCGAAGGCGGCCTCGAGGGCGAAGTGCTGCTGTCGCCCCGACTGGCGGTGACCGGGTCCGCTGCCGGGCGCTACGCCAACTCCGGCGAACTCGACTGGGCGCGACCCGACTTCCTGATCTACGAAGGGTTCCCGGACTCGAAGCTCGGCGGTCGCAACGTGGATTTCTCGGGGTTCGCTGCGCACGTCGGTGTGCGCGCCTACATCGGCTATTGATCCCAAGCGGAGGCATGATGCTCGCTCGACACAGACCCGCCCGTCTACTGCTCCTGTTCGCGGCCTTCTTGCTCCTCGCGTTCGCGTCGGGGTGCAGCCGCAAGAGCAAGATCCTGAACCCCGCCCAGTCGGGCCAGGTCGGCTGGAACAACACGATCTTCGGCCTGATGCGCGACCGAACCAGCGGAACCACGACGCTCGGCTGCATGGGGTGCCACAATCCCGGGGCCGGATCGATCGTGGACTACACCGACTATTTCAACGTCGCGGCCGATTCGAACAACATCCAGGTCAAGCTCGGCGCGACCGGGAACATGAAGGTGTATCTCAAGGACCAGACCGAGGTGCAGACGATCCTCGACTGGATCAGCAACGGCTGTCCGCGATAGCTCGATCGGATCCTTCACCCGCCGGGGCTGCGGGCCACCGTTTCCCCGGCGGGCTGCGGTCTTTCCCCGGCAAGGGGGCGGCATGACCCGCCCGGCGCCCGCCCTTGACGCTGATGCGCCGCCGCCGCTACCGTGCCTGACCGTGCCCAGTCATCCGCAAGCGGCAAAACATTTTGGCGCTGCGGCGCTCGTTGTCGCGTCGCTGGCGCTTCTTCTGCCCTCCTGTGCCAAGGTCGGGCTCGGCGGCGGCGCGCCCAAAGTTTCGGTGCGGGCCAGTACCGACTGCAACAGCTGCGGTCGCGCGAGCGGCTACCCGCTGACCTTCCGCGTGCTGCAGGTCACCGACGCATCCGTGCTCTCGGGCATGACGCTGACGCAGCTCTGGGACAAGGAGGAGAAGCTCCTCGGCCCGGCGCTGCTGGACAAACGTGAAGCGTTCGTCGATCCCGGCCGCAGCGTCTCGATCGCCCTCGAGAAGAAGGACGGCGCGACGGCCGTGATCGTCGTCGGGAACTACTGCCAGTCGCGCGAACAGTGCTGGTATTACGCCCAACCTCTGTCGCAGGGCCGGACGGTCAAGCTCCTTGCGGGAGCCGACTGCCTCAGCGTCGCGAAGTAACGCCCACGAGGAGAAGTGCATGAGCGAGCGTCGTCCGGTGGTGTGGAGCGAAGGGCTGCTGCTCACGCCGCAGCACTTCCAGCAGGCCGATCGCGCGCAGCGACACCTGGTCGCCCAGCGTTTTCGCATGGCGACGGGTTTCGACTGGGGGCTCGCGCGCCTCGCCGTCGATCCAGAGGCCGTGAAGAACGGCCGCGTGGTCGTGACCGCGGCGGCCGGCGTGCTTCCCGACGGCACCCCGTTCTCGCTTCCGGACGACGACCCCGTGCCGCCACAGCGCTCGATCGAAGGACGCTTTCAGGCGAAGGACGACGTGCTCACGCTCTATCTGGGCATCACGGCGCAGGACGCGGGCCGGCCCCAGCTCGGCGACACGGTCACGCCAGGCGCCGCGGGCCCGCGCTACGCGGCCGACACGATCGAGGCGACCGACGACAACACGTCGCAGGGCGCGCGGCCGCTCGAGGTGCAGAGGCGTCACTTCCAGGTGCTGTTTCCGGACGACGCGATCGGCGAGCACGACACGCTGCCGTTCGCGCAGGTGGCGCGGACCGTCGAGGGCGCCTACGAGTTGCGCGAATCCTACGTGCCGCCGTGCATCACGATCGGCGCGAGCGAAGCGCTCATGCGCCAGATCCGCGCGCTCCAGGAAATGCTGATCGGGCGCAGCACGACGCTCGGTGACCAGCGCCGGCAGCGCGGCGGAATCGCCGACTTCAGCGCGCAGGACACGGCGAATGCCATGCTGCTCTACACGGTGAATGCGCGCATTCCTGCGTTGTCGCACGCGCTGCTGCATCGCATGCGTCACCCCGAGGACGTGTACCTCGAGCTCACGGCGCTGGCCGGGCAGCTCGCGGCATTTTCCGAGAAGATCCATCCGCGCGACATGCCCACCTACGATCATCGCGACCTGACCGGCACGTTCCAGAAGCTCGAGAACGCGCTGCGCGACCTGCTCGACATCCAGCCCGTCGACAAGGCGTCGCGCGTCGTCCTCGAAACCAAAGGCGCGGGCATGTGGTCCGGCCGGATCACCGACGAGCGGCTGGTGGGCCCGGGCACGGCGCTCTATCTGGGCATACGCGCCGACCAGGAAGAGCAACGGCTCGCCGCCGAACTGCCGGGCAAGATCAAGATTGCTTCGCTCGACAAGATCGACTTCCTGATCGCGAACGCGTTGCGTGGCGTGCCGCTCATCTATCAGCGCGTACCGCCGGCATCGCTTCCGGTGAAGAGCAGCTACCTGTATTTCCAGCTCGATCCGAACGGCGACGCATGGGAAACGGTCCGGGCCGCGAAGAACGTGGCCATCTACGTGCCGCCGGACGTGCCGAACGTGAGCCTGGAGATGCTGGGGCTCAAGGACTAGCCCGCCCATGAACGGTTGCGGCTGATGTTCGGATCCCGCGGTCCACGCTCGAAACGGGGCGGTCCATCGCCCCGATCCGCGCCGGCAGGCTCCGGGTCGCGCGACGCGCTCGAAACGGTGATCGTCGAAGCATCCCCGCGTCATCGTTCGCGCGGTACGCGCGGCTCCGGGAGCCTGCCGTCCACGCGGCCACGCCTCGTCGACCTGGCCGCCGACTGGCTGTCGACCGTCCTCGCGATCGGCCAGGCGAGCGAGCTGCCCGACGCCAACGCGTTGCGCGCCCGCGCGCTCGAGCTCAAGAGCCGCTTCGAGCGCGACGCCGGCACGCAGGGCTTCACCGCGGCCGACGTCGAGGACGCGGTGTTCGCGATGGTCGCGCTGCTCGATCAGACGATCCTCAACCAGCGCGGTCCCGCCCGCGACATGTGGATCGGGCGCCCGTTGCAACTCGAACTCTACGGCCGCCAGCTCGCGGGCGAAGAGTTCTTCGAGCGGCTCGAACGGCTGCGCAAGGATCGCGAGAACCGCATCGAGGCGCTCGAGGTCTACGGTTGCTGCCTGGGCTTCGGTTTCACGGGCCGCTATCAGCTCGTGCCCGACAAGCTCCCGGCACTGATCGAGGACGTGCAGAACGACATCACCGCCGCGCGCGGTTCGGCGTTCTCGCCGCTCGCGCCCAACGCGGGCCGCAGCAACGAACACGTCGCGCAGGAGCGACGCGGCATGCCGTGGTGGCTGCCCCCGGCAGTGTTCGTGCCGGCGGTCTTCGTGGTCTGGCTGCTCGTCCTGCTGTTCGCGAAGATCGGCGCGGCGCAGGTCGCCTCGTCCATCACTCGGCTGACCGGACGATGAACTCGCTCCTTTCGCGCATGCCGTGGCTGCCGTGGGTCGCCGGGCTCGGCGCGCTCGGCTCCGTACTCGTGATTTTCCGCAAGTCGCTCGGGCTGAGCCTGCTGTTCCTGCTGCTGATCCTGGTCATTCTCGCGCTGGTGGTCGCGATCGCGCTGCTGATCAAGCAGCTCAAGCAGGCTTCGGCCGCCGACGCGATCGAAGAAGCCCTCACGACCCAGGCCGACGCCGACATCGAACGCTCGACCCCCGGCCAGCTCGCCGAAATGCAAAACCTCAAGGATGATCTGCTCCGGGCAATCGGGCAGCTCAAGTCGTCCACGCGCAAGTCCGGCCAGGACGCGCTCGCCCGGCTGCCGTGGTACATGGTGATCGGCCCCGCGGGCGCCGGAAAGAGCGAGCTGATCAAGCGCTCGGGCCTCGAGTTCCCGCTGCGCGAGGCGACCGGCGACGCGCGCGCGGTGCGCGGCGTGGGTGGAACGCGCGGGTTCTCGTGGTGGCTCGCGCAGGAAGCGGTGCTGCTCGACATGTCGGGCAAGACGCTCGCGACCGCCGCGTTCGACGACAGCGGCGACTGGGTGTCGTTCCTCGAGACGCTCCGGAAGCAGCGCCCCGAGAAACCCATCAACGGCGTGGTCGTCGCGGTGGCACTGGACCAGTTGGCCGATCAGCCGGAGGGCCGCGTCGATTCGGTCGCGCGCGCCGCCCGCGAGCGGATCGAGGAGCTGGTCGAGCATCTGGGCGTCGTGTTCCCCGTCTACGTGATGTGGACGCGCGTCGATCGCGTGGCCGGGTTCGAGGAGTACTTCGAGGCTCTGTCGGGCGCCGAGCGCCGCGCGCCGTGGGGCGCGACGCTCGCGATGAAGCGGGCCCGCAGCGCCGCGGCCGAAGCACTGTTCGACGAGGAGTTCGGTCTGCTCATGGGCTCGCTGTCGGAGCGACGGCTGCCGCGCATGAACGCCATGGGCGCGCCGTCGGAGCGTGCGCGCGCGTTCGCGTTCCCGCTGCAGCTCGAACGCATGCGCGGCAACCTGCGCCGCTTCATCCGCACGCTCTTCGAGCCGCAGACGAGCGCGGAGCCACCGCTGTTCCGTGGCTTCTATTTCTCGGCCGCGGCGCAGGAGGGCGAGCCCGTCGATCGCGTGCTGCAGCCCGCGGTGCGCGCGCTCGGCCTCACGGTACGCGCCCCCGAGGCGGCGCCCGCGGCGCGCGGCGGCTCGTGGTTCGTGCGCGATTTCTTCACCGACGTCCTGTTCCCCGACGCGGCGCTTGCCACGGTGTCGCGCGGCGCGCAGGTGCGGTTCCGGCGCGGCGAACAGATCATGCTGGGGATCTACGGCATCGCGCTCCTCGTGCTCACGCTCCTGTTCACGGGGTTCTCGTGTTCGAACGGCGCCGTGATCGGCAAGGCGAAGCGCGCCGCGGTCGACGTGGCCAACCGCGTGACCGACGAGGCGGCGCTGATCGACAACCTGCGCACGCTCGACGGCCTGCGCGCCGCGGCCGACGACGTCGACCGGATCGACCGCAACGTGCCGTTCTCGCGCGCGCTCGGCGCGTGGTCGGGCGGCGCCGTGCGCGACCCGGCGATCACGTTGTGGATGCGCCGCACCGCGCAGTACGTGATCAAGCCCGCCACGTTGCGCATGGAAGACAGCCTGCGCGCGCGCGCCGCCGGCGAAGATGGCACGTTCGTTTCGGACTACTACCGGTTCCGCGCGTGGCGCCTGTTCACCGATCCGGGCCGGATCGACGTCGAGGACGCCGACATCCTGGCGCGCGAGGTGCTGCGCGCGCTTCAGGATCGGCTGGCGCTCGGCAGCACCGACGAGCAGGGCCGACGCGAGTTTCCGGAGCTGGTCCACCGGCAGATGGATTTCCTGGCGCGCCATCCCCGCGAGCTGGCTTCGATCGTGCGCGAGTACCTGCCGGAGCAGGACCGCAGCCTGGTCGCGCGCATGGCGCCCATCGTCCGCGACGAGTGGCAGCCGGACGCGTTCTACGCCGAGATGATCCGCGACGCCGGACGCAACCTGAAGCCGCTGACGTTCGACGCGATCGCGGGGCCCACGTCGCTGATGAATGGGCTCACGACCGTGCCCGGCGCGTTCACGAAGTCCGGCTGGGCCGATCAGGTGAAGCCGCGCGCCGCCTGGTACGGCCGCATGGTGAAACGCGACGCGCTGATGGCCGACGCGTTCGGCGGCCGGCCGCCCGATCTCGAACGGCAGCTGCTCGTGATCTACGCGAAGGACGTCACCGACCACTGGATCGAGTTCCTCGACGGCGTCGGCTATGCGGCACCCGGCAGCATGGACCGCGTCGCCGATCAGCTCGCACAACTCGCGAAAGGCGATTCGCCGCTGTTCAAGCTGCTGCACGAGGTGCGCGACCAGACGCAGGGCCTGGCGATCACCGGAACGCCGCTCGAGGCGATCGGCAACGACTTCCGCGTCCTGCGAGAATTCTTCGACGCGCCCGGATCGCTCGGCGAGCGGACGCGATCGTGGCTCGACGAGATCGCGCGAAAGCTCCCCGGGGGCGCCAGCAAGCCTTCGACGCTGCGCCAGTCGCTCGACGCCCAGTACCTGGAGATGCTCGGCAACGCCCAGCAGGACATCGCGAAGCTCGGTCCGGCAGCCCCGCTGCAGAAGCTCGTCGACCTGCTGCGCCCGCCGCCCGATCAGACGAACGGCGTATTCGAGCTGGTGACGTGGGCGGACGGGCTCGGCGGAAACTACTCCGACACGCCGGCCGGGCCGGTCGTGGCGCAGCTGTTGCGTGCACCCGTCGACGCGGCGCGCCGTGCCGTGCGCGAGCGCGGCCTCGGCCCGCGCTTCGCGAGTGCATGGCAGAGCACCGTGCTGCAGCGGTTCCAGAACGATCTCGCCGGCAAGTATCCGTTCAACGCGAGCGGCCCCGACGCGAGCTACGACGACTTCGCCGCGTGTTTCGCGCCGACCGGCTACTTCTGGGCGTTCTACGATCAGTACATGGCGCCGTTCCTGAACGAGGACGGCACGCCGAAGGGCGCCGATGTGCCGCCGGTGTCGCCGGGCACGGTGGAGTTCCTCAAGAAGGCGCACGCGATCCGCCAGGCGTTCTTCGCCGCGGGACCGCAGCCCGCGCTCACGTTCACGGTGAGCAGCTCGCCGCCGCCGCACGATCCCGGCGTCGTCGTGCGCTGGGTGGCCTTCGACTGTGGCGGTGAATCGACCACTTACACGATGGGCCCGCCGCGCGAAGAGACGCTGCACTGGCCGGGCCCGGATCCTGGAGCCGGCGCCGCGCTGCGCGCCCAGGCCGCCCCGCCGGAGGATCCGAAGAAGAAGCGCAAGAAGGGCGATCCCACGACGGTCGCCGTGGCGCCGATCTCGGCCGACGGCCCATGGGGCGTGTTCCGCCTGCTCGACCGCGCGCAGAGCGTCAACACGTCGGGTGGCCGTACGAGCGCCACGTGGGAGCTGCGCGCGGCCAACGCCGCGAAGATCCGGCTGACCTGGGACATGCGTGTGCAGGCGGCCGAGAGCCCGTTCGCGCGCGGGTTCATGCGCATCGTGGCCCCCGAAACGCCGTAGCGGGTCGCGGGCGCGCCGGGCATCCGGCGGACGCTCGGGAAAAGCTCAGGTCCGGGCGCCCGCCGTCCCGAGCCTACCGCTCCCGTTTCCGGATCAGCGGGCACTCGAATCGCTTGACCACCGGGCCGATCGAGACCTGGCCGCTGTTCGCTGCGGCCATCAGGTCCTCGGCATTCGTGAACTGCTTCGGGGTGATGCTGACGAACGTCACCGCGTGCACTTCCCAGCGGCCGCCGTAGAAGTTCGCGTCACCGGGCGCAGCGTTCGTCACCGAGTCGAAGCCGTCGAACGTGTAGATCGGATTGAAGGGTCCCTGGTCCGGCAGGTTCGTCGGGGTTCCCACGGTGCGGTACGCGACGTCGTGGGCGTAGATCGTGCCCCCGGGCGGGCCGAGACCCGCGGCGACGGCGAGGGCGGGCAGCGCGAGCGAAGCGGTCGCGAGCAACAGCACACGAGTCAGACTCATCCTGGGCAGACGCATCGGAAGAACCTCCTTGGCTGGGGATGAAAGAGCCAGGCAGCAACCTGGGGCACTGGAGGCCTACGCGCGGAAGGGGGTGTCTGTGACCAGACGACGGGCGGGCCCGCCGAGGGCCCGTTGCGAGAGGCTTCATGCGGATCGCGGCGCCGGAGCCACGTCGCAGCCGATCGCACGCCTCATGGTTCTTTCGCGCCCCTCGTCGGGTGCGATTCGCGCTCGCGGGCCGCCTGTGCCTCTTCCAGAGTCCGGAAGCGAAAGACACCCCTCGGATACTGCCGCGGGAAGATCGTGCGGAAGCGGGCGCAGTGCCGGACGAAGCAATCGAAGGCGTTTCCGCCGACGGCACGCACGGGCGCCGCGTTCATTTCCTCTTCCGAGCGGAATCTCTCGACGGGCATGTCAATTGCCATCCTTCAGGTTGAATGGCTCCGCGAGCACCGCCGCGTCTCTGCGATCGAGCGGCCGCTGGGTGTCATTCTTGAGTCGGTAGAGCCCCCGCGGTGTGGCGACGCGGACCCGAATCCCTCGACCCCCGCGGCTCGGCGGCGCCGCGACCCGAAGGTGTGGGTCCGACCGCCGCCACCAGAGCGTTGCAAGCGACCATAGGGGCGCGGGCGGGACGCAACCCAATGACTCTTGCCCTCGAGGGGAGGGTCGCGGCACAGTCGGGTCATGAACACAGCTCGCCGGTGGATCCTTGCGCCAGTGGTCACGG
>Ga0307417_10000967_pt1 | contig 11802 bp, 10 predicted proteins | sample SalMarWE160210MG_2_FD_202514 | JGI IMG/M metagenome (GOLD analysis project Ga0307417, IMG submission 202514) | Salt marsh sediment microbial communities from the Plum Island Ecosystem LTER, Massachusetts, United States - WE1602-10 | ecosystem: Environmental > Aquatic > Marine > Intertidal zone...
CCAATGACCGGAAACGTGCGCTTTGAAATTTGATATCTCCCCTTCAACCGATATCTGGTCAAATTGTTCTTCAAGAGTTTGCTTAATCTCTTTTGTTAATTCTGATACTGTTAAAACATTAGCCATATTTTATTTTTCTTTCTCTTACTCTTAAACTTAATTCTTTAAAATGTCTTCTTTAATTAATGAATAAATAAAAGCATCGTGTACTTTATCCCCGACTATCAATCTGTTCCTTGCAAGACATTCTTTTGCCGCGCCTGTTTTTTCTGCGACCTTCAGGCTGGCAATATTATCTTTTGCTGCAACAATTTCAATTCTGTTTAATTGCAAATCTATAAAGCCAAACTCTGCGCAAAGTTTTGCTGCAGCGCTTGCATATCCTTTCCCTGTTGCATCCGCCCTGATCCAGTATCCTACATTTCCTATTTTATACATCCAATTAATCTGGTTTATTCCGCAGCCGCCAATAAAACGATTCGAATTAACTTCAAATATTCCGAAGGAAAATTCTGACTTATCCTTCCATGCAGTTTGCTGAAAGTTAACCCAATCAATAGTCTCCTCGATTTTATAATCTGAATGGCACCAGGGAAGCCAGACTTTCAAAATTTCTCTCGATTCAAAAACCGCCTGGAATAATAGCGGTACGTACCCAGGGACTATTTTTTTAATTGCAATTTTGCTGTCTCTTAACTGTTCACGCACAGCTTTCCCCAATACGATTAAAAGTGAAATGAAAAATAATTTGAGAATACTCCTATAGATATTTCGTGAAAATTCCTGTCAGTAGATGATGGCTGTGAGTTAAACCTGTAGCGGGAATAAACAGTAAAGGTTTTAAGTAGGTCAAACATACCGAACGATAATTCCAGGCTGTAACCATTATAGCCATCAAAATTTGTGAAGAGATCAACTCCGGGAGAAATGTATTTCAGAACTGGTGTTACAAAAAGATGCTTATAACCGAGCCTGAAAAAATTGCTGGCGTCTGCATGATAAATGTGAGAATATTCAATTGAAAAATAACCTGATGGATAATCAATACTTGATGATCTGAATGAAATTAGGGGAATTTCCTTGTTCAACGCAAAATAGTTACCGCTATTTGTGTGAACGTATGCAGGTGTGGGAACTAAAAATTGTATGCCGAAGAATACTCCGAACAAAATAAAGTTCGATTCTTTCTGAATCTTGATCTGTTTTGGGAAATCAAGATCGAAAGTATCGCTTTTAGATTTATTGCCTGCTGAATCTTGAGCTATAATATAGAAAGGGACTGTCTTTTTCGAAAAATCATATTCCCCCAAATCAATTTTAGATTTATGATCTTCACTCAAGGTATCTGTAATTGCAAATTCATATTTATTATCAATATATAACTTTGCTTTAGCCGGATTGCTGGTAATAAAGGAGACAATAAAAATAGTTGGCTTCTCAGGTGCAATGTACGAGTCAAGCAAATAAATTTCAGTTGAATCACTTTCAATATTTAAAGAAGAAGCAAAACAATCATTAAATAATACTGCAGAAAATATTAGCAGAAATAAAATATTTTTCATTTCAAATAGTTAATACTCCATAAATAAATTGTCACATTTATGAATCTTTATCATACGCCATCAGGCTAATGCGTTCTTGACATCATCTATTAAATCTTCAATGTCTTCAATTCCAACTGAAAAGCGAACCAGTCCATCAGTGATCCCAAGTTTTTCTCTCTCCTCTTTCGGAACTGAGCCATGTGTCATTGTAGCCGGATGAGAGATCAAACTTTCAACTCCACCGAGGCTCTCCCCAAGAGTAAATATTTTTACATTCCTTAAAATTTTCTTCGCCGTTTCGATATTGCCAAAATCTACAGAAATCATTCCACCAAATCCGCGCATCTGATTTTTAGCAAGTTCGTGCTGTGAATGTGAAGGAAGTCCTGGATAATAAATCTTCTTAGCAACTCTGGAATCACTTAAAAATTTTACAAGCTGAATCGCGTTCTTTTCGTGCCTTTCCATTCTTACTGCTAACGTTTTGGTAGAACGCATTACTAGCCAACAATCAAAGGGAGATGGAACTCCTCCGGCAGCGTTTTGGATATACCTTAAACGTTCGTGATACTTATCATTACTCGTAACAAGTATTCCGCCGATTACATCGCTGTGACCGTTCAGATATTTGGTTGAACTATGAAGTACGATATCAATTCCAAAAGTTAATGGATTTTGGAAATATGGACTCATAAAAGTATTATCGCAAACAGAAATGAGACTATCCTTTTTTGCAATTTTGGCAACGCCCTTAAGATCAGTCAAATTCAGCATTGGATTTGTAGGCGTTTCAACGTAAACCATTTTAGTATTTTTCTTAATCGCCTTTTCGATATTTAACAGGTCAGTTGTATCAACCCAGGAAAATTCCAGACCGTAATCTTTCATTACTAATTCAAACAAACGATAAGTACCGCCATAAACATTACTCGAACAAATAATGTGGTCGCCACCTTTAACAAGACTTAAGAGTGCATGAGTGGATGCAAGCCCTGACGAAAAAGCGATACCGTATTTTCCCTTCTCAAGAGTTGCAATATTTGTTTCCATAGAAGAGCGGGTTAGATTGTGTGTACGTCCGTATTCATATCCCTTGTTTTTTCCTAATTCCTGTTGTGCATAAGTTGAAGTTTGATAAATTGGAGTGATAACAGCACCTGTTGCTTCATCGGGGTGCTGCCCTGCGTGAATTGCATCTGTTGAGAAGCCCATAAATTCCTTATAATTTTTTAATAATTATTTCATATTGAAAAACTTAATTCAATTCAGAATGTTCAATAATATCATAACGAGTTATTATATCTTTTATTCTTCCGTACTCAGTTACAAGCACAGCCGGTGAGTCACTAAGATATTTTTTTACGAGACCAAGTTCTGTTCTTTCATCAAGAGTTGGCAAGCCTGGCCCCATAACTTTTGAAACCGGTTTATCCAGCAAAGCAGGATCTTCAAGCAAACTTGCCATAAGTTTCGCTTCTCTTACACTGCCTACGGATTCGCCTTCATCGATTACAGGAAGTTGTGAGAAACCACGGAAGTTTAAAAGCTCGACCGCAGTTTTAATTTTATCGTTCGATTTAACAGAAATAAGTTCCTTTGGCTTTCCATTTCGTTTAGCCAGTGATATATCCTGCAATGATTTGAATTCCTGCGTGAGCATTCTTTTATCACGCAGCCATTCTTCGCTGTGCATTTTTGTCAGATACCTTTCGCCGGTGTCTGCAACAATAAAAATAACAATAGCCGATTCATCAAGCTCCTTTGCAAGTTCAAGAGTTGCCCAGATGTTTGTGCCTGTACTTCCACCACAAAATATTCCTTCCTCTTTTGATAATTTCCTTGCGTAACTGAATGAATCCTGGTCGGTAACATTTATGATCCTGTCGATAAACTCAAACTGAACATTTGCAGGTAAACAATCCTGCCCGATTCCTTCAACGAGATAAGGCTGTCCTTCAATTTTTTCTCCGGTTTGTTTATAATGTTGAAAAATTGATCCGTAAGGATCTGCACCAACTATCTGTATATTTTTATTTTTTTCTTTTAAAAATCGTCCTGTCCCGCTTATTGTTCCACCTGTTCCGATTCCTGATACAAAGTGAGTTATTTTTCCTTCAGTGTCTCTCCAGATTTCAGGTCCGGTAGTTTTGTAATGGATCTCACGGTTGGCAGGATTTGAATACTGATACATAAATATAGAATTCGGAGTTTCCTTTTGAATTTTTTTTGCAACTGTTATGTAATAATCCGGATGATCATGGCCGACTGCGTTTGAAACTACAATTACATCCCCGCCGAGAGCTTTGAGGTAATTTATTTTTTCAGAACTTACTTTATCTGTAACAACAAAAATTGATTTATAACCTTTCACGGCTGCCGCCAGTGCGAGTCCGATTCCGGTATTTCCGCTCGTGGCTTCTATTATCGTTCCGCCCGGTTTAATATCTCCGTTTTTTTCGGCAGCATCCAGCATTGAAAGCCCAATTCTGTCCTTAACGCTGCCACCGGGATTTGAGGATTCAAGTTTAGCAAATATTTGCGGCTTAAGTCCTTTGTTAATCTTATTAATTTTTATAAGGGGGGTATTACCGACTACCTCAAGAATGTTATTTCTAAAATTCATATTAAAAGACCCGCTTTGTTAAACTTTGCATTCCCCCAATTCATATAAAGATATTTAACAATAATAACCAATTGGTTTGAATGATTAAAGCTAAATAACTATTTAGAATTGAACAAATCCCGTAAAATGAAATGAATACAAAAAAAGATATTTTGGCTATTGAATAATAGTATGACTTTCAAAGTTATAATTCCAAACTTTTTTCTCTAAATATTTGGCTTTAACTTTGGATAATTATTCTTAACGAAAGATGGGTAATGAATAAAATTACTATAGCTAATGGTGCCCTTAAAGCTTCAGAAATTTCTCTCGGCTGCATGCGAATTACTCAACTATCGAATATTGATGCTGAAAGGCTAATCAAAACGGCTTTGGATGAAGGCATTGATTTTTTTGAACATGCTGACGTTTATTGTGGCGGAAAAGGTGAAGAGGTTTTTGCAAATGCTATCGGAATGAATTCTGGCATAAGAGAACAGATATTTATACAAACCAAATGTGGAATCAGAGATGGGTATTACGATTTTTCGAAAGAACATATTTTAGATTCCGTTAACAGAAGCTTAAAAAGACTAAAGACTGATTACGTAGATGTTCTGCTTCTTCACCGTCCGGACACATTAATGGAGTCTGAAGAAATTGCCGAAGCTTTCGATTCACTTCAAAACAGCGGCAAAGTTAAACATTTCGGTGTAAGCAATTTTAATCCAATGCAGATTGAATTATTAACTAAGTATGTAAAACAAAAATTAATTATTAACCAGCTTCAACTTAGTATCACAAACACCGGAATGATCGATTCAGGTATAAACGCAAATACAAAATTTGATGGTTCCATAGATCACGACGGAAGTGTTCTGGAATATTGCCGTTTAAAAGATATTACTATTCAGGCCTGGTCCCCTTTTCAGTATGGGTTTTTTGATGGTGTATTTTTAGATAATGAAAAATTCCCTGAACTGAATAATAAAATAAATGAGATAGCTGAAATAAAAGGTGTACAGAGCTCGGCTATTGTTATTGCATGGATATTAAGACATCCGGCCAAAATACAGCCAATTGTTGGTACAACTAACTTTAAAAGACTAAAGGATATTTGTAAAGCCTCACAGGTAACTTTAAGCAGACCGGAATGGTATGATATATATAGATCAGCAGGTAATAAATTACCATAAATTATGTTATATAGAAAAATGACCTGCCTGTTTTAATAGTCCGGAAAAAGCATAACTTTACGTCGCTTTTATTTCCCAATATTTTTTTATCTTACTCAAACTATGAACAAAAACAAACTACGCGGAAGAGGAACAGATATAAATCCACCGAATAGGTTTGAAAGGCTTCATATTGAAGAAACCGAAGATTTATATGATGAAAGAGATTACGAACCGGGTGCTGAAAGAAAAATAGGAACTGTTTTTTACAAAGATTATTCAAAATTAGCAATAGCAAAAAATAACAGCCCTGATATTCCATTCGATTATTCTTTTAATCCATATCGCGGATGCGAACATGGTTGTGTTTATTGCTACGCCAGACCAACTCACGAATATTTAGGATTTTCATCAGGGATAGATTTTGAAACGAAAATTATGGTGAAAGAAAACGGACCCAAGCTTCTTAAAAAAGAATTTGAAAAGAAAAGTTACATCCCAAAATTGATTATAATTTCGGGCGATACCGATCCTTACCAGCCTATTGAAAGAAAACTTAAAATTACGCGTGAAGCATTAAAGGTTTGTCTTGAATACAGAAATCCTGTCGCAATTATTACAAAAAACTCTCTTATCCTAAGAGACATTGACATTTTAAGTGAAATGTCAAAACTAAATTTAGTTTTGACAACTCTTTCAATTACCACCTTGAATAAAGAGCTTGCTTCAAAACTGGAACCTAGAACAGCTACGCCGGAAAGAAAATTGCAGGCAATTGAAAAGCTTTCCGAAGCAGGAATACCAGTCAATGTAAATGTTGCACCTGTAATTCCTGGATTAAATGATGAAGAGATCCCTGAAATATTAAAACACTCGGCTCAAAGAGGTGCAATTTCTGCAGCTTATATTTTATTAAGACTCCCCTACTCTATTAAAGATTTGTTCAGCAACTGGCTGGAAAGAGAATTCCCGGACCGAAAAGAAAAAATATTAAATAAAATAAGAGAAATGCGCGGCGGAAAACTGAACGTTTCTGAATTCGGAAAAAGATTTAAAGGTCAGGGCAAACAGGCTAATGCAATCAGAGAATTATTTTACATAAGTTGCAGGAAATATGGTTTAAACAGGAAAAAAATCGAAATAACTGCTGAAAACTTCACTCGTCACGAAGCAACACAGCTTGAGCTGTTTTAATTTGTGAAATCAGACCTAAAGAGTCCGCTTCTATATTCCCAATATTTCCTTTTTCCATAATTAATTTCTTGAAAGTAGTTGTATTTTTTACGAAGTTAAAACTAGTAAAAATAACGGGGGCAATTTTAATGGATTACTTTCCAGTATATTTCCAAATTGATAAAACCTTCACCCATATAAAATTGTCTTAGAAGTAGGGCGCAGAATTTCGGGCGGGAATAATATCACTTCAACAATCTGTGCTTTTAACATTGATCTTTAAAATCGATTGAAAATGCATTCAATTTTAAATTATCTAGGAGATAATAATGATTGAAAAAATTCAATTTAATATAAACGGCAAACCGGTAAAAATAGAAGTGGACAGCAACCGGATGTTGTTGTGGGTCTTACGCACAGACCTGAAACTAACAGGCACTAAATATGGTTGCGGCGAAGGATTTTGCGGCGCCTGTACAGTGCTCATTGACAATGAAGCTGTACGCAGTTGCGGAACGGCCGTAAAAGATATCAAGAATAAAAATGTCATAACAATTGAAGGACTGGAACACGACGGCAAGCTTCATCCCATTCAAAAAGCTTTTATGGAACATGACGGCATGCAATGCGGTTACTGCACACCGGGGATGATTATGGAAGCATATTCTTTCCTGAAGAAAAATAGCAAACCAACTACTGCACAGATAATAGAAGGAATGAACGATAATTTATGCAGGTGCGGTGCTCATAACCGGATTGTACAAGCAATTCATACCGCTGCGGAAGAGACGGAAGGAGGATATTAAAATGAAAGAAGATAAATACCTTGAAATAGATTTTAAGGATACCCCAACAGATTTTCCGATGGGCAGACGTGATTTTCTGAAAATAACCGGCAGTGGAATTTTTATTCTATTTACTATCGGTGACACTAAAGTTTTTGCTCAGGAACGACAGGGTACAAATCTTCCTTCAGATTTTAATGCATTTCTGAAAATCGGCGAAGACGGCCGCGTTTCGTGTTACACCGGCAAAATTGAAATGGGACAGGGTGTTATCACATCACTTGCCCAAATGCTCGCCGACGAACTGGATGTTTCACTTGATTCAGTCGATATGGTATTGGGCGATACGGACCTTTGTCCATACGACAGAGGCACGTTTGGTTCTATGACAACAAGATTTTTTGGACCGCCGTTACGCTCAGCTGCTGCAGAAGGAAGACAGGTACTGAAAGAACTGACCTCAAAATTACTAAAGGTTCCAGTAAAGGATTTGGTAACAGGCAACGGCGTAGTATATGTAAAAAATAACAGAAGCAAAAAAGTTACATACGCACAACTTGCAAAAGGCAAAAGAATTGAAAAATTTTCTTCGGAAAAAGTACCGGTAAAGAAACCTTCCGAATTTAAGATTATAGGGAAATCTGTTAATCGCAGGGACGGCTACGAAAAGGTTACAGGTAGGGCAAAATATTCAGGAGATATCCAGTTACCCGGAATGCTTTATGCAAGAATACTTCGTCCGCCCGCACATGGAGCAAAACTGGTCAGCGTTGATTTAAGTGAAACAAAAAAGATAGACGGTGTACAGGTTGTCCACGAAGACGATTTTATTGCCGTGCTGCATAAATATCCCGATGTTGCAGATGATGCACTCTTAAAAGTAAAAGCAAAATATGATCGTCCGGCTACCGGGCTCAATGATAAAAATATTTTTGATCACTTACTGAAAGTAGCCCCGAAAGGAGAGGTGGTAACTGAAGGAGGCGATGTTAAAAAAGGAGAAAGTGATTCAGAAAACATTTTTGATTCTACATTCCTCGATGGATACAAAGCACACGCACCCATTGAACCACATACAGCAGTTGTAAATATTGAAGGCAAAAAAGTAACTGTCTGGGCATCTACCCAAACACCCTTCCCGGCTAAGGATCAGGTAGCAAATAAATTAAATATCCCCGCAAAGAATGTTCGTGTAATTCCTCCGTTTGTCGGTGGTGGTTTCGGCGGCAAAACAAGAAACCTGCAGATAAATGAAGCCGCGCGGCTTGCAAAAATAACGGGAAAACCTGTACAGGTAGCATGGTCGCGAGGAGATGAATTTTTCTATGATTCATTCAGGCCGGCGGCGGTAGTAAAAATAAAATCGGGAATAAACAATAATGGTAAAATTTCCTTCTGGAATTACGGTGTTTATTTTGCCGGCACAAGAGGAGCAGCACAATTCTATAATATTCCGAATCATGTTACAACTGCCTATAGTTCCGGCTGGGGTGGTGAAAAGAACACCCATCCGTTTGCAACTGGTGCCTGGCGCGCTCCCGGCAACAACACAAATACTTTTGCAAGGGAATCTCAGATAGACATAATGGCTGCCAAGGCAGGAATCGATCCGGTTGAATTTAGATTAAGAAATCTCAATGACAAAAAGATTGAAAGAGTGATAAAAACTGCAGCAGAAAAATTCGGGTGGAAACCACGCAAGGCCCCAAGCGGAAGAGGCTTCGGCGTTGCTGTAGGAATTGACGCAGGAACGTGGGTTGTTGTGATGGCCGAAGTAGATGTAGATAAGAAAACAGGTGATGTACGGGTAAAACGTGTAGTTGCTGCACAGGATATGGGGCTTACAATAAATCCTGAAGGAGCGACAATACAAATGGAAGGATGCATAACAATGGGGCTTGGCTATGCATTGAAAGAGGATATTCATTTTAAAGATGGAGAAATCTTCGATCTCAATTTCGATTCGTATGAAATACCGCGATTCTCCTGGCTTCCGAAAATTGAAACGCATATAATCGATAACAAAAATGAACCTGCACAAGGGGGGGGCGAACCGGCAATTATAGTTATGGGCGCTGTGGTTGCTAATGCAATTTATGACGCCGTAGGCGCAAGGTTGTACCAGCAACCAATGATACCTGAAAGAGTCAAGGCTGTAATTGAGAACGGATAATTATGAAGATTTTATAATACACTAACTTTATGATTTATCATCCCATCCTGTCAAAACGGGGCGGATATAATTACTCAATATCGTTTTACTTTTCCCTTGTGGTTTGTTCTTTATCTTATTTATCCCGGTCTGTTTGAAAATTCATTAAATGCAAAATCTGTCTTCAGGAACCACTACACGGAATAAATTTATTTTTTTACTGTGGAACTATTCCGATTAATTATTGTTGTCTTTTCCAACTCTCTATGGAAACAAAAACCAAAAGCATATTAACATTTTCCTTAACCGGAATTGCTGCATATATGCTTGAAGATATATTTCACGAAGTAATCGGACACAGTGGTGGATGTTTAATCATAGGCCAGCACATAGATCTTATTACTTCAGCTTTTTTCAGAAGCAGCCCCGGAAGCTATATAACTGGTCTTTCAGGTCCACTGGTAAATTTAATCTTGGGGACCATAATTTTTGTTTATCTGAATCGTGAGAAAAACCTATCCCCTGTTTACAGGTTTTTGATTTTGATGACTATGGCTTACGATTTATTCTGGTTTTCCGGAACGATACTTCAATCAAGCTTTAGCAAAAGAGGCGACTGGATATACTTCATTTCTCAAATGAACATCGGAACTTTAGGCAAACCACTTCTGGTGATTGCCGGAATAGCAGCATAATCTTTCTCAATCAGGATTGTCTATAAACAAATTCAATTATTCACTTCCATATTTTCGGAATTTCCACTTAAAAAAGCCATTCATTATTCATATATTGCTGCGGCTATCGCGGCTATGATCGCGGGATTATTTTTTGCACCTGACAGAATAAATGCGGCTAAAGAAGGTTTGCTTGAAATGATCGGATCGCTTCCGATATTGTTTATAAAAATTGGCCAAAAAGAAAATACGGAAAACTTCAGGCCCGGCAATAATATCATATTGAATTTGACAATATGTCTGGCATTTATTTTATTCTGCCTTACACTTGGACACGGAATTTTTTTCAAATAATAATTAGAACAAACAACTAATGAATGAAAATTTATTTCTCTTTGCACTAACAGTCTTCACCGGGTTTTTTGCAATTATGAATCCGATTGCTAACTCACCGGTATTTTTAGGACTTGTTGGAGACCGCGAAAAAGCTGACAGAAAAAAAATAGCTAAAACTTCATGCTTAACCGCGTTTCTAATCGTACTGTTTTTTGTAATACTCGGCAAATACACTTTTGAATTATTCGGAATCACAATTCCTGCGTTTAAAATAACAGGCGGATTACTTTTGTTTTATGTCGGCTTCGAAATGCTTCAATCAAAAAAATCAAAGATACACCACCAGGACAATGTTGAGCCGGATGATGGTGTTGCTATTTCTCCGCTTGCAATTCCGATACTCGCCGGACCGGGCACGATAGTCACAGCTATGAACAACGTCACCAACGGAAGCTTTATTCACATCGCAATCGTGATAATAATTTTTGCACTTATGATTTTCCTGACATACCTGGCTTTTGCTTTAAGCGATCTCATCGTTAAAAAGATCGGTGAGAACCTGATAACTGTTATTGCAAAAATAATGGGGCTGATACTCGCAATAATGGGAACAGGGATGACAATTGAGGGAATTAAGCTGGCGTTCGGTTTGTAGCAGAAAAGAAAACTTGGGGGAGTTAAAAAAGAACCCATCCCCCGCTCTCCAAAGGAGGGGACAAAACGCTCATTATAGATTTTATCTTTTCAATTAAAGTATATTACAATTGATTAAAATTTATGTCCGCACATAACTATATTCTTTGATAGCAAAACGAGTATTCCGATAATAGATATACAAGTCCCCTCCCTGGAGGGGATTTAGGGGTGGGTAAAGGAACTGATTTTGCCTAAATTTGGGAATAATCATTTTAGGAACTTATTAAAAGGGGAAGGATTAACTATGACTACAAAAATCGCACTCGTTACAGGCGGAAGCCGCGGACTAGGAAAAGATATGGCGTTATCTTTAGCTAAAAAAGGAATCGACGTTGTGCTTACCTATAACGCAAAAAAAGAAGAAGCAGAAAACGTAGCAGCCGAAATAAAAAATATAGGCAGGAAATCTGCTGTTCTGCAATTCGATGTTTCTGATATTAACTCAATTGACGGTTTTATTGAAAGATTTATTTTATCTCTTAAAGAAAACTGGGGCACTGACAAATTCGATTTTCTTATTAACAATGCGGGAATCGGTGCAACTGTTTTCATTCCGCAGGTTACCGAAGAATTCTTTGATAATTTTGTAAATATTCATTTCAAAAGTGTTTTCTTTCTAACTCAGAAATTGCTTCCGTCTATGAATGACAACGGCGGAGCAATTT
>Ga0307417_10000969_pt1 | contig 11791 bp, 9 predicted proteins | sample SalMarWE160210MG_2_FD_202514 | JGI IMG/M metagenome (GOLD analysis project Ga0307417, IMG submission 202514) | Salt marsh sediment microbial communities from the Plum Island Ecosystem LTER, Massachusetts, United States - WE1602-10 | ecosystem: Environmental > Aquatic > Marine > Intertidal zone >...
TGACGCTCCCGTCACCGACCTCTCCGGGTTCACCCCAAATATCGAGGCCATCCTCTCTTATCAACCCGACCTCGTCGTCATCACGTTCGACCCCGGTGACCTGGTGGCCTCCCTGGAGGCGGCCGGGATACCGGTGCTGTCCTACACCGCCGCTGCCACGGTCGACGATGTCTATCGGCAGATCGACGCCCTCGGCCAGGCCACCGGGAACCAGGAAGAGGCGAGCGCGGTGAGCGCCGGGATCGTGACCGATCTGGCCGACGTTGTGGCCGGGACGGGGGGAGCGGGAGAGGGAGTGACCTACTACCACGAGATCGACAACACTCTCTACACGGTGACTTCCTCGACCTTCTTCGGTGAGATCTATGGCCTGTTCGGGATGGTCAACATCGCCGACGCAGCCGACGAGGACGGTTCCGCGTTCGGGTATCCGCAGCTTTCGTCCGAGTACATAGTGGCCGACGACCCGGAGATCATCTTCCTGGCCGATGTCCTCTACGGAGAGTCGGCCGAGACCGTTGCCGAACGCCCCGGGTGGGCGGTGATGACGGCCGTACAAAACGGAGACATCGTCGAGCTCGACTCGGACATCGCCTCGCGGTGGGGCCCCAGGATCGTCGACCTGGCCCGGGACATCGCCGCCGCCCTGGAGACGCACGGCGCAGGTTGAGAGCCTCACCGGCGACCGTGGAGGCGAGACCGGCGCGGTTGAGCTGGGCTCCCGTCCTGTTCGGCGTTGTCACCGTGGTCGGCGCATGTCTGCTCGGCCTCTCCGTCGGCGCTGCCGGGCTCGATGCCGGTTCGGTGCTTCGGGCACTGCTGGATCTGATGCCCGGCGTGGACATCGACAGCGGGCTGACGGCTGTCGAGAGAAGCATCCTCTTCGACATCCGGGCCCCGAGGGTCGTGCTGGGCGGGATGGTAGGAGCCGTCCTGGCGGTGGCGGGGGCCTCGTATCAGGGCGTGTTCAGGAACGCATTGGCCGATCCGTATCTGCTGGGTGTCGCTGCCGGTGCCGGCCTGGGAGCCACCGCGGCGGTCTCCCTGAGTGGAGAGACCTCCCTGCTGACGGTCTTCGCCTTCTTTGGCGGGTTGGGAGCGGTGGCCCTCACCTATGCCCTGGGACGGACCGTGGGCGGCCGCTCGGCGACTTCGCTCATCCTGGCAGGAGTGGCGGTCGCTGCCTTCGCCACGGCGATCCAGACGTACGTGCTGCAACGCAACGTCGAGACCTTGCGCGAGGTGTACTCGTGGATCTTGGGGAGGCTGGTGACCGTCGGCTGGGGTGAGGTTCGTGGCCTCGCCCCCTATGCCATCGTCGCCACTCTGGTCCTCGTGGCCGGTCGTCGGCTCCTCGACGTGCTCAGCATCGGTGACGAAGAGGCGGCGGCGCTCGGGGTACACGTGGGCAGAGTGCGTGGCGTCGTGGTCGTGGCCGCCACCCTCGCAACCGCGGCGGCGGTCTCGGTGAGCGGTCTCATCGGGTTCGTGGGCATCATCGTCCCCCACACCATCCGCCTCGTCTTCGGCTGGAGCTATCGGGTCATCATCCCCCTCTCGGTTCTCTTCGGAGCGGCCTTCCTGATGCTCGCAGACATCGCCGCCAGGACGCTCGTGGCGCCGGCCGAGCTTCCCATCGGGGTGGTCACCGCCTTCCTGGGAGCCCCCTTCTTCCTCCTCGTGCTGCGAACCATGCGGGGCCCATCGTGATCGTCTGGGATCAGGTCGTCGTTTCCTACGGGGAGGACTTCGCCTTCGGGCCGGTCACTCTCGAGGTGGGCGACGGGGAGTGGCTGGGGTTGATCGGACCCAACGGCGCCGGCAAGTCGACCCTTCTCAAGACGGCGATCGGGGCGGTCCAGCACTCCGGAGAGGTCTCCCTCGGGGATGGGACGAAACGCAGGGGGCACGACGTCGCATGGATGCCACAACGTCCCGGTCTTCCCGGTGCGATGGGGGTGGCCGACTACGTGATGTTGGGGCGCACGCCGCATCTGGGATATCTGGCCGCGGAGAGCAGGCGGGACGTCGACATCGTCCGGCGAGCGATGGAAGAGCTAGGTCTCCGTGAGCTGGCCCGCCGCCCCCTCGGGACGTTGTCCGGAGGTGAGGCCCAGCGAGCCGTCCTTGCCCGTGCCCTCGCCCAGGAGGCCCCCGTGCTCCTGTTGGACGAGCCGACGGCAAGTCTCGATTTGGGACGTGCGGTGGAGGTCCTCGACGTGATCGACGATCTGCGCCGGGAACAGGGTCTCACCGTCGTCACCGCGGCACACGACCTGACTCTCGCCGGCCGCTACGTCGACCGTCTCGTGCTGCTCAGCAGGGGGTCCGTGGCCGCAGAGGGCCTTCCCCGGGAGGTGCTCACCAGAGAGACGTTGTCGGCTCACTACGGTGCCGACATCAGGGTCATAGACGACACGTACGGCCCCGTCGTCGTCCCGGTCAGGAGCAGGGATGCCAGATCAGACACCGCCGACTGAGCCACCGGCGCAGGGGACGGTGCGCGCCGCCTCGCTGGTGCTGGTCAACACGGGTAACGGGAAGGGGAAGTCCACGGCGGCTTTTGGGACCGCGGTCAGGGCTGTCGCTCGCGGCTGGAGGGTATGTGTCGTCCAATTCCTCAAGTCGGGGGATTGGAGCGTCGGCGAGGAGAAGGTCGGCCGTCAGATCGGGATGGACTGGTTTGCCCTCGGTGACGGGTTTACGTGGGATTCGGAGAACATCTCGGAGTCGGAGGCCATAGCCCGTTCGGCGTGGGACCGGACAAAGGAGATCATCACGGCCGGTGAATACGATCTCGTCATCCTCGACGAGGTGACCTATCCGATCAATTGGGGGTGGATCGATGGCGCCGATGTGGTCGAGACCATCCGCTCACGTCCGGAGAGGGTGAATCTGATCCTCACCGGGCGTGATGCCCCCGAACAGCTGATCGAGATCGCAGACACCGTCACGGAGATGGTGAAGGTGAAGCACGCCTACGACCGCGGTGTGATGGCCCGTCGCGGCATCGACTATTGAGTGGTGGGCGTGCTCAGCCCACCGAACGTCGGTATTGACGGACGGCGAGTGGGGCGAACACGATGATGATCACCGCGATCCAGGCGAACGACTGAAGGATCAGCGTCCCCTGGTCGAGCCCCAAGAAGCTGAGTGATTCCTTGGGAACCATCAACGACCGCACGGTGTTGGCGATGATCGAGATCGGCTGATTGTTGGCAAAGGCCTGCAGCCAGCCCGGCATCGACTCTGTCGGCACGAACACGGAAGAGGCGAAGACCAGGGGGAAGATGGGCAGGAACGAGGCCGATTGCGCCGCCTCCGGTGTCTTGGTCAGCAATCCGACCGTGGCCATCAACCAGGAGAAGGCGTATCCGAAGAGGAGGGCTATCACGACACCCAGAGCCATCTTGAGAAACCCCTGGTCGAAGCGCCAGCCCATGAGGAAGCCGACCACGAGCATGAGGGTCGTGACGAAGGCGTTCCGCACCAGGTCGGCCAGGGTCCTGCCGGTGAGGACTGCAGAGCGGGCCATCGGCAGCGACCGGAAACGGTCGATGACCCCCGCCTGCAGGTCCTCTGTCAGACCCAGCGCAGTGGCGGTGGCGCCGAAGACGGTCGATTGCACGATGATCCCGGGGATCAGCCAGTTGATGTACTCGCCCTGCGCCCCGGCTGCCTGGCCCCCGATGGAGATCGCTCCGCCGAACACGTAGTTGAACAGCAGCAGGAACATCACCGGCTGGATGGTCGAGAACACCAGGAGCTGGGGAAGCCGCAGGACCCGCATCACGTTTCTCCACGTGATCACCGTGGTGTGTGTCACCCCGGCGCCGAACCCCACTCTTCGCCTGGGCTTGGCCATGACGGTCATCCCGACCTCCCTCCTCTGCGAGCGGCCGTGGGCGCCCTCACCTCGTCCTCCGCTTTGTGGCCGGTCAGTGTGAGAAAGACATCGTCGAGCGTGGGCCGGCGCAGACCGATGTCCTGGGGGGTCACACCGGCATCGTCCAGGGCCCGTACCGCGGCGGTGAGGGTGAGGGCTCCCTGGGTGGCCGGTATCAGCAGGGATTGGCCCTCTGTCCGTAGGTCACCGTCGGCGACTGCGGTCAGGGCCCCGGCGGCGGTGGCCCTGTCGTCGGGAGCGACGTGTACCTCGACAACGTTGCCCCCGAGTCGGTCCTTGAGCTCGTCGGGCGTGCCCTCGTCTATGAGCTTGCCATGATCGATGACCCCTATCCGATCGGCCAGTCTGTCGGCCTCCTCGAGATACTGGGTGGTCAGCAGCAGAGTCGTGCCGCCCTCGACCAACTCCTCGATCATGTCCCAGAGGTCGAGTCTGCTCCCCGGGTCGACGCCCGTGGTGGGCTCGTCGAGGAAGAGGACCTCGGGGCGGCCCACGATGGAAGCTGCGAGGTCGAGTCGCCGCTTCATGCCGCCGGAATAGGTGCGGACCGGGCGGTCGGCGGCCTCGATGAGATGGATGCGCTCGAGGACCTCCTCCGCCCGCTTGGCGGCCTCGTCCCTGGGGAGGTTGTAGAGACGACCGACCATCTCGACGTTCTCCCGACCTGTGAGGAAGCCGTCCACGGCTGCGAACTGCCCGGCCAGGCCGATCTTGTGACGAACCGCGACCGGATCGTGAATGGCGTCGATCCCGGCGACCACTGCGGTCCCGGAGTCAGGCTTGAGGAGCGTGGTGAGGACGCGTATCAGGGTGGTCTTCCCGGCGCCGTTCGGGCCGAGGAACCCGTAGACGATGCCTTGCTCGAAGCTGACGCTGACACCGTCCAGCGCGGTGACATCACCGAAGGTTTTGACCACATCGTGGGCTTCTACTGCGTACATGAACGACCGATCGTAGGGCTGTCCCGGTTCAACTTGCCGCGGCCGGTCGCGGCGGCGGCCCGAGGGCGGGGTTGGGAGGACCAGCCGTCTCGAATTCGACGTCGGGGCCCGTGAATTGTGAGTTGTAGAGGGCGGCATAGGCTCCGCCCAGCGCCATGAGCTCGTCGTGGTCTCCCCGCTCGACGATCTTCCCATCCTCCATCATGAGGATCAGATCGGCGTCCCGGATCGTGGACAGCCGGTGGGCGATCACGAAGCTGGTGCGATTGCTCCGCAGGGCGGCCATTGCGTGCTGGAGGAGGAGCTCGGTCCTGGTGTCGACCGAACTGGTCGCCTCGTCGAGGATCAATAGCGGCGGTCTGGCCAGGAAGGCGCGTGCGATCGTGATCAGCTGTTTCTCACCGGCGCTGATGTTGCTGCCCTCGTCGTCGATGACGGTCTCGTAGCCGTCCGGCAAGCTGTGCACGAAACGATCCACGAACGTGGCGCGGGCGGCCTCGAGTATCTCTTCCTCCGTGGCTTCGGGCCGTCCATACGCGATGTTGTCTCTGATGGTCCCGCGGAACAGCCAGGTGTCCTGGAGCACCATCCCGATCTGCGATCTCAAGGCCGATCGGCGCAGAGAGTCGATGTCGACGCCGTCGAGGGTGATCCTCCCCGAGTCCAGCTCGTAGAAACGCATGATCAGGTTGACCAGGGTGGTCTTGCCCGCTCCGGTCGGCCCCACGATCGCCACCACTTGACCGGGGTTGACGGCGAGGCTGAGATCATCGATGAGAGGTTTGTCCTCCTCGTAGCGGAAAGAGACGTCCTCGAACTTCACACTGCCGTGTGGCTCGGCCGGGAGAGTGGCCTTCTGCTCGTCCGATGACTCCTCGTCCTCGTCGAGGAGCTCGAAGACTCGCTCCGCCGAAGCCACACCCGACTGGAGCAGGTTGACCATGGATGCGAGCTGGGTCACCGGCTGGGTGAACTGCCTGGAGTACTGGATGAAGGCCTGAACGTCACCCAGGCTCATCGTCCCCGAGGCCACCCGAAGCCCACCGAGCACCGCGATGATCACGTAGTTCAGGTTTCCTATGAACATCATGATCGGCATGATCAGGCTGGACAGGAACTGCGCCCCGAAGCTCGCCTGGAAGAGCTCGTCGTTCTGCTCGTCGAAGCGCTGCTGTACCTCCCGCTGACGTCCGAAGACCTTGACCAGGGAGTGGCCGGTGAACGCCTCCTCGATCTGGCTGTTGAGTGCGCCGGTGTGCCGCCACTGGGCGATGAACTTCGTCTGCGAACGTCTCATCACCAGCCCGGCCAAGACCATCGCCACCGGGATGGTGATCAGGGCGATCAGGGCCAGAGTCGGTGAGATGATCACCATCATGGTGACCACGAATGCCACCGTGAGCAGTGAGGTCAGGACCTGGCTCATGGTCTGCTGCAGGCTCTGTGACACATTGTCGATGTCGTTGGTCACTCGACTGAGCAGCTCGCCGCGCGGCTGACGGTCGAAATAGCTGAGGGGAAGCCGATTCAGCTTGTCCTCGACGTTTGAACGCAGTTGGTAGATCGTTGTCTGTACTACGTCGTTGAGCAACCAGCCCTGGAGGTAGGAGAGGAGCGCTGAGCCGAGATAGAGGGCTATCACGATCAAGAGAACCATGCCCAGCGCCCTGAAGTCGATCCCGACGCCCGGGGTGAAGTCCACGCCCGACAAGAGGTCCGCGATCTGACCCTGGCCGGCAGCCTGCGCCGCGGCGATGGCCTGTTCCCTCGTCATGCCCGGAGGCAGACGCCCGCCTATCGCCCCGGCGAACACGATGTCGGTGGCTCGTCCCAGCGCCCTCGGCCCGATCGCGGCGAGGGCGACGCTGACGACGGCGCTGATCAGCACGAATGCGACCTTCACCCGTTGTGGTCTGAGATGACCGGCGAGACGTTTGAGTGAGGGCCCGAATGTCATCGCCTTCTGGCCAACCTGCCCGGGCATCATGCGGTGACCGGGTCCTCGGGGTGCTTCGATCCGCTCGGTCTCCTTCATGGTCCGGCCGCTCATCAGACCGCCTCCGCCTGTGCCTGCGACTCGACGATCTCCACGTAGGTGGGACAGGTGGCGAGAAGCTCGTCGTGCCTGCCGATACCCACGGTGCGACCGTCTTCGAGCACGAGGATCCGGTCGGCGTTGACGATCGTCGACACACGCTGCGCCACGATGATCACCGTCGACTCGGTGGCGATGGGTTTCAAGGCCCTGCGGAGGCGGGCATCCGTTGCCAGGTCGAGAGCCGAGAACGAGTCGTCGAAGACGTAGACCTCCGGTCTCTTGATCAGCGCCCTGGCGATCTGGATACGCTGCCGTTGCCCGCCGGATACATTGGTCCCGCCCTGGGAGACGGGGGAGTCGAGGCCATCAGGCATGGCCTCCACGAAGTCCCGGGCCTGGGCGATCTCCAATGCTTCCCACATCTCCGCCTCGCTGGCGTCTGGTTTGCCATAGCGGAGGTTGGAGGCCACGGTCCCGGAGAACAGATATGGGTTCTGGGGGATGAGCCCGATCTTCGACCAGAGGACCTCGGGGTCGAGCTCACGGACGTCGATCCCGTCGACGAGCACCCTTCCCGAGGTGACGTCGAAGAGACGAGGGATCAGATTGACCAAGGTCGTTTTTCCTGCGCCGGTGGAGCCGATGATGGCGAGGGTCTCTCCCGGTCTCGCCTCGGCGGTCACGCCACTGAGAACGGGCTCGTCGGCTCCGGGATAGGCGAAAGTGACGTTGTCGAGGCGCAGATGACCGTGCTCGACGACGTTGGCGATTCCGTGCGCCGGGGGCTTGACCGTGGGCTCGGTGTCCAGGACTTCCGCGATGCGATCCGCCGAGACCGCCGCCCGGGGGAGCATGACGAACATGAAGGTGGCCATCATCACCGACATCAGGATCTGGAGGAGATAGGTGAGGAAAGCGGTCAGGGCGCCGATCTCCATCGCCCCGGAGTCGACCCGCATCCCACCGAACCAGAGCACTGCGACGCTCGAGACGTTGAGCACCAGCATCACCAGCGGGAATATGGCGGCCATCCAACGGCCCGCAGTGAGGGCCACGTTCGTGAGCTCAGTGTTCGCCTCGTCGAATCGGTCGGTCTCGTAGGGCTCCCTCACGAAGGCGCGCAGCACTCGAATGCCTGTCGCCTGCTCTCTGAGGACGCGGTTCACCGCGTCGATCCGCTTCTGCATCGATCGGAAGGCCGGGACGAGGTGGGTGGCTATGAACCCGATCGACAGGCCGAGCACTGGAACGGCCACCACCACGAGCCAGGAGAGCCCGACATCCTCCCTGAGGGCCATGATGATGCCGCCCACCATCATGATCGGGGCGGTGACCATCATGGTGAGGCCCATGGCCGTGACCATCTGGATCTGCTGCACGTCGTTGGTGTTGCGTGTGATCAGAGACGGGGCCCCGAACCCCGCCACTTCCCGACTGGAGAACTCGGCCACGCGGGCGAAGAAGACGGATCTGAGGTCTCGCCCCAATCCCATGGCGGTGCGAGACCCGAAGTAGACGGCGGTGATGGTGGCGATGACCTGGATGAGGGAGACGCCGAGCATGACCAACCCGACCCGAACGATGTAACTCGTGTCACCGCGGACTACTCCGTTGTCGATGATGTCCGCGTTGAGCGAAGGCAGGTAGAGCGCGGCGATCGTTCCGACCAGCTGGAGGATCAGGACCAGGAGGAGGTCGCGGCGGAACGGCGCTAGGTGCTTCTTGAGGAGGCTCCACAGCATCAGGAGGCCTCCTCACGCAGCACACCGTTGAGAAGGATGTCGATCGCCTCCTCCAGGGTCATCAGCTCTTTCGGGTCACAAAGTGGCGTGGTCACCGCATAGAGGAGCCCGCGGAAGGCTGCGGCCGCCCGTGCCGGCTCCACAGCGAGCCGGTCGGCCTCGTCGCGGAACATCCGGGTCAGCCCCCAGAAGATCATGCTGCCGGCTTCGATGGCGGCCTTGTGGGTCTCCTCGTAGTGGTCGTGGCCGCGGTGCGGCATCGACCGCAACACGGAGGCGAGGGTGTGGACCCGCTCAACCCTCTCCAGGATGATGGCCGCGGCCTTGCGAAGCCGGACTTCGAGGGGGAGAGCACGCTCGATGTTGGCCAATCTCTCCAACGTGGGGGCCGGGTCGAATGACGACTTGAGCGCCTCGTGGAGGAGGCTCGGCTTGTCAGGGAATACCCGGAAGATGGTCCCTTCGGCGATCCCGCAGGCGGCTGCCATCTCCGCGGTCGTGACGTTGGATCCCTGGGAGATGAGCAGGGGGATCACGGCGTCGAGGATCGCCTTGCGTCTTTCCTCCGGTGCCAGGGGCATGGCTCGTTGCCTGGTGGGCATGACGGGCATCCTAGAGTGAGTGAGCACTCACTCACAAGTCACCCCGGCACGTGAATGACGGGGAGGACCTGTGACCGCCGGTCAGGGTGGCCCGGTCAGGGTCGGCGAGCCGCGGCGAGTTCGAGCAGACGTCGTGCGCCTTCGCCGAGGTCGGCGAACCGCTCGTCCTTCGTCTGGCCCCTCAGCCAGCGTATGTATATCTGCTGTAGGACCACGGCGAGCTTCCAGGCACCGAAGACCAGATACCAGTCGACCGAGACGAGATCGCTCCCCGACTTCTCTCCGTACCGCTCCACGGCGACACTCCGGTCCATCCAACCCGGAGCGGTGGTGGGCATCATTCCCAACCCGTCGGGTGCCTCGCCCTCGTCGAACCAGGATCCCATCAATGTCCCCAGATCCGCCAGCGGGTCGCCACGCGTGGCCATGTCCCAGTCGTAGACGGCCACACACACGCCGGGGTCGTCGGGTGCGACGGCCATGTTGTCCAGCCGCCAGTCGTTGTGGAGGAGCGTAGGCGTGGACTCGGACGGCAGCTCCTTCATGAGCCAGACGGCCAGCTCGTCGGCAAGATCGTTCTGCTCGTGTTTTGCCTTCTCCCACCGACCCGCCCAACCTTCTACCTGTCGGATGAGGAAGCCCTCCGGATGACCCAGGTCACCAAGGCCGCAGGAGTCCGGGTCTACCGAGTGGAAGGTCGCCAGGGTGTCGATGACCACCTCCGAGAGGCTGCGGTTGGCGACCGGGTCGGTGCCGCCGCCGAATCGCTCCGGAATCCGTCCCCGCACCACCACCCCATCGCGACGCTCCATCAGAAAGAAGTCCGAGCCGATCACCGACTCGTTCTCGCAATAGGCGACGGCGCGGGCGGCGAACGGGAAGGCCTTCCAGAGGCGGGACAACACCCGGTATTCGCGGGACATGTCGTGTGCGCTCTCGGCGACGGGCCCCAGAGGCGGGCGGCGTAGCACCAGCTCCTCGCCGTCGGGGAATGTGAGGAGGTAGGTGAGATTGGCCTTTCCCCCTCCGAACTGCATCACGGACGGCGTGCCGTCCGGAACACCGTCGACCGTCCCCAGCCAGTCGGCGAGAGCCTCGATATCGAATCTCTCGTCGGGCCGGACGTGAATCAGGTCGCTCACGATCGGCGAGCGTATCGGAATGAGACTGCGACGTTTAGCCTCAGCGGACATGCCTACGCCATTCGAGATATCAGACCGATTCACAGAGCTGTTCGCCGACGCCCGCCCCATCGCCGCCACCTCATACGGCATCACCGGCAGAGACGGGCTGTGCGACGACTTTTCCCCCCAGGCCGAAGCGGACAGGGACGACCTGTATCGAGCTACCAGGACGGAGCTGGCCGGTCATCTCGAGGACGCGGACCCGATTCAGCGAAACGCAGCCAGGGTGTTGACCGGCTGGCTCGACTCGAGGATCTCAGATCACGAGGCCGGTGACTGGAAGAGGGATTTGAACCACATATTCAGCCCGTTTCAGTGGATGCGTGACGTCTTCAACGTCATGCCCCGAGAAACACCCGACCATTGGGGCAACATCGTCGCCCGCCTACGTGGGTTCGAGGGGATGCTCGCCGGCTACAGGGCATGTCTCGAGATAGGTCTGTCCGAGGGTGAGGTGGCCGCGGCGCGACAGGCTCGATCGGTCATAGATCAGCTCGAAGCCGTGGCCGGGGATAGCTCGTCGTTCCTCGGATATCCCGACCAGGCCGCCTCGGTCGGGGTCGACCCGGAGATCGTCGCGACAGCGGTCGACATGACCCGAGCGGCCTGTTCGGAATTCGCCGGCTGGATGAGAGAGTCCTATCTCCCCGCCGCCGACCTCAGTGACGCCGTCGGGAAGGACCGTTACATGCGCAAGTCGGACGAGTACCTCGGCATGACGATCGACCTCGAGGAGACATATGCGTGGGGCTGGCAGGAAGTCGGCAGGCTCAGGTCGGAGATGGAGGCGACGGCGGGTGAGATCCTCCCGGACACGCCCGTGGAGGAAGTCATCGAGATGCTGGACTCGGATCCCGCCCGGTCGGCGGCGACACGCGACGAGTTCGTGGACTTCGTCACCGCACTGCAGCAGCAGGCGATCACCCAGCTCGACGGGGAGCATTTCGACGTCCCCGAGCAGCTGAAGACGGTGACGGTGAACATCGCTCCACCAGGAGGGAGTCTCGGGGCCTGGTACATGTCTCCTTCGGAGGACTTCAGCCGTCCCGGGTCGATCTGGTACGCCCCGGGTGCCCGGGTGCGTCTGCCCTACTGGCAGGAGGTGTCCACGGCATACCACGAGGGATTCCCCGGACATCATCTTCAGGTGGGCACTGCTGTGCTGCAGGCGGAGAAGTTGTCGAGGTTCCACCGGCTGGGCGTCTGGTACTCGGGAGCAGGTGAGGGCTGGGCCCTCTACGCGGAGAGGCTCATGGACGAGCTGGGCTTCTTCGAGAAGCCGGAATACCGGCTCGGATTGCTGGCGAGCCAGCTCTTCCGCGCCACCCGCGTCGTCGTCGACATCGGTTGTCAGCTCGAGTACCGGATCCCCAACGA
>Ga0307417_10000970_pt1 | contig 11791 bp, 11 predicted proteins | sample SalMarWE160210MG_2_FD_202514 | JGI IMG/M metagenome (GOLD analysis project Ga0307417, IMG submission 202514) | Salt marsh sediment microbial communities from the Plum Island Ecosystem LTER, Massachusetts, United States - WE1602-10 | ecosystem: Environmental > Aquatic > Marine > Intertidal zone...
CCGCCCCGCCGTCCATTTTTTTTTGCGCTGCGCAGCAGACGCCGGCTGTCAGCTGAGCACGCTCGGCCGCTGGGTGGCGAGGCGCTACTCCGCGCGCATCAAGCCGGTGCGGAATCACGCCTTATTGCCGGCTTAGGGCAGCGATCACCTCTTGCTGCAGCAGCGCCTCGATATCTTCGATCTCCAAATCCGCCGGCGGATACTGCGCGACGGCGCCCTCATCCCTTGCGTAATGACCCTGCCGCACGAACACCGTCGTCAGCCGATCCCGCCATGTTTTCTTCATCTCTGCGAGAACGCGGATCTTGTCGTCGACCATGACGTAACGGCCCGCCGGATACCTCTCCGCGATGTCGTCGAGCATGTTCTCTTTATGGATGTAAATCAGCACGTGGCCGTCGACGGCCTTCCATAGCCCCGACTGCCGCACCTTGCGCGGCTGAAACACCGCATCGCCGTCACTGACGATGACGGTTGGACCGAACGTCCGAAGCCGTTCGATGACGTCGAGGGCGCGGGGATATAGGCAGTCGCCGAACCTGTAGTCGATTAGGAACGAAGAGACGTCGAGAATGCGTGGGTCGCGAAGACGCCCGATTCGGTACCGCTGCAAAGCGCCAAAGTAATCCGCATAGCTGAGTTCGGCGCGGACCTCCTCGAATATCTTCCAGAAGTCGTCGCCGGAGTTGGGTCCGAATTTGGCGTCGAGATAGTGTTTGATATCCCGCTCGATACGGTCGTTGTCGAGAAGCGTGTTATCGACGTCCAGTAGGAATGCGATGGGGCTGTCGTGGCTCATCGTTTTCCTCTATCCGCTCGCCATTCACAAGACACCCAACCCGTCGTCCGGGCGCCGCGCTCAACAGACAACCAAGCCCGCAGCGAATTGGAACCCGCGAGCGGCAAATCGTACGACGGGTGAACGTACGAGGGGAGCCCACCGTCGTACATATTTGACGCGATCAGCTCTCCGACGCTCGGATATTCAGATGCTTGATCTTGCTTGACGGCGTCAATTGCGATGTTGCCTGGGAGTGCGACAACTGCTCAGCTTCGGCAACAGGGGGAATAATCAGTGGATTTGTTCACGGCAGTATGGCGCTGCCTATTCTCGGCGCTGATCTGGCGCAGGCTGAAACCGTGGCAATGAAAATTGCCAAACCACTGGTCGCTCATCTACAGAGCGAGCGAGCAAGCAAACGCGACCGAACGGAGGAGCCGCCGTGGGCAGTTCGAGCGGGACTGATGCGAAGATTGCGGGCGGAGCGCAGCCTGCGCAAGACACGCCTCCTAAATTTCCCTATTGGCATGTCTGGACCGACGACGACGGCATGACGCGTCAGACCCGCTGCGAGCTCACTGCATTTCACTTGCATCGCATGGGCGGCGGTGCGGCGCCGCAATGGAACGATCTGCTTGTCACCTCTGAAACGACCGTGCTGGTCGCAATCATGCCGGTCGGTTGGATCGGCGACTGGCACGAAAATCCGAAACCACAGTGGATTGTCCCGCTGTCGGGCCGCTGGTTCGTCGAGACCACCGATGGCATGCGCGTGGAGATGGGGCCGGGAGAGCTCTCGTTTGGGGGCGACCAGAATACGAAGCCTGACGCCCACGGTCGCATCGGCCATCGCTCAGGGACGGTCGGCGATGTGCCGGCCGTGGTTATGATCGCACAGCTCGATGACAAGAAGTGGGTCGCCGCCCGCCCGGGCGCGTTCAAGTGAACATGGCGAGTGGACGCTAGTCTTGACTCTGGAACAGATCGAGGATGCGGTAGCTTTTCTTGCAACACTGCGCGAGTAGCTGGAAGGGGACCACGATGCTTCGGCATGAGCGCAGGAGTGGGGCTGGCGCGACACGACGCGACCTCGCCAGAGCCGCGGGCGTGCTCGCTGCCAGCGCCGCCGTGCCGAGGCTCGTCGTGCTTCCAGCAAAAGCTGCGATAATAACGAGGCCTTTGATGGATGGGTTCGAGATCGTCGATAAGCGCTTCGTTCGCTTCGTTCTGCCGAACGCACCTTTGGAGAAACTTGGCGACGGATTTCGCTGGCTCGAAGGCCCGGTATGGTTCGGCGACATGGAATGCCTACTCTTTAGCGATATCCCGAATGATCGGATCATGCGCTGGACGGAGCGCGGCGGTGTCGAAATCTTCCGCCAGCCCGCCGGCTTTCCCAACGGCCAGACGCGCGACCGCGAAGGCCGCCTGATCACCTGTTCGCATCATGACCGGCGCGTGGTGCGCACCGAGCTCGACGGCACAGTGACGGTGCTCGCCGACCGTTTTGAGGGAAAGCGCCTGAACTCGCCCAACGACGTGGTGGTGAAATCTGACGGGACGATTTGGTTCTCCGATCCTCCCTACGGCATTCAGAGCGACTATGAGGGAGGCAAGCAGAAGCAGGAGTTGCCTCCCCGGGTCTACCGGCTGGACCCGCGCACCGGCGTGCTATCGGTGGTGTCCGACGAGTTCGACGGGCCGAACGGGCTGTGCTTTTCGCCCGACGAGCGCCGCCTTTATATCGTCAACACCGGCATCCTGTTTGCCGATAACCCGGTCCGGCACATCCGCGTGTTCGACGTCGATGAGGGCGGCGGCTTGAAGAACGGCCGGGTGTTCCATGCGGTAAGCCCCGGCAACGCCGACGGCATTCGCTGCGACGAGGAGGGAAACGTGTGGAGCAGCGCCGGCGACGGCGTGCACTGCATCGATCCGTCGGGCGCGCTGCTCGGCAAGATCAAGGTGCCCCACACGGTCTCCAACATCACCTTTGGCGGGCGCGATCGCTGCCGCCTGTTCATCTGCGCCTCGCAGACACTATACGCGATCTACACCAACCAGCGCGGGGCGCAGCGTCCCTGATGCGACAAGCCGATCGCCCGCGCACGCCGTGCCGCCGAACAAATCGCCCGCCGGCGTGGCGCGGCGGCCAGCACGTCCTTGTACGCCTTCTCGCTGAACGGCCTCGTTCGCCATCCCGATCATCCGTAAGCCGCATCACTCGACCCAACCCGACTTGACATCGCGTATTATTTCGATATCCATAGAAATATGGAAAAAAAACGGCTGCAGTTGCGGCGCTGGCTGCGCTCGCCCAGGACAACCGGCTCGATGTGTTTCGGCTGCTGGTTCAGGCAGGCCCGCAGGGGCTGCCGGCCGGAGAGATTGCGGCGGCGCTCGGCGTCCCGCCGAACACGCTGTCGTTCCATTTCGACCGGCTGCGCTTCGCCGGACTCGTGAGCGTCCGCCGCAACGGCCGCTCGATGATCTATTCGGCGAATTTTCCCGCGATGACCGCGCTCGTCGCCTATCTCACCGAGAATTGTTGTGGCGGCAATGAAAGCTGCGGCCCGTTCGGCGGGGCGAAGCCTGACCGCGAGACGTCTGCAATGCCGGCCCGATCGCCGCGCGCAGCCTCGGCTCGGAAGGAATTGTCGCGCGCGACCTCGAACCGGAAGGGGGAGTCATGAGCCACCTCTATAACGTGCTGTTTCTCTGCACCGGCAATTCGGCGCGCTCGATCATCGCCGAAGCCATCCTCAACAAGGTCGGGGCAGGGCGCTTTCGCGCGTTCAGCGCCGGCAGCCATCCAAAGGGGGCGGTGAACCCGCACACGCTGCGGGTCCTGCGAATTCTTGGCTACGACATCGGCAGCTTCCGCTCCAAGTCGTGGAGCGAATTCGCACGCCCCGGCGCGCCTGCGCTCGATTTCGTATTCACCGTCTGCGACGATGCGGCCGGCGAAACCTGTCCGGTGTGGCCGGGCCAGCCGATGACGGCGCATTGGGGCATTCCCGATCCCGCGGCCGTCACCGGCAGCGAGAGTGAGATCGCCCACGCTTTTAATGAAACGCACCGCATGCTCGCGCAGCGGATCGGCATCTTCACCTCGCTGCCGATCGCTGCACTCGACGGGCTGACCTTGCAGAAACGGATCGAGGAGATCGGCCACATGGAAGGCGCAACGCCCGGCGTGTCGAAACCCGACTCTGCGAAACTGGGCCCGTCGAAACCCGGTACGCAGGGAGCCAGGCGTGTCGGCGGTTGAGCGCTATCTCACCGTTTGGGTCGGGTTGTGCATCGTGGTCGGGATTGCGCTCGGCCATCTGATGCCGGGCGTGTTTCATGCGATCGGGGCGGCCGAGGTCGCCAAGGTCAATATCCCGGTCGCGGTGCTCATCTGGCTGATGATCATCCCGATGCTGGTGAAGATCGACTTCGCCGCGCTCGGCGAGGTGCGCCGGCACTGGCGCGGCATTGGCGTAACGCTGTTCGTAAACTGGGCGGTGAAGCCATTCTCCATGGCGGCGCTCGGTTGGCTGTTCATCGGCTACCTGTTCCGGGATTGGCTGCCCGCCGACCAGATCAACTCCTACATTGCCGGCCTGATCCTGCTTGCAGCCGCGCCATGCACCGCGATGGTGTTCGTTTGGAGCCACCTCACCAAAGGCGAGCCGCATTTCACGCTGTCGCAGGTCGCGCTCAATGACACGATCATGGTGTTCGCCTTCGCTCCGATTGTTGGATTTCTGCTCGGCTTGTCGGCGATCGTCGTGCCGTGGGAGACGCTCGTCCTCTCAGTCGTGCTCTACATCGTGCTCCCGGTGATCGCCGCGCAAGTCCTGCGGCAGCGGCTACTGGCGGTCGGCGGTCAAGCGATGCTTGCGCGGGTACTCGACAGGCTGCAGCCGATTTCGCTCGGCGCGCTGCTCGCGACGCTTGTTCTTCTGTTCGGATTTCAGGGTGAACAAATTCTGCGCCAGCCACTGGTCATTGCGATGCTGGCCGTCCCGATTACGATCCAGGTCTATCTCAACGCCAGCATCGCCTATTTGCTCAATCGTCTTGTCGGCGAGGCGCATTGCGTCGCCGGGCCTTCCGCCCTGATCGGGGCGAGCAACTTTTTCGAGCTCGCCGTCGCCGCCGCCATCGTTCTATTCGGATTCAACTCCGGTGCGGCGCTGGCGACCGTGGTCGGCGTCCTGATCGAGGTTCCCGTGATGCTGTCGGTCGTGTACCTCGTCAACCGGACCAAAGGGTGGTACGAAGCCGCCCGACCGCTGTCGGCGGTTCCGCGCAAGTCCTGATTCTCCCGGCGTTTTTTAGTCGCTATATCGCCGGCTGTGAACGGACATTTCAGGGCCAAATTCTTGCGGTTGAAGCGGGCCCGTCGGTGCCCAGGCCGGTGTGTTGCGCGTGATTCGGGAGGCGAGTGCCGTGACGGAAAAGGCGACCGAGTTTAAATATCGTGCGTTCATCGCCTTCAGCGAGGCTGATGCGGCGTGGGCCGACGACCTTCAGCGCGCGCTCGAGAGCGTGCAGATTCCCGCGCAATTCGTCGGCAGCGAAACGCCCTATGGGCCGGCGCCGGACAACCTCCGGCCGATCTTCCGCTATGGCCACGCGCTGCCGGAAGGGCAGGGAGGACTTACCGACGAAGCGGCCGCCGCGCTCGCCGACTCGCTGTTTCTCATCGTTCTATGTTCTGCCGACAGCGCCAAGAGCGAATACGTCGACGCCGCCGTGCGCCGCTTCAAGTTGGCGGGCAAGCGCGATCGGATCGTCCCGGTCATCATCGGCGGCGAGCCCACGAGCGAAGAGCGCGAGTGCTTCCCTGCAGCCCTGCGCCTCAAGCTTGCCGATGATGGCGCGCTCTCGATCAAACCGGACGATCCGGTCGCCCCGCTTGTCATCGACGCGCGGCCCCAAGGCGACGGGAAGGATCGCGCCATCCAGAAGCTGACCGCGGCGTTGGCGGGGCTCGATCTCGACGCCTACCTTCAGGCCGAGGAAGCTGTCCAAGCGGCGGCGCCGAGACCGCGATTGACGCCGCTTCCCATGATCGCACCGCATCCGGTGACGGAACGTGCGCAGGCGACTGAGCCTGCTGCAGCTGAGCCGGTTCAGGCAGCGACAGCAGAGCAGGCTCACGCGACGGAGTCCTCTTCGACCGCCCAGCCCGCTGCGGCGCCGCCCGCAACCGGAGAACAGCCTGCGGCGACACAGAAGCCCGCCGCTGCGGCGAAGCCCGTTCGCAACTCGCGCTCCCGCATGGGTGCGCGCTTTTTAGCGGCGCTGGTGCTGCTTGTCATCATTGCCGGCGCGCTCGTATGGCTGCGCTACGAGCTGCCGCGCAATCCGCCGCTCCTCGACGCCGTTCTCGAGAAGGGCACGACGATGACTACGCGCATGGTCGAGGTCGCAGAGCATTTCTCCATGCTGCGCTTCCTTGCGCGCGGACTCGCCGAAACGAGCGAAGCGGCGCTGCGCAACGTGGCCGAATGGACTCCGAACACGCCTGCGCTTCGCTATCGCAAAGCGGCCATGCTGATCGCCTTTGCGCGGCAGGACGCGGCGCTCGGTCACGCGAGCGCGTCGCGTGAGGACATGGCGGAGGCGAACGCGCTGCTTGCTGGGATCGGATCCGAGCGTCTCGACAATCCGACGCTCGAACGCAACGTCGCAATGGCCCAACTTGCCGTCGGCAGCGAGTTGCTGGCAAACGGCGCAGCCGATGAAGCGCTCAAGGTACTTCGCCCAAGCCTTGCGACCCTGCAGCGTCGGGCAGCCGCCGCCCCGAACAATGTTGTGCGCCAACGCGATCTTTCACTGGCCGAGAACGCCGTGGGCGACGCCCTGCTTGCCAAGGGTCTCTTGGACGAGGCGTTGCAGCGCTACCGGGAGGCTTTGGCGATTCGCGAGCGGTTGGTTAAGCGCGATCCCAAGAACGATGCGTGGCAACGGGACTTTTCGGTCTCGCACGAGCGCATCGGCGACGTGCTGTTGGCAAAGGCCGAGTTGAACGACGCGCTCAGGGCCTATCGAACGAGTCTCGCCCTTCGCTTGGCCGCGGTCGACCTCGAGGCTTCCGGCGACTGGCAGCGTCAGCTCGCAGTTTCTTATAACAAGATCGGGGACGTTCTGGTCGCACGCGGTGCGCTCGACGAGGCGCTCAATGATTACCGCGCGGGACTTGCCCTTCAACTTGCCGCCGCCAACCGCGACAATGCGGCGCGGCGCGGCCTCTCGGTGACTTACGAGCGCATCGGCGACGTGCTCCGGGAGCAACACGCGTGGGACGAAGCGCTCGCCGCCTATCGCGCGAGCCTCGCCATCCGCGAACGCGTGGCCGTCGACGATCCCGGCAATGCGCGTTGGGAGCGCGATCTTCCGGTCTCGCACGAGCGCATCGGCGATGTTCTGATGGCGCGCGGCGCGATCGGCGACGCGGTCGCCGCCTATCGCACCAGCTTATCGATGCGCGAACGGCTGGCGCAGAACGACCCGAAAAACCTCGCCCTGCAGCGCGACCTCGCGGTGTCGTACAACAAGCTGGGCGACGCGCTCACCGCCCAAGGCGCGACCGAAGACGCGCTCAAGAGCTACCGGGCGGGGCTTGCCATCCGCGAGCGGCTGCTCGCGCGCGATCCTAGCGACACGCAATCTCAGTGGGACCTGCTCGTTCTGCAGTGGCGGCTCGCCAGCGGCGGCGACGATCCGGCCAAACGTTTCGGGCTGATTGTAGCGACGCTGCGCGATCTCGCCGCCAAGCATCAGCTTAGCGTCGAGCAAGCGCGCTGGCTGCCCGCCGCCGAGCAGGAGCTTGCGCGCGTCCAACGCCAGTGATTTGCAATTGGCGCGCCGACACCGGCCGCGCGGCAATCGCCTACGCGAAATCGGTGTCGTCGCCGAAATCCGCGTCCGAATCGTCGAAATCGGGATCGCCGTCGTCATAGGACGCATCGTGGTCGTCGGACGTATCGCGGCTGCCGTCGTCGTACGCGCCGGCTTGCCGGCTGCCGATATCGTCCAGTCCCGCCTGACGGCCGAGATCGCCACCGGCCGCCTCGCCGCCCCACGGCGAGATCGAATCCCCGGCCGAGCCGGGATCGAGCGCGCCTTGTCCCGCATGCGCCGGCCCCATCACGTTGCGAATGGCGCCGAGCAACAAGGAGCCGCCGATCACGCCGGCCGCCGCAGCCGCCGCGGTTCCCAGAAACGAACCTCCCCCGCCGCCGAAAGCGCCGCCGGGCGCGCCGCCCGATGGTCCGGCCGCCGGACCGCCCTGCCAACCGGGGTCAGGGCCGCGCCCATAGCCGGGCGGGACGCCCATCACCTGGCCGGAATTCCAGCGACTATCGGGGCGAGCGGCGTCGCCAGGTCGAACGGTCGGGACCGAACCCGAGCCGTGCTTTTGCTCCTCGCCGAACATCGCGTTGCGCAGGTTGTCGAGGAACCCGCCCTGTTGCTCGCGCGGCCCACCGTCCTGCCCGGCTTCGAGCTCTTCGATGCGCGCATTGGCCCGCCGCAGCGCCTCGTCCTGGACGAGCGCGGTCTGAACCAGGGCATAGAGCGCGTTGGGCGCGCGCGCGACCCCGTCGCGGATTGCGCGCTCGGCGTCCGGATCGCGCGGTTCGTTTTTGAGCGTCGCGAGGCGATCGAATAATTGATCAACGAGCTGACGTTCCTGCGGGGTCATGGAAGCTCTCCTATCGGCACCTTCCGGCGAGGCGTGCAACGGGCGGCCGGAACCAGCGTCATGCGCGCCGAACGCCGGAGGGCGGCGTTCGCACGCCCCTATATGGGGGTTGCGTTCGGGCGCTAGAATGACATTGGCGAAGCGAGGCTGAGGCACCCTGCCGCACCTGCGGGCTGCGCGTCACGCTAGGGAAAAGCCGCGCGCGGCGAGCAGCGCGGGGAGTTCATCGCTGGCAAGAAAAGCGAATTCCTTCTCCCGCAGCGTGGTGAGCGAGTCGAGCCGCTCGAGCTCCGCATCGACGAAGCCGGGATGGCACATCACCACGCTTCCGCCCGGCAGACCATCGAGGAAGCTCGGAAAAAAACCGGCGAAGGTGGCGTCCGGCTGGAAGCGATAGGTGCCGGCGAAAGCGGGATTGGTGGCCACGCCGAATGTCTTGGCCTGCGCGCGGAAGCGACGGCTCAGAAGGTCGATGACGATGCCCTTGCGGTCGTGCAGCCTCGCAGCAAGGGGCGTGACCTGTCCGCATTGGCGCGCCCAGGCAGCGGGATTCACCCTCTTGATCTCCGCGAGGACGGCTTCGCCGATGCGCGGCAGGAGATGCACGTGGTGGTGGCCGTCGACGAAATCCGGCGGCCGAGCGAACGCTGCGACGAAGGTGTCGATCTGCGCCTCGACTTCACGCGCGACCAAGGCACGGTCGAATCGCGGCCAGAAGGCGCGGACGAGCATGTCGGAGATGGGAGGGAACGTCCCGTCCTTGGTCACTGGCGTGAATGCGGTGAGCGGACGGAACGGCGCCGTCATCGTGAGGTGCAGTCCGATGGCGACGCCCGTCTTGCCTGCCATCCGATTGGAAAACTGCAACGCCGCTGAAGGCCCGAAGCTCGGAGCCACGACCATCGCGCTTGTCGCATTGAGCCGCCCTCGCGCGATCAACTCGCGGATCGCCTCGCTCACGCCGGGCGAGATGCCGTAATCGTCGGCGCAAAGCCAGATGCGGCGCGTGGGCAGACGCGGTGTAACCGGCGCGTTTTCGGCCTGGTCGGAATTTCCGGCGGAAGGGCTCTGCGCGTCTTCGGCCACAAAGTCACTCCGCGACCGATTGCGCCGTCTCCGGCGCGGTTGGGACGGCTGGGTTCGCCTGCTTCACGCTGTGCTCGGCGACCAGATAGATCGGTCGCGCCTTGGTTTCCGACAGGATCTTGGCGATGTATTCGCCCATCACCCCGATCATGACGAGTTGCACGCCGCCGAGCACCATCAGCCCCACCACGACCGATGGGTAGCCGGGAACTGAGACGCCGTAGAAAATCGCCTCGAACACCATCTGCGCCCCGAAGATCAGCGCGCTCGCCGCGAGAACAAGACCGAGTAGGCTCGCAATCCGCAAGGGCGCGACCGAGAACGACGTGATGCCCTCGATCGACAGCCCGATCAGCGTCGTCGCATTCCAGGTCGTGCGCCCATGCTTGCGCTCGGCCGGCTCGTAATCGACCCGCAACTGGCGAAAGCCGATCCAGGTCGCGAGCCCCTTGAAGAAGCGGTTGCGCTCGGGAAGCCGGCGCAGAGCTGCGGCGGCGCGCGGCGAAAGCAGCCGGAAGTCGCCGGCATCTTCCGGAATTTTCTGCCGCGCGCCCCAATTGATCAGCGCATAGAAGACCTTCACACCCAGCCGCCGGAGGACGGATTCCTTCTCGCGATGCGCTTTCGCGGTGAAAACAACGTCGTACCCGTCGTCGAGCCAGTGGCCGACCAATGCCTCGATCAGGTCGGGCGGATGCTGGCCGTCGGCATCCATGAACAGAACGGCGCCGTGCCGAGCAAAGTCGAGGCCGGCGAGCAGCGCCGCCTCTTTGCCGAAATTGCGCGACAGCGCGACGACCTGCACGTCGAGTTCATCAGCGAGAAGCGCGTTGGCGGTAACGAGCGATTGATCGCGGCTGCCGTCGTCGACATACACCACCTCGCAGGCGAGACTCCATCGCCGCCGCAGCGCGCGCGCCACCTCGGAGAGCGAACGATGGAGTTGTGGCAGGCCGGCGGCCTCATTGAAGACCGGCACCACGATCGACAAGCCGGCGGCGGCTTGTGATGTAAGGCCAAACGCGCTGGATATTGGTCCGGCGGGTGACGCAACGGAGGTCATGTGGCGATTGTTGCAGCCCTACGCATGCGAGCGCAACCCCTCGCCGCGCAGCCGCGGCGAGCGCCTGCGCCCGTCGTGCCTTTGGTCTCGGTCGCGCGGTCCGGACGTGGTAAGCGGAGCGGATGACCGAACGATCCCCATCCGCGAGTCTGTTGTCGCGCGCCTTCCCCATGCTGCAAAAGCGGGTGGGCGTCATGCGCAAGGCGGTCAGCTTCGCATTGATCGGGCTCATCAATACGGCGGTCGATGCGACCGTGTTCTTTCTCGTCTACGCCTATCTCACCAGCTCCGCGTCCTTGATCCGGTTGTTCGCTGCGGCCGCGGGCCTGTGCCGCTGCGGTGCCGCCGAAGACCTCGCGCTGGTCGCCGCTAACGTGACCGCGTGGCTGGTGGCGATGACCCTCTCCTATGTGATGAACTCGACCATCACGTTTGCCGCGGAATCGGGTCGCAAGCTGAGGTTCAAAGCCTATGTTGCGTTCGCCGCGTCCGGTGTGCTCGGCGTCATCGCCAATACGGCGACGCTCGTTCTCGCTGCCCAGGTTTTTCCGGTCTGGGCAGCGAAGGGTTGCGCCATCCTGGTGAGCTTCGTTGTGAACTTCTCGATGTCGCATTTCGTGGTGTTTCGGGCGAAGCGGCCGGATGCATCGGCCTGATGCGCACGTGAGTCATTCCAGGGCGCGGGCAGAAACCCGCGAGCCCGGAATCTATACTCTCAAGCAGGGGGTTTGGATTCCGGGCCTCGCATTCGCTCGACCCGGAGCAGGGTTGGATTTTGTACTCTATAGCTTAATTTATCGAGTTACAGGGGTAAGTCACGTGGCAGCGATCAACCCGACGAAATTACGGGCAACTGGCGTTCCGGGGTCGCGCTCGACGCCCACACCGTCAGCAGCACGTATCTTGGTGTCAACGAATACGGCCACGAGGTCTACGATACCAAGCGATCAGAGCTTGGAGAGCTGCTCTATCGCCTCAAATACAGGAGTGATATGTCCGCCGCTCAAGAGATCATTGACACTGCTTCAAATTACCTGTCCCAGCACTTTTCCGAATTCGATCTCATTGTGCCTGTTCCGCCCTCAGGTGCGCGCACTCTTCAGCCCGTTATTACACTAGTCGGTTGATTCAGCTAGATTGAAGGGTATAGGTGTTTAAG
>Ga0307417_10000971_pt1 | contig 11786 bp, 9 predicted proteins | sample SalMarWE160210MG_2_FD_202514 | JGI IMG/M metagenome (GOLD analysis project Ga0307417, IMG submission 202514) | Salt marsh sediment microbial communities from the Plum Island Ecosystem LTER, Massachusetts, United States - WE1602-10 | ecosystem: Environmental > Aquatic > Marine > Intertidal zone >...
CCCTCGAAGCGCTTGTGACAGAAGGCCAGCGCGGCGCACCACATGCGTTCGAAATCCTTCGAGGCAATGAATTTGGGTGAAGCTGGGCCATAAGGATCGATGGCCACCTCGTCGGCCGGTTCGTCGACCTTGTAGGGCGAAGCGCCACCCTGCACGCCGTCGAAATGAAAATCGGGCTTGTAGTAGATGCCCCAGAGTTGATCGGTGACCAGGGCGCCATCGGCATCACGGAGCGGCGCGTCGGTGTCGACATGCATGACGGGCGGCATCGTGCCGTCATTGGCCATGAAGGTGTTCGGCGGCACGCCGAGCACGCCTTCCTCGAGTTGCCAGAAGCGCCACATCGGCACGCCGTCATGGACGGTGCCGTCCGGCTCCCTGACCGAGATTGTTTTCGGCAGTTCGAGCATCGACCAGAAATCGCGCACCCACGGTCCGGGTGCCACGACCACCTGTTCGCAGATGATCGTACCCTGGTCGGTCCTGATGGCGGAGACGGCGTCGGAATTGTGCCCGAATTCGAATCCGGTCACCTGCACACCGGTCTGGATGGCCACACCTTCGGATTTGGCCTTGGCAGCAAGCGCGCGCATGGCAGTCACAGCATTGGCATAGCCGCCGCGCTTTTCATGCAGGACTGAGGTGATGCCCTTGGCCTGCCAGTCGTCGAAGAGGCCTTTCATATAGCGCGCACAGTCGGCTTCGCCCTCGATGAATTCGGAATCGTAGCCGATCGCCTGCTGCTGCTCGTATATGGTCGCGACATCGGCATGCATGACCTCGGGGCTGATCTGCATGTATCCGACCGGATGGTAGCTGTAGCCTGCGGCATCTTCTTCCCAGAGCGCGACCGAATGCGCCATCAGTTCGCGCATGGCCGGCTGGAAGTAGTTGTTGCGCACGACACCGCAGGCAATGCCGCTGGCACCGGCACCGACGCCTGACTTGTCGAGTACGACAATGTCCCGGCCCGAGCCGCGCCCCTGCGCCTTCAGCAGAAGGGCAAGATGCCACGCAGTCGATAGACCATGGACACCGGCGCCGATCACGACATAACGGCTCGCCTGGGGCAGTGTCATTCTGGGCTCCGCAATAGGACCATCGCGTTCAGAGCTACAGAAGCGCAGTCGCTGGTCCCGCTCTCACGCGATATCGACGATTTCTGGCGCAGATACGACATGATTGGCCCGGCAGCTTGCCGGTTTGCCGCCTCAGTAGCGGCGCACGGCTTCCGGCACGCCCAGGATGTCCTGCAAGCGGGTGACCTCACGGGCGATCAGCCCGAGGTTGGAGTCGCGCACCGTGGGGAGGAGATAGCGCGCTCGGCGCACCGCATCTACGGTGATTTCGGCAAATATCAGGGCCTCTTCGTCTTTAGTCGAGGCGAGCACTTCGCCGAATGCGTCGAGAATGCGCGAGCCGCCCCAGAAGGTCAGATCCTGTTCTGTCCCGACTCGGTTGCTGAACACGATCGGCAGGCCGTACATGCTGGCGTAGAACCGGCAGACGATGCTCCAACCGCCGGGATTGTCAAAGCCGGCACCGAGCGATTCCCGCGCCGAGCTTGCGGGGACGAACAGCACCGTGGCGCCGTGCAACGCAGCGAGATGGACGAGCGCGGGATTCCAGACGTCATTGCAGATGAGTGCACTGGCTCGCCAAAAGTCCGAGAGCTGGAAGGTCTCGACATAGCGGCCGGCGGCAAAGTGCTTGCCGTCTTCCAGCCGACCATAAGTGGCGAGGTTGATCTTACGGTGGAGGAAGGGGAGCTTGCCGTCCCTGACAGCAAACATGGCGTTGTAGAACTGGGCGGACGCGCCTTCCTCGATCAGCCCGAACAGCGTCCACATCTCGCCCGATGCTTCCGCCAGCATACCGATGCGCGGATCGCTTTGCTGGATGGCGAGATCAAGCGAAAATCCACCGGCATTGTGGCCGGTCAGACTCATTTCCGGAAACAACAGGCAATGCGCCCCCGCATCGCGCGCCTGCGCGATGATATCGAGGTGTTTTTTGAGGTTGGCGTCGAGTTCGCCGAGCCGGGTCTCAATCTGAGCGACGGCGATCTTGAGGGCGCGTCGTTCGTGCTTGAAGAACGTCGTAGGGGCCGGCGAACGTTCGAGGTCGAGCAGTTCCATGGTAGCCGCCGATTCGCGTCCCAATGGCGGCATCATCTCCGGTTGGAAGGCGGATGTCCACGGGTGCGATTCAAAGATCCGTGACATACGCCTTGTAGGACGGCTTGAGCTTGGGATCGGTGCCCAGCGCGTAGTGCTTGCTCATGTCGGGCGAATAACGGCTTGCCGGTGGCTGGCGCCCCAAAGCTTCGGCCATGGAGCGGATGTGATGTGGCCCGGTGCCGCAGCATGCACCGATATAACGGATGCCCATGGCATAGGCATCGACCGCAAAGGCGGCAAGCTCGTAGCGCGTGCAGGAAAACGGATCGAGCGCCACCGGAAACGAGCGGCCAGTCGGCAGGTGATGGGTGCAACCATGGTCGGTGAGCGACTCGAAGGTAGGCTCGTGTTCGGTAGTGCGGAACGGCACCGGCAGCGCTGCTACATGGATGTCGACAGCAGTGCGCATGGCTTTGAGATGCGGCATCATTGTGGCCGGGCCGCGGATGCAGTTGAGGCCAACGACGTCCGCTCCCTGATCAGCAATCTGCTTGGCAGCATCCGCCGGCGTCGCCCCGTCACGCAACAGGCCGTTCTTGTGGATGGCGAAGTTGATCACGCTTGGTAGGCCCGATTGCTGGATGACGTCGAGCGCGATTTCCGCTTCGCCGAGAAAGGAGATTGTCTCCGCCAGCAGGAAATCGACGCCGGCGTCGGCCGCCCAACCGACCTGCTCCTCGAAGATGGCGCGCACTTGGCGCGCGCTGTCGGCGTCACCGGGCACAAAGATGTTGGTATTGCAGATATTGCCAGCAACCAGTGCGTCGCCTTCGGCCGCTACTTCGGACGCCAACCGGATTGCTTCACGATTCATGCGTTCGAGATCGTTCTCGCGGCCAACCAGGCGCAGTTTCTCGCGGTGGGCGTAATACGTGAATGCCACCATGACGTCTGAGCCGGCGCGCAGGAACTCGCGGTGCAGCTCTGTCACCGCCTCAGGGAATTCCAGCACGACTTCCGGCACGAACGCACCGGCTTGCAAATATCCGCGGCGTTCCAGTTCGAACAGATAGCCCTCGGCGCAGATCAGCGGTCCCGCCTCCAGCCGCTCCCGCAAACCTTTGCCCTTTCCAAAGCCATTGGTCTCGCCAGCCATCGATCATCTCTCCTCGCCAAGCGCTTCTTATATGTTTGGCGACGAGAAATCGTCTGTAGCTAAATCGACGCGGCGGACCGCGATTGCGACATTCTGCGTGATCGAGAGTGCCGCTGGGTTATGCTGTCCCTGCCGTAAATTCGATCTGGTTGGCTTTAGACGCAGAATCGGATGATCCTCTGCGGAATGTTGGATCTCTGCAGGATAATCTTAGGAGTTGTCGTCGATCTGTTCTGGCCGCGCGCAGCGCTGGAAGCCGAAATCCTGGTGTTGCGACAGCAGATCATAGTGCTGCGGAGGGGTAATCCAGGCCGAGCGCCATTTTCGGCAGTCGACAGGATGGTTCTCGCTTGGGTCTGCCACTTATTTCCAAAGACCCGCGATGTGCTGGCCATCGTTCGGCCCGAAACCGTGGTCGGATGGCATCGCGCCGGTTTCCGGTGTTACTGGCGCTGGAAGTCAAGGAGTGGTCGGGGCCGTCTCAGGGTGTCGGGTGAGGTCCGGCAGTTGATCCGAGAGATGAGTGTCGCCAATCCGCTGTGGGGTGCGCCGCGGATCCATGGAGAGCTGGTCAAGCTCGGCATCGATATCGGACAGACGAGCGTGGCCAAGTTCATGGTCAGGCGAAGAGGGCCGCCATCTCAAGGGTAGAAGACGTTCCTTCATAATCATGCCGACGGCATCGCAGCAATGGATCTGTTCGTCGTACCGACTATCTCATTTCGTCTGCTTTATGGCCTGTTGATCCTAGGGCATGGTCGAAGACAGATCTTATGGTTTGGCGTCACAGCGCATCCGACCGCAGAATGGATCGCAAATCAGATCACGGAAGCTTGCGGCTGGGAACAGGCTCCCTGCTATTTGATCCGTGATCGGGATAGAGCCTATGGTGATATCTTCGTACGAAGACTTCGATCAATGGGCATTCGTGATCGTCCAACTTCGCCTCGCTCCCCATGTCAAAACGGATATGCTGAACGGCTGATCGGTTCGATCCGCAGGGAATGCGTCGATCATATCGTCGTCATGGGGGAACGCCATCTTCGTCACGTGCTGCGGTCGTACCTGAAATACTACAATGAGATACGCACGCATTTGTCCTTAGATAAGGATGCGCCGGTACCGCGCGCCGTAGAGACCGTCGGTCATGTTCTTTGCCGTCCGATCATGGGCGGGTTGCATCACCAATATGTCCGGATTTGATTTACAACAGGGACAAGGGTGCGTTCCAATCGATGACCAGCGGCCAGGTCGACGAGAACTGGGCGCGCGAACATCATCCGCTCTGGCTGCAGCGGCTGAAGGACAAGCTGCCGCGCGGCGCGAAGCAGCAGCCGGCGGAGTAGGCGAACGGGATAGCGTCATCCGCGCTCGCCGACTGCACGCTTTGCTGCCATTTCATCAAGCAAATGAAAGAGCCGGCCTTCGGCCCGAAGCACGATGGTGGCGGTCGCAGTCACAGTCGAACCCGTCTCCACCCTTAATTCCCTGCTAACAGGGAAATTAACAGGGAATTTCGTCGAATCCGCGCTCTTGACGTGATTTTGAACGCGGACACGCGAAGAAATTCAAATGCTTGCAGCAAAATTCCCTACGCAACAGAACAGGGAATTATTTTGGCGGAACAGGGAATTTTGACGCAGGAACAGGGAATTTTGCCTGCGAAAACCAAAATCGGAAAAGCGGACTCATGCAGCGCAGCAAAGCAAGTCGCCCTTAGTGATGATTGAGCGCGGTGGTCAGACTGGCACAACGCCGCGAACATTTTCCGACCAGACTTTATAGGTCGCGCCTAGCCCGACAACTTCGCCGCCGAGCATGTGCATGACACCGTTGGCTCCGGTGCCAGACAGTCCTTCGGTCGCTCGCCCCGATCAGCCATCCTTGACGCGACCAGGCTGCCAGTCGGCAGTCCACGACCAGACCAACGAGCGTGTCGGATTCGGCATCCGAGATCATCACCAAACCATGAAATTGGAGTGCTAAGCGTTGACCGAAATCAAGCCGAATTGCCAAATGCGGGTTTAGTTAAGGCGCGCAAGAGCGGCATTGGGGCCGGTCTATTAACATCGGAGTGCGGGCGGAATAGGATTAAAAGGCGGTGTGAACAGATGACACATCGATCATCCAGGATGCGCCATTGCGATGGCGCGAATCGGGGCAGCTATGAATTTTGAGCTGAATGAAGAGCAACAGCTGATTCAAGACACGGCCAAGCGGTTTGCCGCCGACGAGATCGCACCGACGATCGAGGAGGAGGAGCGCCAGCACGCGTTCAAGCCCGAACGCGTCACCAAGATGGGCGGGCTTGGCTTCTTCTCCTGCGCCTTGCCGGAAGAACTGGGCGGCAGCGGCATGGGATTCATGGAATCGGTGCTGATCGCCGAACAGATCGCCAAGGTCTCGGCCTCTTGGCGTCTGCCCTTCAACATGCAGAACTTAGGCCCGGCGCTCACGGTCACCAAGTTCGGCACGCCGGAACAGAAGAAGAAATATGTGCCAGGCTGGGTCGCCGGCACGCAGCTCGGATTTTTCGCCATGACCGAGCCCAATACCGGCTCCGACGTGGCGAGCATGAAAACGCACGCCATCGACAAGGGCGACCACTTCGATATCCATGGCAACAAGATGTGGATCTCGCAGGCCCATGTCGGCGATGCCGGGCTGCTCTATGCCTATACCGACAAGTCCAAGGGCAACAAGGGCATGACCGCCTTCATCATCGAGCCGAAGAAGATGAAGGGTTGCACGGCGCGGCCGATCGAAACCAAGCTCGGGCTGCATTGCGCCCCGACGGGGGAATTCGTGTTCGATGGCATGCAGGTGCCGAAGGAAAACGTGCTCGGCCATGTCGGCCAAGGCTTCCAGGTGTGCATGTGGCAGCTCAACCAAACCCGGCTCGGCTGCGCCGCCGGCGCCTTGGGTGTCGCGGGGGGCGCGCTCGATCTCGCCATCAATTACGCAAAGGATCGCACTCAGTTCGGCAAGCCTATCTCCCAGCATCAGATGGTACAGGCGCAGATCGCCGAGATGACGGTCGAGCATCAGTCCGCGCAGATGCTGGTGTACCGCGCCGCCTGGCTGAAGGATCAGGGCAAGCCGAGCCAGTATGAGACCTCGGTTGCCAAGCTCGCCGCCTCGGAAGCGGCCGTGCATGCGGCCAACGAATGCATGAAGATCTTCGGCAGCTACGGCTTCTCGACCGAATACCCGGCCGAGCGCTTCTATCGCGACGCCAAGTCGCTGCAGGTGGTCGAGGGCACCTCCAACATTCAGAAGATCATCATCTCGGGCATGGCTTGCGGCTATACGCCGAACCGGGAATAACGCGAGATGGCATAGACCGGCGCGTGCCGGACCGGGAACGTGCGATGTGCGGGAGTCGTGAATGAGACCTTATTTTGAGAAGATGCCGCAGTTCGGCAAGGAGCTGAGGGAAAACCGCCTCACGCGCACCAAGGAGAGCCGCGCCAAGCTGGAGCAAGTCGAGGCCGAGATCGCGGCCGCCTGCAAGGCGCGTCAGGATGCCGGCATTCCGACGGCCAAGATCAACGAGCGCGGCATGCTCGCGGTCTGGCAGCGGCTCGAATACTTGGTCGACGACGGCAGCTGGCACCCGCTGCACAGCCTCTACAATCCGGCCGACAATCCCGAAGGCGCCACCAATGTGGTCGACGGTCTCGGCAAGATCGGCGGCCGCTGGGCCGTGATCATCGGCTTCGACAACAAGGTGCTGGCCGGCGCCTGGGTACCCGGACAGTCGGAGAATATCCTGCGGGTGACCGATATCGCCAAGCGGCTGCACATTCCGCTGGTCTGGTTGGTCAATTGCAGCGGTGCGCAGTTGCCGGAGCAGGAGAAGTTCTACGCCAACCGCCGCGGCAGCGGCACCTGCTTCTACCGCCACGCCGAATTGGAGCAGATGGGCATTCCGATCCTCGCCGGCATCTACGGCACCAATCCGGCCGGCGGTGGTTACCAGAGCATCAGCCCGACCATTCTGCTGGCGCACAAGGACGCCAATATCGCGGTCGGCGGCGTCGGCATCGTGTCGGGCATGGCGCCGAAAGGCGGCTTCGATGCCGAGGGGCTGGAGGAACTGATCGCCAAGACGCGGGATTTCCGCACACGGCCGCCGGGACGGGTCGAAACCCATTACGGCGAGACCGGATTCTTTACGCAGGTCTTCGACGAGGAAAAACAGGTCCTCGACGGCATCAAGCAATATATGCGCGCCATTCCGGCTTATGAGCCGATGTTCTTTCGGGTGGCCGAGCCGGCGGAGCCGGCGTTGCCGGCGTCCGACATCTACCACCTGCTGCCGTTCAATCAGAAAGAGGCCTATATTTTCGACGAGATCCTCGCGCGCCTGGTCGACGGCAGCGAGCATATGGAGTTTCGCCCCGATTACGGCCCAGAGATCTATACCGGGCTGGTCAAGATCGACGGCATGTTGATCGGCGCCATCGGCAACCGGCAGGGACTCTTACCCAAGGGCTATCCGGAATATGCCGATTACCCCGGCATCGGCGGCAAGCTCTACCGCCAGGGCCTGATCAAGATGAACGAATTCGTCACCCTCTGCGGCCGCGACCGGGTGCCGATCATCTGGTTCCAGGACACGACCGGCATCGACGTGGGCGATCTCGCCGAAAAGGCGGAGCTGCTCGGGCTCGGCCAATCGCTGATCTACTCGATCCAGCAGACCGACGTGCCGATGATGCTGGTGGTGTTGCGCAAGGGCAGCGCGGCGGCGCATTACGTCATGGGCGGCCCGACCGCCAACCGCCATAATGCTTTCACGCTCGGCACCGCGGCAACCGAGATCTACGTGATGCACGGCGAGACCGCGGCCGTCGCGACCTACGCCCGCCGCGCAGTGAAGGAAAAGGACGCCGGCCGGCCGCTCGAGCCGATCGCGCAGAAAATGAACGAGATGGCCAAGAAGTACTACGACACGTCGCGGCCGGATTTCTGCGCCCAGCGCGGCTTCGTCGACGAGATCGTTGATCTGCCGTCGCTGCGCGGCTATCTCAAGGCCTTCGCCGGCGCGGTCTATCAGAACCCGACGTCGATTTGCCCGCGCCATCATATGCTGCTGCCGCGAATCATTCGGGGGTGAGCAGCCGAAGCAGGCCGGAATCCGCGCATCAACTATCAAGATAGGAACATGACGGGCCCGGGGATATCCTGGGCGTAGCCAGCGCCGATCGACGGCGCTTGGTTCTTGAAAAGGAGAATTCATGATGAGCGAGGAAGTCACGGCCCCCATTGCCGGAAAGGTCTGGAAGATTCTGGTGAAGGCGGGAGACGAGGTGCAAACCGAGGATGAGCTCATGATCCTCGAAGCCATGAAAATGGAGAATCCGATCTACGCCCCGGTCGATGGGAAAATCGCGGAGATCAAGGTCGCCGAAGGCGACCAAGTTGAGCCTAATCAGTTGCTGCTCATCATCGGTTAGGGACGCACCGAGCCCGCTCCGTTTGCGCCCGACGACGGACGGTTTGGCATCATCGAGGCAATCGGCAGGCGGGGCCTGCGGCGGAGGGGACATGGAATCTTTCGAAGGGGCCGTCAAGCTGATGCTCTTCATCTATGCGCTGGCCGCGGCGATCTCGTTGATCACGGCCTGGATGATCAAGTACATCTTCGTCGTTATCCGCATGCAGAAAAGCCGCGCCGAGGCGCGCAAGAGCGCCACGGCCAACGCTCCAACGCAAAGGGGCGCGGCCTCGAAAGGCACGGCCTGACCATGCCCGAAATCCACTTTCTCCACCTCTTTCAGGGCATCGCCACCATGGTGGCGTCCGATCCGCTTATCGCTGCCGCCCGAATCCTGCTGATCGCGCTCGGGATTTCCTTTGTCTATCTGGGCGCCAAGGGCACGCTCGAGCCGCTCATCATGATTCCCATGGGAATCGGCATGGCTTCGGTCAATGCCGGCGTTCTCTATCTCTCGACCAAGACCATGGGAACGATCTTCATCGATCCGATCGCCAGCGGTCCCGAGAAGCTCGTCGACGTCCTACAGATCAATTTCCTGCAGCCGATCTATACCTTCACCTTCAGCAACGGTCTGATCGCCTGCCTGGTGTTCATGGGCATCGGGGCGATCTCGGACATCGGTTATATGCTGATCGCCCCGGTCCGCTGCATGATCATCGCGATCATGGCGGAGCTCGGCACCGTGCTGACCTTCCCGCTCGCGGTCGGCCTGGGCCTGAACTACAAGGAAGCCGCGGCGATTGCGATGGTCGGCAGCGCGGACGCACCCATGGTGCTCTACGCCTCGCTGCTGCTGGCGCGAGACCTGTTCGTGCCGATCACGATCGTCGCTTACCTCTATTTGAGCCTGACCTATGCCGGTTATCCCTATCTGATCCGGCTGATGATCCCCAAGCATCTGCGCGGGATCAAGATGGATCAGAAGACGATCCCGAATGTTTCTCCGGCCGAAAAGATCACCTTCTCCATCATTACCGGCACCGTGCTTTGCCTGCTGTTCCCGGTGGCGGCGCCCTTGTTCATGTCGTTCTTCGTGGGCGTCATCGTGCGCGAGGCCGGCGTCAAACAATACGTGGATTTTCTCGGCGGTACGGTTTTGTACGGCTCCACTTTCTTCCTCGGCCTCATGCTCGGCGTGTTGTTTGAAGCCAATACTATCCTCAATCCCAAGGTCATCCTGCTGCTGTTCCTGGGGATGACGGCGCTGCTGTTGTCCGGCATTGGCGGCATTATCGGCGGCTATATCGTCTATTGGATCAGTGGCCGCACCTTTAATCCGGTGATCGGCATTGCCGGCGTCTCCTGCGTTCCGACAACCGCCAAGGTGGCCCAGAAGGAGGCCCACGCCGCCAACAAGTTCGCCATGATACTGCCCTGGGCAATGGGCGCCTGCGTGTCGGGCGTCATCTCCTCGGCCATCATCGCCGGCATCTACGTCACCTTGTTGCAGGTGCCGTCACCATGATGGAACGGAAGGCGCAATGGATCGGCGGCACCCTGACCGCGCTGGTCGGGGTCGTGCTGGTCAGGCTGCTGGCGCCGGCGCTTGCGGGCTTTGCCGGCTCGCTTGCCGTTGCCGTGGGCTATCTGCTGGTCATCGTCGGCATCATGGTGGTCGCCCGCGCGACAAGACCGCAGGGTTCCGAGACCTTCCTCACGATAGAGCAAGAGGCAAAGGATTGAGTCCGGGCGAAACCGCCACGCGGCTTGGTGATTTTCTTTTAACGCTGTGGTCTTCGACCGCGGGCGGAATGGTCTTCAGGATGCGAGCAGCCGGTTATTCAGGAAGTCGTCCTTTCGATAGCGCGGCGGCGATGTCGTCCCGGAGTTGCTGAAGCTCTTCGCGCGTCATGCGAAACTCAAACATCCGAGTATCGGCAGGGTTTGCGGCCCGTTCGACTACAAGGAGAGCCGCTGCTTCCGGATTGTTGCTTTTGATCTGAACCGATACCGACTGAGGAAAAATAAGAAATGACGTCATAAGGTCAGCTCCGATCGGTAGCACACTAGATCAAGCCGATGGGTATGCCAACTGTAACCTCGCCGAGAAATATTCAATCATTGATAGTTTGGACGTGTCCCTGTCGGAAGCTAAATCCTGACGTATTGGTGGTGCAACCCGCCCAGAATTGGCACAGGCATTATGCGGCCGAATGGCTCGATGGAACGCGACGCCGGCGAGTCCTTGTCCAATGATAGGTGCGTTCGGGTCCGATTGTAGTAATCGGCATAAGTTCGAAGCACATGGCGAAGATGCCTGTGTGTACCAAAAACCTAATCCCGCACATAATGGTGATGAAGGCCGCCGAGGATCGCGTGTGACGCGACATTCCCGATCCGCTGAACGGCGCGGAACGCCGGAGCATCTTTGTCCAGCGAGCGGTGCGTCCTGATTTCGTTGTAATAGCTGGCATAGGTTTGCATGATCCGACGCAAGTGAGCCTCGCTCAAGATGATGAGGTGATCGAGGCACTCGCGCCGGATTGAGCCGATCAACCATTCAGCGAAGCCATTCTGCCAGGGCGCAGCCGGCGCTATAGGTTTGTCCCGGATGCCCATTGCACGAATTCGGCGCAGGGCGACGTCGCCATAGATGCGATCGTGATCCCGGATGAGGTAGCGTGGCGCTTCATCCCTGTCTCTGTCGGAAACTAAATCCGGACAGAGGCGCACGGCCGAAACCGCCCGACGACCGCATACCGGATCAGTCTGCAAAGATTGCACATCGGGGAAAGGCATCACCTGATTCGCAGTACCTCACCAGCCGTTTGGGTTTGCGATAAGGACAGGCTGGACACATTCTTTGCCGTCCGGTTCTGGGTGGGCTACATCACCAATATGTTCGGATTTGATTTACGACAGGCACACGACAATCTATTGCGGCGCAGCGAATGACGCGAAAGTGCTAATATCAGCCATAGACACGAGCAGTCATTTTCCTCAGACGAAGCCAATCAAATGGGCCGCCTATTCGCTTCCATTGCGCGCTGGTAGGCCTCTCGTA
>Ga0307417_10000972_pt1 | contig 11784 bp, 9 predicted proteins | sample SalMarWE160210MG_2_FD_202514 | JGI IMG/M metagenome (GOLD analysis project Ga0307417, IMG submission 202514) | Salt marsh sediment microbial communities from the Plum Island Ecosystem LTER, Massachusetts, United States - WE1602-10 | ecosystem: Environmental > Aquatic > Marine > Intertidal zone >...
GGTCGAAAAGAGCGAGTCGATGCGTCTGATGCGCGTCAACCATGCCGGTGAGGTCGCTGCCCAGGCGTTGTACCAGGGGCAGGCGTTGACGGCACGCCTGGAAACGGTTCACGAGCGCATGGAGCATGCCGCCACCGAGGAAAATGACCACCTCGACTGGTGCGAACGACGTGTCAACGAGCTGGGCGGGCACGTCAGCTGCCTCAATCCGTTATGGTACCTGGGTTCTTTTGCGATCGGTGCGACCGCAGGCGCGGTGGGTGACAAGTGGAGCCTGGGTTTTGTCGCCGAGACCGAGAAGCAGGTTATCGAGCACCTGGACGGTCACCTCAGGCAGATTGCCGACACTGACCAGAAAAGCCGCGCCATCATCGAGCAGATGAAAATCGACGAGGCGCACCATGGCGCTGAAGCCAGACGCGCCGGCGGTGCCGACCTGCCGCCGCCCGTGCGGCAGCTGATGAAATTCACCTCGCGCATTTTGACCGGTATCGCCTACTGGATATAGGCCGGGGTCATGTCGATGCGTAACGCGGAGGTGCTCGCGCCCCTCACTTATACTTCCGCCTTTGCCGATGAGCGGGCCATGGTGGGCGGCCAGAGGCCGTAGCTTGCCGGGGATGGATTGTTCACTCCTGCGGGGTTTCGCCGAAACTATCTTCCGGCGAAGTCTTCCGACAAAGACGTTCAGGCAAGTCCAAGGGTTTTGGGTAGAGTGATGCGGCTTACTTTCCCGCTGGGGCCGTGCGGCAGTTCGGATACGATGTGTATCTTGACGGGCACCATGAAGCGGGGAAGTTTCTCCCGACAATGGGCAAGGATCTCTTCTTCAGTCACGGGCCCTTTGGGGACAACAGCGGCGTGGACGGTCTCACCGTACATGGTGTCGGGCACACCGAACGCCACTGCCATTGCGACACCGGGGATCTCGAGAAGAACATCGTCGATCTGCACAGGGGGGATTTTTTCGCCGCCGCGGTTGATGAATTCCTTTTTGCGTCCCAGAAGCGAGATATATCCGTTTGCGTCGATCTGCCCGATATCTCCGGTGCGGAGGAAGCCATTCACAAATGCGCTGGCGTTGGCCTCAGGGTTGTTGAGGTAGCCGCTCATGACGTTGTCGCCACGGATGGCGATCTCGCCTTCTTCACCGGCGGCGAGGATGTTCCCGTCGGATCCCAGTATGACAACTTCGACGCCCGTGCCCTGACCAACGGATCCCGCTAGACGTTCTGCTGGCGGTAAGGGGTTGGACGCGATCTGGTGGGCGGCCTCGGTCATGCCGTAGGCTTCCACTACCGGAGCGCCCAACAGCTCTTTGATCCGGGCCTTGATTTCCGGCGCGAGATACGAGCTGCACGAGCGGATAAACCGGAACTGGCCCCTGGGTATATTTTGCATTTCGGAGTGCCCGAGGAGAATGCGGTGTATGGTCGGCACGGCGGTGTACCAGGTGGGGTTTTCCGCAAGCGTCCACTCCACGAAATGGCTGGCTGAAAACCGGGGTGGCAGGATAACGCGCCCACCACTGTAAAGGGTTGACAGGAGAGCAGCGACCAGGCCGTGCACGTGAAAAAGCGGCATCACCAGGAGCGTCGAGTCGGCTGGAGAGAGTTTGTAGGTAGCCGTGATGTTGTCGATAGAGGCCAGGAGATTCGCATGGGTGAGGGGTACCCATTTGGGTTTGCCGGTCGTGCCACTGGTCTGCAAAAGCAGAGCGGTTGAATCGGGCTTCGGCATCCTGTTTCGGGATTTGCCGCCTTGTGGCAGTCCGTCGATCCGAAAGTCCGGAAGCATGGTCCAGCACGGGACACCGACGCGTGCGGCCGCCTCACGCAAGGCACTGGGACCCGGGGGGGAAATCAGCGCACCCGGTTGTTCATCGGCAAGTGGTTCAGCGGCGAGGTCGGCCGTCAGCGCAGGGTTGAGAGGCATGGCGGGAATGCCGATCCACGCAAGCGCGAGAAAAGAGACAACGAATTCCGGACAGTTGCCGAAGGACAGGGCGATCGGCCGTTCCTCCGGCCAGTCAGCTACCACCGGCTGCAGCGACTCAGCGGTTTTGGCGATCGCCTCCAGAAGCTGGCCGTACGCCAGGTTCAGGCCTCCGTCGGGGACTGTCAGGGCGATCTTGTCGTTGAGATCGGGAGAAATATTTTCAAGGCTTCGAAAAGATTTAGTCATGGATTCACAACAGAAATTCTATATGTCCAGCAGACCTCGAAACCTGGCCTGATTGGCAAACATTTGGTGTTCGTTGGGGCAAGTCGGTGTTCGCATCGCCAGGCACTTCGCAAACCGATCCGGTGCATTCCCGCGGCCATAGATGCTTCGGATAGTACCTGCTTGAATGAAGAGTTCATAGTGTCTGCCTTGACGCGCTGCAGTGGCGCTGGAGAAACCCGGCAATGACTTTATAGGCTTGCGGATCCTGGCTCAGGAAGCGATGTCCTCCTTCAAAGAAACGCAGCTCTGCAGCCGGTATCTGACCATGCAGGTTTCCGACGGCCTCCGGCCTCGCCTGGCCATCGTACTTTCCACCGCAAACGAGGGTTGGAATCCGCATTGACGACAGGCGGTCGTAGGTGTCGTGATGGCTGCGTGCCTCGATCTGGCGGGTGATACCGGCGATGCCGCCCGGCTCTTTCAGGAAGGGTGACGCGTTTGCCGCGGCCTCCTTCAGCAGGCGGTCGGTCTTTTCGGGGTGTTGTGCCTGCCAGGCTTCGTCGTAACGGTTGTCCCCGATCGCGAGCATCTTCCGGGAGCGCGCCGCGGGTGAGAGACCGGACAACTCATGGAGCGGGTAGGAAGAACCGCCCGCGCCACCGGCGGTGGAGCAACACAGCACCAGGCTCAGCACCCGCCGCGGACTCCTGAGCGCCAGTTCCTGGGCCACCATGCCACCGAAGGAAACGCCGACGACATGGGCGCTGTCCCAACCGGCGGCATCCATGACCGCTTCTGCGTCCTGCGCGTACTGCACCATGGTGTATGCAACGTCCGGCTTGTCGGTGAGGCCGGTGCCACGCTGGTCGAAGGTGAGCATATCGAAGCTGTCCGCCAGGGGGCTGTCGAAGACGTTCGGCTTGCTGCGCAGGTCGCCGCCTACGCCACCGAGAAACAGGACCGGGCAACCTTTCCCCTTGCGCTGGTAGTGGATGCGTATGTCTGCGGTGCTGGTATAAGGCATATTAGTTACCGGCTGTGGTCAGGCGCGGTTGCACAGCGATCAGTTCACCTCTGTGCGGGGGCTCGGTTCGATCGTCGCCGATAACGGATTTCATCGGCCGGAACCCTGAGCGCCGTGCAACTTCCCGGCATGGTAGGCGAGGTGCTCGCCGATGAAGCTGGCAACGAAATAATAGCTGTGGTCATAATCCTCCTGCATGCGCAGGGTCAGTGGGAAATCACGCGCCCGGCAGGCGGCCTCCAGGTTTTGTGGATAGAGTTGTTTGACCAGAAACTCGTCACCGGTGCCGCTGTCGATAAACAGGGGAATCGGCGGTGCGCCCGCGGTCACCAGAGCGCTGGCATCATAAGCCTGCCAGGCCTCGCGGTCGTCGCCGAGATAGGCTTCGAAGCAAGTCTGACCCCAGCCACCGACAGACGGGTTGCAAATGGGAGCAAAGGCCGAAACAGACTGATAGGCGCCCGGGTTCTTAAGGGCACAGATCAGTGCGCCATGGCCACCCATGGAGTGGCCGCTGATGGACTTGATGCCCGGCTGGACATTGAGCTCGCTCTCGATCAGGCCGGGCAGCTCCCGGGTAACGTAATCGTACATCCGGTAGTGCTGTGACCAGGGTGCCTGGGTGGCGTTCACGTAGAAGCCCGCTCCCTTGCCGAGGTCGTAGCGGTTCTGCCCATCCGGCACGTCGGTGCCGCGCGGGCTGGTGTCGGGAAATACCAGCGCAAGTCCCAGCTCGGCGGCATAGCGTTGCATACCACCCTGGGAACGGGCGTTGTCGTCCGTGCAGGTAAGCCCGGATAGCCAGTAAACAACCGGGACCCGTTCCGTGGCTGCCTGGGGTGGCAGGTAGACGGAGAATCTCATGCTGCAATTGCAGACCTCGGAGGTGTGTCGGTAGCGGTTGAGCCAGCCACCGAATGCTTTGATGTGTTCTGTCCGCTGCATGAGAATGTTCCTTAGGGAATAGTCACGGAGTAACCGGGTTTACCCCGGCAGATCGTCGACCCGGTTTCTGTGTCGGGTATAATCGGACCCGGTTTCGGATCTGCCTGGTATCCTGCTATGCACGCAATTGTCGGCTTTACCCTGGTACCCATCGATGCGGGCATTTCGGTGTCGCCCTATGTCGCCGCCATTGAACGGGTGCTCGAGGAATCGGGCCTGACATTCGAGGTCAACTGCAACAGCACCAACGTTGAAGGTGAGTGGGAGGACGTGTTTGCCGCGATCAGGCGCTGCCACGAGGCGGTCCATGCCAAGGGCGCACCCCGGATCCACACCTGCCTGCAAGTCGGCACCCGGACGGACCGCGAACAACGCATGGCCGAGAAGCTCGAAAGCGTACGGCGACGACGCCACCGATAGACGCGGCATTTGCCGGCAACCGCATTCGATTCCGTAGCGCCCCCCGTCAGCAGAACCTGCGGCTTGCGGGCGAGGCAATCTCCTGCACGCGAACTGACGCGATCGGGATTTCTTACCCGGTTCCAGTTCCATGGTGGGGCGTTTGTGGACAATCATCTGGTATACAATATACGATAAACAATTCGACGTAAATGCGGGATTTGGGGTCACCGTGGCTCCGCGGGATCAGGTGAGGACGGCTCCCGGCCCTTGTCAAGAATGACGAATCGCTTGCATGTCATGTCATCTGGTATACAATATACAACCATGCTGGGGTTACTGTCCTGGTTCCCCCGGGAACCCGGGGATGGCGAAAGCATTGATGTCCAGGATTATCAGGTTGAAAGGCAGCTTGCAAGGTCTTGAAGGGTGTTTAGCCATGCCTGTTTCCGCGCCGCTATGCGACGAGGTTCTCGTGGACTTTTCCGGCCGGACGTGACAAGCGCCCATCAAGCTTGCAGCGCCTGATGCGCGGCTGTAGCAGGCAACCAATCGGAGGTTAGGCGATGACAGAGTCCACGCAGACAGCCAGCAGGCGCGGCCATCCGGGCGCCGGCAGGAAGCGGTCGAGGAAGACGCCTAAAGGCCGGCAGGTAGACCCGGCCGCCCTGGCGGAAGTTCACGAGCTGTTGGGGGACGAACCCCGCCGGCGTGATCTGCTCATCGAATATCTGCATCACCTCCAGGACCATTACGGCCATCTGTCGGCGCGCCACCTGGCGGCGCTGGCGGAGGAGATGCGCCTGGCGCAGACCGAGGTTTACGAGGTCGCGACTTTCTATGCCCATTTCGATGTGGTGAGGGAGGGGGATGATCCGCCTCCACCCCTGACAGTGCGCGTGTGCGATGGCATTGCCTGTGAGATGGCCGGCGCCGGAACGCTGCTGGCGGAGCTGGGCGAGCAGACGGGGCGCGAGGTGCGCGTGCTGCGGGCACCCTGCATGGGGCGTTGTGATAAAGCCCCGGTCGCCGAGGTGGGTCACAATCACGTGATGCACACGAGTACCGACGCCGTGATGACCGCGATCCGCGAGGGGCGCACGGCACCTCCGGTGCCGGAGTACATCGACTACGACGCCTATGTGGCGAATGGCGGCTACACGCTGTTACGCGAGTGCCTGTCCGGACAGCGTACTGTCGAGGAGATCGTCGCAGCGCTGGAGCATTCGGAGCTGCGTGGCCTCGGCGGTGCGGGCTTTCCGACCGGACGCAAGTGGCGCATTGTGCGCGGTTATGAAGCCCCCCGACTGATGGCGGTCAATTGCGACGAAGGCGAGCCGGGCACTTTCAAGGACCGTCACTATCTGGAGCATGATCCCCACCGCTTCCTCGAGGGAATGCTGATTGCCGCCTGGGTGGTGGAAGCGGCGACCTGCTACGTTTACGTGCGCGACGAATATCCGGCGATCAGGGCGATCATGAAGAAGGCGCTCGCACGCCTTGCGGCCGACGGTCTGCTGGACACGCTACCGGTAGAGGTCCGCCGTGGCGCCGGCGCCTATATCTGCGGAGAGGAATCCGCAATGATCGAGTCCATCGAGGGCAAGCGGGGTCTGCCGCGCAACCGGCCACCTTACGTCGCCGAAGTCGGGCTGTTCGGTCGACCTACGCTGGAAAACAACGTGGAGACCCTTTACTGGGTACGCGATATCGTCGAGCGGGGTCCGGAGTGGTTCGCCGGTGCCGGGCGCAACGGCCGCAAGGGCTGGCGCAGCTACTCGGTCTCGGGGCGGGTAAGGGAGCCGGGTGTCAAGCTGGCCCCCGCGGGCATCACCATCACGGAACTGATCGACGAGTTCTGCGGCGGCATGCAGGACGGCCACCGTTTCAAGGCCTATCTCCCCGGTGGCGCATCCGGGGGCATCCTGCCTGCCTCCCTGGGCGACGTGCCGCTGGATTTCGGAACCCTGGAGCAATACGGCTGTTTCATTGGCTCCGCTGCGGTGGTGGTATTCAGCGATCAGGACAACATGAAGGGTGTAGCGCTTAACCTGATGCGTTTCTTCGAGGACGAGAGCTGTGGCCAGTGCACACCGTGCCGGGCGGGCACCGAGAAGGCGGTCAAGCTGATGTCCCGCGACCGGTGGGACGAAGGGCTGCTGTCCGAACTGTCCAAAACCATGACGGACGCTTCCATTTGCGGGCTCGGGCAGGCTGCCGGTAACCCGATCAACTCGGTGCTCAAGTACTTTCGCGAGGACTTCTCATGAGCGACTCAATCCGCTTCACCCTCGACGGAAAGGACGTCGAGGCCGGGCCGGAGGAAACCATCTGGCAGGTTGCCAGGCGTTGCGGCACCGATGTCCCGCACTTGTGCTACTCGCCGGAACCGGGCTACCGGGCCGACGGCAACTGCCGCGCCTGCATGGTTGAGATCGAAGGTGAACGGGTACTGGCCGCCTCGTGCCTGCGCAAGCCCACCGAGGGCATGAAGGTCCACTCGGGCAACGCGCGCGCCAGCGCCGCGCAGCGCATGGTCATGGAACTTCTGCTTGCGGATCAGCCGGCACGCCGTGTTGCCCATGACCGCGACTCTCATCTGTGGCGGTGGGCCGACCGTCTCGGTGTCAGTGAGAGCCGCTTTCCGGGCCGGGAGTCGCCCGCGCCCGATGCCAGTCACCCTGCCATGCGGGTCGCGCTGGACGCCTGTATCAATTGTAACCTGTGTGTGCGCGCCTGCCGGGAAGTGCAGGTCAACGACGTCATCGGCATGGCGTACCGCGGACACAGGTCGAAGATCGTCTTCGACCAGGACGACCCCATGGGTGCGAGCACTTGCGTCGCCTGCGGCGAGTGTGTCCAGGCCTGTCCCACCGGTGCCCTTATGGAGGCGACGCTGGTGGACGAGCAGGGTGTCGGCATGACCGATGGACTCAAGGAGGTGGACAGCGTCTGCCCCTTCTGTGGTGTGGGATGCCAGCTGACCTACCAGGTCAGGGGCAACCGGATCGCTGCCGTACAGGGTCGCTCCGGACCGTCGAACGAGAACCGGCTGTGTGTGAAGGGGCGGTTTGGCTTTGACTACATCAACAGCCCGCAGCGGCTGACCAGGCCCCTGATCCGGCGTGACGATGCGCCCAAACGCGGGGACCTCGATCTCGACCCGAAGAACCCGTTGACGCATTTCCGGGAGGCAAGTTGGGAAGAGGCGCTGGACAGGGCAGCCAGCGGCTTCAAGGCCCTTCGTGACCGTGACGGCGGCAACGCCCTGTCGGGTTTCGGTTCGGCCAAGTGCTCGAATGAAGAGGCCTATCTGTTCCAGAAGCTGGTGCGTACCGGGTTCGGCACCAACAATGTGGACCATTGCACGCGCCTGTGTCATGCCTCGTCGGTGGCCGCGCTTCTCGAAGGCGTCGGCTCCGGCGCGGTCAGCGCGCCGTTTGGCGCCGTCAAGGATGCGGATGTGGTGATGGTGATCGGTGCCAACCCGACCGAGAACCACCCCGTTGCGGCAACCTATTTCAAGCAGGCGGCGAAGACGGGCACGCTGATTGTCATCGACCCGCGCGGTATGGCGCTCAAACGGCACGCCACGCACATGCTGCAGTTCAGGCCCGGCAGCGACGTCGCCCTGCTCAATGCCATGCTGAATGTGATCGTAGCGGAGAGGCTTTACGATCAGTCCTACGTCGATGCCCATACGGAGGGTTTCGAGAGCCTCAGCGAACACGTCAAGGCATTCACGCCGGAGGCCATGGCGCCCATTTGCGGCATCGACGCCGAGACCCTGCGCACGGTGGCGCGCACGTATGCGACCGCCAGGGCGGCCATCATCTTCTGGGGCATGGGCGTCTCCCAGCATATCCACGGCACGGACAACTGCCGCTGCCTGATCGCACTCGCCCTGATAACCGGGCAGGTCGGTCGGCCGGGCACCGGCCTGCATCCGCTGCGTGGCCAGAATAACGTCCAGGGCGCCTCGGACGCGGGGTTGATTCCCATGATGTACCCGGACTACCAGTTCGTGGAGAACGCCGACATCCGTCAGCACTTCGAGGACGTCTGGGGAACGCCCCTGGAGCCGCAGAAGGGGCTGACCGTGGTGGAAACCATGGAGGCGATCCACGCCGGCAAGCTGAAGGGCATGTATATTATGGGTGAAAACCCGGCCATGTCCGACCCCAACGTCCAGCACGCGCGGGATGCGCTGGCCAAGCTGGAGCATCTGGTGGTTCAGGATATCTTCCTGACCGAGACCGCCTTCCACGCTGACGTGGTGCTGCCCGCGTCCGCCTGGCCGGAGAAGGATGGCACCGTGACCAACACCAATCGCCAGGTCCAGCGCGGTCGAAAGGCCGTGGAGTTGCCGGGAGACGCACGCCAGGACTGGTGGATTACCAACGAGCTCGCCAAGCGGGTCGGTTGCGAATGGAGCTTTGCCGATCCCGCTGAGATCTATGCCGAGATGGCAAGCGTGATGCCTTCGCTGGACAACATCAGCTGGGAGCGTGTGTCCGCGGAGGCGTCGGTGACCTACCCCTGCAAGGCCCCTGACCAGCCCGGTGACGAGATCGTGTTCAGCGACGGCTTCCCCACCCCGAGTGGGCGCGGCAAGCTGGTACCGGCCGGTATCATTCCGCCCGACGAGCTGCCCGATGAATCCTTTCCCATGATTCTGACCACCGGGCGCCAGCTCGAGCACTGGCATACCGGGGCCATGACGCGACGATCCAGCGTGCTCGACGAGCTGGAGCCCGAAGCGGTTGCCAGCCTGTCGCCCGACGACATGTCGCGGATGAACATCGCGCCCGGGGCCATGATCAAGGTATCGACCCGCCGAGGGATCCTGGAACTGCGAGCAAGGGCCGACGGTGCCGTGCCCAGTGGCATGGTGTTCATTCCCTTCTGCTACGCGGAGGCACCGGCCAACGTGCTGACTAACCAGGCGCTCGACCCGTTCGGCAAGATCCCCGAGTTCAAATTCTGTGCGGCCAGGGTGGAGGCGGTATGAACGCCGCTCCGACCAGCTAAGTGTTCGCATGAAGCAGCGAAATGCCGTTCCCCCCCTCCCGCAGATTCTCCTCCTCTGTGGGCTTTTTGCCGGTCACCGAGGGTGGCCGGCATTTTTTTTGCTTGAATGCGTAACCCGGCCCGGTTTGATGGTTCGCGCCTTGCGCAGGCATCTGTCTCAGGCTGCTGGTGAAAGCTGCTTTCGCTGAAAAAACAACAGGTAGCATGCTCTGGACGCAGTGCCTGCCGCATCGTTTTAAAGACATAAAATTTTTCTCGAAATGCTCTTGATAAATTTTTCGATAGGGCTATTATTCCTGTTACTTGGTATTCTGTATACCAAACACCAGGATTGAGCAAGGCCCCCCACGTTACCTGCCGCCTGGGGGACGGCGTGAACCCTGCTACGACAAGGGTTTGTAAATCCACTTAGGAGGACGACTAGATGACAGCAAAAACAAGCAAGCTGGCATTGTTTTCTGCGGCACTGATTGCCGCGGCGACCATTGTCACCAACATATCCGTGGCTAAAGCCGAGGAATGGGTGCCCAGGAAGCCGGTCGAATTCGTCATCATGGCCGGTCCCGGCGGCGGTGCGGACAAGATGGCTCGTCTGATGCAGACGGTGATCCAGAAGCACCACATTTCACCCAAGCCCTTTATTCCCGTCAACAAGCCGGGCGGTTCCGGGGCCGAAGCGCTGATTTACATGAAGAGCAAGACAGGGGAGGACCACACGGTTATGGTCACCCTCAACAGCTTCTATACCACCCCGCTGCGTCAGCCCGCTCTCGGCATCGATCCGCTGACCTTCACGCCCATCGCGCGCATGGCCGAGGACACCTTCGTCCTCTGGGTTAACAAGGATAGCGGGATCACCAACATGGAGCAGTACGTGGCGGCGGCCAAGAAGGCGGGGCGCAACTGGTCCATGGCCGGCACGGGCAGGGGCCAGGAAGACGAACTGCTCACGGCGTTTCTGAACACGACCTACGGGCTGGATATGAAGTACGTGCCCTTCAAGGGCGGTGGTGATGTCGCCAAGCAGCTGGCCGGTAATCACGTCAACTCGACAGTGAACAACCCGTCCGAGGCTATTGGCTTCTACCAGTCAGGCGACCTGGTGCCCATCGCGGCTTTCACCAAGACGCGTCTGGCCCAGTTTCCGAACGTCCCGACGATGACCGAGCTTGGTAAGCCTTACTCCTACTTTATGCAGCGCAGTGTCGTCGGTCCGCCCGAGATGGACGAAGCGGCCTACGAGTTCTACCGGGGCGTATTCAAGAAGGTGTACGACTCGAAAGAGTGGCAGGACTACATGAAAAAGAAGAGCCTGCTCGGCGAGTTCATTACCGGCAACGATCTGCTGGACTACTGGAAGGTGAATTACGCACTTCACAAGAAACTGCTGACCGAGATCGGCGAGATCAAATAGACGCGGTTTTATCTGGTAGGAGTTCAAGGAAAAATCAGAGCATAGCGGAGGAAATTTGAATGCGGCGTGCTGAACTGCTAATGGCTGTAGTCCTGGCGATTTTCTCCGGCTATTTGATGTGGAAGAGCACGGAGCTACCCATCGGCTGGGTCCCTGACAGGGGGCCTGGCGGTGGGGCGTTCCCCTTCTGGCTGTCTACCGGCATGTTGCTGAGCTCGCTGTGGATATTTGTGCGCGCGCTCAGGGGCGTCTCGCCGCAATCGCAGTCGACCGAGCCCTACTTCGACAGCCAGTCCGCGGTCCTGGTCGCTCTGGTGGTCGGAGCGCTGACCATGATGATCGGCGCGATACACTGGGTCGGTGTCTATGGCGCGATTCCCTTGTTCTTCGTGTTCTACATGAAAATTATCGGTCGGCACAGCTGGTTGCAGACGGCGGCCTTCGCAATCCTTGCGCCGATCGTTACGTTCTTCTTCTTCGAGATTCTGCTGAACATCACCTTGCCCAAGGGGATGACAGAACCACTGTTCTACCCCTTGTACGATATATTCATGTAGCGCCCAGAGCCGTGACGCCTTCAGCGGACTACACACACCGGTTTGGTTTCCTGACCACCCGTTTATTCCAAGGATCGTAGCATGGACATAATCCCGCATTTGCTCGACGGCTTTCTAGTCGCACTGCAGCCGATGAATCTGTTCCTGGTGATCATTGGCTGTGCCGTTGGCCTGTTCATCGGCGCAATGCCCGGCCTGGGTTCGGTCAATGGTGTGGCCATCCTGCTGCCGGTCACCTTCATCGTTCC
>Ga0307417_10000973_pt1 | contig 11784 bp, 8 predicted proteins | sample SalMarWE160210MG_2_FD_202514 | JGI IMG/M metagenome (GOLD analysis project Ga0307417, IMG submission 202514) | Salt marsh sediment microbial communities from the Plum Island Ecosystem LTER, Massachusetts, United States - WE1602-10 | ecosystem: Environmental > Aquatic > Marine > Intertidal zone >...
TACGTTTGATCAGTGCCGTGAAGCCCTGGGAGGCCACGGCCAGGGACGTGGAGGTGAAGTAGCCGGCAACCCGGTCGTAGCGGACCGAGGCGCGCAGCGCCGGGATGTAGAAGTCGTGCAGGATGTTGCACTCGGTACTGCGGTACCAGGGTTGCCAGACCGAGTCGGGGAGGTAGGGATTCGAGGACTGGGCGCTCATCTGTCTATCCCGGCGTCGAAAGATTCACCACAGAGGACACAGAGCTGATGAGGATTAGAGAGTCAACAAGCATTTCTCTGTGTCCTCTGTGCTCTCTGTGGTGAAAAAGGCGAGCCGATGCCAAGGCACGGTCGGCCTTCTGCATCAGCAGCGCACTGTCGTCCGATCGGGTCACAACCGCAGGCCCTCGCGGGCGATGTTCTTCAGCAGCCGGGGATTGGAGTAGTGGTCCGGGTCCGCCCACTCGTCTTCCCAGATGGGCAGGGGCTGGATGCGAATCCCGGTCTCCAGCAGGACATCGAAGGCCTCGTCGGCCATGGCGAGCTTGGTCGGCAACAGGCGCTGATCGCCTTCGCGCAGCAGCACGGCGACATCGGCGTCGCTGTCGCGCGCGTGATCGCCCCGGGCGCGGCTGCCGAACAGCATCAGGTCCAGCACGTCGTATTTGGCCGTGATCCGCTCGGCGAACAGGCGCAGGGCCTCGACGGTGGCTGGATCGATGGCGGCTGATGGGTTCTTCGCTTCCATCTTGCGCGATGCCTCACCAGGAAAGGCAGGAAACAGCTAAAGCACATGGACCCGAAGAGTATTGAAAAATCATGGTGTTACATGCTCTTTTCCTGCATTTATTCTGCATGGTGGCGAATTTATTCTGCATCCTTTTCTGCAATCCTCCACGTCGGCGCTTTACGCGATCCGGCATTCCAGATTTCGCCGCTTCTGCTCAGGTTGTTGAGCAGATTGCTGATCTTGTTGCGCTTTTGGTCCTCGTCCAAGGCGTCGCTGAGCTTCCCCCACAGCAGTTGGTCGATGTCCTTGCGGCTGGCGCTGCCAAATTTGGTCAGGAAGTCGAGAATCAGTTTCTTGTAGAAGTCATCATCCTGCCCACGGGTGCGGATGTAATCCGCCTGGGTCGCGGTCGCTTTGGCGACGAATGCGGAGACGTGCAGGTTGGGTCTCCTGCCCTCGATCAGACCAGCACGGCGAAGTTGCTTGACCATCACGTCATCCAGTTGAAGCTTTTTCTGCACCCGATCCAGGGCGAGAATCTCCACCAGCGACAAATCGGTCTTCTGCAGCAGCAACCGGCTGTAGGCCGGATCGACGATCCGGCCATGGATCGTCATCTTCACCGCTTGCGGCTCGCTGAGATCGTAGTCCGGCATTGGAAAGTACCGCCTCGCCTGGGCGAGGTGCATGGCGTAGATGCCGTAGCCCATGGTGTCGATCATGTTGAGCTCGGCCATCGCCTGGGCCAGGAAGGGGTTGCGATAGCGCCGCGGGGTCTTGGTGCCGGTCAGATAGTCTTCCGGACGCCCTTCGAAAAAGCTTCCTTCGTTCTCCAGCACGATCCGATCCGGATACTCGGTGACCACAATGCGCCCACAGCGACCGTAATCCTGATGGGCAATGCAGTTGTGTAGCGCTTCGAGCACGATCTTCTGGTCGTACTTGACCAACTCGGTCGCAAGCAGCTCATTCTCCGGAAGGATTCGAATCTGAATGTTGCGGATTTTCTGGTAGAGGGCGCTACTGTTTAGCAAGAACGGCAACCCGAAATGCTCATACGCCCGCTCCGGGCCTTCGAGCTTCCACGTCAGCTGGGCGGGATGGGGAGACAGCAAGTGGGCAGATTCTGGCTTGCCCAGCAAGAGTAAGGTGGTCCGCGTTACCTGACCGTCTCGGGTCAGCTTGGCCCGATCCAGAAACGTCTCCAAAGGCCAATGCATGACCTCGTCGGCGTCGAAGCGATTGGCGTGCTTCTTGGCGAAGGAGTCTCTTGCGCGCGATAACGCGGAGGGATCCAAATGGTCCGCCGTTGCGTCGGCAACCAGCTGCGCGGACCAGTCAGCCGCGCCAACCTGGCTACGGATTTCGTCGAGCTTATCCAGCCCGAGATGCGTCAGACTCTCGCCGGAGCGCGCGTAGTAGTGACCCTTCCAGGCAATCGGCATACCGAGCGGCGCGGCGGGAATCTCGAAGAGCAGTACTCGACCGCCTTCATGACGAAGCTCATGAATATCCCGCAGGGTGACGCTCGGGTCCGCGCCCTCGGAGATCTGCATCTTGAGCCCTTGCAGACGCTCGGGCTCCGGGCGGTAGTCGGTTCCGACCACTTCGCGACTGCGGTTGTCGACGCCGAAAACCAACCAGGCGCGCTCCCGTTGCGCAAGTTGGCCTCGTTCGCAAGCGCCGAGAAGTATTTTCCAATATCGTTGGTGCTGTAGCCGTCACCTGCACGCTTGAATTCCAGGACCTCGTTCTCCCAGGACCGGATCAGCGCGTCCAGCAAGCTCCGTAGACCTTCGGTTTTCATCACCACAGAGGACACAGAGAGCACAGAGATGAACCGAACGAAACAGAATCAAGGGGCATTTCTCTGTGTCCTCTGTGGTGAAAACTGAAAGTCAGCTCAGCTGTCTGCCCAGACCGTAGAGCATGGTACGGGCCTCGCGTTGGCGGTCCGGGTGCCGGGCCTCCGCGGCCCAGACCTCCAGGAGGTCGATGATACGGTCCGAGTGCTCGGTGGCATGCGCTTGCAGGTAGGCCCGGGCCACCGGGTTGTCGCCCTCGCGGTAGGCCATGATCAGGCCATGGACCCGGTCCCAGTCGGTCTGGGGGTTGGCGAGCCGAGCCGGTTGCCGTTCCTCCGGCAGCGCCAGGCGCAGCTTGGAGCCCTTGCGGACCAGGGGGGCGTGGACCAGATCGGCCTTCGATCCGCGGCCTGTGCCGGCGGCCTCGGTGTTCACGCCGATCTCGCGGTCGCTGACCTTGTAGCCCGTGGCACCCGAGGTGCCGGTCTTGTTGACCAGGGCGATGCCGAGAGACTTCGACAGCAGCAGGATGTCGTCGAAGGCGACCTCCGCGCATTCCCAGATGCCGAAGATGGTCAGGGCCATGGCGGTCTCGCTGTCCAGATCGCCGACCTGGACCTTGCCCTTGGTGATGCGGCTGACCCGGCTCTGGGCCACGACACGACTGGCCTCGTTCATCGCCCGCATCGGACTGACGACCTCGTCGCCGTCCTGCACCGGCCAGTGGCTGGAGAGCACCTGGAGCGCCTTGCCGTAGCTCGCGACCATCTCGTCGACAGGGTTCAGCTTGAGCGGTGCGAAGTCATCGAGGCCGCCCTGCACGGCGCGATCGATGTCGTGGCGGACGCCCTGACCGCCGAAGCCTTGCCAGACGGCCGGGTGTGAAGTATCGGTGTCGCGCTTGCGGCAGGCGAGGTAGATCGAGCTGGCCGCTGCTGCCATATCTTTCTGGTGCATTGAGTTCTGGTTCTCGGATGCAACCGGGAAGCAGGCGGTAATCACCCAGCCGGACTCGATGAGCGACCGGGTCAGGGTCTCCCAGGCGTCCTGGGTCTTGTGGGTGAACATCAAGGTGAAGATGCCGTTGTCCTTGAGCACGCGGCGGCATTCCCGAAAGATTTCTCCCATTCGTCGCTCGTACTCGTCCTTGGCCGCGGCCGCGCTGCCATCGCGGGCCGGGTTGGCGACGGCTTCGGATTTTTTGTCCGTCAGCCTGCGGTCGAAGAGTCCAGGGTACAGGTCGCGCAAGGTGCGGCGTTGCCAGACATAGAAGTAATCGGACAGCTCCGCGTACCGGACATTGTTGTAGTAGGGCGGGTCCATGCAGACCAGATCGACGGATGCATTGCCGACATCAGATAGATAGGACGCGGTCCCGTTGGTGATCGTCACCGCTGGCTCGCCGCAGTTTGAGTCGAACGCAGGCGCGGTGAGCTCGGCGAGCCCCTTGTAGGCATCGACGACCTGTGAGAGTCCCCAGGCGGCGCCGGAATCGGGTCCACTGAAGATCATCTCGCCGAAGGTCCACTTCAGTGAAAAATCGTGTCGACCGAATGTGCCTGACACGATCGCGCGCTGCGGGATCCATCGTGTCTGACGGCTGTTGTAATCGACGCCTTTGTCTATGACGAACTGGAGATAGGTCACGACTGCCCGCCCTCGCTCCTCGCCAAGCTCCGCGATGATGGCGAGCTTGATCTGGTTCAGACGTTCGGCAAGCGTGAGGTGTCCCAGGACCTGGCGGGGGGTAAACAGGTCGCACCAGCGGGTCATGCCATAGCGGATTGGCTCGCGTGTTTTTTCTCCATCAGGGAGTCGTTCTGTTGGAATCAGTCCCGCTGAGTCCCAAGCATCCCAGCGCTTGGCCAACTGTCGCTCGGCCTCGGCGAGTGCCTCCAGATCGCGCTCGTTCGGCGCGCGGAAATAGCGGACCTTCGTCGTCTTGATCTCGCCCTTGCGGACGCCGGAGCTGTAGCGCAGGGGCTTCCCACGCGAGTCCAACTGCGGCTCGAAGCGCACGGCGACCACGGCGTAACGGCGGTCCTGCCACTTGCCGTGGGGTGATTCTCCGCGAGCCTGGCGCTTGATCTCGTCGCCGTCGATGGCCTGTTTGCAGTGGACGCACTGTCCGGTGCCGCGGTTGACCGTGGCTGCGTTGGGGTCTTCGCCGTTCGGCCCCCGTCCATGCCTGACCCGATAGGTCTCGAACCGGACCTTGCCGTCCTCCGGGACGATGCGCACGCCCCAGGCGTCCTTTGCCGCCTTCGACAACCAGCAGGTATTCAGCAGCGGCGCGTCGCCACCGCAGTGGGGGCAGGTGACCTGGCGAGCGTAAAGGAAACCATCGAGCGCCTCGAAGCTGAGGTGCCGTCGTTCATCAGGGTCCGTGAGGTTGAGCTTTTCAATATTCGTGTAGTGCGGCTCAGGGATCTTGGACGCGGGAAGCAGCGGAGAAATTTCCGCGCGCATATCGGCCAAGAGCCTGTTCCCCCAGTCCGCAATCTGTCTTTCCAACGAGCCGCCGAATCGGGCGGGGTAGTCCAGGGTTGCATGCAGGATGACGGCCGCAACGGGATTTAGCTCGTTGGCCAGCACCCTGTGCCCGACGCGCAACGCCTCGAAAGGAATCGAGCCTCCGCCTGCGGTTGGGTCTAAGACCGTTAGCCCAGACCGCTTCCACTGCACAATGTGGGAGTAGGCGCGTGGGTAGAGGTACTTGTCCTCTGGTGTCCGGATCTTGTTGGCGTCTTCGAAGGCAATGCGCTCGTTTGCCCAGGCGGGATCGCCAGGAACCCGAATAACAGGAAGCGCATTGCCCTCAACCGGCCAAGGCATGGGCAGGGGCTTTTTTTCCTGGCCCCATCGTTCCAAGACGGGGTCCGCTGCCAAGTCAGCGCTTTTTCCTCTCAGCTCAGTAATCAGCGTTCGGTTCTCGCCTCGCCGGGCTTGCTCTCGATCCAACGCACGTAGAACAACGGGTGTAGGTCTCAAATTGACCTCACTTGGTCCGCGCCCGTGGAAACGGCAGCACGGTGTCCGGAATCCCGACCTCGGCGCGGTAGGTTTCGCTCAGCATCTTCCAACCCGAATCGAAGCGGTCGCTCTGCACCAGGCCACGCAAGGTCAGGATGGCCTGACCACCGGGATTGCGCCAGCGCATCCCGGAGCGCTTCAGACGCTGAGTCACCAAAGTCTTGCAGGCCGCCTCAACCACACCGGAGTCCACGGGAAGATTGCGTGCTCTGGCCTCGGCGTAGCGCATACGCCGGCGGTTGCCGCGGAAATAACCCAGGACCTCGCCGATGCGCTTACGCCGCGGATGTTTGGAATGCAGGTGTCGCAAGGCACGAATGACCCGCCCGACACCTTGGACATCTTCGAGCAGGATATGGCGATATTTCTTGAACTGGGCCTGCGCCAGGGTGCTGGCTTGCCCATAGGCGGTGTCGAAGGCGTCCTTGAGGTGGTCGCAGGCATGGTAGAAGTCGATGAGCTCCACCCCGCCTGGCAGCGCGCCGCTGAGATAGGTCCAGTTGTCTTTCGCCCCATCGGCGAGCTTGACCACCGTCAGCTCGGGGCGCTGCGCCAGCACGGCTTGGACCTCCGCGGTGAGCATCTTCTTCAACGTCGCCTTCTTCGCCTGCGGAGCATTCGCCTGCGGCATTCGCCCCAGGCGAATGCTCCGCAGGCGCTCGCCCTGCGCATCGTAGAAGGAGACCGTGCCACAGCCTGCCTCCCGGTAGCATCCCTTCGCCTTCTCAGTGTCAGCGGCCCCCTTGGCCTTCCTCAGGGCGTCCTTCATTGGCACATGTATCCCGTCAAGCGAGACGGCCAGCGTGGTGGCCGCCGCAGGTACGCTGAGCCCCTCACGCAGTTGCCCCTCGAAGTCCTCCCGGCTGGCCTCCCAGCACTCACCAAGGCGCTTGGGCAGGCGGTCCAGGCTGCTCTTGGAGGGTGTCATATTACCCAGCTCTCGCAGCACCCCTTCGGCCTCCTGGGCCGTCAAGTGTGCCACCAGAAAGCTCGCTTGGCGTGCCGCCAGCGCCGTCCACTGCCCCTCGATGATCCCGGCACGCAGATCCATCGGCACCACCGCCTTGCCTTTGCCTGCCCGGTAGAGTGTGCGCATCACCTTCACCGGCCCCACCGCACTGGTATAGGTCTCGCTGCTGCGCAGCACCCGGTGATGCACTTGACCTCCAATCATCACCTGCGGCAGGTCCACGTCCAGGCGCTCCAACTCCTCACCGAGCACCTCGCGCTCGGCCACCACGAACAGCCCGTGGAGCTCACGCTCAAAGCCCTCAAAATCCTGCGCGGCCAGCCCGCGCGCAGACAGACCCTCCAGCGCGACTTGGAGCCTCTGCAGGCTGGCATTGATTCCACTCGGGATGGAGTGTCTTGCGGCGGTGTGGGATACTAGCATTGGGGCAGCCCTCCGGTATTGTTAGGTTTCGTCACCAAACATTATTCCAGAGGATCACTGCCCCGTCTTCGTTTGTGCCACCGCATCGCTCGCAGCCTCCCCGCGCCTGCTCCATCAGCCGCTAAAACAAACTGTCACCACCACGCTAAAGTCCCTTCATGCGGCCGCGATAATATTTCCTTTAGATCGATCACTTACGGCGTACTCTTAAGATCAATTCGAGATCTTCACCCTAGAACAACCGCATCCACTGGCAAGACCTCAGCGCCACTTCGAGACTCGATGCGATCCAACAGCTTGTCGGTGATCGTCCAAGGCTCGCCGCGTACCAGCGCTTGGACGCGCTCGATGCCGAGTTGGCGGATGAAGGTGTCCGGGTCGGTTCCAGCAGGATCGAGCGATGCGACGATGGCGGCCCGGCTGGGGGTCAGCGGTCGCCTCGCCCACCAGACATGCAAGCGGTTCACCGGCGGCTGAAGTCCGACGCTTTGTTCCCGTTGGGTTTCCGCGCCAACCTGGTGGCAGGGGAATCCCGCCTCGATCAGCCGAAGGTCGTTGTGTCTCTCCATTACGCAGCCCTGAAGCGTTCCAGCATGTCACCGATATCCGGGTCCTTCGGGTGCCCCCCGAGCATGATGCGCAGCCCCGAGAGCGCCCAGCGGTTGGCGCTGGGTCCGAAGCTGGTGGTCCGGGAGAGCCAGTAGGCGGCCTCCTCGCGGGTGAACTGGGCGACCCGGTAGGCGATCAGCTCGACCCGTTCCAAGTCCTTGAGGCGGTCCTGGAGGCGGAAGATCAGGCCGAGCTTGGCGCCGGCCTCCTCGTTTAGCGGCAGGTTGGCGCGGATGCGCAGGCCCTCTGCGGTCATGTAGCGATCAAGCTCCAGGGGGATACGGGGTCTGACAATCATTGGAACGAAAACTTACGCTAAGGGCCAGTCATCGTCCTCCGGGCCGCGCAGCGGTCGCATCCCGCCGCGGGCGACCTGCTCGGCCAGCAAGAACGCGTAGCGACCCAAGACGTTGATATGATGGGTCGACAACGGGGACAGGCGGGCCACGTCTTCCGGCCGGATCACGTAGCCTTCGGCGCGCAACTGCTCCAAGGCGGCGGCCATGTAGATCGTGTTCCACAAGATGACGGCGTTGACGACCAGCCCCAGGGCGCTCAGTTGATCTTCCTGCCCTTCGCGGTAGCGTTTGCGGATCTCCCCGCGCTGGCCGTGGCAGATCTTGCGGGCGACGGCATGACGCCCTTCGCCGCGGTTGAGCTGGATCAAGATGCGGCGCCGGTAGGTCTCGTCGTTCAGGAAGTTCAGCAAATGGATCGTCTTGGGAATGCGGCCAAGGTCAGCCATGGCCTGGGTCAGACTCGACGGCCGATCGCCTTTGAGCAGCGACCGCACCAGTTCGTCCGCCCGGATCGCGCCGAGTTTCAGGGAGCCGGCAACGCGCAGGATATCCTCCCACTGTCGGATGACGCGCGCCCCGCTGACCCGATACCGGGCCAGTGCATTCAACGCGCCGTAATCGGCATCCGGATCGAGCCGCCAGAACCGGGTGCCGCCGATGTCGGCGAGCCGCGGGCTGAATTGATAGCCGAGCAGCCAGAAGAGCCCGAAGACGACATCGCTGGCCCCCGCCGTATCGGCCATGATCTCCACCGGCTGGAGACTGGTCTGTTGTTCCAGCAGCCCCGCGAGGATGTAGATCGAGTCGCGCAGCGTGCCGGGGATGACCAGACCGTGGAACCCGGCGTACTGGTCCGAGGAGAAGTTGTAGTAGGTGATGCCCCGCTCGGCGCCGAAGTATTTCCGGTTGGGGCCCGCGTTGATGGTCCGCACCGGGGTGACGAAGCGCATGCCGTCGGCGGAGGCGACCTCGCCGCCGCCCCACTGCTGGGCCAGCTGGTTCGCCGTTTGGCCCTCGACCAGGCAGGCATTGGCCTGAGCGAGCGTGTCCGCACGGATGTAGTTTTGCTGAACCCAGCTCAGGCGGTTGCGGGTCAGCGCCGGATTGTCCTCTCGGATCAGTGGCTCCAAGCCGATGTTGCAGGCTTCGGCCAAGAGCACGGCGCACACGCTGGTCGGCAGATCGCCGATTCGGGCTTGGGCCTCGCTGACATGGGTGAAAGCCGAGGCGAACCCAGTACGCAGCTGCATCTCGAGGAGAATCTCGGGGAGATCCACCCGCGGCAACAGGCGGTTCACCCGGGCGCGCAAGTCGATCAGACTGTCCGGCTCATCGATCCGGTCCAGCTGGCTCAGGGTCAAGGGTCGCGCGGGATCGTCTGGATCGATCCTGACCGCGGCGTTCGTCGGCAGGTGCTCCAACGTCCGTCGATAGGCCGCGTCGAGTTGGGCGCCGAGCTGCGCCAGCGCCTGTTCCCCGTTCACCGGCAGATTCAAGGAACGGCAGAGCGGGCCGCGTTGCGCCTCCCACCGCGGGCCCTGCAGGAGTTTGGCGCGGGGATCGCCCCACCGCTCGCTGGGGCTGACGTATAAATCCCGGCGCCGCAATCCATCTTGCAGGCGTCCCAGGGTGCACAGGGTATAGGCCGGACGCTGCACCTGGTCGTCGGTGCCGATGACCAGCCGGCGCCACGGGGTCGGAATGCTCTCGCGCGGTGCCGCCTGGCAATCGACGTTGCGCTTGCCCTCGATGGAGCGTAAGAACTTGATGGCATCCAGGACGGGTTGACCGCTGGGTGTTGCCTGGAACTGGACATGCCGCAGGACCGCGGGCAGAAACCGCCGGACCCGTTGATAGCGATCAACGAGCTCCTCTTGGTAGTGGTCGTCGGCCGGGCGTGCCAGGGTCTCGACGGTCGCCATGGCGCGGCGTAGCCGTTCCTCGGGGATGCGTTTGAAGACCACGGCGCGTACCTCTTGGTCCGGGTACCGTGGATCGAGCAGCAGACCACAGGCCTCGCGCAGTGCCAGGGCCGCCTGGTCAAGATCCCGCGCGGTGCGCAACCGCTGCTGCTGGCCCAAGCGCTCGGCCTGCGCAGCGATGTCGGTGATCAGCAGGTCTAGTACATCCAGTGCATCATCAAGGGCGGTGACTTCGTAGACGGCCGCGAAGGCGAGCAGGGTGGCCTGGCGCCGGGGCGTCGGCATGCGGGCGATGGTCGGCGCCCAGGCCGTGGCCGCCGTCCGAGCCAACAGTTTGATGCGCTCCGGCGGCAGGCCCGTCAGATCCAGCGTGCCGATGCCCAGCGCCTGCAATTCGCGATGCCGGTGCAGCGCGCCGATCAAGGCCGGCGCACTGACGCGCGTGGGGCCGCGACGCAGCCGGTCCAGGTGACTGTAACGCGTCCCCGGGGGGGCCAGCAGCAAGGCCTCGAGCCGCTCCTGCTGCGCGGCCGACGGCAAGGCGCAGAGCCGTCGCCACAAACGGCTGGCCGAGCGCTCGCGGATGCGGGCGACCAGGCGGGTCAGCGTCGTGACACCTGGCAACAACACCTTCCGTTCGACCAGCCAAGCGGTGGCCAAGTCGAACAGCAAGCTCGGCCGCTCCTCGCTCAACCAGGCCCGCAGGAACAGCCAGCGACTGAGCCGAAAGGACCAGGGCGGTTCACCGAAGTCGCGGTAGCCATAGTGCGCCCGGATCTCGGCGCGGTGCGCGTGGCGCGTCGGCTCGCGCTCCAGGTAGCGCGACAGACCGCCGACCTCGGCGATGCCAAGCTGCCGGGCCACATGGTCGATCACGGAGATTGGAACCGCGACGGGGTTCGGCAGGAAGCTGCCGAGAAACCGTACCGTCAGCAGTTGCAGGGCGAAGCCGAGCCGATTGGCGTCGCCGCGGCGCTGGCCGATCAGGTCGCGGTCGGTGTCATCGAGGAGAAAGAAACGCGCCAACTGGGCGGCGGAGACCACGTCCGGGTAACGGCCGTACCGGCGCTGCTGCGCCTCGGTCAGAAAATCGACGGGCACCGGGCCGTCTCAACAAACGACCGATTGCTGAGATGGCCGAAAACGCCTCGCGCGGGCATCCAAACAGGCCCATTTTTGTCGCATCTGTCCGTCTCGCCAATCAAAGTCGCAGTTAGCCACCTGTATCATAGGAAGGCAAGACAAATGTCCGGCGCCCGGGGATGACGATGGCAAAGTTGGTGGGCTACGCGCGGGTCAGTACCGAGGACCAGGAGGTCGCGTTGCAGCGCGATGCCCTGCAGGCGGCGGGTTGCCGCAACGAGTGGATCTTCGTCGACAAGGCGTCGGGGGCACGCACCAAGCGTCCCGGGTTGGACTCCTGTCTTGGCGCATTGGAATCCGGCGACGCGCTCGTGGTGTGGAGGCTTGATCGGCTTGGCCGCTCCATGCCGCATCTGGTGACCTTGGTCCAGGAACTGCTGGGCAGGGGGATCGCCTTCCGATCCCTGTGCGATGGCGTCATCGATACCACCAGCGCATCCGGCGAGCTGATCTTCCACATCTTTTCGGCGTTGGCTCAATTCGCGCGCCGGCTGATTCAGGAGCGCACGAAGGCGGGCCTCACGGCCGCCCGTGCGCGCGGCCGCAAAGGAGGGCGGAAACCGATGACGGGCGATGATCCGCGCGTGAAGACCGCGCAGAGGATGTACGCCGGCCGAGCCCTGACCGTTAAGCAAATCTGCAAGACGTTGGATATTTCCCGGGCGACGTTCTACCGCTATCTGGCCGTCCCGACGGTACCGGAGCCCTTAGCGTAAGTTTTCCTTCCAATGATTGTCAGACCCCTCATGTAAGAGGACCGCGCCTGACGCCGGCCTTCCCCATTTCTCTATCCCGTGAGGTTTTCGCTTGCCCGCTCTGGCCGCTTCTGCTTAAGGTTTCTTTCTGTTTTGCAACGATTTCAGGCCATGGA
>Ga0307417_10000974_pt1 | contig 11781 bp, 8 predicted proteins | sample SalMarWE160210MG_2_FD_202514 | JGI IMG/M metagenome (GOLD analysis project Ga0307417, IMG submission 202514) | Salt marsh sediment microbial communities from the Plum Island Ecosystem LTER, Massachusetts, United States - WE1602-10 | ecosystem: Environmental > Aquatic > Marine > Intertidal zone >...
GTTCGATTTCGTCCACCATGAGGATTAAAAATATATATGTTATTTACTTCATCCTGAGCAGAGCCGAAGGATGAAAAAATTTAATAAGTATACTTATCCGCATTCTTAATTAAATCAATTTGATAAAGCGCCGGTTGCTTCCAGCTTCTATCTCTACTTGCTTTTTCAAAATATGCGATGGCTTCCGATTGCTGACCGCGATCTCTATATATTTCCCCTAACCCAAAATTAGCTCCTGCTCTGATGGTACTACTCCGGGCTACAGCTATGGACTTCGTGTAAGCTTCTTCAGCTTTATCATAATTTTTGAGTTTAACATAAGCATTTCCGAGTCTGAGGTAGGTATTCCCTTTGCTGCTTTCTTTCTTTTCATATTGAACGGCGGCGTTCAATGCTTCTATGGCATCAGCATAACGGGATAAATTATAAAGGCAAGTCCCATAACCCTCCCAGGCATTTGCATAGGAATTATCTATTTCCACCGCTTTTTGATAATATTCCAATGCGGTCTTATAGTCTTCCCGCTGCCGGTATGCATCAGCAATTCCCCAATATGCTTTTTCTTCATCGGGCGCTATTTGCACCGCCGCCTTAAAGGTGTTAATCGCATCAATGTGTTTTTGCTGGTCTAATTGTAATAAGCCGAGAGCGACGTATGCTTTTACCATTTGAGGATCCTTTTCAATTGCCAATTGGTAATTCTTCTCGGCATTGACATAATCTCTTTTTCGTTTATATGTAATTCCGAGAACATAATATGCAACAGCAAGATTAGGATCCTTTTCTACGGCAGCTTTGAGTTTTTCCATTGCCAAATTTTCGTTGGCTTTTCGTAAAGCGTTCACACCGTCGTTGTATAACATTTTCGCTTCATTGTTGCCATTATCGGCGTTTCCATTTTCCTGTGCAAAAATGCCCCCCACCAACAGTAAAACCAAAATTATTGATGAAATAAGCCTTAATTTCATCCTTCCTCCTATAATTTAATTTTAACAAAGTCTAGAAATTTAAAAAAATAATTACGTTCTAACAAGATGAATTTAATGCAAAAATTTTAACCCTAATTTTTACTATTTTGCGATTTCAAGGTTCCTAATACAAATGGAGTGCTCGATCATTTTGCGCGATCAAGGTATTTCCCATCACGTGTATCCACTCGTATCTTCTCCCCAACTTCGATAAACGGGGGAACTTGAGTGATGTATCCGGTGGAAAGGGTCGCCGGTTTGTATGAACTGGTGGCGGTGGCGCCTTTTAAAACCGGTTCGGTCTCGGTTACCTCCAATTCAACGGATGCAGGTAATTCGATTCCCACAGGATTTCCTTGGTTAAACTGGATTTGGACAATCGTCTCGGGGAGCAGGAAGTAAATATTATCCCCTAACATTTCTTCATCCAAATTTATTTGCTCATACGTTTCCAGATCCATGAAGGTGTAGTGATGACTTCCATGATATAGGTATTGGTATTCCTTAGTAATTAAGGTTGCTTTTTCAACCGATTCATCGGGTCGGAAACGATGTTCTGCATTGGTGCCATCGGACAGCCGCTTCATTTTTACCTGCATCATTGCCGAACCCTTGCCGGGGGTTACGTGCACTGAATCCGTCACGCGATACAAATCATTTCTAAATTGAACGACCATACCTTTACGCACATACAAAGCTTTGATTTTCATAATCCATCCTTCAGTCAGTATGAAATACTCAATAATGCGAGGAAATATAACCGGACGTTTGTTTGAAAGCAAAAATGTTATACAAAGTTTTAAAAATTCTTAGAAGGAATTTTGCCATTGGGAATCAAAGCAAGATGAATTCAATCTGCATTTAAATATTTCGATTTTTCTTTTCCCATCGGCTGGTATCCAGAGCATAGCGATGCTTATCAAAACTTGTAATTACGAGGCTGTGATATTCTTCCGACTCAAAATAATCCTGCAAATCCTCATCGATAGGCATAATCAGTTCCGAAGTGAACCATTTAAAGGGCTTATCGTTTTCCGTAATGCATTCGAAATCAATTGCCCATGAAACCTTGGCCAGAGAATGATCTCCTAGCAAATCCCGCGCAATGGCTCTCCTTTTGCCTTCCAAATCGGGATTAAGGAAATGAAATGTTTTCGAATAGATTTGAGCATTATGGAAAAATTCCGGCACCGATAACATCCCCGCCAAACGAAGCCGTTTGCATGATATGAAAAGAAGTTCATAAACAACTTTTCCCCGTCGAAGCCCTGGAAAGTTCTGCCCGGGCAGCTGCGGACGATCCGAGGTGAAACTGGCACGGGGGTTTTGCAGGGTAAGCCATTCAATAAAAAAAAACTCGAAGCTGCGTCCCGCAATTTTTGATGGAAAGGATGTTTCAATCACAAAGTGTTTGCGCCTGAGAATTAGTTCAACCAATAATTGACGGTCATCATTCTCGAGATTGTAAATGCTTAGGCGCTGCTTATAGGGATCTTCGGTATTAATGTCCAGATGCAAATTGTTATATCCGCGCTTATTTAAATCATCAAAAACACCATATTTCTCTAAACCGAACTTGATCCCCGGTTTGGAATAATATCCCAGAAATAGCTGATTGGATCGTTGCTCAGGTTCCCGGTGAAATAAATCCGTAGCGTTGATTTCCACATCATCTTCACGCAGTCGCGAGAGTTGTTCCGGGGTTAGTTGTTTTGAAATCCAGCGGGTTTTTTTACTTATTTTGGACATTGACATTAACCCTTGTTGATAACCCATTTGATAAAATTATAGTAAATTTTCCAGCTTTCCGGACCATAGCCGCCTGCCGCCACAACTACCAGGGGGATTTTCCGGTTTCTTGCCTGTTGATAAACAAAAATATCCCGATCCAGCATGCCCGCTTCGGAAATATCAAAGTCGCCAAGTTCATCTTTAATATACGGATCGCTTCCAGCTAAATATATGGTTAAATCCGGAATAAAATCATCGAAAACTTTCGGCAAACGCTTCTCTAATATTTCAAGATATTCTTCATCATTAATATGAGACGGCAACTCGAGATCAATATTATTCGCTTTATCAATTTCGTCCCAATTTTCAGTGTGCATAGAAAAGGTGAATACATCAGGATTATTTCTGTAATAAAGCAATATGCCGTTGCCCTGATGATAATCCAAATCGACCACCAATACCCTTTTAATGCTATACTGAATTTTATATTTCTCAATTGCAATGGCCACATCATTCAGCAGGCAAAAGCCTTCTCCTCTATCGGGATGCGCATGATGATACCCTCCACCAAGGTTAAAGACCGTTATATTTTTCTCCAAAGCATATTGAGTAGCTGCAAGCGTTCCGCCGACCATAAATCGAAAATATTCCAAAACATAATTATCCCATGGATCCACATAATCCAAATTGAGAATCTTGCCGACAAAAACCGGATTCTTTAATGAATTGAGATAATTTTGACTATGTACAAGCAGCATATCATCTTCAGAAACGGACTGCGGTCGTATGATGTCTTTTCTTTTTATGAGATGATCTTTTACCAGTTGATCGCGAATTTTTTTGAACCGCTTGGGATCAAAAGTCCGATAAGAACTGCGGGAATGAACCGCCGTTAAATACTCGCTTCGGTAGACAATTTTGCAGGGACTGGATTTGAATAAGTGCATAGTCCTAAGTTTAAATAATGGTTAGAACAATTTAATGGCATACCGGTGTTATGCAAAGAGCAAAGAGTTAAAAAGGTGAAGGGAGATAGGCAGAAACAGCGTGCGTGGTGCATGGTGAACGACGCTTGGGGCATAGAGGGGATGAGCGATTTAACCATAACCAAAATCCAAATCGGCGATCGCAAATCCCAAATTAAATATTAATCTACATTTTGAAAAGCGTACAGCCAATGCTTATATTTTGAGTCTTAAATTAATTAGCTAACTCTAATCTTTTTAAGGTCTTTTTGTAGATGAGTAATAACCCGGATACGAAAGCGATTCCGAAGGTTTATGACCCTAAGAAAGTGGAAGATCACTGGTATGAAAAATGGCTTGAAAAAGGCTATTTTGATGCCAATGTAAATAGCGAAAAAAAGCCATACTCCATCGTTATTCCTCCGCCCAATGTCACGGCTGCTCTGCATATGGGGCATGCGCTCAATAACACCATTCAGGATGTTTTGATCCGTTTCCGCCGCAAGCAGGGATGGGAAGCGCTCTGGCTGCCGGGAACCGATCATGCCGGCATTGCCACCCAAAATGTGGTCGAAAAACAATTGCGCAGCGAGAGCCTATCCCGCTATGACCTGGGACGGGAAGCATTTGTAAAACGGGTGTGGGAATGGAGGGAGAAGTACGGCAATACCATTATTCTGCAATTGAAGAAAATGGGCTGCTCATGTGATTGGCGCCGGGAACGTTTTACAATGGAAGAGAAATACTCCTATGCCGTCATGGAAGTATTCATCCGGCTTTATAACAAGGGGCTGATCTACAAAGGCAAATATATCATCAATTGGTGCCCAAGGTGCTCAACGGCATTATCCGATGAAGAAGTGGAGCACAAGCAAGTTGAGGGAAATTTATGGTACATCAAATACCTGATAAAGGACAGCAATGATCATTTGGTGGTTGCGACTACCCGCCCCGAAACCATGTTGGGCGACACAGCGGTTGCCGTTCACCCGGATGATAAACGATTTAAAAATCTCATCGGTAAAACGGCTATCCTGCCGCTCCTAAACCGTGAGATTCCCATTATTGGCGATCCGCAGGTTGATCCCGAATTTGGCACTGGCGCGGTAAAGGTGACGCCGGCTCACGATCCCAATGATTTTGCGATTGGGCAGCGCCACAACCTCGCACAAATTAATATTATGAATGAAGATGCTTCCCTGAACGCCAATGCCGGTTGGTTCGTCAATCTGGACCGCTTTGAAGCCCGGAAAAAAGTTATTGAGGAATTAAAGAATCAGAATCTACTGCTTAAGATTGAGAAACATACCCACAATGTAGGGCACTGTCACCGTTGCGGCACAATGGTTGAGCCATATCTTTCCGAGCAATGGTTCGTTCGAATGAAGGATTTGGCGAAGCCCGCCCTGGAAGTAGTGAAAAACGGTAAGACCGAGCTACACCCTGAAGAGCGGTGGTTAAAGACTTATATTAATTGGCTGGAGAATGTGCGGGACTGGTGCATCAGCCGGCAACTATGGTGGGGACACCGCATTCCGGTTTATTATTGCGAAAATTGCGAGCATATGATGGTGGCTCATCAGGCTCCCCAAAAATGCGGTGAATGCGGTAGTAAGAAAATTTACCAGGATGCGGATGTACTGGATACCTGGTTCTCTTCCTGGTTATGGCCTTTCGCCACGCTGGGGTGGCCAGAGGAAACCGAAGATTTAAAATATTTTTATCCCACATCTGCATTAATAACGGCGGCGGATATCATCTTCTTCTGGGTTTCCCGCATGGTTATGGCAGGATTGGAGTTTATGAATGAAGTCCCGTTTAAAGATGTTTATCTAAATGGGATTGTTCGCGACGAAACCGGCTTGAAAATGAGCAAATCATATGGTAATGGAATCGACCCGTTGGAAATCATCGATGAATACAGCGCCGATGCCATGCGTTTTACACTGATGATGATTGGCTCGGACGGACAGGATATCAATCTATCCAAATCGCATTTTGAGATTGGTCGCAATTTCTCCAATAAAATTTGGAACGCGTACCGCTTTCTGGCAATGAATTTAGAGGAGCCTAATGACAACTACATGGATTACCTGGAGCATTTTGACATCGCCGACCGCTGGATATTAAGCCGCTTGAACCGAACGATTGCCGATGCCACAAAGGGATTGGAGGATTTTCGCATCAACGAAACGTCGAAGCTGATCTATCATTTCTTTTGGGATGATTTTTGCGATTGGTATCTGGAGATCATAAAAACTAAGCTATACTCCGATGAGCATCCGCAAATAAGACAAGCCGCTCAGGTGCTGGCGACTCATATTTTGAAAAGCAGCATGAGCTTGCTTCATCCGTATATACCCTTCATAACCGAAGAGATATGGCAGCAATTAAAAACCGGCGACGAGGAAAGTCTGGTGATCTCCGAATGGCAGCAGGCGAATCCCCAATTCATTGATGAAGCTATTGAACAAAAAATGGATTTTCTGCAAAGGATCATCAGCAGCATTCGCTCCATTCGATCCGAAATGAATGTGCCGCCAGCTAAAAAAGCGCAGTTAATTTTTCGAACTACTGATAAAGCTGCTGAGGACATGTTGCATGAGCATGCCCATTATCTGCAGCAATTGGGTAATATTGAATCGATAAGAGAATTTGAATCGGAAAACGATTTGAAATCTACCGCAACGGCAGTGGTAGATAATGTGGAACTATTCCTTCCCCTCGCCGGTCTTATTGATTTGGAAATCGAAAAGCAGCGAATGAAGAAAGAGATCGACCGAATAACCAGCCAAATTCAGGGATTGGAGAAAAAATTATCTAATGAGAATTTTCTAGCAAAAGCGCCGGAAAAGGTTGTTCAACAGGAGAAGGAAAAACTAAGCAACTTCAAGCAAAAGCTAAATAAACTTCACATAAATTTTGATCGATTAAATTAAAGGATCAGAGATGAAACCAATTTTCGCATTGATGATATTTTTAATTTCGATGGCTATCGCCCAGGATAGTCAAAATTACATAACAGTTTATAATGACAATTTGGGGCTGGTAAAACAAATACGCACGGTTGAGGTTGATTTAAATAATCCGGTGATTAAGTTTAAAGATGTTGCCGCCAGCTTAATTCCAACCTCGGTGCATTTGAATTCCCTGACCGATAGCAAGAGCTTTGAAATCCTGGAGCAGAATTTTGAATATGATCTGGCAAGCGCCGACAGAATATTACAAAAATATATCGATCACGAAGTCAGCTTAATTCTGGAATCGGGTGAACTAATAACCGGAACGCTCATGAGCATTGCTGGAAGGAGTTACGTTCTCAACACCGATAATGGCTTAAGAATTTTGCCGGCAAATGACAAAATGCAAATCTCAGTCAGCAAATTGCCGGAAGGTTTGATTACCCGACCTACATTAATCTGGCAGGTAGCCGGGGCAAAAAATAAATCGCAGAAGCTGGAAGTTTCATACCTGACCAATAATATCAGTTGGAAGGCTGAATATGTGGGCGTGCTAAGCGAAAAGGACGATCAAATAGACGTGGGCGCCTGGGTGAACATTGACAATCAAAGCGGTGCTACGTACGAAAATGCTCAGCTAAAGTTGGTTGCCGGTGATATCCATCGAGCTGCTCAACCAATGGATCTACAGCGAAGAACCATGACAATGGAAGCATCCAAAGGTGCACAAGGCTTTGAAGAAAAGGAATTTTTTGAATACCATCTCTACACATTGCAGCGCCCCACAACCGTTAAGGATAAGCAAATTAAGCAGATTTCCCTTTTCCCGAATACGACGGTTGCCAGCAATAAAAAATATGTGTTTGACGCCAGCAAGAATGCCACCCAGGTTGAAGTTCAAGTAGTGTTCGTCAATAAAAAGGAAGCCGGACTTGGCGTCCCGCTGCCCAAAGGGATTTTCCGAATTTATAAACAGGATGGAAAAAACCTGGAATTTATCGGCGAAGACAGAATTAACCACACACCGCGCAATGAAGAAGTTAGCCTGACTATCGGCAATGCTTTTGATATTATAGGCGAAAAGACCATTACTGATCGTAAAAAGCTTTCCAAAACCAGCGAACAACAGACCATTGAAATTGAAATCCGTAACAATAAAGAGAAAGATGATGTTAAAGTTGAAGTGGTGGAACAATTCTACTATCCGTTTTGGAAAATCGAAAACAGTTCCTTTCCATATGAAAAAAAGAGCGCTAATAAAGTAGAATTTACCGTTCCAGCAAAAGCAAATGGCAAAGCAACACTGAACTACCAGGTAACATTTTCATGGTAACTCGAAGCATTATTAAAAAAATTCCTTTTAGTTATCAAACCCTGCAGAAAATAAAGGCAAATGAGTATCAAAGATTCTTCAATAAGTTAGAGGATCATGACCTTTACATAAATCATCTTGGTGAAGTACAATGGATGACCGCCGAAGAAGCCATTGGGCAGCACGAGTTCTTTATTCATGAGGGTAGCGGCGGTAATCTATTAAATAGGTTTTTTTACACGCAAAAAACTCCTAACCCGAGTAAACTGACTCGTCAGGAATGGGAGATCAGACTGCAATTTCGTATTTTGCTGGAGAAAACCTACCTCGGCGAAGTAACCCCAAAAACCCAACAGCGAATTCCCGATAACTGGCAATATGAACTTAAGGAAGAAGAACTTCTGCATATTCCTATAACCGTGGATAGCTTAAAATCCCGGGATTGGAAAAAACCTGCACTTGCCGTATCCATTTTGCTGATAATAGCTGTTACGCTAATTCCCCTATTCATTCTGAGGTCGGGTGAGAAAACAGGGCAAATGATCGTGCACAGCAATGTGGAAGGCGCCAGAGTATTCATGGATAACCAATCGTTTTTAGGTTATACAGAATCAGTTATTCAAAATATGCCGGTCGGCGCTCACCGGGTTTCTATTAAAAAGGATGGATTTATGTCAATTCCTGAGTATCAGGAAATCCGGATCACCGGTGATTCCCTGCGAGCAGTGGATTTTAAACTTAAGCCGTACGACTCCGAGGTTGAAGGCAATTTAAAAGTGGTTGCCGAGTACAAGGATTCCGACTTATTTATCAATAATGAATACTATGGCAAAATTGGTGACTTTCCATTACTAACGCTGGAAGAAGGTCAATATAATATTGAAGTTAGCAAAGCCGGTTACATAACAGTGCCGGATGAACAGATGGTTAATATTATCGCGGGGGACACTACCATCGTAATCCTCGATCAAGTTTCCTCCAGAACCCGCTCCAAGTCACCGAACAACCGTATGGAACTAGCCGGCACCCTCGATATCACATCCAACATTAGCGATGCACAAATATATCTAAATGGAAAAAATACCGGCAAGGCAACCGATTACGTATTTACCAATTTGCGCCTGGGACAATACACAATCCGGCTTGTTAAAGATGGCTTTATTAGCGAACCGGAAGAAAAAACTCTCAGACTTACGTCTTCAAATCCCACCGGGGAAGCTTCGTTCCATTTGCGGAGTGAGTATGAAGATGTGCAAATTGAAACGGATCAATCCAACGCAAAAATATATGTAGATGGGAATATAAAAGGAACCGGCACCTTAAATGCCCAATTAAGTCTTGGCAAACATAATATTTCCTTTGGTGATATTCCCGGTTACAATGCACCGACGCCCAGAGAAATAGATGTGAAACCACGGCTGCCGATTAATATCGAAGTGAAATATTTTCCGCAAATGCGCATTATTGCGGAAGTAACCGACAACGGAAATGTGCAAGCGAAAAACTGCAATATTATTGTCGGATACACATTTGCCAACAAGGGTTTTTCTCCCAGCGATGAAGCCGGTCCGGAAGTAATTTACGACGAGAAAAGCGGAAAATATTTCTGGAAATTGGGCTACGCTTTTGCCTTGAGAAATCCTAAAGGAAATGATGCAATCCAGGTTGCTTTCAAACTGCCTCATGAACTGGATTATAAGCAAGAATTTACCCTGACAATTAATGCGGCAACATCAGAAGATAAATACCCGTTATCCTTGAGCCGCACGGTGGATATCTCCATTAAATTTAACAATCATATTTTGAGTTATTATTATCAGCCCAAATCACTCAAAGCAGCAGGTGGGATGGAGACGGCCGAATGGGATATCACCCCCCAAATTAAGCCGGGATTAAACTTGCTTGAAATAGCGACCACAGAAAAAAACAATACTTTCTATTTTGTGAAGAGAATTGAGATTTATAATTAGGAATATGGCGGATTTTGAAGACAAGGTTATGCTTGTGAGTATTTCGACCTTGCTGCGACTTTTTGGACAGTCCCAACCTAACTAATTTAATTCAGATTTAATAACTCAATCATGGATCTATTCGAAAACAAAAACCCTGCACCAGCATCAACTTTAAAAAACACTCCACTTGCAGAGCGTGTGCGCCCTACGAATATTGAGGGCTTTATCGGGCATGTGGAAATTTTCAGCGAAGGCACGGTGCTATATCAGGAGATAAAACAGAATCGAGTAAAATCGATGATCCTGTGGGGACCGCCGGGCGTCGGTAAAACAACCCTGGCGAAAATCATTTCCAAAGAAGTACAGGCGGATTTCATCAGCATCAGCGCAGTGACATCCGGAGTTGGCGATGTTCGCAAAATTATCGATCACGCCCAGAAAAACCGCAGGCATCTCAACAAAACGACTATTCTGTTTATTGATGAGATTCACCGCTATAACAAAGCCCAGCAAGATGCACTACTGCATGCTGTTGAAGACGGCACCATTATTCTAATCGGCGCAACCACCGAAAACCCCTCCTTCGAGGTAATCGCCCCGCTGCTCTCCCGCTGCCAGGTCTATCAATTGAAAATGCTATCCGATGAACAAATCCGGCACATTGTGGAGAATGCGTTAAAGCAGGATGATGAATTACATGATCTTGATATTGAAATATCCGATTGGGAAATCTTGCTGAAATTAGCAAATGGTGATGCCCGGCGCGCTTTGAATATTCTGGAGAAAAGCATTGAGGTTTCCGGGAAAGATAAAAAATCAATTAAGCTGGATCACACTTTATTTGAAAAGGCTGCACTTCAAAAAGTGCTTTATTACGATAAGGCGGGAGAATATCATTATGACCTGATCTCCGCTTTCATCAAAAGCCTCAGGGGCAGCGATCCTGATGCCACTATTTACTGGATGGCGCGCATGCTGGAAGGCGGTGAAGATCCTAAATTTATCGCCCGCAGAATGGTAATTCTGGCTGCCGAAGACATCGGGAATGCCGATCCATACGCGCTGACCCTGGCGACCAACTGCTTTACGGCAGTCACTTATATCGGCATGCCCGAAAGTAAAATCATCCTGAGCCAAGTAGCTGCCTATTTGGCGGCTGCGCCCAAAAGCAATGCGGCAATCGTCGCCATAAACAAAGCCATCCATGATGTGAAGCAAAAACCGGAGATTCCTGTACCGCTTCATCTGCGAAATGCGCCAACCAGTTTGCTTTCTGATTTAGGGTACGGCGATGATTATAAATATGCTCATAGCTTTCCTAATCATTTCATCAAAGAAAATTATCTACCTTCTCCTTTTGAAAAACAGCTATATTATTTGCCATCCGATATGGGAAAGGAAAAGAATATCAAGGAAAGATTAAAAAAATTGTGGGAAGGAATCAAACATTATCCCGCAGAAAAAGACGAATCGTCCGGCAAAAAATGAAAGCTATAATCATAGACAAACTTTCCGCGATTTACATTTCCCAGAAATCACGCAAAAGGCTCAAAAAGGCTAATGGCATACTGGATTTTCCCGTTAAAGCCAAAGCGATAAAAAACACCTTAGTCATATTTCCTAAAGGATTAGCTCATTTGGATGATGCAAATCATTTTGTTCAGGAAGTCCAGAATCATTATCGAAATTGGTCAGTTGAGATTTTTAATGTAGATAAGATCAATGATGCAGATCTAAACTTATTAAAATTGCCCAATCAAAATATCACTAACAAGATAAGCGAATTCGGCTACAGCCTGGTAATCGATCTTAATGACCGGTTTGACAAAGTAAGCGCATTTATTGCTGCCATGTCCGAAGCCCCCTATCGCATCTCATTCAATAATGAAGACC
>Ga0307417_10000976_pt1 | contig 11774 bp, 15 predicted proteins | sample SalMarWE160210MG_2_FD_202514 | JGI IMG/M metagenome (GOLD analysis project Ga0307417, IMG submission 202514) | Salt marsh sediment microbial communities from the Plum Island Ecosystem LTER, Massachusetts, United States - WE1602-10 | ecosystem: Environmental > Aquatic > Marine > Intertidal zone...
AGCTCTCGTCGGCGTCAAGCCCGAGCTGGGTCGGACCGGAGGCAGGCTCGAGCGAGGATCCGCCCAGCCCGAGTAGACGCACCGGGCCCGTGTCACCCAGTGAGGAGAGCATCTCCCCGCCAAGCCGGAATATCTGCCGATACCCATCGAGTCCGACATCTCTGGTGACCGAGCGCGTGATGGTCGTGAAATCGGCCAGCCTGAGCTTCAACGTGAGAGTGCGGCTCCGAACCCCGGACGCCCGCAGCCGTGCAGACAGTCTCTGGGAGAGGGCGAGTAACGCGGTCTCCACCACCTCCCTTGCCCCCAGGTCATACGGGTAAGTCTCCTCGACCGAGATCGATTTGGCCCGAATGTCCGGCACCACCTCCCTGGGGTCGATCCCCCTGGCCAAATCGTGCAGATGACGCCCCGCCGATGGCCCTACCGCTGAGGTGAGGGGGCCCAACGGGAGATCGGCCAGATCGCCGATGGTCTCCACACCCAGCCGGGCAAGAGCCGCGAAAGTGGCCGGGCCCACCCCCCACATCGCCGTTACCGGTAGACCGGAGAGGAATCGCGTCTGCTCCTCCGACGGCACGTGTCTGATGCCATCCGGCTTGGCGACGTCGGAGGCGAGTTTGGCGATGAACTTCACCGCGGCCACGCCGACCGACGCCGGCAACCCGAGATCATGGCGCAATGCCCTCCTCACCGCGATGGCGACGGCGACCGGGGACTCGTGGTGAAGACGCAGGCCGGTCACGTCGAGGAAGGCCTCGTCCAAGCTCAGGCCCTCGACGTTTGGCGTGAAGGAACGGAATACCTCGAAGACAGAGCCGGAGACATCCGCGTACCTGTCGTGACGCGGGGGCACGAGCCGCAGTCGAGGGCAGAGGCGCAGCGCGGTCGACGTCGGCTGAGCCGAGTGCACCCCGAAGCGCCGCGCCTCGTAGGAGGCACTGGCGATCACGCCACGCCGACCTGCACCTCCCACCGCGGCAGGGACGCCCCGAAGCCCGGGGTCGTCGAGACGTTCCACCTCCACGAAGAAGGAATCCATGTCGACATGGAGAATCGGCTCTGACCACAAGACGACGACGAACATAGCCCGATCGGCACCACGGGAAGACTCACTGTCAGTTACCCCGCTTTCCGGGGTGGAGCGGCCAAACTGACGGGCGATGGCAGCACTCGTTCATCTTGTCCAACATGCCGAGATCGACAATCCGGACCATCTGGTGGTCGGCTCGATGCCGGGCTTCGATCTCTCCCCGCTCGGGATCGAGCAGGCGCGTCGGGTGGCGCGCTATCTCGGGCCCCGGCCGGTCGTCGCGATCTGGTCGTCGCCCCGGCAGACCGCCCTGCGTACGGCCGAGGAGATAGCGGCTCGCTCCAGCGTCCCGGTTCGGGTGCACCCTGACCTCACCGACTGGGCTCTGATGGAGCGGTGGAGAGGCCACCCATGGAACTCGCTCAGCGAGTTGTTCCCCGGTGAGCTGGAAGCATTCCTGGCCCACCCGACCCGGCTCGAGTTCGCCGAAGAGCAACTGGCCGACATGGCCACACGCGTGGCACGGGTGGCAAGGGCGCTCGACGCCGAGCACCCACACGGTGATGTCGTCATCGTCTCGCACCAGAACGCCATCCAGGCCGCCCGTCTGCTCCTCACCGGCACAGACCTGTCACAGCTACACGAGGAGCGGCCGGTCGACGGGAGCGTGCTCACGCTGCGACCTGGCCCGGCCTGGAGGCTGGAGACCACGTGGGATCCGGGTAGCAGACCGAGGTTCGGCGAGAAGTCGGACCTGCGTCTGGTCACTGCCGGTCAACCGGAGCGTCCCAACCCGGCCTGACGCCGGACATAGGCACGTCCGCACCCGAAGAGCCGGACTTCATCTTCGCCACCCACGCTGGCAGACTCGCCACGGTGAGAGAGCCCCTGGCCGCCTCGGCCATCCTGGCTGCATCCTTGATCTGGGTCGCCGCCCTCATCGTGGACCCCACGCCTTTGGGCAGTGTGGCCGCTTCCCTCCTATCTGTCGGGTTGCTGGCAAACTCGACGGTGTCGATGGTCGGGATGATCGCCTCGGGTGGCCGCTGGGCCCATCGTCTGGGATTCGGGGTCGCCGCGGTCACAATCGCCATCGCCCTGCTCCGGCCGCTCGACCCGGTCTGGGCCGTCGGGCTCGCCGCAACGGTGGTCGCGATCCTCGCCATGGTCTCCCCCACGCTGACCAGGACGATCCGACAGCTTCCCTCAGCGACAGGGCCAACGCCACGCGTCGTCGCCGTTCCGCTCCTCACGCTGGGGGCGCCATGCCTTCTTGGGCTGACCGGTGCGGATGCCACCGCCTGGGCACTGCTCCTCGTCGGGCTGACGGGCCCCGTGGCGGCTTTCATGTACAGCCGCGTCGTGCCTGGTGGGCTCCTCGCCGTGCGGGTGGTGTGGCCTGCTCTGGCTCTGGCTGTGTCCCCACTCCTCGGGCCGCTGGGCGCAATCGTCTCGATTTCTCTGGCACTGGCCGTCGCTGCCCTCGCCTGGCACCCCTCGGTCAAGTCTTCCTATCACCCTCCGGTCGAGAGGGGCACCGCCTTCCCCATCCCGCCCGAGCTGGTCCCGGGTGAGATCCGCGACGCAGCCGATATCGACGAGAGCGGCCGTCCCCGGTGAGACGTTTCCCCAACCCGTGGATTGCCATCCCCTCGATCCTGTTGGGTGCACTGGCGGCGGCATTGGGGTGGGTGGTCACCGACGTCAGCTGTAGGCAGCCCGTAGCCGGCGCAGACTCGCCGCCGTGCTACGGATGGGCGGCGTTGATCGCCACGGTGTCGTTTCTGGCGGTGACGATCGGCGTTGCCTTGATGCTGGTCCTGGTCTTCCGGAGCCTCGCCGAATGGCGTGAGCGTCGCTGACGGATCGGGAAGCGCTCCGAGGTGGGAGACGCTTCCCGATGTCTCGGAGCCCTAGCTGAGCTTCTGGTGGACGAGGTCGATGGCCTGGCCGACCGTCATGATCGACTCCGCCTCGTCGTCGGGGATCTTGACGTCGAACTCGTCTTCCAAAGCCATCAGCAACTCGACGACACCGAGACTGTCCACGTCGAGGTCCTCCTCGAAGTGGGCATCGTCCGAGATCTTGGCGGCATCGAGGCCGAGTTCCGAGACCAGAACGCCGCTGAGACGCTCCGAGACTTCACTCCTATCCATTTTCTTCTCTCTCCTTGTCCGTTGTTTGGCGAGAACTTACAGCGATAGGCCTCCGTCGACCGAAATGACCTGTCCGGTCACATACGAAGCCGCCTCAGAGGCCAGGAAGGCCACCACATCGGCAACCTCATCGGGCCTCCCGAAACGCCCGAGGCTGATCGACCCGGCGGCCGCGCTCTTGACATCGTCGCCGAGGTCGTAGGTCATGTCCGTCTCGATGAAACCGGGGGCGACGACGTTGACGGTTATGCCGCGCGACCCGACTTCTTTGGACATCGACTTGGAGAAGCCGATGATCCCGGCCTTGGATGCCGCGTAGTTGGCCTGACCCGGATTGCCCACGATGCCGGCCACCGATGCGATGGAGACCACCCTTCCCCATTTGGCCCGCAGCATCCCACGCATCGCCGTCTTGGTGCAGAGGAACACCGAGCGCAGGTTGGTGGCGATCACCTCGTCGAAATCTGTCGAGCTCATGCGCAGCAGCAACTCGTCACGGGTGATACCCGCATTGTTGACCAGCACGAGTGGCGGGCCGAGCACGTCGCTGACCGTCTCGAAGAGCCGGGCTACCGCCTCCTCGTCGCTCACATCGGCTTGCACGCCCATAGCCTCGCCTCCCCCTGCCTCGATCTCTGCGACCACGGCGTCGGCCGCGGACACATTGGAGGAGTAGTTGACCGCCACCCGATGACCCGACGCGGCCAGTTGCAGGGCGGTGGCCCGCCCGATGCCCCGGGACCCTCCGGTCACTAGTGCGGTTGGACCTTCGGAAGCTCCAGTCACGAGAGCTTCTCCGGCAAGCCGAAGAAGTCGAAGTTGGCCTGGAGCAGCTCCATGGTCGTGCGGTCTGGCTCGGGCAGCGTCACATCGGACTCGCCCAATGGTTCGGTACGGTCGCCCCAGCGGTATACGGCCGACCCCCAACTGAGCCCACCACCGAAAGCGGCGAAGAGAAGGGTCGATCCGGGCTGGACCCTCCCCTCTTCGAGAGCCTCGGTGAGGGCCACGGGAATCGTCGCCGCCGAGGTGTTCCCATACGAGTGGATGTTCACGAAGACCTTGTGTTCCGGAAGTCCGAGGCGGCGGGCCGTGGCGTCGATGATCCGCACATTGGCCTGATGCGGAATCAGAAGGTCCACGTCGTCGAGGTGGAGACCGGCACGCTGGAGAGAGGTCACCGAAGACTCCCCCATCATCGTCACCGCACGGCGGAAGACCTCCTGGCCCTCCATCTTGATTCCGCTCTTTCTGGGATCCGGGCTGATCCGGTCACCCATCGACCCGTCCACCGGGGTCTGCAGTATGTCGTAGACGGAGCCGTCGAGACCGAGGTCGGACGCAAGCAGGCCGTCCTCGCCGTCGCTCGCCTCCAACACGACCGCCCCGGCACCATCACCGAAGAGGACGCATGTGGTGCGGTCGGTGAAGTCCGTCACGTAATGCAGCTTCTCGGCACCGATGAGAAGGACCGTCTTGCTGGTACCGCCCCTGATCATGTTGGTCCCCACCACCAGGCCGTATACGAATCCCGAGCATGCGGCATTCAGGTCCATGGCGGCGCAGGCGTTGGCTCCGATCTTCTTCTGCACCACCGAAGCCGTGGATGGGATGAGTGAGTCACCCGTGCAGGTGGCGAGTAGCAGAAGGTCGACGTCCTCCGGCTTCTTGCCCGCAGCGGCAAGGGCCCTGAGACCGGCGACCGCCGCCAGGTCCGAGGTCTCCACGTGGCTGATCCGACGCTCCTTGATCCCGGTGCGGGTGGTGATCCACTCGTCGGAGGTGTCGACGATCTGCTCCAGGTCGTGGTTGGAGAGGACGTTCGGTGGCATGCACTTGCCCCAGCCGGTTATCCGTGAAGTCTTCATCACTCGCTCCTGAATCATCCAATGCTAACGATGGCCGGCACCGCTTCGTCGACGTCTTCGGGTGACGAGACCACGAGCGTGATTGCGTCTGCGACCGTCCTCCTGGCCATGGCGGCGGTCACATCCCCCGGCCCGACGTGCACGAAGGTGTCTATCCCCTTGGACGCCATGTCGGTCAGGCATTCGGAAAACCGGACCGTGGAGACCACCTGGGAGCGCAAGATCTCGGCCATGTCCTCGGCTACATGGGGCCGGGCTGTCGTGTTGGACCACACCGGGAACTCGGGCTGGCGGAACACGACACCGGCGAGCGCCTCCCCCACGGCCTCAGCCGCCGGCGCCATGAAGCTCGTGTGAAACGCGCCGGCCACCTTGAGGGGTATCGCCTTGCGAGCTCCCAGGTCACGAATGTTCCCGACCACCCAATCGATGTCCTCGGCGCCACCCGCCACCACCACCTGCCCGGGCGCGTTGATGTTCGCCACCGCAAGCCTTCCCCCCTCCGCTTTCCGGCGGGCGGCCACATTCTCGGCCATCTCGGCGTCGGCACCTATCAGGGCAGCCATGCCGGAGGGCTCGAGATCGGCAGCGGCCGCCATGGCGCGGCCTCGTCGGGCGACCACACGCAAAGCCTCCGGGTAGGACAGAGACCCGGCCGCGGCCAAGGCGGTGAACTCGCCCAGTGAGTGACCGGCGGCAGCGGCCACGGCGAAGTCGACCCGTGATCGAAGCTCGACCCAGAGGGCGTAAGAGACAGCGAACAGCGCCGGCTGGGCGAACTCGGTGCGGGTGAGCTTCTCTTCGGGCCCGTCGAGACAGAGCTCACGCAACGACCACCCGAGAACGTCATCGGCCACGTCGCCCAGGAGCTCGGGTCGCGACTCGAACAGGCCGGCCCCCATCCCGACGGATTGACTCCCCTGACCGGGGAAAAGGACAGCGATGCTCATCGACCGATACGACCCGGAGGGTGTGACACTGGTTACGCCAACGTGGCGAAGAGACGCTCGACGTCGGATTCGTCGACATCGCGATGGGTGCAGACACGCCACCCCCCACGGATGGGCGGGTTGACCTTGATCGCCGCACTGGTGAGCCGGTCTCTGACCTCCTCCCACGGAAGCCCGATCGCGGCGAAGTCGATGCGCACCAGGTTGGTCTCCACGTCGACGGGGTCGATCGAGCCGGGGAACCTCTCCGCCATCCCAACGGCCAGCTTCTGAGCCAGTTGATGATCCTCGACCAGTCGCTCCCTTTCGGCGAGGCCCACTCGTGCGGCGGCGGCTATGACCCCCACCTGACGCATGCCACCGCCCATACGCTCTCTCAGATAGCGGATCTCGTCGATGACGTCCCGCGATCCGCAGACGATGGAGCCGATGGGGGCACCCAAGCCCTTGGAGAAGCAGAACTGGATGGTGTCGGTGACCTCGCCCCAAGAGGGCCCGTCGATCCCCGTTGCGGCCACTGCGTTCCAGATGCGGGCGCCGTCGAGATGGATGGCCAGGCCGTGCTCCCTCGCCCGGGCCGAAGTCGTCTTCATCAAGTCGTAGGGAATGACCCTCCCCCCGGAGAGATTGTGGGTGTTCTCCCATGTCATGAGTCCGATGCGCGGGAAGAAGCCCGCCACCTCCATGGCGTCGTCGACGTCCTCGGGAAGGATCTGGCCCCCCTCACGATCGACTGTCCGAAACGCCACACCGGAGAGCGCCTGTGCCGCACCGGCCTCGATCGACCGCAGATGGGAGGCCGCATTGGCCAGGACCTCCTCACCGGGGTTGGTATGAAACATGATCGACAGCTGATTGCCCATGGTCCCGGTGGGCACGTAGACGGCCGCCTCCTTGCCCACTGCCGAAGCCGACTCCTCCTCGAGGAGGTTGACCGTCGGATCGTCGTGGTAGACGTCGTCCCCCACGGGAGCTGATGCCATGGCCTCGATCATCGCCGGGGTTGGACGCGTCACTGTGTCGGACCGGAAGTCGGCCAGACCATCTGGAAATGCCATGGGCGAATGGTAGGACGGGAGAAGGTGGCCGAGGCCGGTGTCAGCCGCTGAGTCGATCGATCATCTGCCCGAGGCGCTTGGGGACGACTGACCGAGAGAGCGCCACCACATCACGGACCAGGCCTAGAAGGTCACCCGGCCCATCCCAATGCTCCTCGACGATCTCGGCTCCGGCCCGGTCGATGAGGGCGTCGATGGCGAACATCAGGATCACGACATCATCCGCCCAGCCGATGACCGGTATCACCTCGGGTATCAAGTCGATGGGGCTCGCCACGTAGGCCGCTGCCAGACCCAGCGTGATCTTTGCCCGTCTCGGCACCCTCGGGTCCTTGAGGAGACGGCCCACCAGCTTGACGATGTTGGGCAGCATGAAAACGGCGTCGGTCACCAGCTGCCTGCCCTGGAGGCTGCGCCCCTCCGGGGGAAGGATCTCGTCCGGTCTCACTCTCGTGGGTTCCTGGTTGGTCACTCGATTTCGATCCTCTGCCTGGCCTCGGAGTCGTCATGATTGTCGTCCTGGTGGCCAATGCCACCGATCTCTTCGATCACTGCCTCCACCGCCTTTAGCCCTTCGATGGCCGCCTGTATCAGATGAAAGGCGACGCGCCGCCCGGCACGGCCGAGTGCGGCCATCGTGGGCGACTGCTCTCTCAAGGCTTTGCCCCGGGTTTGGCGAAGGTCACGTGAAGGGTGCCGCCGTCGAGTCGGGCACGGGTCACCTCACGGCGAAGCAGGGCATCCGGCAGCACGAACGATCGGCGATAGGAGCCGAGACTGACGTACAGCTCGTGCCCGTGGCGGTAGACCTCCAGCTCCGACTTGTCGAAGAACGGGACGTCGAGCTGCATGGTGAGCGATTCGTCACCCTCGACCACTCGAAACGGGCTGGCGGCCACGAAGTCGTCCACCACGTCACGGTCGCCGTAGAGCTCGGCGGCCATGAACCTGAGCCTCTCCACACCGACCATCTCGTCGTCGAAGAGCCTTAGACGCAACCGGGGCACTTCGGCGAAGGCGTCGTCGATGGCGTCGAGGTGGCCCTTCTGGATCGCCCTCCATCTCTCGAAGTAGGGATCCTCCACCATGTCGGGAAGGACCCGGTTCACGACGACGCCGTCGACTCCGTACCCGAACAGCCCCAGATAGCTGTAGGTGCGCCGTGCCTCGTCGATGACCATCTTCTCCGGGTTGACCACGAGCCGAGCCGACGTGATCTGCGGCTGTGACATCAGTTCCTTGACGTCGTCGATCGACTCGAAGACGGACTGCGCGGCCGAGAAGACCTCGTCCTCGGGGATGGGCAGGTTTGTCAGACGGTTCAGAAGGGGACGCGCCGCTCTCATCAGCCGCCGCTCCGTTGGCAGCACCTTCTCGAAGTACCAGGACAGGACTTCGGGAAGTGACAGAAGCCGAAGGGTCTCCGCGGTGGGGGCGCAGTCGACCACCACGACGTCATATTGACCGGACCTGGCGTGACGGTTCACCTCGAGCAGTGCGAACAACTCGTCCATGCCGGGGAAGACGAGAAACTCCTCTGCCTCGATCCCGGCGGCGCCGCCCCAGTCGAGAACATCCATCAGCTGGTCCCGGATCGATCCCCAGTGACGATCCAACTGACGCTGGGTGTCGATCTGTTGCCCGTGGAGCCGTGGGGCGACCTTCGTTGGCTCGTTCTCGAGCGGGACCGTCAGGGCATCGGCGAGCGAGTGGGCCGGGTCGGTGGAAGTGACGAGTGTGCGGTGCCCGGCGTCCGCGGCGGCCAGGGCCGTGGCCGCGGCGACGGTCGTCTTGCCCACTCCCCCCTTGCCGGTGACGAGGACGATCCTCAAGTCAGTCGCCCTTGCCTACCCGCCTTCGCAGCCCGCGAAGCGCCGTGTTCACGATCTGCTTCTCGGCCTGTCTCTTGATGAAGCCGGGGATCGTGAACTTGGTGTCGACGGTGAGCGCGTACACGACCTCGGTAGAGCCGTTCTCGGTGGGGCTGAATTGATAGGAGCCTTCGAGCATCTTGAGATCGCTGCTCTCCTCCGCCACCCAACTGAGGACCTTGGGCCGGTCGTGGGTGTACTTGAGCACGTACTCGATCTCCTTGACGAATCCCTCCAGAACGAACCTGGCGCGGTCGACCCGCCCCTGATCGTCGAGTCCGAGGACCTCGACCTCCTTGACGCCACTCGCCCACTCCGGGTACGAGACGACATCGGCTGCCACGTCATAGAGGACCTCCGGCGGGGCGTCGATCTCGAGTTGTGAGAATGTTCCTTCGGTCATTTGAGCGCTGAATCTAGTGGCAGTCGGTGGCTTGCCGACCAGACGACCACTACTCCCGCCGCGCCCGCCCGAGGTTTCCGACGACCGTCATCCCCCCATGGACCCGACACGGACCAAGCCGTCGGCGAGTCGCAAGAAACGGCCGGTGGCACGGAAGTAGCCGGCATTCAGGCATCTGGTTCCGCCCACCCTCCACATCGAGGCTTGAGGCTGGTGCACGTCGCCGAACACGTGATAGCTGGGCTGACTCTCACCCAGATACTCGAGAACCGGGTCCGAGCCCCGCTCCTCACGCCCGGTGATCACGTCACGTCGCAGCGGTGGCAGCGCCGGCGGCACATGCGTGCACAGGATGTCGACGGGCCCGAGACGGGCCAGGATCGACCGCATCTCCTCGTCTGATACTTCACCGTCGGCCTGAAGCGGCGTGGGAACCCCTCCGCCGACGAACCCGAGACGAAGACCCGCTCGCTCGACGACCTCGCCATGTACGTAGCGAAACCCTTCGGGGAGCGATGCCAGCAGCGCTTCGGGGCGGTCGACGTTCCCGTGGATGGCAAGACCGTGCCCGCCTTCGAGAGCCTGGCGCGCCTGATCGTATTGAGTGGATAGAACCTGGCCGATCTCCTTTCTGAGATCCTGGCCCGAAGCCCTGGCGTGCTCCCCCCACAGCGACCGCATCGCCGCATAGTCGCCTCTGGCACGGGCCCGGGATGCCCGTTCGGCGAACTCGGCGCCCAGGACATCGGCCACGGCGCCCTCACCCGTCCGGTAGTCGGTCAGATTCACGAGATCGCCGAGAATGACGATCTCCTCGCCGAATCCGACTAGACGCTTCAGGGCGGCTGGGGAGTCGTGCACGTCAGAGATGAAGATCATGCCGCTCCGGCCCGTCCCCGGGCATAGTGAGCCCAGACGACAGCGCCGATCGCCGCCACGAGAGCGATGAGGAGTGCAAACGGCCACGCGATCTCGACCGGTGCGAACTCGGCCGACATGCCACCCATCCCGAACCCCAGGCCGGCAGCCACAACCGGCACCGCTCGCTTCCCCAGACGGTTGGAGGGGCTCAGCCCGGGTCGGTCGAGGTTCTCGGCAAGTGCATCACCCACGATCAGGACGATCAGGCCGAGAACGCCCACCACGAGCACTATGGCATAGACCTTGACCACGTGGCGCAGCGTAATTGCGGGCGCTCAGGACACCCGTCTCTCGGCCGGCACCAGCCGAAGTCGGGGCACCAAGCCCTCCTCGGCCAGAAGGGTCACGGCCTCGACCTGCGACTCACTCAGGTCGACCGGGCCACCGCCCAGCAGACAGGTGACCACGCAGTCGTCGCAAGCACTGGTGTCCCGCATCGCACATTGTTCGCAATCGATCAGCATGTCGACCTCCTGTGAGACAACGTAGACGGCGCCTGGGACAGATTTCGGTGCCGGTAACCTGTTGTCCTCTCGTGAGAGTCGAGGTCACCCCCTATTAGTACGACCGCCGGGCTGGCACTCGTCGTGTTCTTGATCGTGGTCAACGCGTTCTTCGTGGCCGGAGAGTTCTCCCTGGTCACCGTGGAGCGATCCCGGGTCGCCCGCCGCGTGCAGGAGGGAGATCGCAGGGCACGACGGATCCTGGGTGGCCTCTCCCGCCTCTCATTCCATCTCTCCGGGGCGCAACTGGGCATCACGGTCTCATCGCTGGTTCTCGGTCTTATAGCCGAGCGCGCCCTGGCTCCCGTGATCGAGCCGGTGCTCGGCTGGATAGGGGTGTCGGAGTCGGCCACCGGTCCCATCACCGTCGGCGCGGCCCTGGCGATCTCCACGGCCCTGCTCCTCGTCCTCGGCGAGCTGGTCCCCAAGAACATCGCGATCAGCTTCCCCTATCCGACCGCCCTGCGGGTCGGGTTGCCCATGCTGGTGGTGAACAACGTCCTCTCCCCTATCATCTCGGTGCTCAATGCCGCGGCAAATCGCACGGTCCGTCTCCTCGGCATCGAGCCACGAGAAGAGCTGGCCGGCGTCAGGTCTCTCGAGGAGTTGGAACTGATAATCCGTGCCTCCGGAGAGGGCGGGATGCTGTCGACCGAGGAGCTGGTGCTGCTCACCCGCTCCCTCGCCTTCACCGCCAACCTGACCGCCGACGCCATGATCCCCCGAGTGCAGGTCGTCGGTCTGCCCGCCACGGCCACGGTCCGTGACCTGCAACGAGCGGCCATCGAGTCCGGGCACAGCCGCTTCCCCGTCTATGGATCCGATCTCGACGACATCCTCGGCGTCGCCCATGTCAAGGACAGCCTCAGGGTGCGGGCGGAGGTGAGGGACACCGAGAACATCACCGACCACATGCGTCCCGCCCTGGTGATCCCCGAGAGCCAACCGCTCGACACCGTCCTGTTCGAGCTGAGGACCAAGGGCTCGGGTCTGGCGATCGTCACCGATGAG
>Ga0307417_10000978_pt1 | contig 11770 bp, 12 predicted proteins | sample SalMarWE160210MG_2_FD_202514 | JGI IMG/M metagenome (GOLD analysis project Ga0307417, IMG submission 202514) | Salt marsh sediment microbial communities from the Plum Island Ecosystem LTER, Massachusetts, United States - WE1602-10 | ecosystem: Environmental > Aquatic > Marine > Intertidal zone...
GCTAAAAGTGCGACAGAATATGCTGGGTGGCTTTAAACGCCAGCGGCGGGAGCTCTGAACGCGGGAACCAGTTGGCTGCGTCGCTGTCGTCACCGGGTTGCAGGTCGCCGCCCAGGATTTTGGCCGTATAGACGATGATGAAATCAGCCCCGCGCGGATGCTCGCGTCCAGCGACCACATCCAGCAGGCGGATCACACGCACGCTCAGGCCGGTTTCCTCCAGACATTCCCGCTCGGCCGCCCGGGCCGGATCCTCGCCTGCATTGACGAAACCGGCTGGCAGGGTCCAGGAACCGCGATAAGGCTGGTTGACGCGCCGCACCAACAAAACGCGGCCATCCTGTTCGATCAGGACGGCCGCTGCCACTTTCGGGTCCGCAAAATGGATCCAGCCGCAGTCCGGGCAGACCGGGCGCAGCAGGCCGAAGCGTTCAGCCTGGACGACGGGCGTGCCGCAGCGCGGACAGTAGTTTATTTCGTATTGCGCCATTTGCGGGCTGCGAAATACTGCACCAGCCAGGTGGTGACGAGTCCCAGCACGACGATGACTGCCAGGGCGATCAGCCAGAGGTTGGGAATGGGTTTGTAAGCTGCGGGTTCAGCGGCCCGGTTGGGTTGGGCAAACTGGTTGCCAGATTCTTTCGGGGCGGCCAGTGCCGGCTGGGTGGCTTGAGGCGCTAGTTGCTGCTGGTTGTCAAGTTGCGGGGTGGGGGTGGCCATTTCCATTGCGGCCGAGGGGGCTGGAGCTTCGACCGCCGGGGCCTCGGTAGGGCAATCCGGCCCATCACAGCCGCCGCCGGATTGCGGGCGGGTGGTATCGGAGGCAGCCGGTCCGCCGCCGACGCCATAAGCAACGGGGGCGGCCGCCAGTTGCCGGGCAGCCAATGGGGCGACCACATTGGTCGCAAGCGAAAATAACAGCAGTATGCTTGCCAATACTGTGGCAAAGCGCAGCGCCGGAAACGAACGCGGCAAAGGCGGCTTCTGCCCAACCATTTTTGGTGAAAGAGTGAAATTGCGCGGCGCGCGGCGGGATGGCAGCGCGCGTAAAACGGACCGGGTGCGGCGCAATTCTTCGAGCAGGCCGCGCAGTTCCGGATTCGATTCGATTTGTGATTCAAGGCGTGCAGAATCAGCCGCAGACAACTGCCCATCCAGATAGGCTGACAGTTGTTCGAGGTCGCGGAAGGAAGATTGTCTGCTCATGCTTGGCTCACATCTTCAAGACGAAAAGCAGCGGGCAAAAGTTCCCAGAAGCCCTGCAGGCATTCGCGTAACCGTAAACGTGCACGTGCCAGGCGACTCTTGATGGTGCCAAGTGGGACGCGTACGGCTTCCGAAACCTCGGTGTATTCCATGCCCTGCACGTCGACCAGCACTACCACGGTGCGGAAATCACTCGGCAAGTCATCCAGACAATGCTGAATGGCGTGTTCTAGATCGTCTAGCTCAACTTCTTCCTCAGGCGACAGGGACGAGTCAGCCAGCCAACGCGGAACTTCCAGTTCGTCGCCGTCGTCGGTCTCAGGTTCGAGCGGGACGGTCGGACGGCGTTTCTTGCGGCGCAGTTCGTCATAACAGGCATTGGTGACCGTGCGCAGCAGCCAGGCTTTGAACGAGCCGCCGCGATAACTTTTGATACTGCGGAAAGCCGAAAGGAAGGCTTCCTGCGTGGCGTCGGCAGCCTGGTCTTCGTCGCCGAGGATGCGCAGGGCAGTGTTGAAGAGCATGTCTTGATATTCCAGGACAAGCCGGTTGAAGGCGTCCAGGTCGCCGCGCTGTGCGTCTCGGATGAGGAGGGCTTCATCCATGGTTTAATGACTCCGGGGTCTGTTTGGTGAAAAAAACGTCAATCCCAGCTATTATTTTACCGTCTTTTGTTCCAGAAGAGCCAAACTCCTCGCCAGACGAGCATACCCAGGGCGGAAGTGGCGCTCAGGACGACGGCGAAGATGGGGATGACGACCGTATTGAGTAAAATGGCGCGCAGCAGGACCGCCAGCGGCCCGGCAATCAGCATGGCCAGCGCCGGACGCCACAGGAAGCGCGTTGCCTCCGACACCTGCGGGTCGAACAATCCCAGCCAGGGGGCAACCAGGTACCAGCTGACGGCCAGCGGAACCAGCGTGGTCAGCATGCGCGGAAAAAATGACAGGCTGGTCTCCCCGTGGCTGGCAAAACCGATCAGGGTGACAATGGTGATGGCGACCAGGTCGCCAAGAATGAGGAGGTTTTGCTTGGACATGCGCCGATTGTACATCAAATCATAGCCTGGGAAGCAGGGATTGCATTTTGAGGTCCAATCCGGATAATATAAATAAATGGTGTCGACCAACCTGGAGCCTGTAACATGTTAGAGATAAGTGAAAATCTGATCAGCCTCCTGGCCAAGCTCTGCGGGGGGGTGGCTATCCTTCTTCCTCTGGTCCAGTATATGAGGGCAGATAAGTGCTTAATCAAAAGCCCAGTGACTGGGCCAGCTTTGTATTTGCGTTGGCCGGTGATCATTTTGATGACGGCCGGATTTGTGATCCTGGCTGTTGTCCTATGGAAACCAATTCCACTTCAGCTTTCAACGGTTAGCCGGTTCAGCATACTGGTAATCGGAGCATGCCTGTACTTTCCGGGTGTGCTTTTATATTTGTGGGGCTTTTTCACGCTGGGCAGGATGTTCGGGATCTCCAGCAGTTTCGGCGCTAGCCTATATCCAGATCATGAGCTGATCCAAGATGGACCTTACAAGTTGCTGCGCCATCCGATGTACCTGGGGGTTATCCTGGCCGGAGTGGGGGCTCTGCTGCTTTTCCGCACCTGGGCCATGCTGCTCTTTGCTCCAATGACGCTCTCGGTCGTCCTGCGGGCCAGACGCGAAGAAGTGGTTCTTAACCGAAAATTTGACCAGGCCTGGAAAGCCTATTGCCAGCGAGTCCCGGCCTGGTGGCCCGGGCTAATTGGGAAATGATGCCTCAGATGCCCCGCTGAACTGCCGGGGCATCTGGTTCGGTGTGAAATTTATGCGCTGGGATCTTCCTTGCGCAGAGCCGGGAAGAGCAAGACATCGCGAATGGAATGTTTATCGGTAAGGATCATGGTTAAACGATCGACACCCATGCCGAAGCCGCCGTTGGGAGGCATGCCGTAGCGCATGGCACGCAGGTAATCCTCATCCATCGGATGGCGCTCCTCATCATCGGAGGCATAATCCCGTCCCATTTCGATGAAGCGCTGTTCCTGGTCGAGCGGATCATTCAACTCGGTGAAGGCGTTGCACAGTTCGAAACCAGCCACATAACCTTCGAAACGTTCCACGGTCAGCGGGTCGCCAGGTTTGGCCTTAGCCAGCGGCGAGATATCGCGCGGATAGTCATACAGAAAGGTCGGCTGGATCAGGGTCGGTTCCAGGAATTCGCTCAGCAGGTAATCGATCAGCTTGCCGCGTGTGGCCTCGGCCGGGACGTCCTTGCCAATGGCCTTGATCGCCTTGGCCAGCGAACCGGCCTGCGGATGTTTGGCGATGTCGATCCCGCTGGTCTCGAGCAGCCCCTGGCGCATTTCCAGGCGCCGCCAGGGCGGGGTGAAGTCGAGTTCGTGGCCCTGGTAGGTGGTTTTAAAACTACCGCTGACTTCCTTGGCCACATGGGACACCATTTGCTCGGTCAGTTCCATCACCTGCAGATAATCAGCGTAAGCCCAATAGAACTCAAGCTGGGTGAATTCGGGATTGTGCTTGTAAGATACGCCCTCATTGCGGAAGTCACGCCCGATCTCGTAGACGCGCTCCAGGTTGCCAACCAGCAAACGCTTGAGATACAGTTCGAAGGAGATGCGCAGGTACATGTCCTGGTCAAGCTCGTTGTGGTGGGTAACAAAGGGTTTGGCTGCCGCCCCGCCGTAGAGCGGCTGCAGAACGGGAGTCTCGACCTCCAGAAAGCCATGCTGATCGAGAAAGTCGCGCAGGCTGCGCACGATTTTGGCGCGCGTGCGAAAGACCTGACGTACCTCGGGATTGACTGCCAGATCTGCGTAACGCTGGCGGGCGCGCAGTTCCGAATCCTCCAGGGCGGCATGTCGCACGACCGTGCCGTCCTCGAGCGTTTCATCTTTGGCAGCTGGCAGCGGAGAAACAGCCTTGGCCAGCATCTTGAAATTCCCCACCAGCAGGGTTGGCTCGCCTGTACGCGTCCGCATCATGCTGCCGCTGGCCTGGATAAAGTCTCCCAGGTCAAATTTCTCGTTGAAGAAATCGATCTGTTCCTGGCCAAGCTCATTGACCCGGAAAAATAATTGGATGCGCCCACCGGCATCCTCAATGTGTGCGAAGGTCAGCTTGCCCATCGGCCGCAGCGCGCGGATGCGTCCGGCCAGGGTCACTTTGACTTCCGCCGCCTCGTCCTGCTTTTCGGCTGCATCGAACGCGGTAAGCGCCTGTTGGCTGGTGTGGGTTCGCTCGGCGCGGGAAGGATAGGGTTCATATCCTGCTTGCCGCAGTGCCTCGATTTTTTCGAGCCGGATTTTTTCAAGGGATGTAATTTCTGGCATGCTTAACCTTCCTTGGCACAAAAAAGCCCCGCGCGGCCTGTATGAGTACAGGTGCGCGGGGCATGCATTCGAGCCCCTGTTTACTCGACCTTCACGATGCGGACTTTGAAAGATCCGCCGGGTGCTTCAACCTGTACTTCGTCGCCGACGCGATGATTGAGAATAGCTTTACCAATCGGGGATTCGTTTGAGATCTTTCCCTCGCGCGGGCTGGCTTCGGCTGCGCCTACGATGATGTATTCTTCGTCATCCTTGGAACCATGTTCCCGAATGATTACTTTTGATCCAACCTGAATCAGGCCTTCCTTGCTTTTTCCAGTCTCCTCGATGACGCGAGCAGTTGCCAGGAGCATTTCCAGTTCCTGGATGCGGCCTTCCACAAAAGCCTGCTCGTTTTTAGCGGCTTCGTATTCAGCATTTTCGATCAGCTCACCGCCTTCCATGGCTTCGTGAAGACGGTTAGCGACTTCCTGGCGCTTAACTGAACGCAGGTATTCCAGCTCCTCTTGGAGCTTTTGATAACCATCCTTGGTCAGGAATGTCGTTGGCATGTTCGTTCCCTATTATATAGAATAAGCATCTCTGGGTCAGAGATGCATCTGTTCCCGTCCAGCTTAACTCGACGGCGGGTTTAATATATCATGAATCGGGAGTCGAATCAAGCCCGTCTCGCGCCTGCCACAGTTGTACTCCCTTGGATGCCATCCAATAGTCCCTGATCAAAGCCCGCATCCGGTCTTCGTCCTCGAACAATATTTCGATTTGTGAGCCATAGGCAGCGATTCCATCCTGCCAGGCGCGTAAACCTTCCGGGGAGACCTTGAATTGTCGCGGTTCCATTTTTGAGGTAGCCGGTGCCAGCGCCTGTGGTTCATTCAACAGATAAGGGATGTCGGCGTAGTATAGCAAGGGACGCTGGAACCGCTCGACGGCCTGGCGTACCAGGACATGATCGACGTGGCCACCAATGGTCAAAGGGCAAACCAGGACGTCGTCTTTTTTCAGGCCGGAGGAGAGATCCGTTGCGATCCGAGCCGGGAGTTTGGCCTCGGCCGGGTGGGGCGGGACGAAGATGTCCGTGTAAAGCGGTTCACCCTCAGGGGATAGCCGGTAAATGCAATCTGGCATGTCGAAGTAACGGGTCTTCGCAGCGACAATTTTCGCCGCTGCCTGATCCTCCTGCCGGCGGAAAGAGACCGCCTGCTCCGCGGAAGAAAAGCCCCATTCCTCGTGCAGCGCATTGGCAAAATCTGAAAGTATCTGGAGTTGGGGGAATCCACACACAACCGTCCAGATTTCAACAGGAGTACCCTGGCGGGCCTGCTCCCAGATCAAACCGCCGCAGGAGAGTACGGCGTCATCCAGGTGTGGGGAAATATAAATCCAGCGCATACCGCAATTGTAGCAGAAAGACCCCAGAAGAAAAATCTTTTGGGGTCTTTCGAAATTGAGGGACGGGATTGGATTATTTGCGGCTCATGGCGTCCATGACGGCCACGGCAGCGATCTGGACGATGTCATTGACCTCGTCGCCGGTCTGCATTACGTGGATCGGAGCGCCCATGCCAAGCAGGATCGGGCCGATGGCCTTGGCTTTGCCCATGCGCGCCAGCAGCTTGTAAGCAATGTTGGCCGATTCGAGCGAGGGGAAGACCAGCACATTTGCATCCCTGACCTGGCTGAATGGATAACGTTCGTCGGCGATTTCGGAGACGATGGCGGTGTCAGCCTGCATCTCGCCGTCGACCACAAAGTCGCAGCGCGCCTTGGTCAGTTCGACCGCCTTGCGCACCTTGTCAGACAGAGGATGCGGCGTGGAACCAAAGTTCGAGAAGGACAGGAAAGCCACGCGCGGTTCGAGTTCCAGCTTGCGAGCAAAATCAGCCGCCAGGCAGGCAATCTCGGACAGATCCTCCGCTGTGGGGTCGATGTTGACCGTTGCGTCGGTGAACAGGTAAACCCGGTCGTTCACGATGATCAGGTACACACCCGCAGCTCGAGCAGCGCCCTTGGCGGTGTGATGGATTTGCAGTGCCGGGCGGATCACTTCGGGATATTCGTAGGTCAGGCCGGATACAAAGGCCTCAGCATCGCCCATCTTGACCATCAGCGGGCCGAAGATGTTGGGTTCCTTGACGCGCTTGACGGCCTGTTGCATGGTCAGCCCCTTGCGGTCGCGTATTTCGTAATACGTCTCGGCATATTTGCCGATCTTGCTGAAATTGGCGGGGTCGACCATTTCGGGGCAGCAGTCCAGGCCCAGATTTTTAATGTGTTCCTCGATCACCGCTGGGCGACCGACCAGCACCGGGACACCAATGCCCTCGTCTTTGATCAGAGCCGCGGCGCGGATGACCTTGGGCTCCTCGCCCTCGGCAAAGACGATGCGCTTTTTGCCGCCGCTGGCGCGCGCTTTGTTCATGATAAAGTAACGCACCTGCTCGCCCTTGCCCAGGCGGTAGGCCAGTTGTTCGCGGTATTGATCGATATCGATTTCCTTACGGGCCACACCGGTCTTCATGGCAGTTTCGGCTACGGCTGGAGCTTCCCAGAGCAGGACGCGCGGGTCAAGCGGTTTGGGGATGATGTATTCTTGCCCGAACTTCATGCTTTCGACACCGTAAGCGCGTAAGACCGAGTCGGGTACGTCCTCACGCGCCAGATTGGCCAGCGCCTGCGAGGCAGCGAATTTCATATCATCGTTGATGGCTTTGGCGCGAACGTCAAGTGCGCCGCGAAAGATAAAAGGGAAGCCCAGGACGTTATTGACCTGATTGGGATAGTCTGAGCGGCCGGTCGCGATGATTGCGTCTGGACGGGCTTCGCGCGCCAGTTCCGGTCGGATCTCGGGATCAGGGTTGGCCATGGCGAAGATGATCGGTTGGTCGGCCATGGTCTTGACCATGGCGGGAGTCAGCACGTCGGCCACCGACAGGCCGTAGAATACGTCCGCACCGCGCACGGCATCAGCCAGCGTGCGGGCATCGGTCTCAACCAGGAAGCGCTCCTTGTACTTGTTCATGCCTTCCTTCCGGCCCTTGTAAACCACGCCGCGGCTGTCGACCAGCATGATGTTCGCGCGTTTTACACCCCACCGAATGGCCAGTTCCGCGCAGGAAATGGCCGCGGCACCCGCGCCGGATATCACGATGCGAATTTCACTGTGTTTCTTACCGACCAGTTCCAATGCGTTAGCCAATCCAGCTGAAGAGATGATAGCCGTGCCGTGCTGGTCGTCATGAAACACCGGGATGTCGAGCATCCCTTTGAGCGTTTCTTCGATATAGAAACATTCAGGGGCTTTGATATCTTCAAGATTGATGCCCCCGAAGGTCGGCGAGATGGCGGCCACGACTTTGATGATCTCATCCGGATCATGCGAATTGACCTCGATGTCGAACACATCCACATCGGCAAATTTCTTGAACAAAACGCCTTTGCCTTCCATGACGGGCTTGGATGCCAGCGCGCCGCGGTCGCCGAGGCCGAGGATCGCTGTACCATTCGTGATCACAGCTACCAAGTTGCCCTTGGAAGTGTATTCGTAGGCCGATTCGGGATCTTTCTCGATCTCAAGAACAGGTATTGCCACTCCTGGCGTATATGCCAGGCCCAGATCTCGCTGGGTGTCCATAGGCTTGGTGGGAACCACCTCAATCTTACCGGGTTTCCCGTTCAGGCGGTGATATTCCAGAGCGTCTTCGCGCGTAATCTTGCTCATAAGGTCTCCTAACTGTTTGGTGTGACTGGTGACGGGACGTTACCGGTCCGGTCACTCACCTGGATTATGTCACAACTCCAAAGACCGGGATAGTCTCTTTTGTCATCTATTCAGGCGATATCTGCCAGATTTTACCCGGCTAATAGTACTTACCCCGGCTCGATAAAAAAGTTGTGATTAAAAAGAATGATTAAGGTAATTTTCATGTATAATATTCAGTGATCCTTGAAGAGGATTATTGTTCAGTTAATTTTCTGCCGCGAATGAAGTCAAAGCGGCCATGGCTTGTAAACGGATCTCTAGGAAATATTAGGGTACGCCCTCAATCCTGTTTTCAGTAGTTCGGTTGGGGAATCCGTCATTTTGATTGGTTGACGGACCTTGATGCGCAAAGTCAGGAAAGCGCTTAACGACCAAGACACTGGCTAACCCGTGCACCTCAAGTGCCCTGCGGTGACAACATTTGTCGCCGTCTTTCGCTTATCTACCAAACCTGCGTTGGCAGGAATTGATTAGACAGGCGTATCAAACCTAAGAATCACACACAGCCGTGGCCATAGGCAGGACTACGGCTGTGTGTGATTAAATGTATAAGATAACGGCGATCGAGGTGCAGAAGCACAACCCGCAACGGGTTAATATTTATCTGAATGGCGATTTTGCCTTCGGTCTGACCAGGATCGTGGCTGGTTGGTTGCAGACCGGACAAACCATCAGTGACGAAAAGATTGCCCAATTAAAAACTGAAGATTCTCGTGAAATGGCCTACGTGCGAGCGCTAAACTTCCTGAGTTACCGTGCCCGTTCTGAGGCTGAAATCCGGCAAAACCTGCGCAAGCACGACACGCCGGAGGAAGTGATTGATGAAACGCTCGAGCGTCTGCGCCAGAACGGTTTTGCGAATGACGAACAATTTGCCCGAGCCTGGGTTGAGAACCGCAACACCTTTCGCCCGCGTAGCAAACGCGCCTTGGCTGTAGAATTGCGTCGGAAAGGCTTGACCGATCAGGTCATTCACACAGTGCTGGAACAAAATGTGGATGACGAAACGCTGGCTTATCAGGCCGGTCAACCAAAGGCGCGTAAGTTGGAAGCACTGGAGTGGCAGGATTTCCGTAAAAAGCTAAGCGGATTTTTAGCCCGGCGTGGATTTGCATATTCTGTGATTGCCCCGACTGTTTTGAAACTCTGGGACGAATTGCACACAGCAGGTAGTAACAAACATCTTTACGATGATGAGGAAATATTATGAGCCCGTTTTTCTATATTGTTGATGGAATAATCCTGATCGTTGGTATTGTGCTGGGTTATTTTTTCCATCGCTATCAAAGTGACAAGGCCCTGCGCAACCAGCAGGAAAAAGCCGAAAGTATTCTAAAAGGCGCCAGCGAACAGGCCCGGTTGATCGAAGTCCAGGCCCGGGACCAGGCTTTGAAGATCGTTCAGGCGGCCGAGCAAGAGAACAAAGAGCGCCGACTCGAACTCAGCCGGGAGGGGGAACGTCTCGATAAACGTCGCAGCGATCTGGACAGTCGCGCCGATCGCCAGGAACAACGGGAACAGGTACTCAATAAACGCCAGTCAGCAATCGACCGCCGTGCGAACGAGATCGAAAAACTCCATGAAAGTCATTTGGAGAAGCTCGAGCAGATCTCGCAAATGACCCAGGATGAGGCCAAAAAAGAACTGTTCGTGGCAGTCGAAAAAGAAGCACGGGCTGATATGGCGCGCATCATCCGCCAGATCGAAGCTGAAGCCCGCGAAGAAGGCGAGAAGCGCGCCCGCAAGCTGATTGCCGATGCGATCCAGCGTGTGGCTTCGGAGCATGTGGCCGAGGTGACCAGTTCGGTCGTGCCGTTGCCCAATGAGGAGATGAAGGGACGAATCGTCGGTCGCAACGGACGCAACATCCGCGCCTTTGAGCAGGCTGCGGGCGTGGACGTGATCGTCGATGACACTCCCGAATCCGTGACCGTTTCCTGTTTCGACTCGGTCCGCCGCGAAATTGGCCGGCGCGCCCTGACACGTTTGACAGTGGATGGCCGTATCCATCCGGCGCATATCGAGAAAGTCATCGAAGACGAGACCAAGGCGGTCGAGAAGATCATGAACGAAGCCGGCGAACAGGCTGCTTACGATGCCGGCATTGCTGGCTTGCATCCCGAAGTGCTGCGTATGATGGGTCGTCTCAAGTTCCGCACCTCCTACGGGCAGAACCAGCTTTCCCACGCCGTGGAAGTCTCCAAACTGGCGGGGATCCTGGCGGCAGAATTGGGCGCCAACGTGGAAATTTCCAAGTTAGGCGGATTCCTGCATGATATCGGCAAAGCCATGGATCACAACCAGGAAGGCACGCACGCCGGTTTGGGGGCGGAGTTCTGCCAGCGCTATGGTGTCAACCCGCAGGTGGTCAATGCGATCGCCTCGCACCACCACGAGGTGGAGCAGGAATCGGTCGAGGCCGTAATTGCCGAGGCTGCGGATGCGATCTCCGGCGCGCGCCCCGGCGCCCGTCGCGAAGACCTGGAAGCCTATATCAAGCGCATCCGCTCATTGGAAGAGATGGCGATGTCATTCAAGGGTGTGCAGCAGGCCTTCGCCATCCAGGCCGGGCGTGAAGTGCGCATCATCGTCCGCCCGGAGGAGATCGACGATCTTGAATCCACCCGCCTGGCACGCGATATCGCCAAAAAGATCGAGGAGACCATGCAGTACCCGGGTCAGATCAAGGTAACCGTCATCCGCGAAACGCGGGCCGTGGATTACGCCAAATAAGTGCCAAAAGGGCGTGACTTCTTGGTCGCGCCCTTTTTTGATTCAATCGTGCGGATGGTTTTAAAGGACTAACTGCTGGTCGGCAGCCTCAAAATATAATCGCGCGTGATTTTCAATGGGATAAAACCAAAGACGCCAAATGAGAAGTCGACCAGGGACCAAAACGGCGGAATTCCACGCATGCTTCCAAAAACGATCCCCCATGGAATAATGAGTATGCAGGCAATCATTCCGAACTCGATGACCCAGAGATTTTTGACTGGGTCGCGTAACGGTCCGATAAAAGCAATCGCAATCACAATGTGCGCAAAAGCCAGCCAATCTGTACCGTATAACATGAAGGGGTAGGCATGGGCTGTCGCATTGATCCCCGAAAATACAACCTCAATCCAGCGGGTAAATGCAGGCCAGATGGCTGTCATCCACGTGTCACTCCCAAAGAGTTGCTTCAGGATACGGATTTCCCATACAAGCGGGATGGCGGTAATTCCAGCTACAGTTAAAATTATGATGTAAAAAGTGATCAAAAGGCGAATACGCTTCTTGAGTGTAACTTCTCCCATGCGATCCTCCCGGGCCAGATTTGATTTGTATCAGTCTAGCATTGGCTCTCGGAGGGTTGGCTATCAAGTCACTCTCAGGAACTATCACATCATGGCAAATGTAGAGCTAAAGCTGCATCACTGTTGGTTTCAAGCCTAATTCGTCGATCAGTTCATCCAACTCTTCATCCGT
>Ga0307417_10000979_pt1 | contig 11768 bp, 10 predicted proteins | sample SalMarWE160210MG_2_FD_202514 | JGI IMG/M metagenome (GOLD analysis project Ga0307417, IMG submission 202514) | Salt marsh sediment microbial communities from the Plum Island Ecosystem LTER, Massachusetts, United States - WE1602-10 | ecosystem: Environmental > Aquatic > Marine > Intertidal zone...
GCCCAGGCGGAGGCGCTGGCGTTTGGCAAGACCGCCGACGAGGTGAGGGCCTCGGGTGTCGTGCCCGACCAGGTTCCGCACAGGACGTTCCCCGGCAACCGGCCGACCTCGATGATTCTCCTACCAAAACTGACCCCGGCGACACTCGGTCAGCTCGTCGCTCTCTACGAGCACAAGGTATTCACCCAGGGTGTGATCTGGGGCATCAACTCATTCGACCAATGGGGTGTCGAGCTGGGCAAGGTCCTGGCAACAAAAATCATCGGCGAGCTCGCCGACCCTTCGCTCAGCCTCGACCACGACGCATCGACGAATGCGCTGATCGAGCGCTACCGCAATCGGCGCCACCCGGGGACCTAGCGCTCCAGTCCGCCACAACTTGCCATCGATCGCTGTCAGGCGTATCCGCGAAAAAGAGTTCACATTCGTGTCACACAAGGGTGTGTTTCGGTTCACCTGGTGTGCCTACTTTGCATCACAACCGGACGAGCGTGGCTGGGCCCCAACGCAATGGTGGGCACCGGCTCAGTGAGTAGCCCGGCAGAGGAAACACTTAGGAAGGTATCAATGAGATCCTTTAGTTGGAGAATTCTCGTTGCCTCGTTGGCCGTCTTTGCGCTGCTGGTTGGCGCGTGCGGCGGTGACAACACCGGCACGACGACGACGGCGGGTACGGGTGAGACCACAACGGCCGGGGAAAAGGTCTCCGCCGACCTGCTCGGTGCGGGAGCATCGTTCCCCGCGCCTATCTACCAGGAGTGGATCGGCGAGTACCAGACGACGGTACAGCCTGGAGTGCAGATCAACTACCAGTCGATCGGATCGGGTGGTGGCGTCGAGCAGTTCATCGGCCAGCAAACCGATTTTGGTGCGTCCGACGCCTTCCTCTCCGATGAGGATCTCGCCGCCGCTCACGACGCTCGCGGCTGTGATGCCGTCCATATCCCGACGGTGTTCGGTGCCGTTTCCATCGGCTACAACCTGGAAGGGATCGACGAGCTCATCCTGGACGGCCCGACGCTTGCCGACATCTTCCTCGGAAACATCGACAACTGGAGCGACCCTGCCCTGGCCGCGCTCAACCCGGCTGTGACGCTGCCTGATGAGCCCATAATCGTGGCACACCGGTCGGACGGTTCGGGAACCACCAGCATCTTCACCACGTATCTCTCCGACGTCTCGCAGGCTTGGGCAGACGGGCCCGGCAAAGGCAAAGACGTCGAATGGCCCGCCCCCAACTCGGTTGGTGGTGAGAAGAACGACGGTGTTGCCGCCCAGATCCAGCAGAACCCCGGTGCGGTCGGATATATCGAACTCTCCTATGCCATCGAGACCGGCATCCCGGTCGCCGACATGGTGAACGCCGACGGCAACGCCATCACCCCGACGCTGGAGGCAACCGCGGCCGCTGCCGACGGGATCACGATCCCGGACGACCTGCGGTTCAACATTCTCGGTGTGGGGGGCGATGGCTACCCGATCGCCGGCGCCACCTGGCTCCTGGTGTGGAAGTGCGGGTACGACGAGAGCACGACGGCGGCGCTCAAAGACTGGATCACCTGGGATCTGACCCAGGGCGACGACCTGGCTCGGGAACTGCTCTATTCGCCGCTTCCGGACTCTCTCCAGGAGAAGGCTCTCGCCAAGGTTGATCTGATCAACTCGGAGGGTTGATCGCCCTGCTCCAACGAAACGCGGCCTGGCTCTGCGGACCTCTGTTGCAGGTCCGCAGAGCCTGCCGGTACATTCGAGGCCGATGACGGACGTGGAGGACCGATGACAGCAACGGACACGACTGAGGGTGTGGCCGGCAGACCCTCGCTCGCGGGGACGAAGTCGTCCGCCGACAAGTGGTTCCGCTGGCTTCTGACCATCGCCGGAACGAGCGTGCTGGTCATCCTGGCGACGATGATGATGTTCACCGTTTTCGATGCCTGGCCCGTATTCCGCCACGAGGGGTGGAGCTTCGTCTTCAGTTCCACCTGGGATCCGGGCGTTTCCCGCACCGAGATCACCGGCCAGTATGGGGCCCTGGCGTTCATCGTCGGGACACTGCTGACCTCAGCGATCGCATTGGTGGTCGCCGTTCCCCTGTCCATCGGAACGGCTCTGTACCTGACGCACGCGGCACCTCGGGCGATCAAGAACCCGCTCACCTATGCGGTGGAGTTGCTCGCGGCAGTGCCGAGCGTTGTCTACGGGCTGTGGGGTTTGCTGTTCTTTGTTCCCGTGGTCCTACGGCCGATCATGGACTTCGTCGCCGGGACCCTCGGGAGCTTCATCCCGTTCCTCGGTCCGCCGGTCGTCACCTACAACTACTTCGCCGCCGGAATCGTGCTGGCCATCATGGTGCTGCCCATCATCACGGCAGTGACGCGTGAGGTCATGTCGAAGACCCCGGCGAGCGAGATCGCTGCGGCATATGCGTTGGGGGCGACGAGGTGGGAGATGATGCGGTTCGTCGTCCTGCACCGGGCTCGTCCCGGAATCATCGGAGCGACGATGCTCGGGCTGGGCAGAGCGCTCGGCGAGACGATCGCCGTCGCCATGCTGGTCGGAGGCTCAAAACTGATCGGGCACAGCATTTTCCTCGGGGGACAATCAATGGCCGGGATCATCGCGGTGACATTCCAGGAGGCGGCTCCGGAGAACGTCAAGGCGCTCATCGGTGTCGGCGTCGTTCTGTTCGTGATCACGATCATCGTCAACGTGGCTGCACGGGGGATCGTGTTACTCACGGGCGGCCACGTCACCGGAGATGCAGCGCTATGAGCATCGATGCCACGCCCGCGAACGCACACCCGAGCCTGCACACCAGGAGCGCAAACGCCGCCAAACGCAAGCGGAAAGATCGGATGATGACGGGTTTGTTGATCTTCTGCGTCACGCTTGTTCTGATCCCGATTGCCCTTATCTTGTACCAGGTGGTCCAGCGGGGAATCGGGGCGATGTCCTGGGAGTTCCTGTCCAAGGTCCAGCCGTTCGCGCAGCGCCGCGAGGGTGGCGGCTACCTCAACGGTCTCTTCGGAACGCTTTATCTGCTCGTGATCGCCGTCACAGTCGCAGTGCCGCTCGGTATCGCCACAGCCACCTTCATTGTCGAGTACAAGGACAGCAAGCTGAGCCCGGTCATCCGGTTCTTCACCGACGTCATGAGCGGTGTTCCCTCCATCTTCATCGGCCTCTACATCTATGCGCTCCTCGTCCAGGGCCGGATCGGATTCTCCATCGGCTTCTCGACACTCGCCGGTGGGCTCGCTCTCAGTCTGCTGATGCTGCCCATTGTGGCGCGGGCTTCCGAGGAGGTGCTGCGTCTGGTCCCGGACGATCTCCGCAACGCCGCGTTCGGTTTGGGGGCACGACGATGGCAAGTGGTCACCAAGACGGTGCTACCGGCCGCGTCGAGCGGTCTCATCACGGGATCGATGCTGGCCGTGGGTCGAGCCGCCGGAGAGACCGCACCGCTCCTTCTCACCGCATTGGGGGCATTTGTCGTAACACCGGCGCTGGTGAACGCCCCCCAGTCGGCGTTGCCCCTCCTCATATACAACGAAGCACGAGGGCCATTCGACGCGGCGCACGCCAGAGCCTGGGCGGGGGCACTCGAGCTCATGCTGCTGGTCCTCATCCTCACCATCGTCGCTCGAGCGGTGAACCGGAACCACGACATGGAGCAGTAGCAATGTCGACAGCCGATTGGAAGAGAGCGCATGCACGACGAACAGAGCACTACGAGGGATACGGAGCGGGGCGAGATGATGACAGGTGAAACCGCCACCGCACGAAGTGCCCAGCCATCCGCTCGACCGACTGCGCGGCTCGACGCGGCGGTTCCCGGCTCTGCAACCGCGCTGGAGCCGGCCGCCGACGTCGTGATGGCAACACGGGGCATGGAGGTCTACTACCGCGACTTCCGTGCGATCGACCCGATGGACATCGATTTCAGTGCCAGGCAGATCACTGCTCTGATCGGTCCCTCCGGTTGCGGAAAGTCGACAGCGCTTCGCTCGCTCAACCGGATGAACGACCTCATCACCGGAGCGAGAGTCATCGGCTCGGTCACCTACCACGGCGAGGACATATACGACAACGGCATCGACCCGGTGGAGATACGGCGCAGGATCGGGATGGTGTTCCAGAAGCCGAACCCTTTCCCCAAGTCGATATTCGACAACATCGCCTTTGGCCCAAGGATCGCCGGATTCAAGGGCAACATGGCCGAGTTGGTCGAGGAGTCCTTGCTGAAGGCCGCGCTTTGGGACGAGGTCAAGGACAAGCTGAACGAGTCAGCGTTCGCTCTCTCCGGCGGCCAGCAGCAACGGCTCTGTATCGCCAGGGCGATCGCTACCAGCCCCGACGTGCTGTTGATGGACGAGCCGTGCTCGGCGCTCGACCCGATTGCCACGCTGCGGATCGAGGAGCTGATGATGGAGCTCAAGGAGAACTACTCGATCATCATCGTCACTCACAACATGCAGCAGGCGGCCCGGGTATCGGACATGACCGCGTTCTTCAATGTCGCACTGAACGACAGGGGGCAGCGGACGGGTCATCTCGTCGAGTTCAGCCCCACCGACCAACTCTTCACGTCGCCGAGAGAGAAAGCCACCGAGGACTACATAACCGGCCGGTTCGGCTGATCCGGGGGAGACGATGACCACACACCGCAAGCTGGGCTCGGAGACCCCGATGATGAGCGACCGGGGCCGCCACCATTTCGAAGAACAGCTCCACACGATCCAGCAGCAGCTCGTGACGATGGGCTCGCTCGTCCTCGAGAATGTGCGTCTTGCCGGCGATGCCATGGTCGAGGACCGGCTCGATCTCGTGGAGAAGGTGAGGGACGCGGACAACCGGGTCGACGAGATGTACCTGGAGACCGAGAAGCTCACCTTTGGCACGCTGGCCCGTCAGCAGCCGGTTGCCGGAGACCTTCGCTTCCTGGTTGCAGCCACCCGCATTCTCTACGAGCTGGAACGTTCCGGTGACCTGGCGTACAACTGTGTGAAGATGCTCCAGCGCCTCTATGGCTTCTCGCAGCACGCCGTGATCACGCCACTGCTCGAGGCGACTGTTCTGGCGAGCTGCAAGGTGTTCGCTATGGGCATCGACGCCCTGGCCGATCTCGACCCCGACGCCGGGACGAAGATCGATGAGGCCGACGACGAGGTTGATGATCTCGTTTCCCGGTTCTACACCGTCGTCGGCAAGCACAGTGCTGAGATCGGTCTGGAGCAGGCGATCGGCCTGTCCCGGGTAGGCCGCTTCCTGGAGCGGATCGCAGACCACGCCGTCAACATCGGCGAGCACATCACTTACGTCGTGACCGCCGAGCTGCCCGGGGAAAGTCACAACGCAGCAGGCAACAACGCCCTCGAAGACTGAGCTGCCCGCCATACGGTCGACTCGTCGTCGGGAATCCGAACCACGACACTGAGCATCATGTCCGATACCGCGCCGCAGACCGGCATGCCATCGCTCCGTACGATCGCGTTGCCGGTCGAGCACGGTGGCTGGGGCTTCACCCTCGAGCCGGTCCTGCTCGGGCTGCTGGTCGCTCCATCCCTGGCCGCGTGGGCTCTGGCGATGACGGCAGTCGCTGTGTTTCTCGCCCGCAGGCCGATCAAGCTCGTGCTGGCCGATGTCCTACGGAATCGATGGCGGTCTCGCACCACCGTTGCCGCAGCCTTCACCGCTCTGTACGGAGTAATCGCCGTGGCCGGTATCACCGGTGCGCTGGCGAGCGGCGACAGGCGGCTTCTCGTCGCATACGGTGTTGCCGTTCCGCTTGCATTGGTTGCGGTGGCGGCTGATGTGAACCGAAAGAGCCGTACCCTGCTTGCTGAAGTCTGCGGTGCGACGGCAATGGGGGCCACGGTCACCGCCATGGCGAGCGCCGCCGGTTGGGAATATCAGGAGGCCGTTGGTCTCTGGCTCGTCCTCTTGGGGCGAGATCTGACCGCGATTGTCCTCGTCAGAGAGCAGATCCGGCGCGCCCACGGGCGACCCGGTGAGGTGTCTCGCGTTTACCTGGTTTGCGCACTAGCCATGATCGCGATGGCTGCGCTCGCCGCCGCGGGTTTCGTGCCCTGGCTTTCCGTGCTGGCTCTGGCCGGGATCGCATCACTGGCACGTGTCTCGCTGACCCGACCGCCCATCCCTGCCCGTGCGGTGGGCTGGACCCAGATGGTCACCGGTCTCGTGGTGGTGGTACTGACTGCCGTCGGGGTCAGGCTCGGTTGGTGAGATCTGCTGGTGTGTCGGCTCTTCGGTCGGCCGTGTGAGGTCCGATCGTCAGAATCGCTCAACCGGGTGTGCCACGATGTTGGTGAATCGAGGCGCAGGAGGTGACCAGGATGCCGGAGAGGCCGGGGGCGGGTGGCGGCCACCTGTTCGGGTGGCGGCAGCCGACTAGTCACGAGCGGATGACGGGTGTGCCCTGGGATGCGTCGTACCAGGATGGTCCCGCACCTTGGGATACCGGTGGACCTCAGCCCGCAGTCGTGCGAGTGGCCGCTGAAGGCGGATTCGCCGGGGTCGTGCTCGATGCCGGATGCGGAACCGGCGAGAACGCCCTTCACGTCGCCTCACTCGGATTGAAGGTGCTCGGAGTCGATGTGGCTGGGACCGCCCTGGCGATCGCCAGACAGAAAGCCGTCGACCGTGGGATCGATGCCGAGTTCGCTGCGGCCGATGCGCTCGGGCTCGAGCGGTTGGGCCGCAGGTTCGACACCGTCTTGGACTGTGGACTGTTTCACACCTTCGACGGCGACGAGCGACCCCAATACGTGGCGAGCCTGGCGGCAGTGACCGAGCACGGTGGGAAGCTGTTTGTGTTGTGCTTCAGTGACCGTGGTCCCAACACAGGCCCACACCCCATTAGCGAGGAAGAGTTGAGAACGGCGTTCGACCCCGGCGCCGGATGGGATGTCGGTGCCATCGAACCGGACCGGGTCCATACGAGATTCCACGACGACGCCGGTGCGCCGGCCTGGTTTGCCGCCATCAACCGGATCTAGGTGGGAACTCGTTGGGCCAGTCGATGCTCCGGGCTCTAGCCGAACCAGTGGACACGGCACCACGTGCGGCGCTCGCATTCGGGGCACTGCATCCAGCGGCTGTATTGCTTGCCGGGAACCCAGAAGGAGATGAAGGCCACCCGCACCCCGAGCTCGAGGGTTGTCATCCGCGTGTGGGCGAGACACCGCGAGCATTCCACGACGACGGTGCCGCGCCGTCTCGGTCCTGCGCTGAAGAATGCGCGCTTGCCCTGCTCCGGCGACGACCCGGAAGCGACGTCCCCGGGCGCCGGGGGTGAGAACAGGGCCTTCTTGCCCATCGGATCAGTGCCGCTCACTGCTTCTCCTCTTTCCGGCCCGTACCGCACCGTCGATGGCCTTTGCCAGCGATCGGTAAGCAACAGCGGGTTTGGACGAGCGGGCGTGCCGCAATACGGACTTGCCGTACGCCGGTGCTTCGGCTGCTCGTACCGACTTCGGTATCGGTGGATCGAATACCTTCAGTTCGTGCTGGCTCGCAACCGTTTCGAGCACTTGCCGGGCCAAGCGCGTGCGACCGTCGTACATCGTTGCGACGCCACCAAGAACACCGAGAGAGTCGTTGGTGTAGGCGCGCACATCGCCGATCGTCTCCAGGAGTTGCCCTACGCCCCGATGGCTGAGCGTGTCGCACTGGAACGGTATCACCACCCAGTCCGCCGCGGTCAGAGCGTTGATCGTCAGGATCCCGAGAGAAGGCCCGCAGTCGATGAGCATGTAGTCGTAGTTGTCCTGCAGCGGCTTGAGCGCCCGCGCCAGAACGAACTCGCGGCCCGTCCTGGTCATGAGATGAACCTCGGCGCCGGCGAGGTCGATCGAGGAGGGGAGCAAGTCCGGACCATCGTGGCTCTCGATCAACACCGACCGAGCCGGGGTACGGCCGGCAAAGACGTCGTGGAGCGTGGCCTCCAGATTCTCGCCGTTGACGCCCGAGGCATAGGTGAGACAGGCCTGTGGATCGAGATCGACTAGAAGCACCGACCGGCCCATGTCCGCGAGCGCATCGCCGAGCGTATGCACGGTCGTGGTCTTAGCGACGCCGCCCTTCTGGTTGGCGAATGCGATCACTGACGCCATGACACGGAGTGTAGTTGCCGGCGCGGCCGCGGCTGCTGGGAGGTCAGTCCCAGTCTGTGTGGAACAGCTCTCCGGGCGGTCCGTCGACCCGCTCGTAGGTGTGTGCCCCGAAAAAGTCGCGCTGTGCCTGGATGAGGTTTGCCGGAACTCGGACCGACCGGTATCCGTCGAAGAAAGCCAGGGCAGCGCTGTATGCGGGCACCGCGATCCCGGCCGCCACCGCCCGGTTCACGGTTCGTCTCCAGCCGGGTTGGGCTTCGTCGATCGCAGCTGCGAAGTAGTCGCTGACAAGGATGTTCCCCAGATCGCCGTCGGCGGCGAACACATCCATGAGCTCCCCGAGAAAGCGGGAGCGGATGATGCAACCACCTCGCCACATCGAGGCGATCGAGGCGAAGTCGAGATCCCAACCGTGGGCCGCCGCGGCACCGGACAGGATCATGAATCCCTGCGCGTACGCGACGATCTTGGACGCGTACACGGCGTCGTGCAGGTCGCGGATCACCGCATCGGCCGGATCCGGGATGCGCACGGCAGGAGCGGAGAAGCGGGAAGAGGCCACCCTCCGCTGCTCGAGTAGCGACGAGACGATGCGGGCATACACCGCGGCGGCGGCGATGGTGGTGGGTTCGCCGAGATCCATGGACGATTTCACCGCCCACTTGCCGGTACCTTTCTGACCAGCCCGGTCGAGGATCTTCTCGAGCAATGGGGTGCCATCGGTGTCGAGCCGCTTCATGATCGCTGCGGTGATTTCAACCAGGTACGAGTCGAGCGGTCCGTCGTTCCAACGGGCAAACACCGCGGACATGTCGTCGTGGTTGAGCCCGAGCCCACGGTGCATCACGTCGTAGGCCTCGGCGAGCACCTGCATGTCGCCGTACTCGATCCCGTTGTGAACGGTCTTGACGAAGTGGCCGGCGCCGTCGCTGCCGATCCATTCGCAGCAGGGTGTACCGTCGACGTCGGCGGCGATGTCCTGGAAGATGGGTCTTACCGACGGCCATGCGCTTGCGGTTCCGGCGGGCATGATGGAAGGCCCGGTCCGTGCCCCGGCCTCTCCCCCCGATATCCCGGCGCCGATGAAGGCCAGGCCCGCCGCTTCGAGCCTACGGGCCCGATCGATGGTGTCGGTGTAGAGCGAGTTGCCGCCGTCGATAATGATGTCACCCTCATCGAGCATTGGCTGTAGCCTCCCGATGAGGTCCTCCACGGGACTGCCCGACTTCACCATGAGCAGGATTCGGCGTGGCTTTGCAAGCGATGCGACGAGTTCCTCGAGCGAGTGGGTGCCGATCACAGCGGTGTCTCGGGCGGGACCGCCGAGGAAGTCGTCCACAGTGCTGGCCGTACGGTTCCATACGGCCACCACGTAGCCGTGGTCGTCCATGTTCAGCACGAGGTTGCTCCCCATGACGCCGAGACCCACCACGCCTATGTCTGCTTTCGGTGTCATTTCCGTGATCATCTCCCGTCGAATCTTGGCACATCGCCCGGCCGCAAAGGACGATGTCACAAGGGCGGCTGCGACTGTTGCGACGCTATGTCGGGATAGTGGGTCGGGCGACTCATTTCGAAATTTCCTACCGCCCGCACGGCTTTCGGTAGTACCTTGCTATGTGTGAGAGAGGACTCTCACGTGTTGCGTGTCTGACGTGTTGCGTGTCTGGTGGTGCGAGTGACCTTCGGTAACAATCGGAAGTCGGCGCTGAGCGTGGCCGCTAGGGCGGCTCGGCGGATGAAGCGCGGCCGCGTGGCGCGTCGCGCGGCAGTCTGGCTTTGGCTGCTGGCCCTTTCGGGGTTTGTCGCTGCCGGGCTCGTCGGATGGTGGAAATGGACCGCCCCCGCCGTTCTGCCCCACGCCCTTGCGTGGTGGGGTTTGCTCATCGGCTTCTACATATCTGAATGGCTTGTAGTCACGATCCGATACGGTAACCGGGCTCACGCATTCTCGATGGGAGCGATTCTGCTGGTGGTTGGGCTTCTGGTCGTGAGACCTGTCGAGCTCCTCGCCGTTGTTGCTCTCTCCACTGTGGTGTATATCGGATCGAAGCGCCGCGAGCCCCTCGTTGTGCTCGTCCTGCACATCGGGCGGCGGCTGCTGGAGGCCTCGGTCGCCCTTGTTATCTACGCTCTGGCAGCCCACAGCGGTGACCCTTTTGGTTCGACCGGATGGCTGGTGATCATGGCCGCGGTGGTGGCGGCCTTCCTGGCGGGTCATAGCGCATTCTCGCTCGCCGGCGCCATCCAGGGTTTCGAGTCCTCGTGGGGTGAGAGCCTCGAGTCATACGGCTTTGGTGCCTTCGTCAGCGTGGTCAACGCCACCCTCGGCATGCTTGTTGCCGAGGCTGTGTTCTCCGCACCGCGCGCTGCCTTCTTTGCCGTCATCCCGGCGCTCGGCCTGTTCGCAGGCTTCCGTGCCTATGCACTCTCCAAACAGGAGCGGGTCAGACTCGGCCAGCTGTACGCTGCCACGCGTGATCTGCATGCGTCTCCGCAGCTGGAGGAGTCTCTCCTCTCGGCTGCCGGTCATGCCCGGGCGATGTTCGATTCCGAGTTCTGCGAGATCGTGCTCGAGCTCGGGGGCGAGCGGAACGCCTTTCGCACCATCGCCGGTCCCGGCGACAACAAGTCAGCGATGGAGGCGACCGAGATGGACCGGTGGCGTACGGTCTGGGACCAGGCCAAGGAGCGAAATGCCGCGTTCGTCATCGACCGTTCCGGATCGCTCGCCTCGTCGGCCGGCGACCGGCGTCTCCCCATCGTCGCCGCCATGGTGGCCCCGGTCTGTGTCGGCGAGGCCCATGTCGGCATAATCGTCGTAGCCAACCCCCTCGACGATGCCGCCCTTTTCTCCAAGTCCGACCTGAAGCTGCTCGCCGCACTCTCCGAGCAGGTAGCGGTTGCCGTCGACAACGGGCAGCTCGAGGACTCGTTGTTAGAGCTGACCCAGCTCAAGGCGGAGCTGGAGCATCAGGCCCTGCATGACGGTCTGACCGGGTTGGCGAACCGGGCGCTGTTCGGCGAGAGCATCTTCCACGCCTTGCAGCAGACGAGACGCACGGCAGGCGACATCGCGGTGCTGCTCATGGATCTCGACGACTTCAAGGAGATCAACGACAGCCTGGGTCACGGAGCGGGCGACGAGGTGCTGGTGGCGGCGGCCAACCTGCTGCGTAGCGAGTGTGGTCAGGAGGACATCATTGCCCGGCTCGGCGGTGATGAGTTCGGGGTGCTTCTTCAGGATGTCAGCGGCGCCCAGCAGGCGATCGAGACGGCGCAGAGGATCCTCGCCGCGCTGGGTAGCTCGCTGCGAATCTCGGGTCGGGACATCCAGGCCAACATCAGTATCGGGATCGCCTTCGGCCGCTATGGCGACACCTCGACACAGGTGCTGCGCAACGCCGATGCGGCGATGTACGCAGCCAAGAGCGACGGGAAGGGCACGTTCCGGGTCTTCGAGTCGAGCATGCACGCCGCCGTGCTCGCTCAGCTCAAGATGCGGGAGGATCTCGAGGCAGCGATCGCGCGACAGGAGCTCCGGTTGCTGTATCAGCCGATCGTCAACCTGGCGGACGGCTCGCTCCGTGGCTTCGAGGCCCTGCTGCGCTGGCAGCACGCGCTCAAGGGATG
>Ga0307417_10000980_pt1 | contig 11764 bp, 10 predicted proteins | sample SalMarWE160210MG_2_FD_202514 | JGI IMG/M metagenome (GOLD analysis project Ga0307417, IMG submission 202514) | Salt marsh sediment microbial communities from the Plum Island Ecosystem LTER, Massachusetts, United States - WE1602-10 | ecosystem: Environmental > Aquatic > Marine > Intertidal zone...
TGCTGCGGACCAAAATTCAGGGTCAGATTACGAATCTCAGGCATCCGGGGACTCCTGGGGAGCCGACGCCGGATAGCGGTGGTCGCGGCGAATCACCCGCGGCACCAGCACCCTGGGCTCGATGGTGACCGGCTGGTACACCACGCGACCCTTCTCCGGGTCGTAGCGCATCTCCACGTTGCCCGACAGCGGGAAGTCCTTGCGGAAGGGGTGGCCGATGAAGCCGTAGTCGGTGAGAATGCGGCGCAGATCCGGATGACCCTCGAACAGTATGCCGAAGAGATCGAAGGCCTCGCGCTCGTACCAGTCCGCGGAGGCCCAGATGCCGGTGACCGAGTCCACCACCGGCATGGCCGGGTCTTCCGCGTACACGCGCAGCCGCAGGCGCTGGTTGTGACGCAGGGACAGCAGGTGATAAACCACGGCGAAGCGGGGCCCCTGCCAGACACTGGCCACCGCGTGGCCCTGCTCCACGCCGCGGCTGAATCCGGTCTCGCTGACTTGCTCGGTGTCCCACTCCACATCACCGTAGGCGATGTAGTCGACGCCGCACAGATCGATCAGCTGCTCGAAGGCGAAGTCCTCTTCCTCGCGCAGTGCCCTGCAGACCGTGAGCAGCTGCTCTCTTGCCACCTCGACGGTGACCTCGCCGCGTGCCATGTTGCAGCTGCGGATCGCTGCAGCAAAGCGTTGCTGCAGCAAAGCAGCGAGTTTCTCGGGTGAGACTGCCATGTTGTCGTCAGCGGGCTATGGTGTTGGTGCGGCGAATCTTCTTCTGCAGCTGCACGATGCCGTACAGCAGCGCCTCGGCGGTGGGCGGGCAGCCGGGCACGTAGACGTCCACCGGAACGATGCGATCGCAGCCGCGCACTACGGCGTAGGAGTAGTGATAGTAGCCGCCGCCGTTGGCACAGGAGCCCATGGAGATGACCCAGCGCGGCTCGGCCATCTGGTCGTAGACCTTGCGCAGGGCGGGAGCCATCTTGTTGACTAGGGTGCCGGCGACGATCATCACGTCCGACTGGCGGGGACTCGGCCTGAACAGGATGCCGAAGCGGTCCAGATCATAGCGTGCCGCCCCGGCATGCATCATCTCCACGGCACAGCAGGCCAGGCCGAAGGTCATAGGCCACATGGAGCCGGTGCGGGCCCAGTTTATCAGCTTATCGGCGGTGGTAGTCACCACCCCCTTCTCCAGGACGCCTTCTATTCCCATTCCAGCGCCCCTTTCTTCCACTCGTAGACGAAGCCGATCACCAGGATCCCCAGGAACAACACCATGGCCAGGAAGCCGAACATGCCAATCTGGTCCAGCACCACGGCCCAGGGAAACAGAAAGGCAATCTCCAGATCGAAGATGATGAACAGGATGGCGACCAGGTAGTAGCGCACGTCGAAGCGCATGCGGGAGTCTTCGAAGGCCTCGAAGCCGCATTCGTAGGGAGAGAGCTTTTCGCTATCCGGACGGTGGGGCGCCAGCACGAAGCCGGCCGCCAGAGGCACGAGCCCAAACAGCAGGCCGATGACCAGGAACACGAGGACCGGCAGGTAATTTTCGAGCATAGGCCGCTACCTTCGATGAGCCGCTGTCGCACCGACCGGCTGCCGTCAGATGCGTCGACATGAACCGTAAATTTTAGGCCACACAATTGTGGCATGTCAAATCAAGGCCGGGCCGAATTTGTTCTCATCATCAGCGCCTTAGTGCATTTTTGGCAGGCATAAAAAAACGGTATCGCCAATCGACGATACCGTCTCTGTTTGGTGCCGATGGCCGGACTCGAACCGGCACGGCTCGCGCCACTGCCCCCTCAAGACAGCGTGTCTACCAATTCCACCACATCGGCAAGATCTTTCGGGTCGGCATGCGGCCAGGGCGCTTACTTGCTCTCCCCGGCAGGCGCCGGCTCTCCGCTGCCGGACGCGGGCGGCGCGGTCGTGCTCGTCGCCGGCTGCGGCGACTTCTCGGGCTCGACCCCCTCAGTCGGCGTGGCCGGCTCGCCGGCGAGCCCTCCCCTCGGCGCCGGCACCACCTCCACGGGAGAGCCGGGCGGGAACTGCTGTCCGGTCTGTGCCGGTGGCAGGGCCACCTGAGGGGCGAGTCCGTCCATCGGCGGCACCGGTGCATCCAGGGGCGAGACCCCATTCTGCGGCTCCTGGTCCGCCGGGACGTCCCCCCCGGTCGGGCCGCCAGGAGCGACCGGAACGTCCGAGCTGGACTTGGCGGGGGCGGGCTGCACCGGGGCGCTGACCGGTGACGCCACCTCCTCGGTAACACTGCGCCGCTCCACGCGCTGGCTGGCCATCGAGGCCAGCACCAGGCTGGTGGCGAAGAACGTCGCGGCAAGAGCCGCAGTGGCGCGAGTCAGGAACGAGCCCGATCCCCGGCTGCCGAACACGGTCTGCGACGCTCCGCTGCCGAAGGCGGCGCCCGCATCTGCCCCCTTGCCGTGCTGCACCAGCACCAGCCCGATGAGGCTGGCGGCGACCAGCACATGGATGATGATTACGGCGGAATACATCCAGTCCTACTTAGCTGCGGCGCATATGCTCAGGAACTCGCCGGGCTGCAGCGACGCGCCGCCGATGAGGCCCCCGTCGATGTCCGCCATCGCGAACAGCTCGACCGCGTTGCTCCCCTTGACGCTGCCGCCATAGAGCACTCGCAGTCCGGCGGCGACGTCGCCATCGTGGCCGGCGATTCGGTCGCGGATGAATGCATGCACGTCCTGCGCCTGCTGCGTGCTGGCGGTCACTCCCGTGCCGATGGCCCAGACCGGCTCATAGGCCACTACCGAGGTGGCCAGGGCGGCCACTCCGGACAGGCTCAGCACCGCGTCGAGCTGGCGCGCCACCACTTGCTCGGTGATACCCGCCTCGCGCTCCTCCAGGGTCTCGCCCACGCACAGGATGGGTACCAGACCCTCGCTCTGGGCCGTCGCGAATTTCTTGGCGACCAGCTCCTCGGTCTCGCCGTAAAGCGCGCGGCGCTCCGAGTGCCCGACGATCGCGTAGGTGCAGCCGAAGTCCTTCAGCATGGTGCCGGCGACCTCGCCGGTATACGCGCCGGAGACCTGATCACTCAGATTCTGCGCGCCCCATCGGATCGGGCTGCCCGCCAGCGCGGCCTGTGCCGCAGGGATATAGACATAGGGGGGGCACACCGCCACTTCCGCGGAGGCGACCGAGCCGATGCCTTGTTTGATGCCATCCAACAGGCTGCGGACACTCTCAAGCGAGCCGTTCATCTTCCAATTGCCGGCTACCAATGGCTGTCGCATCTACGTTCCCCCGATTTCCTGTCCAAAAATGGCGGCCAAGGTTACCGAAGTCCCTGCGATCAAGCAAGAGCCTCGCCGACCCGTTCCGCCAGCTCGGCAGCCAGCGCCGCGACCTTGCGCTCGTCGCTGCCTTCGACCATCACCCGCACCACGGGCTCGGTGCCGGAGGGTCGCAGCAGGATGCGCCCGTGGCGGTTGAGATGGGCCTCGGCGCTGCGCAGCGCCTCCTGCACGGCGGGCAGGGAGGCGACGTCCGCACGTTTGGCCATGCGCACGTTGATCGTGCACTGGGGATACTTGGTCATGTCCGACGTGAGCTCGTGCAGCGTGCGCCCGCTGGACGCCATGGCCTGGAGCACCTGCAGCGCCACGATGATTCCGTCGCCGGTGGTAGTGCGGTCCAGACAGATGACATGCCCGGAAGTCTCCCCGCCTAGCGAGCCGCCCGTCTCCTGCAGCATCTCCATGACGTGGCGGTCCCCTACGCGGGCCCGGCGCAGCTCGACGCCTTGCTCGCGCAGCGCCTCTTCCAGTCCAAGATTGGTCATCAGGGTGCCCACCACCGGGCCGCGCAGCTCACCCGTGCCCTGGCGGGCTAGGGCGATGATGTACATCAGCTCGTCCCCGTCGACGAGCCGGCCTTGACGGTCGACCATGATGACCCGATCGCCGTCGCCGTCCAGCGCGATCCCCGCATCGGCCCCCAGGTCCAGCACGGCCTGCTGCAGGGTCTGCGGACAAATGGAGCCGCTGGCCTCGTTGATGTTCAGCCCGTTGGGCTCCACGCCCAGCTCGTGCACCCGGGCACCCAGCTCCTTGAGCACGGCTGGGGCGACGTGATAGGTGGCGCCGTGGGCGCAGTCCACCACCAGTTTCATCCCCCGCAGCTCCAGGCTCATGGGCACGGTGCTCTTGCAGAACTCGATGTAGCGTCCGGCGGCGTCATCCACCCGCTCGGCCTTGCCGAGCTGGGAAGAGGCCACCGTGCGCATGGGGCGCTCGAGCTCCTCCTCGATGGCCTGCTCCACTGCATCGGGCAGCTTCAGTCCCTTGTGCGAGAAGAACTTGATGCCGTTGTCCTGATAGGGGTTGTGCGAGGCGCTGATGACGATGCCGGTCTGGGCATGCAGGGTCCGGGTGAGGTAGGCGATACCGGGCGTCGGCATGGGCCCCAGCAGCCGGATGTCCACGCCGGCGGCGGAGAGGCCTGCCTGCAGCGCGGACTCGAACATGTAGCCGGAGATGCGGGTGTCCTTGCCGATGATGGCCATGCCGCGCGGACCCCGGGCCAGCACCCGACCCACGGCCCAGCCCAGCTTGAGCACGAACTCCGCGGTAATGGGGTGCTCTCCGACCGTGCCGCGGATGCCATCGGTGCCGAAATACTGTCGGGTCATTCTGCCTCCCTCCTGGCGGTGCGCACCGCCTGCACGATTCTCAACGCCTCGACGGTGGGACGCACATCGTGGGTACGGACGATGGCGGCCCCGTGCAGCACCGCAATCACGGCCCCGGCCACGCCGCCCGTAACCCGCTGATCCACGGGCGCATCCAGCAGGGTCCCGAGCATGGACTTGCGGGACAAGCCGACCAGGATGGGCAGATTCAGGCGCTGTAGTGCCCGCAGTCCACCGAGTAGCTGCATATTATGCGTCAAGGTCTTGCCGAAACCGAAGCCGGGATCGACCAGCAGGCGCTGGCGTTGGATCCCGGCCGCTAGGCAGGCATCCACGCGCTCGCCGAGAAAAGCGCCCACCTCCGAGACGACGTCGTCGTAATGGGGAGCGACCTGCATGGTCCCGGGCTCGCCCTGCATGTGCACTAGACATACCGGCACGGCAGCTCGCGCCGCCGCCTCGACGGCACCCGCGCCGCGCAAGGCCGCGACGTCGTTGATCATGCCGGCCCCTGCCGCCACCGTCGCCCGCATCACTTCCGGCTTGCGGGTGTCCACGGACAAAGGCAGATCCAGCTCTGCCGCCAGCGCCTCAAAGACTGGCAGGACCCGGGAAAGCTCCTCCTCGGCGCTGACCGGCTGGGCCCCGGGCCGGGTGGATTCCCCTCCGATGTCGAGCAGGTCGGCGCCCTCGGCGACCATCTCCCGAGCCCGGCACAGGGCCGCCGACAGCGCCAGATGGCGCCCGCCGTCGGAGAAGGAATCCGGGGTGACGTTGAGAATCCCCATGACCAGCGGCCGGTCGAGCGCCAGCCTGCGGCCAGCGCAATCCAGGGTGCGGACCATTGACGGGCGGGATTCCTCTGCGGAAAACGCAACGACCCCGCCACGGCGTGCGGCAGGGTCGTTGGCTCCAGACCGATGGGCTCAGAGCTGGCTGGCCGGTCCGCCGATGGCCCCATCGGGCCGGCTGCCGCGCTTGCCCGCGTCGGGGGTGATGGGCGCCCCGCCGCCGGGAGCCTCCACGTCGCTCCACCCCTCCGGAGGACGGGGCGGCTTGCCGGTCATGATGTCGTTGATCTGACTGCTCTCCAGGGTCTCGTACTTGATCAGGGCCTCCGCCATCATGTGCAGCTTGTCCATGTTGTCCTCCAGCAGTTTGCGGGAGCGCTCGTAGTTGCGCTCGATAAAGCTGCGCACCTCCTCGTCGATGATGTGCGCCGTCTCGTCGGAGACCATCTTGTGCTGGGTCACGGCGTGGCCGAGGAAAACTTCGCCCTCCTCCTCGCTGTAGGTCAGCGGACCGAGCTTGCTCGACAGGCCCCACTTGGTGACCATATTGCGAGCGATGTCGGTGGCCCGCTGGATGTCGTTCTGAGCACCGGTGGTCACCATCTCCAGCCCGAAGATGAGCTCCTCGGCGATGCGCCCACCGAACAGGCTGGAGATCTGGCTCTCCAGGTGCTGCCGGCTGAGGCTGTAGCGATCCTCCTCCGGCAGGAACATGGTCACGCCCAGGGCCCGGCCGCGGGGAATGATGCTCACTTTGTAGACCGGATCGTGTGAGGGCACCAGCCGGCCGACGATGGCGTGCCCAGCCTCGTGATAGGCGGTGAGCTTCTTCTCCCGCTCGCCCATGACCATGGACTTGCGCTCGGCACCCATCATGATCTTGTCCTTGGCCTTCTCGAACTCCTCCATGCCCACCTCGCGCCTGTTGGCGCGAGCCGCGAACAGGGCCGCCTCGTTCACGAGATTGGCCAGATCCGCTCCGGAAAACCCCGGGGTGCCGCGGGCGATCACGCCGGGCCGAACGTTCTCGCCCGACGGCACCTTGCGCATGTGCACCTTGAGGATCTGCTCGCGGCCGCGGATGTCGGGCAAGGGCACCACCACCTGGCGATCGAAGCGGCCGGGCCGCAGCAGTGCCGGATCCAGCACGTCCGGGCGGTTGGTGGCGGCAATCACGATCACACCCTCGTTGCCCTCGAAGCCATCCATCTCCACCAAGAGCTGATTCAGGGTCTGCTCGCGCTCGTCGTGGCCGCCCCCCAGACCGGCGCCACGGTGGCGCCCGACGGCGTCGATCTCGTCGATGAAGATGATGCACGGAGCATGCTTCTTCGCCTGTTCGAACATGTCACGCACCCGGGAGGCACCGACGCCCACGAACATCTCGACGAAGTCCGAGCCCGAGATGGTGAAGAACGGTACCTTGGCCTCGCCGGCGATGGCCTTGGCGAGCAGGGTCTTGCCGGTGCCGGGGGCGCCGACCATCAGCACGCCGCGGGGAATCTTGCCGCCGAGCTTCTGGAACTTGCCCGGATCCCGCAGGAAGTCCACCAGCTCCTTGACCTCCTCCTTGGCCTCGTCCACCCCCGCCACGTCTCCGAAGGTCACGCTCACCTGGTCCTCGCCCAGCATGCGCGCGCGGCTCTTGCCGAAGGACAGGGCGCCCCGCCCGGCACCGCCGCCCTGCATCTGGCGCATGAAGAAGATCCACACGCCGATGAGCAGCAGCATGGGGAACCAGGAGATGAAGATCTGCATCAGCACGCCCTGCTGCTCCGGCGGACGGGCCTCTATGTCCACGCCGTTGTCCAACAGGTGGTTGATCACGTCCCGATTGTCGGAATCGGGGATGTAGCTGGAGAAGCGCTGCCCGCTTTGCATCTGACCGCGCACGGTGCGGCCCTCGATGACCACTCGCTCCACGTTTCCTTGGGTCACCTCGCCGACGAACTTCGAGTAGTCCATCGCCTGGCTGGAGCCCTGGCGGGGCCCGAAGTTGTTGAACACCGACATCAGCACGATCGCGATGATGACCCACAGGATGATTTGCTTCACCATGTCATTCAAAGCAGGTGCCTCTCTGGATTGAGGATTTCATTTAGATGTCACTATACCCGATAGCCGCGGGCCAGGATATAAACCTCTCGGGAGCGGGACCGCGAGGCCTCCGGTTTGCGCACCACCACGCGGGCGAAATCCCCCTGCATGGCACGACGCAGCTCGTCGAATCCACTGCCCTGGAAGGCCTTGACCAGCAGCCCACCCGCCGCGGCCAGCACGCGCCCGGCCAGATCCTGGGCCAGCTCCGCCAGCGCGATGGCCCGCGGCTGGTCGATGGCGCTAATACCACTCATATTGGGCGCCATGTCGGACATTACAAGGTCCACCGGCGTGTCGCCGAGAGTCTCAAGCAGCTGCTCCAGCACCGCAGGGTCGTGAAAGTCGCCCTGCAGCGCCATCACTCCAGGCAGGGGATCCATCGGCAGCAGATCCAGCGCCAGCACGCGCCCGCGCTCCCCGACCCGCTGGGCGGCGACCTGGGACCAGCCACCGGGCGCGGCACCCAAATCCACCACCGTCATGCCCGGTCGCAGCAGCTCATCCCGGCGCTGGACCTCCAACAGCTTGTAGGCTGCTCGGGAGCGGTAGCCCTCCCGCCGCGCGCGCTGCACATAGGCGTCCTGCTCATGCTCGTCGACCCAGCGTCCGGCGCCCTTGACCCGCCCCGTCATCGCCCGGCCCGCCGGGCCGCCGCCACCGATGCGGGCGGCTCAGCCATAGCGCACCGCAATGATCTCGTAGGCGACAAGACCACCGGGGGCCCTGACCTCGGCGATGTCGCCCTCCTCCCTGCCGATGAGTGCCCGCGCCACCGGCGAGCTGATGGAGATCTTGCCTTGCTTGATGTCGGCCTCCAGATCACCCACGATCTGGTAGGTGACCTCATCACCCGTGTCTTCGTTGGCCAGATCCACGGTAGCGCCGAAAACCACCTTGCCACCGGCGTCCAGGGAGCTCACATCCACCACCTGGGCATTGCCCAGCAGCGATTCCAGCTCGGCGATGCGCCCTTCGATGAACCCCTGCTGCTCGCGCGCCGCGGCGTACTCCGCATTCTCCTTGAGATCTCCGTGAGCACGCGCCTCGGCAATGGCATTGATGACCCGCGGCCGGGCCACGGTCTTCAGCTCGTGCAGCTCGTGGCGCAGCCGCTCCGCGCCGTGCATGGTGATGGGAGCCTTGTTCATATGCTGTACTCCTGGATTTCAGCCTCCGGCTCGGTCCCAAGCGGGCCGGTGCGCCCGCCCTCCGGGTGCCCAAGACGCGCATGCAGCCCTTGCAAGCTGTTGACATCGGTCTTATCCAAACATTTCAGCGCCAGGCAGGTCGCCCGGGCACCCGCCAGGGTCGTGGTATAGCTCACCTTGCCTTGCAGGGCCGCGCGGCGAATGGTGTAGGAGTCGGCGATGGCCTGCTTGCCCTCGGTGGTGTTGACGATGATCCGAATCTCGTCGTTCTTGATCATGTCGACGATATGGGGCCTGCCTTCCTGCACCTTGTTCACCGAGCGGCACATCACCCCCGCCCGCCGCAGCACCTCGGCGGTGCCCCGGGTCGCCAGGATCTCGAAGCCCAGGGCCGCCAGATCTCGGGCCACCAGCGCCACACCGGGCTTGTCCGCATCTCGCACGCTGAGGAAGGCCCGCCCCCCCAGGGGCAGGGTATCGCCGGCACCGAGCTGAGCCTTGGCGAAGGCCTCGCCGAAGCTCTCCCCTATACCCATCACCTCGCCTGTGGACTTCATCTCCGGGCCGAGCAGAGGATCCACGCCGCGGAACTTGATGAACGGGAACACCGCCTCCTTGACTGAATAGTAGTACGGAACCACCTCCTGGCGGATACCCTGCTCGCGCAGGCTGCGTCCGGTCATGCAGCGGGCGGCGATCTTGGCCAGCGGCTGGCCGGTGGCCTTGGAGACGAAGGGCACCGTGCGCGAGGCCCGCGGATTGACCTCCAGCACATAGACCGCATCGCCCTGGATGGCGAACTGGGTGTTCATCAGCCCGACTACCTGCAGCTCGCGTGCCATGCGTGCCACCTGCTCCCGCAGCCGATCCTGCACCGCTCGGCCCAGCGTGTAGGGAGGCAGCGAGCAGGCCGAATCCCCCGAATGCACCCCGGCCTGCTCGATGTGCTCCATGATCCCGCCGATGATCACGTCGGCGCCGTCGCAGATGGCGTCCACGTCCACCTCGATGGCGTCGTCCAGGAAGCGGTCCAGGAGCACCGGGGAGTCGTTGGAGACCCGCACCGCCTCGCTCATGTAGCGGTGCAGGTCGGCCTCGTCGTAGACGATCTCCATGGCCCGCCCCCCCAGCACATAGGATGGACGCACCACCAGCGGGTAGCCTATCTCCTCGGCCAGCCGTACGGCATCCTCCTCCCGCCGAGCGGTGCGGTTGGGCGGCTGCTGCAAGCCGAGCGTCTGAATCATCTGCTGGAACCGCTCCCTGTCCTCGGCCAGATCGATGGAGTTCGGGGTCGTGCCGATGATGGGAGCGCCGGCCCGCTCCAGGGCCTGGGCGAGCTTCAGCGGGGTCTGGCCGCCGTACTGCACCACCACCCCCTTGGGCCGCTCCACGGCGATGATCTCCAGCACGTCCTCCAGGGTCAGGGGCTCGAAATACAGCCGATCCGAGGTGTCGTAGTCGGTGGAGACGGTCTCGGGGTTGCAGTTGACCATGATGGTCTCGTAGCCGTCTTCCCGGCAGGCCTGGGCGGCGTGCACGCAGCAGTAGTCGAACTCGATGCCCTGGCCGATGCGGTTGGGCCCGCCCCCCAGCACCATGATCTTCTCCCGCGCCGTGGGCTGGGCCTCGCACTCCTCCTCGTAGGTAGAGTAAAGATAGGCCGTCGTCGCGGCGAACTCCGCGGCGCAGGAGTCCACTCGCTTGTACACCGGGCGCACGTCAAGGTCCTGTCGCCGCGCGCGCACTGCCTGCTCATTCGCCCCGAGCAGCGCAGCCAGGCGACTGTCCGCAAAGCCTCGGCGCTTGAGGCCCCGCAGGGTATCCCGGTCCAGGGCGTCCAGGGATGCGCCGCGCAGGGCCCCCTCAACCTCCACCAGCTCCTTGATCTGATCCAGGAACCAGGGGTCGATGGCGCAGAGCTCGTAGACCTGCTCCATGGTCATGCCGGCGCGGAAGGCATCCGCCACGTACCACAGCCGGTTCGGACCCGGTAGCCGCAGCTCGGTGCGCAGCAAGTCCTCGATTCCGTGGGACGGGGGGCCGAGCTGCTCGTTCAGTCCGTCCATGCCGGTCTCCAGACCGCGCAGGGCCTTCTGCAGGGACTCCTGGAAGGTGCGGCCGATCGCCATCACCTCGCCTACCGACTTCATCTGAGTGGTCAGGCGCGGCTCGGCCTGGGGAAACTTCTCGAAGGTGAAGCGCGGCACCTTGGTCACCACATAGTCGATGGTGGGCTCGAAGGACGCCGGCGTGGCACCACCGGTGATCTCGTTGCTGAGCTCGTCCAGCGTATAGCCCACCGCGAGCTTGGCCGCCACCTTGGCGATGGGAAAGCCCGTGGCCTTGGAGGCCAGCGCCGAGGAGCGCGAGACCCGCGGGTTCATCTCGATGATCACCATGCGCCCGTCCTGGGGATCGACGCCGAACTGGACGTTGGAGCCCCCCGTGTCCACCCCGATCTCCCGCAGCACGGCGATGGATGCATCGCGCATGAGCTGGTATTCCTTGTCGGTCAGGGTCTGGGCGGGCGCCACGGTGATGGAGTCCCCTGTGTGCACGCCCATAGGATCCAGATTCTCGATGGAGCAGACGATGATGCAGTTGTCCTTGTGGTCCCGCACCACCTCCATCTCGAACTCTTTCCAGCCCAGCACCGACTCCTCGATGAGCAGCTCGTGGGTGGGTGACAGATCCAGGCCGCGCTCGCAGATCTCCTGCAGCTCCTCCCGGTTATAGGCCACGCCGCCCCCCGTCCCACCCAGGGTGAAGGACGGCCGGATGATAGTGGGAAAGCCGATCTGGGCCTGGACCTGGAAGGCCTCCTCCAGGCTGTGGGCGATGGCCGCGCGCGGCATGTCCAAGCCGATGCGCTTCATGGCCTGGCGGAAGCGGTCCCGGTCCTCGGCCTTGTCGATGGCCTCCCGGGAGGCCCCGATCATCTCGACCCCGAAAGCCTCCAGTACGCCTTCGCGCACCAGGTCGAGGGCACAGTTCAAGGCCGTCTGGCCACCCATGGTAGGCAGCAGGGCATCCGGACGCTCCTT